>Ga0067045_1029621_pt1 | contig 19311 bp, 17 predicted proteins | sample TerdegcTABiofilm_FD_59184 | JGI IMG/M metagenome (GOLD analysis project Ga0067045, IMG submission 59184) | Combined Assembly of (Gp0054472, Gp0054536) Wastewater bioreactor microbial communities from Singapore -Terephthalate degrading... | reverse complement strand
GCAGTTCTGACAAATCGTTGCCTGCTCCTGAACGACCGTTGGGAGGAGTACTGGAGACCCATCAAGGCTGCATAAAGATTACATCTGCCGACGCTCAAGAATCAGACCCACGGCCATGGGGGTCTGACCGGGAGAAGTGGGTGGGGCATCCCATCCGGACACCAGCCCCTCGTCGACCACGCGTCGCCATGCCGCAGGCCGTTGCCGTAGCCTTACGGCACGCTTCGCGGGCTGCAAGGCAAGACTAAGAAACGGAAGGCGCGGAAATGCTCAGGCCGGCGATCAGATGACGGGTGATTACCCCCAAAACCGAGTCCGCCCCACGGCCATGGGGGCCATCAGAGCCGGTCGTCGCGCCCGAAGAGGCAGCCGCAGTAGGTCTGGCGGTACAGCCCCAGTTCGCGACTGAGTTCCACGGTGCGCTGGAAACCGCCCTGCTTCTTGAAGTCTTCGGCGAGAAAGGGCACTTCGGTTGCCCGCGCTAGTTCCTCGCCAATTGGGTGGACGCGCCTTGCGGCCTTGTGGGGGCTGACGGTGAGGGTCGAGGCGAAGCGGTCGAAGCCCAATTGGGCGGCGAGTTCAGCGACGATCTCCAGACGATAGCGGAAGCAGACGTCGCAGCGTGCGCCCCCCTCGGGTTCGCCCTCAAGCCCGCGCACGCGATCCAGCCAGTCGTCCGAGCCGGCGTGGGCCTCGACCAGTGGCACGCCCATGCTTCGGGCCACTTTGCGGGCGCTGTCCAGCCTCCGATCATGCTCTTCCCGGGGCTGGATGTTGGGGTTGAACCACAGAGCGGTAACCCGGAAACGTGGGGCCAGACGCTCCAGCACCGAAGTGGCGCATGGGCCGCAGCAGACGTGGAGCAGGAGGGAAGCTTTGCGATCCGCCACGCGCTACCTCTCAAAAGTCGAATGCGGCAACTTGTGTCAGGCGTTCGAAGTCCTTGACGACCGCGATCTGCCCAGGGTTCGGGTCCACGATCGCCCGGCGGCTGCGCACGAAGCTGATGGCTTCGCGGGAAGACATGCCCTGTGTGACAAAGTAGCAGGCGACGGTCATCGGCGCGCGGCCGATCCCGTGCTTGCAGTGGACCACGATGCCCTTGCCGAGGGAGACCGCTGTGTGGATGAACCGGGCCGCGATTACCAGCTGGTCGGTGGAGGGCATGTACCAGTCATCTGCGGGCAGCCACAGTTCGCCCTCGGGCACGAGGTCGCCGAAGTCATCCCGGGCTTCGGCCTGCAGGCTAAGGTCCAGGCGCACGCCCTCCTGGTACAGGCGTCGCCAGTCGGCAGGGGAGAGCGCGCCGCCACACCAGATGTGTTCGTTGATACGGGAATGCTGCATTGCGTCGGTCCCTTGTACTTGGCACCCGGCGTGGTGCCGGGCGGCCGAGTTGTCGCAGTCGGGCAGGTTCAGAATACCCGGCCTTTTTCGTCGATGCGCTCGACGGAGTCGTAGCCCTCATAGGCAGCGGCGCGGATCCAGGTGGACAGCGTGTGGCCGGGCTCGAGCACCAGTTGCGTGCCTGCCTCGATGGCGTTGGTCAGGATCGCCGGGATGCTGCTGAACGGTTCCACGGCCATGACGTAGCAGCGCCCCCAGAACGGCCACCCGGTCTCGCCGCCGAGATTCTGCCAGCACCACAGGTGGCGGAAGACGGATGTATCGAAGCTCAGGCCGATGCCCACTTGCCTGTTGCGGTTAGTGATCGCGTACCAGCCCTCCGCGAGGTCGGTGAGATACGTCATCTCGGTGACTCGTTCTTGGGGAGGAGTGATGCGGCTGATATCCCAGGTGCCGCCATCCTTCGAGGGCCCCGCGGGCCAGTCGAACTCCTGCCCCGGCGCGAAATGGGAGGCTTCGCCTGAGTTCTTGTCCACTACTACGCGGCGCGCGCCGGTTTCTAGGATGCAGGAGCCGTCCAGAAACGGCGGCCCAAAGGCCGGATGATGGCCCCACATGAGGTCGAGGGTCTCGGCGCCCTCATTGGTCAGCTCCTCGTCGATCTCCAGCACCGGGCTTTCGGCGCGGACGGTCATGCGCCGCACAAGGAGGTAGGGTGAACGCGGAGTGCGGCACCAAAGCTGGACACTCACGAGATCGGGGCTGTCCCCAAGGATCTCGTAGTGCCATGGGATGCCCCAGACTTCCCCGTGCAGCCCCATCTCCACGCCCTTGTAGTTGCAGACGCGGCCGCCATTGGGCATGCACTCCTGCCAGCCGCCTTCGTAGAAGTCGGCGAAGGGCCCGATCGCCGCCGGGCGCATATCGAAGTTGTTAGCATGCGGACGGACGCCCTTGGGACTGCGCCACATGAAGTCCACGTCGAGGGGCTTGTAGATGAACTCGTAGATATCCGCGCCTTTGTCAAGGAGCACGGTGACCTTGATGAACTCGTTCTCGAGCGTCAGGATGCGCAGGCCGCGGTAAGTCAGTTCGTGATTAATGCGGCAGCCGAAGTTTCGCTCGTGAATGTAGAACATGGCGATCCCTCCCAGGCTCGCATGATGTACTGAGCTGCCCAAGTCGCCGACTCAGAGACAATGGCCTGCAATCGCCGGGCTAACCACCGCCTGGGACCGTTACCAGGAGGTGACGAGGCGCTCGGGCCTCTCCTGCGCGGCGGCCAGGTCTCGGTAGACCAACCTTTCATCCGGGTGCAATGCATGCCAGCGGTCCACGAACTTCCGGCTGAGCCTGCGCGAGTACGACCCCTCGTTGCGTATGCTGCAGTCGATGTGGAGAAGTTGGGACATGTGAGAACGGGTTTCCTCCTGTGGTCAGCGCGCGAGTGTGAGCTGCCGCTCGGACTCTACACCAGTGGCCGCGTCGGTGAAGACAAGCCGCCAGATTCCATCAGGGTCGTTCAATGCGAAAGGAATGACGACGGTTCCCGCGCCGGCCGGACAGTCTATGTTCCGGCTGTACTCGCGATGCTCGCGATCCGACCCCGGCGCGAACACGGACAGGTGGACCACGTGGAACCCGGGCTCGCGCACGGCGGCGGAGACGCGAACACCAAGCTGCACAGTCTGCCCCGGCGCGATTGACGCAGCCGCATCGGGATTGCGGACGAAGTCCTCAGGTGCATCCGCTGGGTCCGCGATCTGCGTGACCTCCGTGGACAGCCCGGTGACGCGGTAGGGCAGGAGCGCGAAGAGCCGGGGCGTGCCGCGTGAGATCGTGGTGTCCCAGGTGCTCGTGGGCTCGTGGCTTACCAATTCCCCGGCGCGCACATCGTAGACGTAGGCTGAATCGCGCATCTCCACCCGGACGGACTGCTCCGGCAGGCCGCGGATGAGAATGTCCTGCTGGAGAGCGAGGTACCGCAGGTCTTCGTCGGCGAAGGTTACCGGCTGGATGCAGCGCACCGGCCCCGTCGGCGAGGTGATCCGGGCTGCCGGACCTAACCCCTCGGCGCCAAGGAACCTGCGGAGCATTTCGGCGAAGACCCACTCATTGGCTTCGACGCGCAGCTTGTTGTAGGTGGCGAAGGGGAAGTTCAGCCACATGGTCTGGCCGGCGCCGAAGGCATTGGCGATGAACGTGGGAGCGCCGGGCTCATTGGCCACCGTTTCGCCGAAAGTGGCCCGCACGGTTTCCAGCAGGGGCAGTTCCAACGCCACCGGGCCGGTGCTGGCCTTGACGGTGGTCGGCTTTGCGGACAAGGCGTTCGAGCCCGACGGCGAGGAGATCCCGAACACGTCGTCCAGCGGTCTCGTCTCCCGGAGCGCACCATCGCCGGTCAGTAGCCCGGCACGGCCGTCGGCGAGAAGCATGCCGCCAGCCTGGACGAACTGTCGGATGCGCGCGATGGCTGTGTCCGAAAGGCACATCGCCTGGGGAAGAACGAACAGCCGGCAGTCCTTCAGAGCGTCCGGGTTGGTTTCGAGTTCCGCCGCGGCCAGGAACCGGTACGGATACCCCGCGTCCTGCAATGCCCGGGAGATTGCCGACAGGTTGTTCTCGAACTCGTGGCCGCCGTCCCAGACAGACCCGCCGCGCAGTCGGGTTGCGAGCACCTGGGCGTACAGATCGGCCTGGTTGTACAGGACGAGGACACTGGAGTCCTCGCGGGTGGCGTGGAGCAGCAGCCTGCCCGGACCGGACTTGATCTCGCGCGCCGCGTTGAAGTACCACCTTCCCGCGTCGGAGACAGTCATGTCCGGGTTGAAGGGGATGTAGTCGCAGCCCCAGGAGGTCCACCACCAGCATGAGTTGTGGCCTCGGAACAGGTTGTGCCAGCCGATGGCGGTGAACCCGTCCTCGCGATCCGCCACCGCGTTCCCCCACTCGCCCGTGAGCGCTCCGGGCTCCTTGAGCGAACGAATCAACTCACCTTGCAGGTATCCGCTGGTATAGCACTGGTTGAGCTCAAGGTCGCGGGTCAGCTTGTAGAAGTCGTACCCCGCGCCCCAGTGGTAGCCGAGAAACCCGTCCCAGCCCACCTTCGCGCCGGGGTCCTCGGCCCGTACAAACCCCGCCATGTGCTGATGCAGGCCCGCGAAGGCGCTGTCCATGAATGCCCTGAAGTCGAACCACGGCGCACAGCTCTCGGGCTGCTGCAGGGCCTCGTCGAGCAGCATGGGCTTGGTGATCGCGTCGAAATCGGCGTGGTCCGTGTCCCAGACCGCGTTGAGCGCGTCGATGTTCTCGTACTTGTCCCGCAACCACTCGCGGAAGGCCTTCATGCTCGCCGGGGAAACTTCCACCTCGTAGCGCCCGTGGGACATGTAGTTCTCATCACCGAGAGTGTACGCGGGCGGCTGATACGGCGCCGCCTGGCGCGAGGCGACCTGCATCGACTGGCGTTCGTGCTCGATCCACTCCTCCGAGAAGAGGCTGGGCACGAGGGTGTTGTCGGGCCGCTCCTCGCCGGCGATGCGCGTCACGTACGGCACCAGGCGCTGGCCGGACATGGACGCCAGCGCGTACTCGCGCGCTGCTCCCGCGTCGGTGTAGCCGCGCATGTGGCACAGGTCCATCATGTCGGTGCCCATCTCGTAACACAGGCGGTTCTCGACCCGCACCGGCAGGTCACCGCCGGGGTATGACCACATGAGGTAGGTGAAGTCCTCGTAAGGGTATGGCACCGGCATGGTGAAGACGCGGCGCTCGACGGCTAGGGGAGTATCGCCGTCGTAAACAAAGCATTCGAGTTCGTGCGCAACGGCCACTGGCCGCGGCATCTCCAGTTGCACGGCGCTGGCCCCATCCTCGGCGATCATGCTGGAACTCTGCGCCACGAGCCTGCCCACGCAGTCGCGGGCCTCCAAGTAGACGGTCTTGCCGGCGGCCTGATCGGCGGGAGCAACGCGGATGTCGCAGGTCATCAGGCCACCATCGGGCAGGTCGATGAGCGGCGGTCCAGTCTCGTGGAAGCTCTTCGCGGGAGACAGGGAGACAGACTCGATGGTGACGGCAGGAGCCACGTCCACCACCTGCGAGGCGAAGGCGAGACACTCGTCGCCCGCATTGCGCAGGAGCAGGTCGACATAGTATCGCCGACCTGCCGGAAGCGCGGGCAGGGCGATGCGGCTTGTCGCGCGGTCCAGCAGGTCGCCACTCTCGGCGATGAGCGTGCCATGGTCGTCCTGGATCCGCACCAGAGCCGAGGCGAATGGGCCCGGGGTCTGCACAGCGAGGTCGGCAGGCTTGCCCGCGGCGATGGGGGCATCGGGCGCGATGATTCGGGCCTTCGAAGGCAGACTCCGGCCGCCAGCCGCGAGAACTGCCAGGCCCTGCAGCGCCAGGATGCGGTCCTCGGCGGCATCGAGTCCGAAGGTGCGGTCGATCTTCGGCAGCAGGCCGCAGTAGGTGTTGAGCCTGCCCGTGAAAATCACCACCCGCCCGGCGCCGTAGCGGAAGCCTCGCAGCGGCGCGATGTCGCCCACTCGCGCTGGATCGCCCAGTGCGAAACCGGGGATCGCGTCACAGGGAATGGCCTCGAGCGCAGGGGCGATCAGGGCGTCATCCGGTGTAGCGGTCAGGTCGGCGGGCCACCCGTCCAGTTTTCCGCTGGCGGTGGACACGAATAGGCCTTTCCCCGCGCGGACCCGATCCAGGATGAGATCGCGGGCGGGCTCGGGGATTGCGGTTCCGGTAACCCCGGCTATGAGGAAAACCTCGCGCTGTGGGTCTTCACAGATCTGGAGCAGGGCGCGGGTCGCCACCCGGGAGCCCAGCGCACCCACGCCGGTCACGCCCGAGTAGGGCCAGGCATCGATGTCCGAGAGCGTACCCTTGCCGTCGAAGTACTGGTGCAGCACGTCCATGTCGAGGCGGCGCGCCAGTTCCATGGTGTCAAATGCCGCGAAGCGCGCGGCCAGCAGGGCGGTCCGTACTGGCTCGCCGGGCATGCGCGCGGCCCAGGGGAAACTGAGTGGCTCCGGGTTCGGCGTCCAGCGCTCCGCCGGGCGGTCGATCTTCGTGTCGTCCTTCGCCAGGATCTGCGCGGTTCGCTGCGCATCCACGGGCAACGGGGGCAATGGCTGGTCGAGGTCGGCCGAGTTCAGTTCCGCCAATGCGTCGCTTTCGGCATCGGCGCTGCGGCGGAAGTATTCGCGCGTTTCGTTGAAGTCGCGGATGTCGGGGAACTCGTAGAACCCGAGAGCGAACTGCCTGCGGTCAGGCTTGAGGGTAAGGGTCACGTGCTCCGGGTAGCCGCCGATGTTGTCCACACTCATGCGCGAGAACGCCGACGCGTCGCCCAGCAGCAGGCCAGCGGAACCCGATCCGGTGCGGGTGTCGCCGACGTCCTCCAGGAGCACCCAGCGCTCTTTCGCCGGGTCCAGGATAGCGCCGCCTTCGGTGAGGGTGCGCAGGGCGGTGGTCGCAGTGCGCTTGCGCGGCTCCTCGAAGTGATCCGGGTACGCCGTCAGGCGCATGACTACATTCGTGATTTCTTCTTTGGGCTCGTAGCCAGCGAACATCAGGAGCTTGTCGCTGCCGGATGTCACCGCGAAACGCAGCCATGCGCGGACTTTGGGCGTGTCCCAGGAATACTCGACCATGGCATCGGAGCCGGATTCACGGATTGCCCTGATCTCCGCGCGGGTGTCGTAGATGTTAAACCCGTCGAAGGTCCAGTGGATGAAGCCCTGCCAATACCAGTTGGCCATGGATGGTTCCTGCATCCCCAGGGGTATGTCATGGGCGTGGAGTGGTCCCCACTTCTCGAAGGTCACCTTACCGGTATCCTCCGCGGGCTCGACCACCTCATAGCGCAGCGTGTAGGAGGTGATCGACGTCTCCAGAATCGCGTCCTGGACTACCCGCGTCCCGTCCTGCACCGTGGCTTTCTGGGGCGCTGGGATGATGAGCCGGGCGTCGCGTGCCTGGCCGTGTGCAACGTGGCAGCAGGCAGCGGCGAACATGGCGGCGAACAGGTATCTGCGCATTTTGTGATGCCTCCACGCGGTCTGCCGAATTGCCGGGCGATGACCGCCTCCCGCGTGGTATTCCCCGCGAGGCCAAGCGCGGCCTCCCTGAGAAAGTCTGCCGGGAGCACGGGCGCAATGAAAGGACAGGGCCTTGAGGATCGCCCAGATCACCCACAGCTACATGCCTGTTATTGGAGGCGCGGACGTCTGGGTTCAGATGCTGCGCGAAATCTGCGAAGAGATGGGGCATGAAGTGTTCGTCTACCAGCGCCCCGTGCAGGGCGTGGATGATGCCCAGGTGCGGTTCATCCACTCGCCGCTGCGGGCGCTGCTGGGAACGCGAGGAGAGTTCTGGACAGTGCCCTTCGGCCTGCCTGCGCTGCGGCAGGAACTGCAAACCTTCGACGCGTTGGTGGTCCACTACCCCAATCATCACCGCATGGTGGAGTGGCACCCGCGCACGGTTCTGGTCTCCCATGGGGTCTTCTGGGATGACCGGCCAGGGTCGCTGCGCAGTTCCATCAAGCGGGGGCTGGCCTGTCGCGCATACCAGAAAGCCACGGCGGTGGTGGCAAATGACACCTTCTTCCTTCGCGAGGTCGGTGAGGACGTGCTGCCCGACGCGAAGCCGTTCTCGGAAGTGGAGCCCGGACGCTGGTTTATCCCCAACTGCGTGGACGCGGTGCGCTTTTCGCCCACTGACCCCCTGCCGGGACTGCGCAACGCCCGGACCATACTTGTGCCGCGGAACGTTTACCGGAACCGGGGGATCCACCTGGCGATCCAGGCCTTCGCGCAGGTTGCCAGCGAGTTGCGGGATGTGCGGCTTGCGATCGTTGGCGCGGTCGGCCAGCCCGACTACGCACGGGACTGCCAGGAGATGGTCTCCGACCTGGGGCTCGACGCGCGCGTGGTGTTCTTCGGGCCCGTGCCCTGGGCCCAGATGCCCAACGCGTACTCGGCGGGAGAGCTGACGCTGATCCCCACGCTGTGCGGAGAGGGGACCTCACTGGCGGCCCTGGAATCCATGGCCTGCGGCGTGGCGACCATCACTACCAATGTGGCAGGGCTGGCCGATCTACCCGCGGTGAAGTGCGAGCCGGGCGCGGACTCGCTCGCGGAGGCAATCCGGGAAGTCTGGCCGCGACGGGAGAACATCGCCGCAACGCAGCAGAGAGTGGTGCGGGAGGTCTACAACCTCGGGAACTGGCGGGCGGCATGGGCGGAGATCGTGCGGCGGCTGGAGAACGGGGGATAGGCGTGGATAAGGATCGGCCGTAGTGGCGTCATGCGAGACATCCCGGCACCCGAAAAAAGACTGGGAAGGGTCTTGACAAGAATAGCGACGCTATATATAGTCAATAATGTTTCTCATTATCAATTTGGTGGTTCGCATGAAGCAGCACGCAGAACTGGAAGATGCGGTGAGCGGGACCCGTCGAAGCCTCACGAAACAGAGGCGGGCGATCCTGAGCGCGCTGCGTTCGACCACCGCGCACCCCACGGCAATGGACATATTCGACAAAGTCCGGGGTGAACTGCCGAACATCACGCTGGCCACGGTCTACCGGAACCTCTCGGTGCTCCAGGAGCTTGGTCTAGTGGTGGAGGTGAGCACGCAGGGGCCGGCGAGCAGGTATGACGCAATGACGGAGAACCATCTGCACATCGTGTGCGTTGATTGCGGGCGGGTGGATGACGTGGGGGTGGCGGATCTGGCGGACATCGATGGGCCGGTGGCGAGCAAGACAGGCTACAAAGTGCTGGGCCATTCCACCATCTACCAGGGCATCTGCCCAACGTGCCAGAAAGAGCACGCCAACGAAAAGGAGTCATGAGACATGTCCCTGAAGGGCACCCAGACTGAGAAGAACATTCTCACCGCTTTCGCCGGAGAGTCCCAGGCCCGGAACCGCTATACCTACTTCGCGAGCAAGGCCAAGGCTGATGGCTATGAGCAGATCTCCGCGATCTTCGCCGAGACAGCCGACCAGGAGAAGGAGCATGCCAAGCGCCTGTTCAAGCTTCTCGAGGGCGGCGATGTCGAGGTCTCCGCGGCCTTCCCGGCCGGCGTCATCGGCGAGACCGCTGACAACCTCGCGGCTGCCGCAGCCGGCGAGAACCACGAGTGGACCGACATGTACCCGTCCTTCGCGGATGTGGCCGAGCAGGAGGGGTTCAAGGACATCGCCCGTATCTTCCGGGCGATCGCCGTTGCCGAGAAGCAGCATGAGAAGCGCTACAACGGCCTGCTGGCCAACGTCAAAGCAGGAACGGTATTCGCCAAGGGCGAATCGGTTGTCTGGCGATGCCGCAACTGTGGCTATCTGCACGAGGGCCCGAAGGCTCCCGCTGTGTGCGTGGCCTGTGACCATCCGCAAGCGCATTTCGAGCTTCTGGCCGAAAACTGGTAGCAACGCGACGCTCTGGCGCGCGAAATACGGAGGAGGGACAGTCAATGAGTGAACAGTGCCAGGAAGTCACGCGCATGCCGCTGATAGGTGAGAAGGCTCCGTCGTTCAAGGCGAAGACCACCAAAGGGATGATGAGTTTCCCCGAGGACTTTTCGGGCAAGTGGGTAATCCTGTTTTCCCACCCCGCGGACTTCACGCCGGTCTGCACCACCGAGTTCATGACGTTCGCGTCGATGCAGCAGGATTTCCGTGACCTCAACTGCGAACTGGTGGGGTTGTCGATTGATAGTGTCTTCGCCCACATCGCATGGCTGCGGACCATCGAGGAGAAGATCGAGTACAAGGGCATGAAGGGCCTCAAGGTCGACTTCCCGGTGATTGAGGACCTGAAGATGGAGGTCGCCCGACTGTATGGCATGCTTCAGCCCAGTGCGAGTGACACCCAGGCAGTGCGCGCGGTCTTCTTCGTGGACCCCGAAGGCACCATGCGGGCGATCCTGTACTACCCGCTGAGCAATGGGCGTAACATGGACGAGATCAAGCGGCTCCTCCTGGCGATGCAGCACTCGGACGCCTACAAGATCGCCACCCCCGCCAACTGGGTGCCTGGCGACGATGTCATCGTTCCGCCGCCGCCTACCGCGCCGATGGCCGACGAGCGGGTGGCGGGAGCGGGCGATGAGTACACCTGCCTGGACTGGTTCCTCTGCACGAAGAAGTGCCCGCACGGTTAGCCGGCCATCAAGACTGTCGAATCGGGCTGAGATGCCCACTGGAGGAAGTTTATGAGCAAGAAGCTGGACGTTCTCAAATGTGAAGAATGTGGCGGGGTTTTCGAAGTCGTGGTGGGATCGGACTGCGACTGCGCCATCAAGTGCGGAGACGTAGAGCTGGATCTGCTTGAAGCGAAGACCGCGGATCCGGCCGGCGAGAAGCACGTGCCGGTCATCGAGAAGACCGCGAAAGGCTTCAAGGTGACCGTAGGGAGCGTGCCGCACCCGATGACTGAGGAGCATTACATCCAGTTCATCGAGGTCTGCGCAGGCAACCAGCTGCTCCGCGCGTACCTCGAGCCGGGGCAGGCCCCGGAAGCCGAGTTCTCCACCGACGCCGAGAGCGTCACCGCGCGAGAGTACTGCAACCTTCACGGACTTTGGGAGGCTTGAGCAGCATGATCAGCGAGAAGATGAACGCAGCGATCAACGAGCAGATCAACAAGGAACTGTACTCCGAGTATCTGTACCAGGCGATGGCCGCGTGGTTCGCGTCCCAGGGTCTTCCGGGCTTCTCCAACTGGATGCGGGTGCAGGCCCAGGAAGAGCACTTCCACGCCATGAAGTTCTATGACTACGTGATCGAGACCGGGGGCCGGGTGATACTGGAGGCGATCGCGAAGCCGCCGAGTGAGTTCGGTTCGCCCAAAGCCGCCTTCGAGGCAACGCTCGAGCACGAGAACTTCATCACGGCCAGCATCAACGGCCTCGTGGACCTGGCTCTGGAACTGCGGGACCACGCCAGCAACAACTTCCTGCAGTGGTATGTGGCGGAGCAGGTAGAGGAGGAAGCTAACGACAACGCGATCCTCGACCAGCTCAAGTGGATCAAGGAAGATGGCAATGCCATGCTCATGCTCGACAAGCAGCTCGCAACGCGCGTATTCGTGCCGCCGGTTTCGGGCGAGCCGGCCGCTGGCTAGTCCAAGACGCGCCTCACGACAATCATGACCTGGCCGCTCTCCGCGTAACCCGCAGGTTCCGCCGGGGAGCGGCCTCCTTCCATCCGCACCCGATCGGAGGGGTTGACAATGGGATGCCTAAAGGGTAAGAAGACTGCGCCCGACAAGCCCGGCAACTATAAGTGCTCCAAGTGCGGCGCCACCGCCAAGAGCAAAGGCGACCTGTGCAAGCCCGAGAAGATCAAGGACGAGAAGAAGAAGAAGAAAGACAAGTGACCCTCGGCAGGACAGTGACGCGTGGCGCAGAGGAAGGCACCCGATGAACACCACGTTGTGCGACAATGTTGAGTGGGTTGGGTACGTAGACTGGCACATCCGCGACTTCCACGGCTACAGCACCAACCGCGGGTCCACCTATAACTCCTACCTCGTCAGGGATCGGAAGACGGCGCTCATCGACACCGTGAAGGCCCCGTACGTTCCCCGGCTGCTGGCCAACATACAGCAACATACCGATCTGGGCAACGTGGACTACCTGGTCTGCAACCACGCCGAGCCCGACCATGCCAGCGGGCTGTCGGCGGTGGTGAAGGCCTGCCCGAGTGCGAAGGTGGTCTGCACAGAGAAGTGCCGAAAGGCGCTGGCGGGCTACCACGATATCAGCGCGTGGGACTTCGAGATCGTCAAGAGCGGCGACACGCTGTCTCTGGGCGAGCGGAGTCTGGTTTTCCTCGAGACGCCCATGGTGCACTGGCCGGAATCGATGATGACATACCTGCCCGAGGAGAAGCTGCTCTTCTCCCAGGACGCCTTCGGGCAGCACTACGCCTCGGCTGGCCGCTTCGACGATGAAGAGCCGTGCGATGTTGTGATGTACGAGGCCAAGGTGTACTACGCCAACATCATCATGTGGGCCGGGAAGCCCATCGCAAAGGCGCTGGAAGCCGCGAGCGCCATGGAGATCGGGATGATTGCCCCGGCGCACGGAATCATCTGGCGCAAGTGCCCGGAGCGGATCATTGAGGCCTACCAGGGCTGGATCGTCTGCAAAGCACAGCCCAAGGTGCTGGTGGTCTACGACACCATGTGGCACAGCACGGAAAGAATGGCCGAAGCGATCCTCGACGGCGCAAGCAAGCCCGGCGTTCACGCGCGCCTGTACTCAGTGCGCAAGAACCACATCACACTTCTTGCCACGGAGGTCTTGGACGCGGCGGCAATCGCCTTCGGATCGCCCACGCTCAACGGGACGCTCATGCCTGAAGTGGCGGCCGGGCTGACCTACCTGAAGGGCCTGCGGCCCACATGCAAGTCAGGCTTCGCGTTCGGGTCTTACGGATGGGCGCCGGGCGGAGCGAAGGCAGTGAATGAGTACCTGCAGGAGATGAAGTTCGAACTGCTGCGCGAGCCCCTCGAGGCCCAGTGGACGCCGACGCCGGACATCCTCGAGGAGTGCCGGAAGGCCGGGGAGTTGCTGGCGGAAAAGGCCCTCGAGTCCGCGTGCGCCGTATAGGTCGGGCCGAACTGGGAACACCATTGCCGCGAGGCGCAAAGTGAGGGAACGACAGATGCAGAAGTGGGTCTGCGACGTGTGCGGGTACATCTACGACCCGGCCGAAGGCGATCCGGACAACGGTGTTGAGCCCGGCACTGGGTGGGAAGACGTTCCGGAAGACTGGGTATGCCCGGAGTGTTTCGTGAGCAAGGATGACTTCTCGCCGTACGAGGAGTAAGTCGACCGCGTCGGTATGCTGCCACGAGACCGGCCATCCGCGCGGAGGGCCGGTCTCGTCTGTGCGGCTCGTCAGAGGTCATACATCGCCAGCACGTTTTCAGGTGGCACGTCTGGCTGGAACAGGTGAGCGGGGGACAGGATATACCCGCCGCCTGCCCCCAACACCTCGCAGTAATGACGCGCCTGCGCGCGCACCTCATCCGGCGTCCCTTGCGGCAGTAGCCGCTGCATGTCGATGCCACCATGGAAGCAGACACGCGATCCGTAGCGCGACTTGAGGGCCTCCGGGGTCATGCTCTCTCCCGTGGGCTGGATCGGGTCGATCACATCCGGCCCGAGGGCGAGAATATCTTCGAGCAGTGGGTCGACGGCGCCGCAACTGTGGAACATCACCCTCGCGCCAAGGTCGTGGATGCGGTCGAACATCATTCTCAGATACGGGGCCACGAACTCCCGGAACATCGCAGGGGAGATGAGCGGCCCGGCCTGGCTGCCGAGATCACTGATGACCAGGTACAGGTCAATGCGGCCCCTGCTGATCCTCGCGGCCCGGGAGTAGTCCTCAAGGTAGAAGTCGGTGAACTTGCGACAGACGTAATGCGCCCAGTCGGGGCGCGCCGCCATATCGACGAAGAACTCCTCCCACCCTCGGACGAGGGCCGGACGCTGCCAGACATCCGCGAACCCATAGATGAGCGCGTGCTCCGGATGCGCCTCACAAAGAGCCGGCAGGGCATCGTGATCCAGGGCATCCACGCCGGGCCAGTCGTAGGCCTCGATTTCGGCCAGTGAGTTGGCCCCGGCCAGCGCGCCTTTGACGTCCTCGCGCATCGGTCCCCAGGCCGTCTGACGATAGATGAAGCGTTCGCCGCCGATGGTCTGCCAGATGCCGCCGCCGATCTCCCGCGGCGGGGGCTCCACGCTGAGATGCCGCAGATCGACGCCCAGACCGCGCAGGAGGCGCTCCTCGTCGCGGTGCCCAAGGTGGGCGAACAGCCGGTTCATCGTGGGCGGCTCGGCCCAGAAGTCCCGTGGCGTCCGGTCCGGCTCACTGCGCTCGATCGCGGCGAGAACCCGCTCGCGGTGGGTCATGGTCACCCGTCTCCCAGCGGGATGTGGACGTTGAAGGACGTCAGCGCCTTGCCGGACAGGTCGGCGTCACAGGCGCAGAAGAGCACTCGCGGGCGTCCGCCTTCGAGATGCAGTTGGGGGCGCTCCAGCCTGTGCACGGGCTGCACTTCGCCGTCCTCCCACTCCAGTTCCAGGCGCATGGCGATCGGTTGTTCCGCGGGCGCCCAGTGGATGCCGTTCTCCGACTCGAACAGGGCCAGCGCGTTCTTGTACCCCCCGGTGAAATACCCCTGGAAGTCCTTGATCAGGCAGCGGTAGAGACCGTCCTGCCACCAGACATAAGGGTCTTCAACTGCCCAGTCGTTCTCCGGATTGCTGATGATTGGCTCGGGGTGCTTGACGAATGGCCCCAGTGGGTGATCGGCGAAAGCAGCGCCACACAACACCGCGCCGCCTTTAGGGGGAGGCCCGGCGCCCACGCCCTTGTGCAGCATGAGGAACCGGCCGTCCGGCCCGCGGCAGACCGAGGGATTGCTGGTCATCAGGCAGTCCCACGAGCCCGGGGTCACGTCCAGCACCGGCCTGTCGAAACGCTCCCAGGGACCGGCGGGATGATCGGAGACGGCCACGCCGATGCGCTGGTTGTTGCGGTGGTTCCAGTACTCGCCGTTGCCGCGATTGCCCATGTAGTACAGGTAGTAGCGGCCATCCGCCTCGAGCACCGCGGGGTTGTGAGTGACATCTCGGTCCCACGCATCTCCTCCGGCGCCCGGAAGGATGACGCTCTGGAATGTGTATGGCCCTAGCGGGTCGTCCGACGTCGCGTGGGCGATTTCGGAATGGGTCACCCACGCGGAGTGCCCGAGCTCCCGGGGCCAGCGCGCGAAGAGCAGGTGGCAGACGCCGTCCGGCGTGCGCACCATCGTGCCGCACCAGACGAACCAGCCGTCCATCTCGAAGACGCTGCGGCGCGGCACGGGGCGAAGGAGTTGCGCGAAGTCCATTGGGGGGCTCCCTGATTGCGGAAAGCAGCAAAGGACCGCCCCTCGACCGTGCCGGGGCGGTCTCAATCTCTGTGCCCGCAGTTCGCTCTTGTCGGTTGCGCTACTGTCCGCAGCAGCAGCAACCGGACTTCAGATCGCTGCCCTCGATCTCCATGAACTCGAACACCGCGCCGTCCTTGAGGATGAAGGCGACGGTCATGCCAGGCATGGGGGTGAAGGGCTCCAGCAGGACTTCCTGGCCCTCAAGCTCGCGGGCGATGGAATCCGTCTCGAAGGCGATGTGCGGCAGCTCGCGCAGCGGGCCTGTGGTTGGCGAGTCGTCCTCATAGCGCAGGAACTCCACCTTGAACGGGTGAGCATCCACGTCAGTCACGTAGACCTTCGTGTCTGGAACGTAGATCTCGTTGGGCTGGACTTCGGTAGTGGGTAGGCCGATGTGATGGAAACGGCGCATGGTTGACCTCCTGCTCAGGTGTGATCGGGATCGATGGCGGTCGGTTGGTGCTCTCAAGCGTCTCCGCGAGCGTGATCAATGGCATTGTCGGCCATTGCGAAGAAGTCAAAGCGCGGCTGGTAGCCGAGAACGGACCGGGCGCGGTTGATGTTGATCTCGAAGGAATGATAACCCGGGCACGCAAGCTCGATGGTCGGCAAGTCCATGCGAGAGGCGAGGTAATCCGCGGCCACGCGGTAGTCGAAGGCTGCCGGCGCGGCGATGTTGAAGGACTGGCCGATCGCCGACGGGTTACCCAGTGCGCGGTCGAAGGCCTGCGCCAGGTCCTCAATATGCACGATGTGGCGGCGGTAGGGCACGCCGGCGTTGTTCACGAGCACCGGAATGTGCTCTTTCCCGGCGCGCACCAGCTCCATGATCGTCTCGGGCTGCTGTCCGAAACCATGGCCGGGTTCGGCCGGGTCCACGTTCTTCAGGAGCGAGAAGTGGTTGAGCAGATCGGCCTTCTCGAATACCCATGAACTGCGCAGAATGGTGAAGGGCACCGAGTACTGGCACCCGTACTGGGTGGTCATGACCTCTTCCATGACCTTGGTGAAGGCGTAGTAGCCGGGGTAGGCCATGAGCGGGTGGCTCTCGTCGATGGGGATCGGCTGCGGGTAGAACCAGATGCCGAAGGCCGCGTCGCCGCCGAGCAGGATGAACTGCTGGGTGCCCACAAAGCGGCAGGCCTCCAGGATGTTCAGCGTCCCGCGAACGCTGACGTCGAAGAAGGTGCTCTCTTCCTCCTTCGTGGTCGCCAGTTGCAGGACGGCGTCGGTTCCCGACACCACCTCGCGCACCGCCGCCGGGTCCGAGACGCTGCCGGAAATGCACTCGATGCCTTCGCCTTCCAGCGGGGTCCTGTGGATCAGCGCGCGGATGCGAATGCCCCGCTCCTGAAGTACGGCAATGAAACGGCGGCCGATCTTACCCGATCCGCCGAAGAGTGCGACGCTCTGGATGTTCAAGGGAATGACCTCCGGGTGTGACTCATGCGGGATCCGCGCTGAAGCACGAGCCGACGGGCCTTCGCCCGCTCGGCCTGTGGACTGCCGGAGAGGACGCCATAGCCCGATTCTCCAGTAGTGCTTCGCGATGCAGCGCTGTGAACTACTTCGTCGCCGGCCAGGGCAGACTGATGATCTGGCGCTCTCCATCGACCTCGCGGGCAACGATCACTCGGGCTGATGTCTTCAGTTCTTCGCCCCACGGCAGTTGCAGCGCGGTCTCCGCGTTCTCCCGGTTGAAAGCGACCAGTGTCCCGCCAACCTGCACGGCGTCCACACCTTCGGCGGAACGGTTAGCCACCATGGGCGCGGATTCCTCCGCCGTGCCGATGATCAGTGGCACCAGGAAGGTAGTCTCGCGAAGCCGCGGCGACTTGAGTTCCAGAAGGCCGATATCCGCGGCATCGGGAGTCAGGTCCCGGGTCGGATGGACATACTGGGGGCGGTATGTCTCGGTCGCTCCCTCGAATGGAGCCGGCGCTAGGGGCAGCACAGTCAGCGTTGCTCCCGCGTTGTTCACCTGCCACCCAGAAGGTTTGGCCACCGGCTGTATCTCGCCGTAATGATGCAGGAGCCAGGAGAAGACCGAGGGCTCCTGCGCGGCCAGCCGATCATGCACCACAACGAGGTCCCTGCCCGCGAGGACGAACTCCCGGTCGAAGCGCGTCAGACCGACTTCGGGCGGGTACGCCGTTGTCGCGTCTCCCGCGACGATGGACACATCGCCCTGGTTGATGAAGCCGGTGACATGCGCCCGGCCAGGATTGGGCCTTGGCCACATCTCGCCGTCACCATACTGCCCGAGACCGTTGACCAGGACTGTGTTGTGATTGCGCGTCTGCTTGCTGTAAGTGTACCCCGGGTCCATCGCGAGGACCTGGCCGCGACCGAAGAGGGTGAAGTGGTTCTGCTCGGGGTGGTTATGCCCGACGCCACTTAAGTTCCGTGGCCCGGAGATCTCGGCCCATTTGTGCCCACCCATGGGCCGGCTCACGAAGGCGGCATGGGTGGCATTCGGGTCCCAGGAAGTGCGCATGAAGGCGGTCTCGATGTCCGGGTAGTAGCGCCCGGTGGGAAGCTCCCTGAGTGCGTCCGTGGTCGGCATGGAGTCATCCAGCCACAGGAGCCGGAACTTGTCGCCGCTTGCGCCGGCATTGATGAGCGCGGCCATGCCCATGTTGAGCGGGTCCCTGAAGCGCCGGGCTTCCCACAGGAACAGGCTGGGGTTCGAACGGCCCAGGGGAATTGTGCTGTCTTCCAGGGCCACCGACTGCATCAGGCCGGGGTACAGGTGGTGGAAGCGGAACTGGGCCTGGCCTCTGAGGCCGTCATCGCCCGCGGGGATTCGCAGCCCGGTGCACCATTCGTAAAGGTCTGTGTACAGGTACAGCGCGGGCATGGAGAAGTCCCAGTACGACGGCCCCTCGTGGAAGCCCCCGTCGGGGCTGAAGGTGAGCGGGATCCGCTCGAAGCGCTCCCAGGCCCAGGGCAGCCACTGGTCCGCTTCGGGGGTCTCGCCATACACTGCAGCCGCGCCCAGCGCAAGCGCCAAATGAGCGTACCAGTAGTGATTCTGCTGGTAAGACTGCCCCCCGCCCTGGATGCCTGCCATTGAAGCGTCGAAGATCAGCCGGCAGTGGCGGATGATAGTCTCCCGCACCCGCGCGCGGAGTTCCTCGGGGATGTTGTCATAAAGCCAGTCGTACGCCAGCGCGACTCCTTCCATGAAATACTCGGCGTCCAGGTCCGCTCCTACATTGGGGTAGGTGGTGGCCACGTCCAGCCAGGACAGGATATCCGCAAGGCGCTGTTCGTCCGGTTGGAGCAGTTCGGCCAGCGCGTAGTTGCCCAGGGAGCGGAACGGGCCGCCATTGCGGGCGTTAGGCCTGAAGGCCGGAGCATCGCGGCCGATGGCGCCGGGCAGCTTGTAGTAGGCCTTCCCGGCCTCACTGTCCATCCGCCGCCGCAATTCGGGAAGGCTGTCGGGGGCTATGAGCAGGCGCGGTCTGGCCTGCATGAGTTCAGTGCGCATGGGCGGCAGCGGCGACTGCACCGTGGTCTGAACGAGATGCACGGACTTCAGGGCGCTGCCCGCCGCTTCGCGCAGGGACAGAGTGAGCGTGTGACGTCCGGCCTCCTGGATCGCCACCGGCAGGCGGCCCGGGCCGAACTCACCCACCGGGAATCGCATGGGCGCGGCGACCTGCTCCCCGTCAACCGAAAGCCAGTATGAGTCGTCACCGGGGGAGTTGCCCCGCGCGATTGCCTCGAACAGGTAGTTGCCGGGCTCAAGGTCGACCTCGAAGGTGAGTGTGAACCCCTTTGCGGTGATCCACGCCTGTTCGTCACCCACCTGTCCCGGAGACAGATTCGCGGCGTGCCGCATCATCTCTTCCCCTACGGCGCCGAAGAGCGTGGTGCGGCCAAGAATCGGCCGGTCGGTGATGTTGTCCAGCGTGACCTGAGAGAACGGCGTCGCCGCAAAGGCGACGGTGGCGATCAGAGCGATGCTGACCATGGTTGG
>Ga0067045_1029617_pt1 | contig 19315 bp, 16 predicted proteins | sample TerdegcTABiofilm_FD_59184 | JGI IMG/M metagenome (GOLD analysis project Ga0067045, IMG submission 59184) | Combined Assembly of (Gp0054472, Gp0054536) Wastewater bioreactor microbial communities from Singapore -Terephthalate degrading... | reverse complement strand
ACTCAAACTGCTTACACTCTGTATTCATACGGGGTTTCCTTTCAACTTGTAGATTTGTTGGTGGTACAACATATTATACAAGAAAAAAAGGTAAACCCCGTTGTTTATTGTGAGAAATTTGGGCTAGGAGTTTGTCGGGCTTTCCCACGATAACCAAGGAAAAATCGCATACATGCGAGCCATTTTCAAAAGTCGGTCACTAAGGTAGCTTTTTCATAACGCCCGGAGTTTTGAGAAAGCCTCATGCGATTTTTCTACCTTGCAAACTCCTGAGGAGCCTGATAATCGGGATTTTTTACGCCTATAGGCGTAAAAAATCCACAAGTCCGACGGCATCCTAGGCTTCCGCGGTTTCCGCCTCTTCCCGAGCCCTGCGCCGATCCGCCTTCCGCTCGATCCGCTTCGCGACCATCACGGAAATCTCGAAGAGTAACAACATGGGCAGGGCCAACAGGACCTGGGACACCACGTCCGGCGGTGTCAGGATGGCCGCGACGATGAAGACCAGGAGCACCGCGTAGCGCCGGGCGCCCGCCAAGGTGCTGCCCCTGACCACCCCCAGGGCGGCCAGGATGGCCGTTATGACCGGAAGCTCGAAGGCGGCCCCGAAGGACAGGACCAGGGAAGTCACGAACCCGACATACTCCCCGAAAGAGAAGACCGCCTCGATTCGTTCCGTGGCGTACTGGAGGAAAAACCGCAGGGTAAAGGGCAGGATCACCAGAAAGGAGAAAGCGGCGCCGGCCGCGAAGAAGAAGGCTCCGAAGAATAGGCCCGTAAGGATGGCCCGGCGCTCTTTCTGGAGGAGACCGGGACGGACGAACATCCATATCTGGAACAAGATGACCGGCGAGGATATCACGAGCCCCGACAGAACCGCGATGCGGACGTAGGCAAGGAAGAGCTCCGGCGGGGACAGGTACACGAAGGACAACCCATCCACGGGGTGCATCAGGTACTCCGCGAGGGTCTCGGTAAAGGAGAAACTGGCGATCGTGGCGGCCCCCAAGGCCGCGACGGACCATAACAGTCGTCTTCGGAGTTCCGCCACGTGGGCCAGGAAGGGCATAGGAGCGTCGCTCATATCGTTCCTAAAAGGGTCAGGATCCGGGGCCGAACCTCCGGGCTCGACCTGTTTCCTAGACCTTCTTCTTGGTGTCCGGGTCCTTGCCCTTGGCGGCGTCCTGGATCTTGGGAGCCTCGTCCGGGGCGTTCACCGCGTCCTCGATGCTCTCGGAGACGCTGCTCGTGTGCTTCTTGAACTCCTTGATGGCCGTGCCGATGGCCTTGCCGATCTCCGGGAGCTTCTTGGGCCCGAAGATCACCAGGGCGATGACCAGGATGAGTATGAGTTCCATGGGGCCGATCCGTCCGAACATTCGATTCCTCCTCGCTTCCAAGCTTCCCTACCGGATAATACGCTCCGGGCGGGTATAGAGTATAGGGTCCTTTGATTCGATGCGTCCGACTACGGTGATTCCCCGCAGGCGGGCTATCTCGTAGGCGGTCGTCGTCGGTATGCTCCGGGTAACCACGACGGGGACTCCCGCGGCCGCGGCCTTCAGGATCATGTCCGCGGCGATCCGTCCGCTGGTCAGGAGGCAGGCCCGGGAAAAATCCCAGCCGTCCAAAAAACCCCGGCCGATCACCTTGTCCACCGCGTTGTGCCGGCCCACGTCCTCCCGTACGCAGGTCTTGCCGTCCCGCTCCGCCAGGCAGGCGCAGTGCATACCCCCGGTTTCCCGGTACAGGACCGCCGCCTCGAACATGGTCCTCGCCAGGGCGCGCAGGGCCGAGAGCTCCACCGAGAAGCCCTCCGGCAGGGCCGGGGCGTTCTTGAAATCCTCCGAGAACTCGAGGCCCGCCCCGCAGCCCGAGGCGATCACCCGGGACAAGCCCAGGGTCTCGTCGCCCAGGGGGCACTTGGTGGTCACCGCCACGATCCGAAGGTCCGGGCAGGCGCCCAGGGTCCGTATCTGTCCGGGATCCCGGAGGGATCCCCGGGTGAAGAGGTTCCCGGCCGCGAGTTCGTCCAGATGCTCGGGTGTGCACAGGAAGGTCGCCGCACGGGCCCCGTTCACGGTCAACTCCACGGGATATTCCCGGGCCAGAGGCAGGTCTGGACGTTCGCCGCTCACGGATTCTCCGCCTGGCCGACCTCGTTCCATTCCGTCAGGGCCTCCGCGTGGGCGACGGTCAGGTATAGGGTCGAGTAGAGGTAGCGGGCGCCGTTGGACGCCCGGCTCTCCCGGATGTCCCCGCAGTCCCCGCGTTCCCGGATCCGCGAGAGAATGTCCTCCACCTGTTCGGGGTTGAGCCCGAACGGCGAAGCCCGGAAGAAGTCCAGGGGGGTCGGCCGGGGATAGATCCGGGAGTCCTCCCGGACGGTCTCCAGGACGAGGCTCAAGAGATCCTTCTCCGCGAGGCGGAAGAGGTAGGCCGCGTAGGCCCGGGTCATGGCCAGTTCGCTGAAGAAATACGTCTCCACCCGCCCGTCCATCCTCTTCAGATCCTCGGCTCCGGATTCTTCGATTGCCCGCAGAGGATCCGGTGCCCGCGGGGAGTCCGCCGGCGACGCCTCGCGGAGGGAGGAGAGCAGGGTCAGGCGGCCTTCGGCGCTGTCCCGCCGGATCGTATCGACCGCGGACGCCCCGGGGCCGACGGTGGTGGTTCCTGAGGTATCCATCGCTTTCCTTGATTAAACCATACAGGAAATGTAGTTCTTCGTCGACCGGTCCCGGCCGGGAACCGGCCGCCCGGGAAACCGTTCACGGTTCCCCGGGCGGTCTCGATCCCCGGCCGGATCGCCGGTTCCGTCAGACGGGAAGCAGACCCTTCGACCCCAGCTCGTCCGCTACGTCCTTAAGACCGACCGCCTCCAGCCCCGCCTTGGTCGGCGCGCCGGTCTTCTCGTCCCAGCCGAACTGCTTGTACACCATGCCCAGACCGAGGTCCAGGTCAGCCTTCTCCATCTGGATGGTGCCCTTGGTGAACTGGGGAATCTCCTTGCCCTCCTTGTCCTTGTCGGGCGTGTAGATCCACTTGTTCATGGCGTCGTGCTTGCCCCGCATGTCCACGGTGCCCATGGACCGGACGGTCAGCGCCCGGAAGAGATCCACCACCCGCTCGGCGTCCTTGTCCAGCTCCGCCTCGGTCTTCGTGACACCCGTGACGGCGGAGAAGAACTGGGCCTCCAGGGAGGTGTCGCCCCGATAGTTGCGCTCCTTGAGGGGGCTCACCGCCATGGGCCACATCCAGTTGCACAGGGTCAAGGAATCGTGGAGCCGTCCGCGGACCAGGGCGTACTTCACGAACCGGGCCTTGTAGACGTTCATCTTGGTGTAATCCATCGGAGCGTCCAGGGCGTCCGGGGATCCGAAGATCTCGCCGGCGATCTCCTTCTGGATCGCGATCGGGAGTTTGGAGCCGATGAAATTCATGTGGGTATGGTTCTGGGAATCCCGGTTGGAGAAGCACGACACCAGGGCGCCGACCTGGGCGCCGGCCTCGTTGGAATGGTGGACGGGATACCCGCCGCGCGTCCAGAGCTTGTTGTCCTTGCTGTCCCAGTACTCGTCCCCGAGCCCCCAGCGCTGGGCGATCCACGCGGATCCGTCCGCGATGTGCCAGATCTCACCCTTCTTATGGGCCACCCGGTCGTAGAAGTCGATCAGGAAGGTGGCGTCCCCCTTCTCCAGCTTGTCCCAGGGGATGGAGGCGTACTCGGCCGCGGGAAGGACCTGCTTGAAGATTCCCTTGGTGTACAGGTACTTGACGTCCCGGCCGATCTGGCCGTAGTTGCACCAGACCCCCAAGTCGTCCACCAGGGTCGTCCCGATAGCGTTGCCGACGATGGAGGAATCCGGGCCGTTGCCGTCGAACTCCTTGATCCCGTTGTACAGGACGCCCCGGGGACCGGACCAGCCGACGCAGGTATTGGACACGAAGGGATCCATCCCGTACTTCTCGAGCTGGGGAACCTTGAGCTGGGAGTGGCAGCGGATCGGGCAGTGTGCGCAGCCGCCCATGCGCACGGTGTATTTCTCCGCACTCGCGCCCAGGTCGAACACGGCCTTCATGGTGCGGAAGCCCACGGACTGCATGTCGTGGGGATCGCAGACCCCGGTCTCTACGGGGGGATTCGCGGCTCCCCAGAAAAGCCCCGGCCTTCCCGTCCACCGGGAGGTCCTGTCGGAGAACTCCGCCCAGGGCTGGGGGCTCGAGGGAACCACCATCTGGTTGTTGGCCCCGATGATGCTCATCATGAACTTGTCGAGTTCCATGAACTTGGCGCGGTCCGCGGCGACCTTCACGGAGCCCGTGCCCTTCACGGCCACGGCCTTCACGTTCTTGGCGCCCAGGATGCCCCCGTGGCCGCCCGCGGAATGGGAGGTCCCGGTGCGGATGACGGCCATGTTGAGCTGGTTCTCGCCCGCGGGCCCGATCGCCGCCACCTGAGCTTCCTTGCCCATCTGGCTCCCGATCATGGCCATGGTGTCGAAGATGCCTTTGCCCCACAGCCATCGGGCATCCTCGATCCTCACCTTGTCGTCCTCGATCCGGATCCAGACCGGCTTGGGGGCCTTGCCCTCCATGACGATGGCGTCCCAGCCCGCGTACTTCATCTCCACGGAAAAGTAGCCGCCCATATGGGAGCTGCTGGGGCCGTGGAAGGGGCTTGTGGGGAGGAGGCTGACGATGGTCGTGCGGCCGGAGCAGGGCACGCCGGAGCCGCAGAGGGGGCCCGCTCCCAGGATGAGCTTGTTGGCGGGGTCGAAGGGATGGGTGCCCGCGGGCACCTCGTCCCACAGGATCTTGTAGCCGATGCCCTCGCCGCCGATGAAGTCTTTGTACTTCATGGTGTCGTCGATCGAGGTCTTCCCGGTCGAGAGGTCGACGCGGAGAATTTTGCCGGTCCAACCGTATATCTGAGACATCCTTGACCTCCTTGCCTTATGCGGTCGCGCCGCTCACGGCGCTGGCGCCGCTGGTCGCGTCCGCTCCCCAGAGAAGCTTCTCGGCCTCTTCCCAGGTGTAGAACTTGATGGATCCGGTGGGGCAGGCCTTGGCGCAGGCGGGGTCGCCGTCGCAGAGGCTACACTTGGTGGAAATCCGGGTTTCGGGATCCAGAGTGGCTATATGCCAGGGACAGGCGTCCTGGCAGGCTCCGCAGCCGACACAGCGGCGGGCGTCCACCACCCGGGCGCCGGTCTTCTTGTCGGCCTTGATGGCGCCGGCTGGACAGGCGTCCCCGCACTTGGGCTGGGCGCACTGGCGACAGGTTTCCGCGACCAGGCGGAAGTTTCCGTGCTGTCCATCCGCGAAGGCGTAGGCGGAGGTAACGCCCGCGACGCCGTAATTCAGGTTTCGGGAAAGTTTTACGCGGGCTACATAGGCGGAAACCTTACCGTCGTTTCGGACGGTGCAAGCGGCCTCGCAGCGTCGGCAGCCGACGCAGAGGTTGGGGTCCTGGACCATGGCTCCCGAGGGAGTGGCCCAGACTTTCAGACTCTTTCCGTCCCGGGTGCGTACCATGGTGGCGCACCCGAGGGTAAGGGTTACGAAGGCCCCGGCGATACCGGTACCCGCGATTCTCAAGAAATCGCGGCGGGTCGACGTGGAGCCCAGCAAGCCTTCCTTGTTCTCCTTGCTCTCGCTCATCGCTCTCTCCTTGCCCCGGGCGCGATGGTTCCCCGGGGCGGGTTTCGGCGCGTCGTCTCCTTTCCAATGCCGTGGCGGCGGGAGGCGCGCGGGTTTCCCCGCGCACCCTCAAGGGGGCGGCGACGCCGTCCCCTAGGGACCCGGGACCCTGCTCGCCGTATCGGCTCGGGTAGATCCGCGGGTTCGGAGGCGGATAGAAAAGATCGGTGCGGGAACTTTCCGAATCCCGCTAGGCCAGAGTAAAAGCATCCTAGCGATCCTGTCAAGAATAAATTTGTTTTATATCTATATATTATAATATATAACGTTAGTAATACTGATCCCTGCAAGACTACCGTACACTGTCCGCCCTCGCCTTGACCGTGTCCCGAGGCTTCGGGTACCCTACCGACATGGTTCGTCCCGTCCGTCCGGGCACTCTTCTTAAAGCGACCCTGCTCTCGGCCCTGCTGTTCTCCCTGCTTTTGGGCATCGGCATCGGAGTCGCGATCGCGGCCACCCGAAACATCGCCAACGTCGAGGATTTCACCGACTTCAACCCCGCCCTTCCCACACGGCTGCTGGACATAAAAGGACGACTGATCACGGAGTTCTTTTCGGAAGAAAAGCGCGAGATCGTGGCCCTGAAAGACCTTCCCCAGCACCTGATCGACGCGTTTATCGTCCGGGAGGATCAGGATTTCTGGAAGCATCACGGTTTCAGCCTGCGCGGAATCGTCCGCGCAGCGGTCGGCGTGATCACACGGCGCAACCTGGGAGGCGGATCCACGATCACCCAGCAGCTGGCGGGAACCCTGTACGCCGATCGAACGGACATCAGCCTTCGGCGAAAGCTGGTGGAGCTCTGGTGGGCCCTCCAGTTGGAGCGCAGGTTCTCCAAGCAGGAAATCCTGGAGATGTACCTGAACCGCATGATCATGGGCCCCGGGGTGTACGGAGTCGAGGCGGCCAGCAAGTTCTTCTTCGGGCATTCCGCCCGGGAGGTCTCCGTGGCGGAGGCGGCCATCCTGGTCATCCAGCTCTCCAGCCCCACCCGGTACAACCCCTTCCGCAATCCGACCCTGGCCCGGGAGCGAAGCCGGGAGATCCTGGACCAGATGATTTCCCTGGGGTACGTGGACAAGGAGACCGCCGACGAGGCCTTCGCCTCGTACTGGGAAACCTTCGACTACACCCGCACGGCGACCAGCGCCTTCTACATGCGGGACGACAAGGCTCCCTGGTTCAGCGAGTACGTTCGGCGCCAGCTGGAAGGAATGCTCTACGGCTCCTTGGACATCTACAAGGACGGCTTCACCGTCCACACGACCCTGGACCTGGATTACCAGGCCTATGCGGACCGGTTCATGGCCCGGGGGATCGAGCAGGCCAATAAGGAGTACCTGGCATCCAGCGGCCTCCGGCTGAAGGAAGCGGAATCAACGTATATACCGATCGTCGAGATGCTGGGACTGGCCTTCAACCTGGAGCCCCTTTTCGTATCGGATTCCAAGGTGCAAAACCGATCCCAGGAGTACTACCGGAGCGCGCTGAACCCGGCCATCGACTCCTTGGCCCTTCTCTTCGGGATCGGCGATCTGCGCACGGCCACCAAGGCGAGCTACGACCAGGTCCGGCTCCAGATGGAAAAGGCCACCGTGGAAGGCGCCCTGATCACCATCGAGAACGAGACGGGGCACATCAAGGCCATCGTCGGCGGTTCCAAGTACGACCAGTCCAACCAGCTGATCCGGGCGACCCAGTCCCTCTTGATGCCCGGAAGCTCCTTCAAGCCCCTGTACTATTCCGCGGCGATCGACAGCCGTAAATTCACCGAGGGGACCCTGATCTACGACACCCCCGTGGTCTTCTATAACGACGACGGCACGCCCTACATCCCCCTGAATTACCGGGGCGAGTGGAAAGGCCCCGTGTTGACCTGGCTGGCCCTCGCGAAGTCCATGAACGTCCCGTCCGTCAAGGTCCTGGATGCCATCGGGTTCGACGCTGCGATCAACCGCGCCGCCGCCCTCCTGGACGTAACGGACCCCGCCGAGATTCGGCGGACCTTCCCCCGGCTCTATCCGCTGGCCCTGGGGGTCATCGGCGTGTCTCCCCTGAAAATGGCCCGGGCCTACTCGATCTTCGCGAACCAGGGACGGGAGGTCACGCCCATCGCCATACGGTCCGTGGAGGACCGCCAGGGCCGGGTCTTTTTGGAGCCCGAGAAGGAGCTAAGGACCCAGCAGAAGAAGAAGGGGTCCGCCATCCAGGTCATCTCTCCCCAGAACGCCTATGTCATGACGGACATGCTCAAGCGGACCGTGACGGACGGAACCCTGAACTATCCCACCGCCGGCGGCAGGCTCTTTACCTACAAGGACGAGGAAGGGAAGAAATACACCATCCCCTCCGCCGGAAAGACGGGCACCACCCAGAACTGGGCGGACGCCTGGACCGTCGGGTTCACTCCGTACATGACTACGGCGGTCTGGTTCGGGTTCGATCGTCCCGGCAACTCCCTGGGGGTAACCCAGTCGGGAGCCGCGATAGCCGGAGTGCTGTGGGCGAACTACATGGAAGCGATCCACCGGGGCCTGCCCTTCAAGGACTTCATCCGTCCCCAATCAGGCTTGGTCGACGTGAAGGTCTGCGCCAAATCGGGGCTCTTGCCCACGGATTATTGCGACGAGGGGCTCGTGACCCTGCTGTATTACGAAGGGACCCAGCCCAACCAGTACTGCGATCTCCACCAATTCTCGTCCCAGGCCGCGGACCGGGGCATGCAGGCTCTAAGCCGACAGGGATCCCTCTTCGGCGGTGTGGATATCGATACGACCCTCCGGCTCGACCTGCCGGATCTCGACCAGCTTCTCAAGAACCCGGGGCCCCAGACGCCGGCCTCGCCCGCTCCGGGCACCCCTCCGGCCGACGAGGGGTCGTCCCTGCCCCCGACGGAGTATACGGCTCCCCCTGTCCTTGAATAGCCGATGCCATCGAGATAAACTTATCGAAAACGGCAAGGAGCGGCAGGAATCGTGCAAGTCCCCATCGATCGCATCAAGGTCAATCGGAGGGTCCGGAAAGACCCGGGGGACATCGACGCCCTGGCCGCCAGCATGAACGCCCACGGCCTTTTGCATCCTATAGTACTGGACCGCCGCAACCGCCTGATCGCGGGCGGACGAAGGCTCGCCGCCGCCAAGAAGCTGGGCTGGAGGACCATCAACGCCCTGATCATCGACGCGGACGACAAGGCGGACCGCCTGGAGCTGGAGCTCGAGGAAAATGTCCAGCGTTCCGCCCTGTCCTACATTGAATTAGAGGAGGGCTACGCCAGGCTCGAGCGACTGAGGCGCCCGAATATCTTCCGGAGGCTCTGGGAGGCTCTCAAGGCTTTGTTCCGGCGTCTGTTCGGCCGGCGCTGACCCGGCCTGTCCCGCCTCCCCTCCTACGAGGACCCGCCAGGAATCCCGCGAAGGCTGTGAGCAGGGCGGCGGCCAGGGAGATGACCTTCAGCTCGGAATCTTCCATCCCCCGGGGCTGCGCAAAGGGCACCAGGGTCCCCAAATCGCGGGGCTCCGGGGAGGCTTCCGGGAATCCCAGGCGCACGACAACCTGTCCGGGACCCACATAGCCCAGGCTCCGGGCCTCGAGGGCTAAGGTTTGCGGATCGGACAACGCGGAATCCCTGCGGGCTTGGGCTTCCGCATTTAGGGATTCCAGGCGAACGAGGTTTTCCCGCATCTCTTCCACCCGGGCTTCCAGGTCATCGTAGGCGGACATCCCCATGGGCCCGAAGAGCAGGGAAAGCACACAATATACGGCAAGTCCGGCATAGGCGCCGGCGGCAAGTCGAATACCCATCGATTCATTTACGGCGGGAACCCGGCCGGCCTTTACCTCGTACCCGCGCAGGTACAGGCAATTAAACCGTCCGTATAAAACCGTTCCGTGTCCGAGCGCATCGCATTGACAATAAGATATTCCTCGAATTAGACTTTAAAACGGTCGTTTATTCTGAGTTGATCCTTGCCGATACAGTATCAGAACGACCCTCGTAAAACGGAGCGACCATGGCGACCTTTGAGCGGCACGAAGGACGGAACCTTAAGGGAATCGACCCCGACGCCAAGGATCGGGACCTCGAGCAGTACGGAATATGGGTTAAGGCGGAGCCGCAGGATGTCCTGGAAGAGCCGGACATCGGGGACGCCGCCCTCCTATCCGAGACTCCTGAGGGGACTACGGTCCTCGACGAGTCCTTCTTGACGGACGAGGAAGAGGTGTTCCTGGACGCCGGCGACGAATCCTCCGAGGGGGCCGGCGAAAAGAGCGAGGACATCTTTCTCACCACCTCGGAAACTCCTTCCCTTCAGGAGGAGGAGCTCGTCGTCCCGACCATGGAAGAAACTCCGACGGATGTCCAGGAAGATCTGCCCCGCATTCCCGACATGGCTGAATTCGAGTCCCTGGACGACCTGGGAGTGCCGATCGAGGAGTTCACCCCCGAGGAGCCTCTCAATGCTTCCGCCCGGAACACGGATCTCGAGGAATTCCCGGAGATTTCCGATTTCGGCCTTGAGGAAGCCGAACCCGTCCTGGAAGCCGGGGCAGAGACGGATTTCGAAGCCCTGGACATAGACCTGAAATTCGACGACACCCTCCCACCCAGCCCGGAGGCCCAGGGCGCGGCGGTGGACCATTCCAAACCTTCCAGCGCCGACGGATTCGAGACGGTAACGGATTTCGACGACTTTCTTTCCGGATCGGAGTCCGGACCCGGGGTCGATCTGGAGCCCTCCGAGTCCTTGGCCGCGCCCGCTGCGTCCCCCGGTCCCGAGCCGAAGGCCGCACCCCCGAGAGCCGGGGACGAGTTCAGCCTGGAAGACATCCCCGAGATGCCTCCGGCACAGTCCATCGACGACATGGCCGAGCTCGAGCGGGACCTGGCCGGAAGCGGCGTCGCCGCTGCATCCCCCCGAGGAGCCGCGGACGCTTCTTCGGACATTCTTCTCAAGATCGCCGGCGAGCTCTCTTCCATCAAGGATGAGCTTGTTTCCCTAAAAGCCCAGATCGCCGCCATGAAAGCCGCTGGGACGGCTCCGGGCGAATCGCCCGCGGAAGCCGAGAAAGCCGGGGGAGGCAAGGCGGGAGGGTTCTTCGACGAGGAGGAGGACGAGACCATAGCCCTCACCGGCGACGAGCTGGACAATATCCTGAACACCGCCGAGTTCTCGGAGGAGAGCGCGGAGCCGACGCCCCTTCAGGAATCTTCGGAAACCCAGGAAGAACTCGGGGACTTGCTTCCGGAGACCGGCGATTACACCGAGGATCTGTCCGCCGAGGCCCAGGGCTCCGGGATAGAGGAGCTTCGATTATCCGAGACTGAGGAAGACATGGCCGTTCCAGAGCCTGCGGAGGAGGAGATCTCCGCCTTGGCCGAGGAGGGGGTGGCTCCCCTCACCCCTCCCCCGGAGGATACCTCCTACCTGGAGGAAGCCGAGGACCTGGAGCTGGCGGGCGAGGAAGACCTCGCCGAGGCTCCCCTCCTGGAGCCCTCCCCGGAGGAACTGAACATCGACGAGATCCTGGAGGATCATCTCGAGGAGGCCGAGGAGCTGCCGTTGGCGGAATTCGAATCCGCCGAGGGTCTGGAAGAGGCGTCGGGTCTGGAAGAGGAGTCGGAGGAGCTCGAGGAGCTGACCCTCGACCTGGACAGCGAACCCTCCGCCCTGGTCCTCGAGTCCCCGGAAAACATCGAAATGCCCATACCGGAATTGGATGAAGAGATACCGTCCTCCAGGGGACCCGCGCCGGAATTCGTCGAAGAGATTGGGGAGGGAGAAAACGCGGACAACCTGGGGGAGATCACCCTGCACAACGAGGAGGCTCACGCCCCTGTCGGTGCGGCGGTTCCGGAAGCGGAGGAACTAGAGCCCGTGGATTTCGAGGACCTCAAGACCGACACGAAGGCTGTTGTTCCCGAAGAACCGGAAACCCTTCTGGTCGAAGACCTCGAGCCTACCCCGGCCCCCAAGGCTGAGCCCGTCCCGAGCCGGATCAAGGATGAAGTCCGCAGCGTCCTTACCTACCTGGACAAGCTTCTTGAAGCCCTCCCGGAGGAGAAGATCGAGGAATTCGCCAATTCCGAGCATTACGAAACCTACAAGAGGCTCTTCGAAGAGCTGGGGCTGGTATAAACGATGGGTCTACTGGACAAGGCATCCCGAAGGAACTTCAAACCCGCCCCGGCCCGGGGCGGAGGGCTTCTGGAAAAGGCATCCCGGACGAGATCCTCTCCGGGTACGGAAAAAAAAAACGAGTAATCCCTGATACCGACACGGTATTGGGCGATATCCTGGCGGAATGCCTCGCGGCTCCGGCTGATTATTTCCTTCCGGTCCGCATCCTGCGGATCCTTAGAGATCGCGCCCGATTCCCTGGTCTTCGCATCACCCTGGAACCGTCCCCGGCTTCGGATGCTCCGGATTCGGGGCGGAGAGTCTTCGCCTCCACCCCGGATGCGCCCGACGATTCCACCCAAAGCTCCTGCCGCCTGGGTTCCCACTATAGGCTCGATGTCCTGGGGGTCTCCGGAGAGGACCGGACGCTTTCCCTTCTGGGGGCATCCCTGGCCCCCCGTCTGGCATCCTCTCGACCTTCCTGCCTGAGCCGGGAGCTTCCGCCCGAGCGGTCCCCGGCAGACCTCGCCCGGACCCTCTCGGCGCGCTTCGCGGATTCCCAGACGGCCTATGCCACCCTCTGCGTCCTGGATCCCCGGCCTTTTTTGCATGCCGCGGCCGAGGCCTTTCCGGAGATCAACCCCGAATGTCTTGAGGAAGATCTTGCGCGCTGTCTCTCCGCCTATTTCGAGGCCTCGGGAGGCTTGTTCCTCTGCGACACGGGTGCCCTGATCGCCCTCTGCTGCGGGTCCCGCCCCGTGGATACCGAGTTGCTTCAGAGTCAGGCGGCCAAATATATACGCAGATTCCTGTCCGCGGCGGTGGATTCGCCGATCCGTATCCAACGGTCCCGCACCTTCGAAGTTCTCCGGCCGGAAGACATGGAAAGCTTCCTCGCCGAATGTTTCGAAGAACCCGGCTCCTGAGCCCGGGGACTATCCAGGCTCGATGACGGGTACATCCGGTTCGATACGCCTTCATTCCCGCTTCGATCCCTCCGGCGAGGCCGCTCGCTTCCTGGCCGAGAGCCTGGGCGAGCGCAGGCCTTCCTGTCTACTCGTCCTGGGGGGCGGGGAGGAATGGATATGCGAGGCCGCCCGGTCCAGGCTTCCGGGTTCCCTGATCATCTCGATCCAGTTCGATTCGAGGTTCCGGGGCGTGGAGAGACCCGGCGCGGATGTCCGTTGGTATCCGGACACCGACGCGCCGCTCTACGATGTCCTGGCGCGGCACGTACCCGGACGGATGGACGGTGGGGCTGCGGTGGTCACGTGGAAACCCTCGGAGAGGGCTTTCCCGGACGCAGCGGCCGCCGTGACCCGGGTACTCCGGAGGGCACTGGAAGACTTCTCCTCCGACGGGGCCACCGTCCGCTTCTGGTCCCGTCGTTGGCTGGTCAACGGGCTTCGCACGTTTCTGGCCGCCGAACGGTACTGCAGGATTCGGCCCGATCCCGTTCCCGTCGTAGTGGCGGCCGCGGGACCCAGCCTGGAGAACGCCCTGGAGGAGCTCGAGCCCTACCGCGGCCGATTCCGTCTGTGGACTCTGGCCTCTGCGGCCGCCGCCTGTCTGCGCCGGGCTTGGACTCCGGACCTGGTCATCAGTACGGATCCGGGTTTCTGGGCGGACCGGCACTTCGACGCGGTTCTACGCTCCGGAGTCATGGACAGAATTCCCATGGCTGTCCCGATCACGGCCCGCATCCCCATACCGGTCGCCGAAGGCTGCTCCCTGGCCCTCCTGACTCTCCCGGAGGAACCGGAAAACGACCTGTTCGCGGCTGCCGGGCTTCCGGCCTTTCCGGCCGCCGCCCGGGGCACCTCCGCGGCGGATAGCCTTGCCCTGGCCGGAGAGATCAGTAAAGCCCCCGTCCTGGTCGCGGGTCTCGACATGGCGGCCCGGGACCTCCGTTCCCACTGCCGGCCCTACGGCTTCGATGCCCATATCCTGGCTCCGGAGCGCAGGCTCGCTCCCGGCCTATCCCTGCTCTGGGAACGGGAGACAGCCTCGTTCCCGGTTCGCATGGGAGCCTGGCGCCGCGGGAGAGCCTTCGATCTCTACGCCCAGGGCATATACCGCCCGGCTGCGGGACCCGTCCTTCGCCTCCTGCCCTCCCCGGTTCCCGTACCGGGAACGATTTCCCTGGATCCCGGGGATCTAGACTCCCTGTTGCCCCGGACCCCTTCCGAACCCTGTCCGGTACCGGAAACGACCCCCGCTCCCGAGCGCCCTCGTCGGCTCGCCCTTGTCAAGGAAGCCCTTGAAGCCTGGGGCATCGAGATTGAATCCGCCTTGGCGGGGAAGCCGAACCCGCCATTGCCCTACCGCACCCGCCGCCTTCTATACGCCTTGGGCGGGTCGGAAGCCGCCGCATACCTGGCCGCGACTTCCCGGGGAATCCTGGATGAATCCGCCGCGTCCCGCGCCCGGACGGCTGTACGACGCTCGCTCGAAGAGCTTCGGGAGATGGTAGGATGAACGGCATTCTGCAGCGGAACCTCCTGGCCCTGTCCGCGACGGACCCGGACCTGGCGGCCCGAATTTCCAAGGCAACCCCGGATCCTAAGCTGAGGGCGGAACCCTCGAGGACCGGGTTGCCGATCCCGATCCTGCGCGGCCCTTCCGGGGATCTGGCCCTGCACTCCCGGATGGATCCCCTGCGGGAGGCGGAGCGCCTTGCCGCGGCATATCCCTCCGGAGGCTTCATCGTGTACCTGGGACTGGGTGCCGGGTACGGTATCCGCGCTCTCCTGGATAGGCCGACGACGGGGGGAGTCCTGGTGGTCGAATATTCCCTGGACCTGCTCCGGGCCATCCTGGAACAGTTCGATCTGGCCCCCGTACTCTCGGATCGAAGGGTACGGTTATTGGCGGATCCGGACGAGGCCACCCTCGAACGGGCCATTTTCGAAGCCTATATCCCCATCCTTGCAGGAGACCTCTCGACGGTTCCCCTCCGGGCCCGGGTGGACGCTGATCCCGGAAGGTTTTCCGAGGCCGTGGACGCGGTGCGCAGAGTCATCTCCCGGGTGTCCGACGACTACAGCGTGCAAGCCTTTTTCGGCCGAAGGTGGTTCTCCAACACGGTCCGCAACCTGTACGCCGCGGAACGGCCCGTCCGCCCCTTGACGCCCGTCCGGGAGGCGATCGTTACCGCCGCGGGTCCTTCCTTGGACGAGCTTGCCCCGGAGCTCGGACAGGTGCGAAGAGGCCGATTCCTGATCGCCACGGACACGAGCATGGGGGCCCTGCTGGCCCGGGGTATCGTCCCGGACGCGGTGGTTTCCATCGATTGCCAGCATATTTCCTACTATCATTTTTTGACCCCCGTTCCCGGGGAGATCCCCTTGATCCTGGACTTGGCTTCCCCCCCCTCGGTGGCGCGCCGGGCCCGGCGGGTCCACTTCTTCTCCTCCGGGCACCCCTTCTGCCGCTATGTCTCCTCCCATTTCCGCCCCTTCCCTTCCCTGGACACTTCCGGAGGAAACGTGACCCATGCGGCCGTATCCCTGGCGGATACCCTGGGGGCCCGGAGGATATTCCTCTATGGCGCGGATTTTTCCTATCCCCGGGGCGCCAGCTACGCCCGCGGAACCTACATCCATCGGTATTTCCGTCTGCGCGCCGGACGCACGAGTCCCCAGGAAAGTCTCTTCTCGGCCTTTCTGTACCGGAATCTCCAGGTTGACCGGGAAACCGACCCGGACGGGACCTTCCGGTACGTAACAAAGCCCCTCCAAGCCTATCGCCGAAGACTGGAAGCCTTCGCGGCCGGCCTATCCGGCCAGTTGGTGCCCGTGCGTGGAAGCGGGGTGGATATCCGGGTGCCCATACGGACCTTCGATCCCTCCGGATCCGGCCGAGGGCTTGCGGTATTCGCCCCGGGCAAGGCAACCTGCACGGCCCGGGAGTTCCTGGAGTCCTACCGGGACGGGCTGAGGGGGCTGCCGGAACTGACCGCGCCCTCCCTCCGGACCCTTAGAAGTCTTTCCCCGGAACAGCAGGACCTCTGGACGACCCTCCTGCCCGCGGCGGCGGCACTCCGCAAGGATCTTGGAAACCTGCAGATCCCGCCTTCGGAGCTCATGGAACGGATCCGCGCCTGGACCCTGGAAATCGTTTCGGCCGAATTGGAAGCGGGCCCTTAGGCCCCGATGGAGAGCTTCACCATCACTCGAACCTTAGCCTCCGAAAGGAACCTGCCCGGAAGCCGTGCGTGGCCCGAAGGTAGGCTTCCAGGGCCTGGGCCTTGGCCTTGAACCCCGGAAGGGCCGCCTCCAGGTCCGCCCGGACGGACTCCGCCCGATCCGGGTAGGATTTTGCCAGCCTCGCGTAGGCCACGTCCTTTAGCCAGGATTCCAGCTTGGATAGGGACTGCTGAACCAGGTAAGCCTGCAGCTCGTTGTAGGACAGATGGGCGTCCCCTGGGTCGTAGTCCCGGTTCGATAGGAACAGGTTCCAGAAACGCCGTTCCTCGGGCCCCTGGGCGGACCACAGGGAGCGGGCGAGGTTCCGGTAGGACTCGTCCAGGAAGAAGAGGGCATGGGACGCTTCGTGGGCTAGGAACAAGTCCCGAAGGTAGGCGGTCGATTCCCGGGATATGGAAATGAGCACGCCCTTCCCGGGTTTGAAGCGATTCCCCTGCCGGACGAGGACGCCCTCCCGCTCCAGGATCCCCCGCAGGTCGAGTTCCTCGGGGGCGAGAGAAAAGGAGGTCCGCTCGGCCTTGTCGAAAAAGGCGGCCAGATCCTCGGCCCGGTAATCGTGGGCGTTCCAACCGTGGAGTCCGGCTATCTCAGGATCAGTCGCAAGGCGGCCCCGGAAGCCCTCCTTTTCCACGAAGAAGGCCAGACGTTTCAGGTAGGCGTCCTGCACGGCGTAATCCCGGAAGTCGAAGACCAGGCACTCCGGAACGGCGCTCCATCGGTAGAGCCGGTAGGGCACGGGGTCCTCCGGCGCCGGTACGGCAAGGATGACCGCCAAATCCAGGGCAAGGGGGCCTGGAAGTTCCGACCCCGGCAGGACGGCGACCGATCGGAGGGCGTCCGCCCCCGGAGCCTCCACGGACACCGCGCCGAATCCTCCCAGGGCGCTCAGGGGCAGCAGGGTGAGGTTCCCGGATGTCCGTTCCAGGCTCGCGGTACGCCCCCCCTCCACGCGGACCCGCAAGGAAGAAGAGGCCGAGTCGATCCGGACCACGGGATCCTCACCGGGACCGTAGGGATGTTCTACGCGGATCGTCTCGGTTCCCGATGAATCCCGCGTCAGGCCGGCGCCCCGGGAAAACCGGGCGCCGTCGGACAGGCGCTCGAATCCCGCGTGCCGGGGCGTCAGGCCCAGGGCCAGGACCCTCAGGGCGGACCCCGAGGCCCCCGCGGCTTGACCTTCGGGCAGGACGGAGAAGCGGAAGGACGAGAGGCTTGCCGATTCGGGCAGGGGCAGGGTCCAGCGTATTATCCCGGGTCCCTTGGGAAGGTCCGCGGAAACCAGGGACTCCGCCCGGCGGCCCTCCGGAAAGACCTCGACCCGGGCGGAACCGGAAAGCTCGTACTCGATCTCCAGGGCGGAACGGGCGCCGACCACCCGGATCGGAGTCGTCAGGGAATACCGTACGGAGGCGGGCCCCGCGCCCCCGATCCCGGTCCCCGATCCCGATGAGGGGCGCAGGTCCTGGACGAGACCATGGGAGGCTCCGCCCTCGCCCTTGAAGGGAAAGGGCGCCGAGGGCGGGGGAGCGCATGCGGAGAGCAGAAACCCCAGGAAGAGAAGCCCTGCAGCGGAGAAAGCGGGACGCCTCATGCTTTAGAGGGAAAAGATGCTAAGGGTAAGAAGCTGGGCGATCTGGAACTTGCGGGAGGGTGACATCTCCCCGTCGACCCGGAGTAGAGAGTCCCAGCGGCCCCAGAAATCCTCGGGCAGGACGGAAAGGTCCCGCAGCTGCTCCGCGATGTTTCTATGGGAGGGCTCGAACCGGCGGTTGACCATGAACAAGGCGGCGGCGGCGTACTTCATGAAACCGCCTAAGGAGATTGTATAAAAGAAGCCGTCCTCCCGAAGAGCCGCGGCGCCCAGGTCGGAAAGGTAATGCTCCATCTTGGACTGGAAGGTGGCGCGGAGCCCTTTCCAGAAGGAATCCGGGAATTCCTGGATCCGCCTGCGCACATCCGCTATCCATCCGGACTTGTCGTATAGGACGGAACCCCGTTCCAGGCGGTAGAACATATAGGTCCCCGAACCCTTGAAGACCCACAGTAGATCGTATTTCCGTTGCAGGATATCTTCCAGAAAATCCAGGCTCTTGTACTCGACCCGAACGGGAAGCTCTTCCAGGAAGAACCGGTCCTTCTTCTGGGACTCCGAAGTCTCGAAGGCTCCCGGATCTCCGAAGGCTGCGCGGCGTTCCTGGGATTCCGGGATATCCCCCTTGTAGTAGACGTCCACGACCAGGGCGAAGTACGGATCCAAGATGTCCTGATCCGACGCCTCCCCCAGGACAACCGCCTCGACACCTTCCCATAGCTTGATCGCGGAAACCAGCGTATCCGCCAAGCGTTCAACTTTTCGGCGCATCTCCCCTTCCTTTACCGGTAGCCTGGCTTGATACTATCATGGATCGATGCCTTTGGAAATATTGAAGGACCCTGAGTACCTGGTCGCCCTCTTCCCGCCGGGCAATGTGGCGGCGGAACTCCAGGCGCTTAAACGCCCGCTGCTTGGACGCCTGGACGCCGCGAAGCCGCTCCCCTTCCCCTGCGCGGCCGGCCTCGCCTGGTTCGAGAGCCCCCCGGAGGACCCCGGCCGGCTTGAAGCACTCGCAGCCGGGGCCCCGCGGCTCTACGATCGATACCGGATCCTGGGCGGAATCCTCTACCTGGGCGCCGAGGACAGCGGGGACGGACCGCCCACCCTACGGGGATCCCCGCTTCTACGCCCGGCGGCCGGGGCGGGCTTTCCCCTGGTCCGCCTTCCCGAGGCCTCGGAGGGAGCTCCCGACCCGACCTTGGGTCTTCCGCCCCCTCCTAGAGTCGCCTTCCGCACCTTCCTGGCCTTCCTGCTCCGGATCCGACGGGGGAACCCCTGGTATTCCGCACAGACATGGGAGGCCGTGCAAGCGGTACGGTACCCCCTCCGGCGGAAAACCCGCGCCTGACAGTGTATCCTCCAGGCTGGGTGAATGGTTTTTCCTCCAAAGCCTACGGGGCCTTGGTATGCCGGCAGGACTGGAGCATCCGGGTTGCTCAGGATACCCTGATTCCCCGGGTCGGGAATACGAAACCTATGCATCTCGTTTACCGAGCGGCTCTTGACGATTCCGTGTTTCAGGCACCATGGCCTCGGCTTTTCACGGAACGGCTCCTGTGATACTATCCCGCAATCGGAGGAACAATGCGAACGCCTCGATTCATCCTCGCGGTACTGCTGACAGCCACCCTTACGGCGGGCGCCTTCGCCCAGACCGAGCCCCCCGCCTCGGACCTGCCCGAGGCGGA
>Ga0067045_1029616_pt1 | contig 19320 bp, 16 predicted proteins | sample TerdegcTABiofilm_FD_59184 | JGI IMG/M metagenome (GOLD analysis project Ga0067045, IMG submission 59184) | Combined Assembly of (Gp0054472, Gp0054536) Wastewater bioreactor microbial communities from Singapore -Terephthalate degrading... | reverse complement strand
CGCTGTTCGTTCATATATCACCGCAAACTCATGTAAAAACGCAGACATAAAAGGTGTGTCTAATCCTGAAATCATCTCCACTGCATTGCTCATAAGAACATCAGCCAGTACTATAGCCACCCATGAACCAATATTTTTGTTATACTTATTATAAGAACTATCGCACACGTTATGAAATGCTGGTTTGCCACGGCGCATTATGGCTCCATCAATGATGTCATCCTGTATTAATAAAAATGCGTGCATTAACTCAAGTGATGCTGCCACTGAAATTAACGATTGCATGTTAGAGATAGATCCACCATACCCCAGGTATGACAGAAGTAACAGCAGCGGTCGTATACGCTTGCCATCACGCGTACAATATTCTTTAAGAAGGCTGTATGCCAGCTTTATATCAGGATTATGTGCCGACAGTTCCTTATCAGAGTAAAACGTATATATGTACTCATTAATGAAAGGCACATACGTGCGTGAAAATTCAGCAAATGACATGTATTCATTTTTTTTTGACATAACAATTCCATTTGATAGATTGGGTTGTGATTGTCAAACCAGTTTTAACTATTTGACATATCGTAACTGCATCTATACTATTTAATTGTACAATTTATTATTCAGGATAGCACAGTATGTTAGCCAAACGAATTATCCCCTGCCTGGACGTTAAAGATGGGCGTGTAGTTAAAGGCGTAAATTTTGTCAACCTGCAGGATGCAGGTGATCCCGTTCACAACGGCATGTTTTATGACAAAGAAGGAGCCGATGAATTGGTATTTCTTGACATTACCGCATCAAGCGACAGGCGCGCCATTATTTTAAAGATGGTAAAGGATGTTGCTGAAACAGTAAATATCCCTTTTACTGTTGGGGGTGGAATTAGAACTGTTGATGATGTCAGAATGATTCTGGAAAATGGCGCCGATAAGGTGTCTATTAATACACAGGCTGTACAGCAACCAGAGCTTATCACTGAATGTGCACGGCGTTTTGGTTCACAATGCATTGTGGTTGCTATTGATGCAAAACGAAACAATGGCGGGTGGAACGTATATCTTCATGGTGGAAGAACTAAAACCGATATTGATGCAGTACAATGGGCCAAACAGGTTGAAGATCTGGGTGCCGGCGAAATCTTACTTACCAGCATGGACCGTGATGGAACCAGGCTTGGCTATGATCTGGAACTTACACAAAAAGTAGCTGAATCAGTTACCATTCCCGTGATAGCCTCTGGCGGTGTTGGTACACTTGAACATCTGTACGAAGGATTTGCAATTGGAAAAGCTGATGCTGTATTAGCTGCCTCAATATTCCACTACAGAGAATACAGCATTAAACAGGCAAAAGAGTATCTGGCACAGCGTGGTATTTCAGTACGTCCGGTTTAATTTATTTTGCCCACAGCAGTAGATACAGAATAGCCATTAAAATACCAAATGCCAGCAAAAGAATGGCTATTAGAACATAATTGGGTTTTACTTCTTCCTCAGCAGGCTGTACAGTAGCAGCATAAGCAGGATCAAGTGCCACCTTAATATTTTCTTCTTCCTCATCAATGTCAACAACAATGCCTTTAGCAATTAAACCGTATACTTTATAGCCCTTTTGAGGAATGGATTTAACATACGTTATACGGGCAGGAATAGGTTTAAATGTTTCATTTTCATATGCTTTCAAAGCCTGTGCCACTTTTACCGCCTGTGGGTTGGTATCAATAATGGATATCATCACTCTATCGCCAGGTGCCAGTTTAGAGATGTGTTTTCCCTTAATAGGTGATAATATTAACGCTGATTTAATAATAAGCTTAACACCATCTACACCAACCTGTGGTGCATACTCAGTTTGGCCAGTTGCCTCTGGCTGTGTTTCTGGCTTTTTGACCTGTTCACCATCAACAATGTCGCTTTTTAATTTAGGAATTGTAAGTGAATGTAACTCCATGGCAAGAGATGAAGATGGCTGATGTACGACAACTGAATCAACCCTTTTCAATGCCAGTGTTTCCTGTATAAGCTTTCTGAAAAGGTTATCAATGGCTATCTCATTTTTTAATTCAATATTACGGGCTAACTCATTTAACAGTACTATATCAAGACTTTTCATTATTTTGTCACGAAAGGTTTTTGCTAAAATCTCGTCATAGTCACCTTTCTGCATTAGCTCTGCTATCTCTTTTTCAAATACTATCCAGTCCCACTCCGGGTTAATATTTTGCAAAGTATATGACGGCGATAGAATGAGCGTCAGACCTGAAATAATTTTATATATATGATTAAAAAAAAGTAAAAATGCACCAAACATTGTAGAAGATGCAAATCGTACTTTAATGACATACAGATCATTATAGTTGCCCGCTACCATCTGACGGGCCTTTTCCATATCCCCATGAGTATAATGCAGTGCTATATTTATCTTTTTTGTTTGTTCTGAAAGATGCTGATATGCTTTCTCATTTTCTCCCATGAGATTAAACCCTTATGAATAATATATTATTTTTTTTGCAATACTGCTTTAACACGTTCCAGAATAGTTCCTCTTTGAATTGGCTTCAGTATAAAATCAGCAGCACCCATTTTCAATAAATCAGCAAGGACGCCTTTTGTGGTTTCATCACTGATAAATACAATTTTTGCCTTGGGTTTCTTCTGACTCAACTCATACATTAAAGCATAGCCATCAAGCTTTGGCATATCCAGATCAGTTGTAATAAGGTCAAGGTCAGCTGCAAGCGAATCATATAATTTTAATGCTTCTGCACCATTAGTGGCAGCTGCAATAACCTCATACCCTTCCGATTCTAAAATCTGAATTATTTGCTTACGATGAAATTCTTTATCTTCAACTACCATCACCTTGAATGGTATACCATTAGGCTTTATGCCATCAGGTTTTTTAGGATTAATTGCAGGAAAATCATGTGGACTCTTCATGTATCATTACCTCTTCGTTACAAACTTAATACAAGCTATAAAATTGTCTAAATTTCAATTAATTCATAGTTATCATCCCCAGCCCCAAGGGATGCTGCATATGTAAAAAGATATTTCCACTGCACCGGGTAAAGTGCTGAAATATTATCCTTTGATTCATCTTTCCCGTATATACGAGAACCTGGCAAAGGCATAGCCTTATTTATAAGGTCTACTGATGCCCTATCGATAGCAATGGGGTCAGTTGATGCCAGTATACCAATATTTGGGACAATTGGCGTATCATTCCAGTAACAACAATCACATTCGGGAGAGACATTCATAATAAAATTGAAAAATGCAATCTTATTTTTCTTTAATTGCATAAATGCGTTTACATACTCTGCGGTACGTTCAAATAAAGCATTTGCATCTGTTTTCCAAACAACCGGTATTGCATTATAAATACAGATAACAGTGCATTCACCACACCCAAAGCATTTATTACTGTCAATAAAAGCTTTTTTATTGTCATCAAATGAAATGGCAAATGCAGGGCATCTTTTTATGCATGCTCCACAGGATGTGCATAATGCCTGTTTAACCCTTGGTTTCAAATCCGAATGCAATGACTGTTTCATGGAAGGTGGTGCACAGCCCATTGCAATATTTTTTATTGCTCCACCAAAACCATACAATTCATGTCCTTTTACATGGCTTACTACTATCATAGCATCAGCATCATGAATAGCAGAGGCCACTTTGACACTTGAATACCATTTGCCGGAAGCAGGTATTTCCTTAAAATCATTCCCACGCAAACCGTCGGCAATGATAACAGGTGCCCCACACGAAAATATAGAAAAACCGTTCATTTCGGCATTTTTTAGATGATCTATTGCATTGCTCCGTGAACCGCGATACAAAGTATTGGCGTCAGTAATAAAAGGATTTGCCTTTAAATCTTTAACGCAATCTACAAAAGTTCGTATGATAGCAGGTGGCAAATATGCAATATTACCATATTCACCAAAATGGGTCTTTATTGCCACAAAATCTTTTTCATTAATAATTGTGTTAACTTCCAGTTTATAGAATAATTTTTTAATTTTGCTACTAATATTTTCACGACTACTCATATGCATATTAATAAAATATACTTTTGCCATACCCACCTCTTTTTTTATTTCAGTTATTATTTATAAATTTAGCTAAATTGTCAATAATACTTTTCTATTATATATATTAATAGCTCTTTTAAATTATTACTCAAAGGATTACAGTAGCCGATAGTAACTGTAGAATAAATTCTTGAAATGATGTATTAATTTTCTTGCAATATTATTGTAGATATGTATAGTTTTACCATATTGTTATCCGGGGGGAAACATTGGAAGGATTGCAACAAAAAGCACAATACTTTTGTAAGCCTGCTAACTACAAAGAAGCTCTTAAAATGGGTCAGGATGTTTATATTCAATTTTCGCTTTTAACACCCGAAGTAGAATCTATCATCATACGAATGCTCAGTGTTTATCTTGCTCAGCTTGACCTTCTATATTTAAAAGATATGTTTATTAATATTATTAAAGAATTAGTTAATAATGCTATTAAAGCAAATGCAAAAAGGCTTTATTTTAAACAAAAAAATCTGGACATAAACAAAACTGAAGACTACCGTACAGGCATGGAAACATTCAAGGAGGATGTCTTTGTTGAAAACCCTGAATTTCTTGAACAGCTTGGTCAATCAAATTTCATAGTAAGAGTCTTTTTTTCAATTACAGGCGACACTCACAAAATACATGTAATTAATAACGTTCCCATTATCACCGAAGAAATGAATAAAATAAATGCACGGGTAAAAAAGGCTTACAGCTATTCAGACATTTCAGATGCGTTTGATGATATCCTTGATGATTCAGAAGGTGCAGGGCTTGGTTTAATTATTGCACTTATGCTTATGAAAAATGCAGGTTTTCCACCTGAGGCTTTTGCAATATCCACCAATGGCAAAGTTACCAGCGCCGCTATAAATATCGATGAAAGCTTCCGTAATATGGACATGAAGGTAAAGATGGCCCAGGAAATCATCAACGAGGTTGAATCATTGCCATCATTCCCTCAAAATATACTTGAAATTCAAAGGTTATGTGCAAACCCGGAATCAACAATTAAAGCAATAGCAGATAGCATCAAACGTGATCCAGGGCTTGTAACTGCAATATTAAAATTAGCCAATTCTGCAGGATATATTACATCAAAGCGAGTAGAAACAATAGAAGAAGCTGTAAAAATTATAGGTACTAAAGGGATAAACACTCTGCTTGTTGCAAGTGGTGTTCAGAAAATACTGGATTCCCGCTACAAAAAATTTGAAACGATATGGAATAATTCATATAAAACTGCTTTTTATGCACAGTTTATAGCAATGAAATATCGTAAGGAAAGGCTATCCGAATTTGCCTACCTTGCATCCTTATTGGCTGACATAGGCCTTATGGTACTTCTTTCTATCAAACCTGATGACATTCAGAAGATACGTGATATAGTTGGTTTAAAACAACTGGAGAACATTTCCTTACTTGAAGAAATATCTCTTGGAGTTAGCCACAGTACACTGGGAAGCATGATATGCCAGAAATGGAAATTTAATGATGCATTAGTCAAAGCAATAGAATTTCATCACAGGCCTCATTTATCCCCGCCCCAATACCGGGATTTGATCTATATTGTTTATTTAGCATACGTTTTCAGCAGTATTGAAACAAAGAATTTTAGATTTGAAATTGCCGATGAAGACTGTCTTGACTATTTTAAGCTGAATAATAAACATGACTTTGAACAGCTTCATGAATTGACAAAAGCTAAATATGACGAATATATTAAAACAAATCAACAGATAGCAAAATAACGCTAATTTTTTACAGGGAGAATATCATGTATTTTCAGGATCTTATTGCTAATCTTAATAGCTATTGGGCAAAACAGGGATGTATCATTGCACAAGGGTATGATCTGGAAGTTGGTGCTGGTACATTTAATCCTGCAACGTTTCTGCGTGTATTAGGGCCCGAACCATGGAATGTTGCATACGTTGAACCATCACGACGACCAACTGATGGACGATATGGTGATAATCCTAACAGATTGCAACATTATTATCAATATCAGGTAATAATGAAACCTTCCCCACTCAACATCCAGGAACTTTATCTTGATTCATTGCGTAATTTAGGAATTAAACTGGAAGAACATGATGTGCGTTTTGTTGAGGATGATTGGGAATCACCTACTCTGGGAGCTTCGGGATTAGGTTGGGAAGTATGGCTTGATGGCATGGAAATAACACAATTTACCTATTTTCAGCAGTGTGGTAGCGTTGAATTAGATCCAATACCTGTTGAAATTACCTACGGCCTTGAACGTATTTGTATGTATATACAGGGTGTGGAAAGTGTATTTGATATACAATGGAATGACACATTGACATATCGTGATGTACATCATCGTAGTGAATTTGAATTTTCACATTACAATTTCAATATAGCTGATATTAATTTACATTTTAAACTTTTTGACCTTTATGAAAAAGAGTGCTTGAAGATACTGGATTATGAACCAGTTCAGGTTGTACTGCCTGCATATGATTATGTATTAAAATGTTCTCATGTTTTTAATATCCTTGATGCTCGCGGTGCCATTTCAGTAACTGAGCGCGTTGGATATATTGCCCGAGTCAGAAATTTAGCACGCCGTTGTGCTGAACGATATATAGCAATACGCGAATCAATGGGATTCCCGCTTTGCAAAAATGCTCAATTTGAGAAAGCTTAATGGATTATTTTGATAATCTTAAAAAATATCTCAATACCCATGACAATTTTATTATCTCAACTCATGAAAGTCCCGATCCTGATGGGCTGGGTGCAGAAATTGCATTTAAGGAACTGCTGTTAAAAATTGGGAAAAATGCAATAATTATCAATTCTGACCCAACTCCATCAAAATTCAAGTTTATTGATCCTGACAATGAAATCACTATATTCAATGAAAGTAACACTATACACAACTTTGCTGATTATGCAGTTTTCGTGTTAGATACAAACGACTTTGATAATATAGGTAAAGCTTATCATCATATAAAAGATTTGATACGGGATGTATTTATCATTGACCACCATGAAGGAGGTCAGGATAAAATTAAATCAAATTTCATTAAGGTTGAAGCATCATCAACATCAGAAATTATTGGCAATATATTACAGCATTTTGGCATAATTCCCTCATTTAAAGCTGCACAGGCATTATATGCAGGTTTAGTGTTTGATACAGGCTGTTTCAAGTATCCTAAAACATCACCTGTTACATTTGTACTGGCCGCACAATTAATAACATTGGGTGTAAAGCCTTATGAAATATATCAGCAGATTTACGAAAACAACTCTTTAGAAGTATTTCAGTTACGTGCACTAATGTTATCAACCATGGAAGTGCATTTTGGCGGTAAGCTTATATTAATGAAGCTAACACCTGAGATGTTACAAAAAACCAATGCCCCGTTTTCTGAAGGCGAAGTAAACATAAATTTACCTCTGACAATTGAGGGTGTTGTGGCAAGCGTACTGGTAAAGCAGGATATTGATGGACCAGTCAAAGTCAGCATGCGTACAAAAGGGAATTTAGATGTTGCAGAAATTGCTATTGCAAATGGAGGTGGAGGACATAAAAATGCAGCAGGGTATAAATCCCCTTATGATCTGGAAACCACAAGAGCAAAAATATTAGAAGAGATGTCACGCTTTTTTACTTAAATTGTATGTACGTAATTATATTTATTTACATTCACAGCAATCCGATAATCGATTCAATCAATTGTAGAACATCCTGATCCTTTTTAAGCAATGGGTGTAATGGCTTATTTTTTTTTACCTCAAAGATAACGTTAATACTATCTCCCTCACAATATGCCGGTACTTCAACTTTAATGCCACAGGCATGAAGTTTTTTCTTTATATCATTAATACGGCTCATATATTCTGTATACTCTGGATAACGAATTGAATATATGCAACCATAGATATCATCATCAGTTATATTTTCTTTTGTTATCATTGCGTTTATACTTTCATCAAGAAGATCGTCTTTCCCCATTCGGGAAATATCTTCAATCATGACAACTATACTGTTAAAATAATTGACCCTGAGCTGACATGTAGAAATAATTTTTTTTATTATATAAATGGAAGATTTGGATAACCGTAACATTGGCATAATAAATTTTGGAGAAACTGACCTGGAATCAATATACTGTATAATCACCTGTGGCAATTCAATTATTGATTTGATATTCTTCAATTCACTTAATGAAGCAGGGAGCGATAGTTCCCGGGCTGTTGCCATTACTTGTTGTTTACCAGCATTAAAATAATCATGCAATAGATATAAAGTCTTAGTTTTACCAATAGTCCCTAATGCATTATTATACAATTTCACTCTTACTATCTTTAAAAAATCTTCTATATGAAATTCAGTGATAACCCTTGCCGGGACATTGTTGATGCCAGCTTCCCGGGCTGCTATAATTCTGTTATGTCCGTATACAGGCATGTGTTGTCCATTTTGCTTTAAAATCAGCACAGGTTCAATAATCCCATATTGTAATACTGATCTGACCAGATCTTTGGATAACGGTTTTGAAATTTTGAAATAATTGTTATCACATTGAATTGCATCAAGTGGTATCTGCGCCGCAATGCTATCAGGAAAAATCATTATAGAAGGCCTCGTAATAATTTAGATATCTCTTCAGGATAAATGACTGTAACTTTAGAAAGCTTTTTCAAACTCTCTTTGGCTGGCTGAGTGAGGTCAGCAGTTGTAATGAATATACCCTGTTGTGCTTTCATATCATTTATAGCCTGTGCAAAATTTCGCAACGTTATTTCGCCAACGTTTGTTTTAGTCCATCGCCTAACCCAAACCAACACCTTGTCTTTTGTTTCAGGATTTATTGCCAAAAAGTCAACACCATCAGCTTCACGATAGGTTTGTAATATCTGATCTACCTTAAAACCCATTTTTGATACAAGCCTGTTGGAAATAATCCTGAAATTTTCTGTATCTAAAGAAACGTATCGTTCCATAACATCATCAGAACTACTCAGTGTCTTTCCATCATCATAACTAATTTTAGTGGTAACAACGATATCCTTCAAATTATATTGTTTTGTGCTTTTTAAACCACACATTTCCCATAATAAATTTTGCGGGAATGCATCCTCCATCCATGCTGTGATAGTTTCCATAACAGATGCCGATTCTTCCTTGCTGAATTTATCAACCTCCATCTCGCGGCGCAATTGTGTTACAAGGTATTGAATATTTTTGTAGTTTCTGTCTCTGCGGTAAAGCTCATTCCACGCTTCATAAGCTAAAGATGTCTGTTCATTTTTTAAATAAGCATATCCCAGATCATATAAAGCCAAGAGCTCTGCATCGTCATTTGCATTCTTCCGTGCAATATCAAGTAAATCCTGAAACAATTGTATTCCTTCTTCATGCTTTTTCAGGCGCATTAACATAAATGCCTGAAATCGTTTTGCCAGATACAGTACATCAGGTTCACTAGCTTTATCAGCAATTTTTGAAATATAGCCCAATGCCTGCCGATAATCACGTTTTCTATTGCAGGCAAATGCTGCAGCTATCTGTGCAATTTCCGATTGCGGTTTTATCTGCACAGCTAATTTAAAATTATCGATAGCATCCTGTATACGCATATTCTGATAATAACATATACCCGCACCAAAAAATATTTCATAATTGTCATTTTTAAGTTTTAATAACCTGTCAAAATAACGTTGTGCCATATCAAATTCTTCCTGACCAAGGCATATAAACGCAATATGGTAGAGGGATTCAATATCTGCAGGATAATTTTTAAGAATATCCATATATGTCTGGAATGCTTTTTCAACCTCATCCCGCATATAATATGCCTTAGCCAATTTCTTCTGTGCCAAAAGCTGGTCAACTTCATAATTGAACTTCCCAATTTCAAGTACCTTTTCAAAATGGATAACTGCCTGATCAATCTCCCCAACAGCCAGATACAGTTCAGCAAGGCGATAATGGACAACAAAATCATCAGGGTATTCATCAATCACTTTTTTATATTCAATTATTGCATCAAGAAGCTGATTCTGCTCAACTAACTGCTGGGCTTTATATAAAGGACTAAATTTTGGCCGGATATATACAAGGTAATACAGAAATGCACTTATGATAAATAATGATACCAGGATATATGTTATCATCTTTTTCTTTCCACATTAAAAATTGTTAAAAAACCAACATCTACTCTATTATCGTTATAATCGGAACTATCGCTTAAATCTAAGTTCTGAAGGCCAGCCATTAATACACCATGATTTTTCTGTTTCATATTTAACAATGAAATCATCAGCTTTCTTTATTTTTGCCTTAAATGGAAGATTAATTAAGATATCATGGGGGATAAAACGGGGAACATCAGTAAACTGTATAACAAACTCATTGGAAGTAGAAGTTGAAACAAAACTCACATTACCAAACCGTGAAGGTGCATTCGTTACTACAATTTGAGAGTCACCAAACCATTCCTCAACAGGAACCGGGAATAATTCCAACCGTTCAGGGTGATCAATAAAGCACATATTACGAATAGCCTGAAACAATAATGATACTGCAACTATTGATATTGGTTCTTTAACAATTGCATGACCGGATACAGGATCAAGAAAATCCGGCATAAATTTTCTTTTTTTGCATAGCGTGATAATTGCATGTATTATATCAATTGCCCGCTTATCATGAGCATATAGCATACTATTGGCAAGGCTAAGAGAACTGATAACATCAATACCACTGATAATTGTATTATACAAGGGCAAGCCTTTCCCAGCATAAATAATATCATCTATAATCCTTTGTGTTGTATATTTACGTGTAAGATGAACTAAATATGGATATAAGAATGATGTATACAGTAAAATCCTGTTATTAGCTATATTAATAGTGTTTGCAAATTCCAGGCTTTCTTTAACTGAAATCTTTTGCTTTCGTAATGGCTTGCCATGCTTGGGCAACCATTCAATAAGTTTTTCTTCTTCTTTGCCTGTTTCCTGTGATATATTAAATAAAACACTCACCATCAAAGACTCCAGCCTGTTAGCTTCCGCTAAAAATTTAGTTTCATCACCAAAAAGCCCCAATGATCGGGACATAAATGCTAAATTTTCCAGAGCTGAAATAATTACCGGAACATGCCATACATGGTTGATTGCAGTTTCATCGTAATGATCGATTAGGATATAGTTCTTTATATTTTTCAATTCTTTACAAAATTGTAAAATATTGTGCGTGTAACTCCTGCAAACGGGATAATTATTCTGTAAAAAAGAGGTATCTTTAACAATCCTGTAATAATCCCCCAGAATATTACATACATATGCAGCAGACAGTATACTTTCTGAATCATCTTTAATTTTGATATTTTTCAGGATATAATTAATGATCGATAGTGACTGCTGAAAATGACCCATTCTGTTCAATGCCATTGTTGTAAAATAATAACTCTCCATTTCCTGTTTCTGGTTCTTATTGTTTATTTCAATATTGGCAGCATCTACCAGCGCTGAAAATTTGCAAAAATTCACCCATTCATTTATTATATTCTTACCAACTGTTATTCCTACGCCTTCCTTCATCCTTAAATCAATATAGTTGGCATATTCATTTTGTGTTGATTTTATGATTATCTTTGGAACTGAAATTTTTGAGTCTTTATTTACTGCAACTCTCACAGCTACTTCATGTTCTTTATTGCTGATATCATAAACAAACGCCATAGTAGCCATGCCTGTGTTACTGGTAACCTTATGTTTATTTTCCTTCCTTTTAAAATCAATATCCCCGGAAATTTCATTGCCCGTAAGGACATAATCAGGTTTAATCAGCAAAGCACTGTGGTATTCGTTATTAATTCTTATGAAATTATTCTTGGCTAGTTCTATTGAATCCAGCCCTGATAATATTTCAGTTGTATATGGCCTTATAGCTATAATAAAATATGCGTTATTTTTCTTTTTATACTGTACATTATTAATGACAACCACTTCATCAATATTTGTATGGGTAATATAAACCGATTGTCTGTAAGTAAAATCCGGATGTCTATACAAAGTCTTTACCACACCATCATCGATTTCCTGTTGAATATAATTATCATTGTGGAATTGAATTAAAGAATTATCTATATACATCCAGAATTCTAAAGACCATGATGACCATGACGGATGGATCATACCTGAAGGGTCGATTCGTATTGACCCACTGCTCAGGAAGCTATTAATTGTATACCATGTTCGGCAATGATTATTATACAGAAAAAACGGGAGTGATTGTATTCGCTCATTAACTGTATTAATATAATGAGCTATCCAGTAAGGCCATGCAAAATAATTATATTTCTGATAAATTGCAAAATTCTTCATACCTTCGGATATCTCCGAAGGTATGGACAGCGGGTTATATTCTGTATTTCCAGATGATGAGTCTACAAGAGAATTTTTTTCAGGATCCTCAGGCTTAGTCAAAGGAAACAACATAACAATTATTTAAAAGAAGCAATGGCTTCTTCTTCGGTATCGTATATTTCAAACATATCCATAAGCTCAACAACTTCAAATATCTTTTTAACGGCGCTATTCATATTACAAAGTTTTAATTTGCGGTTTGATTCTTTCAAAATCCGCATAGTGGAAACAAATATTCTCAAACCACTACTGCTCATATATTCAACACCTGAAAGATTTAATAATAAATGAGCATTTGGCTCGTCTTTAATTAGTTTATTTATTTCTTTCTCAATATCAGCTGAAAGATGCACGTCTAAACGCCCCTGCAGATATACTACAACAACATTGCCAACTTTTTTCGTTTGAAGATTCATCATGCCCTCCTGAATATAAAATTAAATACTGGCTTAATCCTTGTATTAAATAAAAAATAATTTTTAGTATAAGAATACATTTTTACACATATACTATTGCAGTAAGCAGTTATTATAATACGTTTTTATACCATACAAGGTACTATATACTACATCACATCAGGAAGTATTTTGCACTATAAATATTAAAAAAAGCAAGCAATTTATAACGCAATACTATTCCTGTCCCATCTTTGCCTGTTTTCTTGTTATCATCAAACCAAAACCAACAAATAAAAACAATACAAGAAACAAAATCCCACATATTGTCATAATACGATGATCGTATGTAAGACCATTTACAAGAAGTATTGGTGCTGAAACCAAAGGAAAAAGAACACCATTATAGTATATCACGCCACGATATTTTAAAGGGTCAAACAAAGGAAGTATCATACTTAATCCGGTTACTGCCAGAATTAATGCAAATACCCGTGAAAAATGATATAACGGTGAGGTAAATGTATCATATTTAATTAAATTATACCAGTCAGGGTTAACTTCTATCCCGAAAATATTTGCAAATACTATTGGGCTGAATCCATATACTATGCCAATGACAATATACAATATTCCTGTTAATAAAACTCCAAACTGTAATATATTTGTAGCTTTTGATCTCATTTACCCCCCTGCTATTTTTGTCATGATAGTATCAAAACTTTCTTTATTATCAAATGACTTCCCAATAAGGTCATCAATTGACCTTACCTCTGGTATCTGCAAAGAAACCTCTTTATCACAAACATGCTCATTATCGCAAGCATATAAATAGTAATATGGAAGAAAATCAACAAATTTTCTGAAAATCCCAAAAACTTTACTTTTTAATGAAATCGGATTGAAAGCTGTATTGGTACTAATATATGATATTTGTTGTATATGTGTACGCAATAACGTTTCAGGCACAGTAGGATATAATGGATATGATGCATAGTATTCTTCCTTGTTAATGTTCACTCCTTCAAACATTGGCAGAAAGGCAATAGAAGCTGCTACAATATCACGCATATCTCCGGTAGAAAACACTCTTGCTGAATTATCAGAAACAAGCATTGTATAAGGAATAATATTGTAATATTCAAGCCGCTGATTACCACATACTGAAGATGAAAAAGATTTTAAAGGGTCGTTTTTAAACAGATATTTATCAGGAAATGAAACATCCAACATTGAATGTAATTTGTCATCGGAAAAATAACTTAACAATAACTTTTTATATTCCTTTAAGGAATTTGAATGCAGGAAGGCAATCAATAATGCATAGGGAATTCCGGTTGTATAAATGATATCAGGAGTATTGTCAGAATCCCTCAGTGTTTCAAAAACACCCGCATAAAAAAGCGTTTCATACATCCCCGATGCAAGAACCAGAGCTTTCCTGTCAGATAAAATTTCACGGAAAAGGTGATCATGTTGCAATTTTGTTCTCAGGATACCCTGAAAAACTGTTTCATCAGGCTGAACAGGAATGGTATCAAAATCTTTGTGTGGAACATCAATTTTAGTTGTCTTTTCAAAATGCCTGTTAACAACATGTATTACCTGCTGCCCCTGCGTTAATAGTGAATCATGTATTCCCTGAAGTTTGGATATGGATTTATTATTAATAATTTCAATCAGGATATCTGTATTGCGCAATATTGTGTCCCGTAGAGGTACATCAATATTTGAGCAATCAATAACAATATACGAATATTCAAAAGAAAGATAAAATAACAGTGGGTTTATGATGTCGGGATTTATTTTGACTTTGGAACCAAACGCAACATTGAGAATATCCATTGTCTCTGATACTTTTTCTATTCTTTGCTCAATAAATCTTTGGCCTGTTACTTCATCCGGGCTTTTCTGTGACAGAGGCGGCAATAACTGTTTGCCACACATGTCAAAGACAGATATACCATCATAGGAAGCATCCAGCAAAATGGTTTTTTTATTAAATGACGATAAGCAAGCTGTTGTTAAAGCTATTGTTGTTTTGCCACTATGTTTTTCAGTACTGAAAACAGTAATGACTTGAGTTTTATTTCGGTTTAAATTTTTTCCTGCATCGCTCAATGTAAATCGATAAAAATCGGCTACCCTGAGATATCCACGTAAAGCCTTGAAGTTATTACCCATAAACTGATATAAATCTTTATCCTTTAGCTCATACACTGTTGAATCAGTCAAAGCCCTTACAATGCCAGAGCCTTTTTCACAAAAGGGCAATTCACCAAAAAATGATGATGGTGCCAGATAAATAGATCCAGCAGGTTTTTGAATTTCAAAAACCCCTTTTTTGACAATATATAGAGAATGGGAATCGCAGTTTACGATACCTCCTCTGGGAATAACAAGGGGATTTGCTATTGTAAGTAATACAGACAACTCCTCATCCATCAGATGTCTGAAAAATGGAGTTTGTCTGAGTATAAGAATATCTTTATGTATCATATGATTATGTTTTTTTTAACAAACGTAAAAGATCACTTTTCCCGTATAATTCTATTGGACGTGTATTTGAAAAATCAACAGCACTCTGTGTAAAGTCTCCTGCAGTTATGATAATAACACGTGTAGCATTTTTCTCTTTTAGTTTTTCATGGAGCTTTCGCAATAATTTATCATTCACAACATCAGTCGTCCTCAGAATCCTGACAATTTTATTAGTTCTGCGTGTATTGCGCCATTTACCCTCAGTATCAGTTGCAATGATTTCTATTTCAGTATCACTTATTATGTCAACATCCATAACGGTCAAACCCATTGATTCCACTATTTTACGGCTTGTGTGCTCAAATTGTGCCAGGCCAGCAATCATAAAATCCTTAATCCGGTCATCCTGCCTGAATTCAGCATAGGCTTTAAGTTTTTCCTGAACATCACGAAAAGTTGGATTAACAGCCACAATCTTTTCCCAGTTGGAAATTGCTGAATGAAGGTCACGCATTTTTTCCTGGGCATCAGCCAGAAAATAGCGTAAATTTAATTCTGTATCGCTGCCGCGTTTGGCAAATTTCAGACCCCGTTCAAATTCCACTACAGCTTTGGGAAGTTGCTCACGCTCCAAAAAGCAGGTGCCTTTTGCAAGGAAACACTTAACTTTTATTTCATCACTCTTTTGTGCTATCTCAAATTCCTTGATAGCCCATTCATAATCACCCAACTGTCGCAATACCAAGCCTAAAAAATAATGTGATTTGTAATCGTTGGGGTCAATCTTAATTGCCTCTATAAATGACTGTTTGGCATCAGCATAGTTTTGCATCCTGTAATGAACCTGCCCCAGATAATAATATGATGGTGCATGTTTGCTATTATTAGATATACTCTTTTTAAAATAGGGCGCAGCCTTCTCCAACTGACCTGCATTGAAAAATATAATTCCCAACTCATAAAAAGGCTCATAATTTGCAGGGTCTAATTTTGTTAACAGAAGATATTCTTTTTTAGCTTCTTCAATTGCGTTACGAGCCTTATAAATACTTGCCAGGCGTTTGCGAATATCTATCTCCCTAACCTTTTCATCAAATTTTGATATTTTCAATACCTGTCTGTATTCAAGGATAGCATACTGAATATTATTTTCTTGTTCATACGCCAATGCTAAAAGATAATGCGCATAATGATTCCGGTCATCTTTTTCAATAATATCATTAAGTTTACGTATTGCAATTTTAGTCTGGCCTGATTCAATGAGCTGTTGAATTTCTTCTAGTTTACGCGGAAAGATATACAGATTAGCAAGATAAAGAATAAAAATAACAAAAATTATTACAAACAAAAATATTATTGCGTATGTTACAAGCATAGTTTTAAACCTTTTGCCATCCCGATAGCATTATTAATTACACGCATTATCTTTCTTTGCCCTGAGCTTTTTGTTTTCTTCTTCAAGCTGTTTTATCTTTTCAAACGCCTGCATTAGTTCTAATCTGCTCAGCTGGGAAGCATTTTCCCTTGCCTGTGCTGTTTCGGTTGCAAGCTTTAACTCTGAACGTGAATATTCCACAATATTCTCATACATAGCTATAATCTGATAAGCGTTCGATAGTTCCTGTTCATTTAGCTTAAGGACATTTTCGTATGTCTGAATGATTTTCCGCAATTCATCTATCTCTGCGGAAAGGCTTTGATTTTCTTGTTTAAGTTTTTCAATTTCAGATGGCATAGTGTAACCTCGGAATACTATATCCTTAAAGTAACATATAATACTATACTACCATAATGATTATCTATTTTGCAAGAATAAATCTAACCCAATCAGCATTTATTAATTAAAAATTTTCAGTTTTTATTTCTTAAAAATTATGTAATATAAAACCGATGTACACTCCCTCCGTCGAAGGTGCCGGGGGTTTACATCTATTATCATTTGTACATATAATTACATTCAGAAATCAACAGTGAATATTTTAACAACCAAAAATAGCATAACTCTTCCACAAAAGCAGGTTGGCGTATACATAATTGAAATAAATGTTCATAATTTGTCATCCAGCACCTGCTGTATACTATTATGTGTTAATTAAAATTTATTATAGATTATACCAAAAAATATTGACAAAATTTTGTGACCCTTTACTACGAGCATAAATACTCTTGCTATAACCAAAAATTGGGGGCGTAGCTCAGTTGGGAGAGCGCTTGAATGGCATTCAAGAGGTCAGGGGTTCGACTCCCCTCGTCTCCAAAACATTTAACCAATGACATGCACAAGCAGACCATCTCTCAACTTAGGCTCAAACCATGTTGATTTTGGAGGCATAATCCCTCCTTTATCCGAAATAGCCATAAGCTCATCAATAGAAGTTGGATACAAAGAAAACCCAACTTTAAATTTTCCACTGTCAACCAGGGCAATGAGTTCATCAACAGCATTAATACCACCAATAAAATCTATTCTGGAATCTCTTCGTGGATCCAGAATACCCAGAATAGGGGCCAATATAACATTTTGCAAAATTGCAACATCAAGCCTGTCGACTTCATTCTGAGGCAATTCTTTTTTATAGTGCAACACAAACCATTGCCCATCGCAATACATTCTTATTTCATGAGGCTTTGTCACAATACCACTATCACTTTTTTCAACTGAAAAACTTTGGGAAAGTTCATTCATAAATGACCTGAAGTCGTGATTGTTGAAATCTCTAACGACACGATTATAAGGTAAAATTTGTAATTCTGAATGTGGGAAAATCGTAGCCACAAAATAATTAAAAGCCTCATTTCCTGAATATCCACTTTTTCTGCGCTCCAATCCCACTCTGACAGCTGATGCAGCACGATGATGTCCATCTGCAATATACAGGACAAGAGGCTGTAATGCTTCTTTTATTTTTGCAGCCAATAGGTTATCTTCAATTTTTCTGACAGTATGTTGCACGCCATCGGTAGCAACAAAGTCATACAGAACAGGTGATTGGATGGATTCCTTCATTAGCTTTTGCAGAGCATCATTATTTTTATAAAAAAGATATACAAGCCCGGTCTGTGCCCCTACAATATTTATGTGGTTCATCCGATCAATTTCTTTATCTTCACGGGTTAGCTCATGCTTTTTTACCACACCGTTAATATAATCATCAATAGAAACTCCAGCCACAACGCCAGTCTGTATGTGGTTACCCATTGTTAATGTATAAAGATACAGGTATGCTGCATCATCTAAGGTAAGCACACCATCACTCATAAACTTTTGTAAATTTTCTTTCCCCTTTTTATAAACATCCTCCGCATACGGATTGTGTTCTACAGGCAAATCTATCTCTGGCCTGGTAACACGAAAAAAGCTAAATGGGTTTCCCTGTGCCAGCGACCTTGCCTCATCAGTACTTACGACATCATAAGGTAACTCAGCCACCTTTGATACAAATTCTTTATTGGGTCGTAATGCAATAAACTCGGTTATAATAGCCATGCATATTTCCTTTTTGATATTTAAAGCGTTAGTTCTTCACCATGAATGGTTACAAGTTTTTCTATTCTGAAACGCTTGGTGCCCGCAGGTATCTGTACTATTACCTCATCACCTACCGTCTTTTTGTGCAATGCTCTTCCAATAGGGGATGACAGAGAAATCTTCCCTGCCGAAGCATCAACCTCATTTGGCGTGACGATAGTAAACTTAACAATCTCATTAGTATCTAAATTACGTACCGTAACCACTGAACCAAATTCTACCTTACCCTGCTCTAGTGATGAGATGTCTATACTATCCATCAAGCTCAGTTGCTTGCTTAAATATGCAATACGCGCCTGGACAAAGGACTGTCTTTCACGTGCAGCATGATATTCAGCATTTTCTTTCAGGTCACCTTTTGCACGAGCTTCAGCTATCCTCTGCGGCAATTCAATTTTCATTTCATACTGCAGTTTTTCTAT
>Ga0067045_1003525_pt1 | contig 19324 bp, 20 predicted proteins | sample TerdegcTABiofilm_FD_59184 | JGI IMG/M metagenome (GOLD analysis project Ga0067045, IMG submission 59184) | Combined Assembly of (Gp0054472, Gp0054536) Wastewater bioreactor microbial communities from Singapore -Terephthalate degrading... | reverse complement strand
GGTGCCCATGCGCCGCCACGCTTCGTAGCATCTCTCCCCGTCGAGGGGCCAGGGATGGGCCGCGCCCGTTGGGGCTGGATCTGAAGGGATCGCAAGGGCCGGGCAGTGGCGGGCGCACCGGCCGCAGGTTTCGCAGAAGGCTTTGGCAAGAGGGGCCGCTGGATCCGGTGAACCGGGGAGAAGCGGCATATCGGTCGTCACGACGGCCAGGCGGTGACAAGGCCCTAAGCGTCGGTTCAGCACTAGGCCGCTTCGCCCGAAAACGCCCAGGCCCGCCTCCACCGCGGCCCGGGAGGCCACCACGAGGTAGTTCCCGTCGGTATGGGCCCGGGCCCGGAAGCCTACCCGGCGGATGGCGGCCGCGGCAGCGATGGCGGCAACGGCCCCTCGGAGGTAGCCACGGGCGGATTCGGCCATTTCGGCGGCCCGGGGGCCCTTGTGGATCATGGCCGGGTCCATGGCGACCGAGATCACTAGTGCGAAGGGAAAATTCTCGGTGACGGGAGTGCCGTAGAAGGCCTCGGGCCGGCCCCGGTGGGAATAATAAATTTCGGGGGTCATGACGGCGATCCCCGCGTCGTCTGCGCCCAAAAAGTGCGCGAGCCCCAGGGCCCATCGGGTCAGTTTCGCCGGGTCGGTTTCGGTGGGTTCTCCGAGAGGGGAGCCCTCCGAGAGGGGGCGCAGGTCGGCCAGCAGGGAGAAAAGGGCGTCCGTTACGGGAGAGCCGAGGGGGTCGTAGGTCGGGCTTTCCGGGCTTCCGAGCAGCGGAAGGGCCCGAAGGGCGTCGTCCCGTTCCTTTTTCTCCGGGTGGCGGGCGTAATAGTCTTCACGGGCTGCCGATCCCTCCGGCCAAGCCATCCGGGCGAAAAGGGTGTCGCGTTCGTCGCTGCTCAAGGGAGTCCCTCCATTTCTGCAGGATCGTCCCCCTATTGTGCCATCGTGGACCCGGTTAGCCTAGCCGGGCCAGCCAGGCCGCCCCGGCGGTCCCCGCCAGCCACAGGAGGCCGAGTGTACCGTCGAAGAAGAGGCCGCCCAGGCCCCGGCGCATGAGGGCAACTCGGAGATGGTAGACGACGTGGAAGAGGACCAGCACCGTAGTTAAGGGCTGGATCGCCATGTGGAGCCGGAAGGCTGCCGGCTTGGAGAGAAGCGCCCCGAACAGGCGGGGATGGACAACCGCGTACCCGGACAGGAAGTTCAGCGACAGGACGGGCACGAGAAGCCAGGCGAAAAACCGGTTGAGCCGGTGAAGGATCTTTTCGTTCATCCGGAACCTCCCGCCAAGTCTTCCCCTAGTCTCCGAACATGGGGCCCGAGGAGTCTCCCTTGTTGCTGTATCCCCGTTTTTCCCAATACCCTCTGTAGGCCTCGTTGTCCGACAGCTCGATGCGGGTCACCCAGCGGATCCACTTGTACCCCCACTTGGCTTCCGCCACGAGCTGGAATGGATACCCGTTCGCCTGCGGCAGGACGATCCCGTTGATCCTGTCGGCCAGCAGGATCTTCTTCTCCTTCAGGGTGTCCAGCGGGAGAGACGTCGTGTAGCCGTCGGCGGCGTGGAAAATGGCGATTTTCGCGGCGGGGAGGGCCCTGGCAAGGTCCAGGAGGTCCGAAACGAGGATCCCTTCCCACAGGGCCGTGACGCTCCAGCCTTCCACGCAGTCGATGCGGACGACCTTCTTCGATCGGGGGAGCTTTGCCGCGGCCTCCAGTGAAAGGGACTGGGGCTTCTCGACGAGCCCGTCCACGACCAGGCGGTAGGAAGCGGGGTCCACCTTCTGGACGCCCCGGATGGAGTTCTCCCGGAAGTCCTTCACGGACCCGAGCCGGATGCCCTGGTATTCCTTCACCTCCGCCGTGGCCAGGGGAACCGCTGCCTCGAGGGGCGCGCAAACAAAAAACAGGGCCGCGAGGAAGACGGCGGCAAGGAGTTTTGCGGGAATCCTGCATTTCACGGGGATCCCTCCACTTCTTCGGAAAGGTTCAAGAGAACACGCGACAATTATTCTCTAGCACTATATTGTTGTCAATCTAAAGCGAAAAAATGGCCTGTTTTCCCTCGGTCCCTTTGGCTTTAAACTGGTAAGGTGGAACCCGAAAAAGGAAGGTGAGGCGGGTGAAGGAAAAGGACCGGGAAATCGCGGAAGCCGTGCGCCGCCTGCTGGAATCGCAGCGGGTCGGGGTCCTGGGAACCTACGGTGCGGGTTCTCCCTACTGCAGCCTGGTGGGGTTCAGCTTCGAACCCGGGCTCGAGCGGCTCTACTTTGCCACCACCCGCGCCACGCGGAAATTCGCCAACCTGATAGAAACCGGCCGTGTCGCCCTGCTCGTGGACAACCGGGCCAACCGGGAGGAGGATCTCCACGAGGCGAGCGCCCTGACGGTGGTGGGCCCAGTGAAAGAGCTGACCGGAACGGAACGGGAACGCGGGGCGAAGGTCCACCTGGCCCGCCATCCCTCGCTGGCCGGTTTCCTGGAATCGCCAACCACGGCCTTGCTGGCACTGGAGGCGGAACGGTACTTCCTCGTCCGGCGCTTCCAGGAGGTCATGGTCCTGGAGGTGGAGCGATGAAGTTCCTGGTCCCGTTCGATCGGCTGACCGAGGAAGACCGTCGGCGGGTGGGAGGCAAGGCCTGGGCCCTGTCGCGCCTGGCGAGAGAAGGGTTTTCGGTGCCGCGCGGGGCCGTTTTGCCGGTGGAGGCCTATCGGGCCTACGTGGGGCCCACGGGGCTTCGCGAGCGGATCCTGCTGGAACTGAACCGCAAGCCCTTCGAAAGCATGCGCTGGGAGGAGATGTGGGACGCGGCCCTTCGCATCCGCAGCCTCTTCCTGAAGACCCCCCTGCCGGCACCGCTTTCGGCGGCTCTTCGCGGCGAGATCGAACGGACGTTCGGGGACCGCTCCGTCGCGGTCCGCTCTTCCGCCCCCGGGGAGGATTCCGCGGGGGCTTCCTTTGCGGGACTGCACGAGTCCTTCCTGAACGTCCGCGGCGCCGATTCGATCCTCGAGCACGTCCGGCTGGTCTGGGCCTCACTGTGGTCCGACGGCGCCCTGCTGTACCGGCAGGAGCTGAAGCTGGACGTGGCGGAAAGCGCCATGGCTGTCGTCATCCAGGAACTGGCAGAGGGGGAGCGCTCCGGGGTCGCCTTTTCGAAGAGCCCGGTCGAGGAAGAAGTTTCCCTCGTGGAGGCGGTCTGGGGGCTGAACCAGGGGCTGGTGGACGGGACCGTGGCACCGGACCGCTGGGTGCTGGACCGTTCCAGCGGGACCCTTCGGCAGCACATCGGGGCAGAACGGCTCGACGCGGTGAGGCCGGCTCCCAGGGGAACCCGGAAGGTGCCCCTGCCGCCGGAGCTCAGGGACCGCCCGCCGCTCGAAGAGGGGGAAGTGGTTCGCGTCTGGACCCTTTCCATGGAGGCCGAAAACCGTTTCGGCTGCCCGCAGGACGTGGAGTGGACCTTCCTGGGGGAACGGCCCTTCCTGCTCCAGGCAAGGCCCGTCACGACGGGGACAAGAGGGGAAGCGGGAAGCCGGGCCTGGAACCTTTCGCTTCGCCGCAGCTTCGAAAACCTGAAGCTCCTGAGGGAAAAAATCGAGAGAACCCTGATCCCCGCCCTGGTGAAGGAGGCGGAAGACCTGTCCGGGGTACAGCTGCAGTCCCTCGAAGACGATCAACTGGAGAAAGTCCTCGAAACCCGCGAAGAAGCCCTGGCTCGCTGGACAAAGGTGTACTGGGACGAGTTCATCCCGTTTGCCCACGGTGCCCGGCTTTTCGGCCAGGTTTACAACGACCGGCTGAAGCCGGAGGACCCCTTCCGGTTTATCGATCTGCTTCGCCCGGAGAAAATGGTCGGGACCAACCGGAACGCCCGCCTGGAGGAAGCCGCGGACCGCCTCCGGCAGGACCCGGGACTTAGGGCCTCCCTGGCCGCCTTTCGGGAGAGCCGGGCCGAAACGAGCGCAGCGCAATGTTTCCTCGAAGCGGTCTCATCCGACTTGGGAAAGGACACGGACCTGGTCCTGGACGGCCCGGAAACCCTGCGGGCCCTGGCGGGATTTCTCCTGGAGATGGCGGAAAGGCACGCGAGCCGGAAGCCTTCGGGGGAGTCGAGGGAAGAACTGGAACGGGCCTTTCTCGACCGTTTCGGGGAAGAGGAACGGCGCTTCGCGGAAGAACTCCTTGACCTTGCCCGGGCGAGCTATCGCCTCAGGGACGAGGACAACATCCACCTGGGGCGCATCCAGAGAATGAGGGACGAGGCACGGGCAGAAGCCGCCCGAAGGCGGGGGGAAGCCTCGGCGGGGGAGGCTCCCCGCTCCCCCCGGCCGGAACCGAGCCGGGTGCGGCCGCGCCAGCTGGTGGGCCAGCCTGCGGGACCGGGGCTGGCAAGGGGAACGGCCCGGGTCGTCGGTTCGCGCGAGGATCTTCTGGGGTTCAAGGCCGGTGAAATCCTCGTGTGCGACGCGATCGACCCGAACATGACCTTCGTCGTTCCCCTCTGCGCCGGGATCGTCGAGCGTCGGGGAGGCATGCTCGTCCACGGGGCCATCATCGCGCGGGAATACGGCCTTCCCTGCGTCACGGGGGTACCGGACGCGACGGCGTTGATCCGAAGCGGAGACACGCTCACCGTGGACGGCTATCTCGGGATCGTCGTGGTCCACGATCAGGGGTAGGCCTTTTCCAGGAGGGCCTTGAGCTTTTCGGCCGTCATGGCCGTGTAGATCTCGCCCTTGAACTCGATCACGGGCGGTTGAGAACAGGCCCCCAGGCAGGAGCTCTTCTTCACCGTCACCTTGTCGGCCAGGTTCATCTCGGCCACGACCTTCACGGCGGTCTCGTAGAAAGACTTGTCGCAGACCCCGCAAACGAGGAGCCTGTCGGCAGCCATGGCCCGGTCCGGCACCGCCACGGCGATCGCGGCTGCGGCAAGGAACAGGGCCATGCAAAACGGTAACAACCCTTTACGCATGTCGTTCACCTCCTATAATATTTCGAGAACCATTTTAAGAAGCGGTAGCCATTTGGAAATCGGTGATTTTACCGGCAAACCTGTTAAGAAAAGTTAAGGAGACTCGGGAAAAATGGCAAAAATCGTTGCGGTGTGCACCAGCAGCAAGCGGCAGGAACCGAAGACGCCACAACCCCGGGCGGTCTTCGTCGAGGGGAAGGGCATCGAGGGAGACTCCCACTTCGGCCTTGCAGAAAGGCAGGTCAGCCTGCTTCGGGCAGAGGACATCCGGGAAGCGGAAAAAACGGCCGGATTTTCCTTCCCGCCGGGGAGCCTCGCCGAGAACCTCGTGATCGAAGGCTTGCCGGAAGAGCTCGTTGTCGGCCAGGTCCTGGCCCTCGGCCCGGAGGTCCGGCTCCGGGTGGTCGAAAAAGGCAAGAAACCCGGTGAACCCCATACCTACGATTACCGCGGCTGGTGCCTCCTGCCGGTCAAGGGCTATTTCCTCTCGGTCGAGCGCGGGGGGTGCGCGGTTCCCGGTGACGAAGCCGTCCTGGAAGGTGAAGGCCGTGGCTGAAAAAGAGGAGAAAGACCTGCGCCAAAGGGCGGAGCAATACCTCGAGGCCCTGAGCCTTCGGGGATGCCGGCGGACGGGTCCCCGGCGCCTGATCATCGAAACCCTCCTCGAGAGCGAGGGGGAACACCTGAACGCCCGTGAACTCATGGAGAGGGTTCAGTCCAAGGACCCGTCCATCGGTTTTGCCACGGTCTACCGGACCCTGCTGATTCTCGGTGAAACGGGTCTCGTCCATTCCTTCGACCAGGGCGAGGGCTTCGCCCGGTTCGACATTCCGCAGGAAACGATGCACTTTCATGTTTTGTGCAGGTCCTGCGGGAAAATGGAGCACCTGGCCGACGAAGCGGAAAAGCAGGAGATCGTCGAACAGTGGGTAAAGGAAGCCGGCTACGAAATCGTTCCACAAACCTTCCAGGTGTTGGGCCTTTGCCCCGAGTGCCGGGAAAAGGGCTCCGCCAGCGTTTCGGCCCAGGACCTTGCCTGCTGCGGACGCCGCCGCCGGGGATGGCTCCGCTAGAGTCCCCCTGCCGCGTTTTTTTCCCCTTGACTCGAGCTCCCCTTGGTTTACAATACCTCTCGGTTATTGATAATGAGTTTCTATAACGAAGAGGGGGAATTTTGCATGACGATCGCCGTCGCGGCGGATGGACAGGAACCGCAGTCCAGGCCCGCCGACCGTTTTGCCAGGGCGCCGGTGTTCTTGCTTTTCGACGGGAACGGGACGTTCCTGGAGGCCCTGAACATGGTGGCTGGAGAGCACGGGGCGGCTGCAGCGGCCGTCGGGCTGCTCGCGCGCAAGGGCGTTTCAGTCGTGCTGGCGCCCAGGCTCGGGCCGAATGCCGTTTCCGCACTTGCCGCGGCGAACATCAAGGCGTATCTTTCGGAAGGCGCTACGGCAGCGGATTGCGTGGCGCGCTACCTGTCGGGAGAAGCCAGGGTCCTGGAATGACCGGCGGGGAAACGGCAACGGGAACGAATCGATTGACCGGGAGGGAAAAAGATCGTGTCTGAAAATGCATGCGGGAGCTGTTCCCAGAAGGGAACCTGCAATTCGACGCCCGAAACCTGCGGGCTTCCCCCGAAAAGCGAAAAGGGGCGCATCCGGCGGATCGTGGCCGTGGGAAGCGGCAAGGGCGGCGTGGGAAAGAGCTCCGTTTCCGCGCTGTTGGCGATCGGGCTGGCGCGAAAGGGACTGAAGGTGGGGGTCCTGGACGCCGACATCACGGGGCCGTCCATCCCGAAGCTTTTGGGCGTGCGCTCGATGCCCGAGGGGTCGCCGCTGGGGATCGTTCCGCCCAAGTCCCCCGTCCTGGGCATTTCCGTCATGTCCATCAACCTCCTCCTCGACGACGTGACGAAACCGGTCGTCTGGAGGGGACCGATCATCGGGAACACCGTGAAGCAGTTCTACGAAGAAGTCTTCTGGGGCGAACTGGACACCCTGGTCGTGGACCTTCCGCCCGGAACTTCCGACGCGCCGCTGACCGTCATGCAGAGCCTTCCCCTGGACGGCATGGTCATCGTGACCTCGCCCCAGGAACTGGCCAACATGGTGGTGGAGAAAGCCATGAACATGGCGAAAATGATGGACATCCCGATCCTGGGCCTGGTCGAGAACATGGCCTATGCAGTTTGCCCCCACTGCGGCGAGCGGTGGGACCTCTTCGGCCCCAGCCACCTGGACAAGCTGGCCTCGAAATGGTCCGTGGCAAAGTTGGCGAGCCTGCCCATGGATGCCTTCATCTCCCGCCTGGGAGACAAGGGGCGCCTGGAGGAATACGACAACCCCGAGCTTCTCGACCCGCTGGTCGAAGCCTTTTGCGCGGTGGGGACTTCCGTCTCGGAGTAGGAGAGAAAAAAGTCCCCGGCTCGATCGAGCCGGGGACTTTTTTTCAGTTGTAGGCCAAGCGGATTTCCGGGGTGGCCAGGGTGGGCTGGATCAGTTCCTGCCAGAGCGGTGAATCCCAGGTCCCCAGGGCGGTGTGGATCTTGTAGTATTTCTCCGGGATCGGGTGGGTTCCCACGACCACCGGCAGGTCGTAATTTTCGCGGATGAACCGCCTGAAGAAGTCGATGCGGGGGCACGGCGGGTAACCGACGACCATCCCGGTGGCGAAGTGGATCACGGTGGCCCCGTTTTTCTTCATCTCGGCCGGGGCGTACTCGATGTTTCCCCCCGGGCAGCCGTCGCAGGTGGTGTAGCCCACCAGTTCCACGTCCCTGCCTTCGTAGATGCTGAAGGCCCCCTCCCGGTTCTTCAGGGCCCGGAGGCACTTGCCCCCGGCACACGTGTGGTATCGGTTGCAGATGAAGATGCCGATTTTCACGAGTTCCTTTTCCATCCGCGGACACATCCCTTCTGATGAAAATCCCTCTCAGTAAATTATACAGGGTCGGTTGATTTTCTCGCGGAGAGGGTTATAATGATAATCAATCTCAAAAAGGAGGAGATCGACATGCCTGGATTCGATCGGACTGGGCCGCGCGGAGCAGGTCCGCGTACGGGTTGGGGAAGAGGGCCCTGCGGTGCCGGGATGGCCTTTGGCCGAGGATGGAGGTGTTTCGGCCGGGCTTGGAATCCGGAGGAAGCGGTCCCTTCATCCGGACTCGCGGCTCGACTGGCGGCTCTCGAAGAGGAAGTTCGCCGTTTGAGCGAAGAACGGAACAAAGCCGAAGACTAGGACAGGGGAGGTTCATTCTGGATGAAGATCGCGATTCCCGTTGAGGACGGAAAGGTTTGCCCGCATTTCGGCCATGCGCCGGAATTCGTAGTGGCCATCACGGAAGAAGGAAAGGTCGTCAGGACGGAAACCCACGAAAACCCGGGCCACGAACCGGGCAAGCTGCCGGCGTGGCTCGCGGGTATGGGCGTGAAAGCCATCCTGGCGGGGGGAATGGGCGAAAGGGCGATCTCGCTCTTCGAGGCCCAGGGGATCCGGGTTTGCGTCGGGGTTTCCGGACCAGCGGAGGACGTTCTCGGGGCATTCCTCGAAGGCCGCCTGGAGGGCGGGCCGAGCTTCTGCACCCATGTTCCGGGAACCGGCTGCAGTCACGGAGGCGGAGGGTGCGGTCACTAGGCCGGAAACCTCTCTCGATCGCGGTCGTCAGCGGTAAGGGGGGCACGGGAAAGACTTCTTTCTCGGCCTCCCTCGCCTTGTCGAGGCCGAGCGTCGTGGCGGTGGATGCCGACGTGGAAGAGCCGAACCTGGCCCTCCTCCTGGGGAACCCCGTGATGGCGACAATGAACGTGACCATCCCCGTCCCGGCCGTGGACGCGGAGAAATGCACCCGTTGCGGCACCTGCTCCCGGACTTGCCGGTTCGGGGCCGTGTTTTCCTTCGGGAAGGGCGCTCCCGTGTTCAACGACCTTTGCCACGGCTGCGGGGCCTGCGTGCTGGCCTGTCCCGAAAGGGCCCTTTACGAGGTCGACCGGCCGGTGGGTTTTGTCGGCCGCGGGGTTTCGAACGAAATCGTCCTGGTCGAAGGGCGGCTGCTGGTGGGGATGCCCAACCCGGTTCCCGTCATCGAGCGCACCGTCGAGCTGGGCCTGTCGGAAGGCCGGGACGCGGTGATCGACTCTCCCCCAGGGGCCGCCTGCCCGATGGTAGCGGCCGTGAGGGAGGCGGATGCCGCGATCCTGGTGACCGAGCCGACTCCTTTCGGGATGGCGGACGCAGAGGTTGCCGCCCAGGTCCTAAGGGACATGGGAAAGCCGGCGGCTCTCGTGGTGAACCGGTCGGGGATCCTGGAAACGGAACCCCTCTTCGAAGGGGTCCTGGGGACCTTGCCGGAGCTGGCACGGCTTGCCTTTTCAAGGAGCGTGGCGGAAGGATCTGCCCGGGGCATACCGCCGACCGAACTGGATCCCTCCTGGAGGGAGGCCGCAAAGGTGGCCTGGCAATGGGCATCGGAGGTGGCTCGATGAAGCCCCGGGAAATCGTGGTCATGAGCGGCAAGGGCGGCACGGGCAAGACCACCCTGGCTTCCGTCCTGGCCTGGTCCCTGTCGGGAAAGTGTGTCCTGTGCGATGCAGACGTCGATGTCCCGGACCTCTGGATCCTGCTGAACCCCAGGGTCCGGGAGGAGGAAGATTTCGTCGGTGGTGACAAGGCCGAGCTTCACCGGCCTCCCTGCAATGATTGCGGGAACTGCGTGCCCGCCTGCCGTTTCGGCGCCCTTTCCGTGGAGGACGGGAAGGTCGTCCTGGACCGGAGCCGGTGCGAAGGCTGCGGGGCCTGCACCGTCGTGTGTCCGAAGGGGGCCTTTTCACTTTCTCCCGCAGTCCAGGGCCGGATTTTTGGCAGCGAAACGGATTTCGGCCCATTCTGGCACGCACGGTTGGTCCCCGGCGGGGAGAACTCGGGGCGGCTCGTTCAGGTCCTTCGGGAGAGGGCCAAAAAAACGGCCGTGGAACAGGGAAAGCCCTGGATCCTGGTGGACGGCCCACCCGGCATCGCCTGCCCGGCGATTTCCGCCATGACCGGGTGCGACCTCGCCCTCGCGGTGACAGAGCCTTCCAGAAGCGGGCTTCACGATTTGAAACGCCTGGGAGAGCTGGCGAAGCGTTTTCGAGTGCCGATGGCCGTCGTCCTCAACCGCTTTGACCTTTCCGAGGAGGGAGCGAAGGCGATCCGTGAAGCCTGCCGGGAAAAGGGATGGCCCTTGCTGGCGGAAATCCCGTTCCAGTTGGAGATCGTCAAAGACCTGGCCCAGGCCAGGATTCCTGCCGTAATCCTCCATGAAGCGGCGGAACGCGTTCTGGAAGGGAGCGAGGCCCTCCTTCGAGTGGATGCCCGGTGACCATGCCACTTTTGCCGCAGTTTGCCGCGATCTGGGCATGGAAAGCGGGGCCCTTCGGTCTATGATGGACACGAGCCGAAACGCCGAAGAGGGGGAATGAACGATGAAAATTCAGAAGGCCGGAGGACGGGGAACCTTTGCGGGGGTAATCCTGTCATTGCTCTTCGCCGGCTCCGCCTTTGCGTCACAGCCGGCCCTGAACGTGTTCACCATCTGGTCCGAAAGGTACGCGAACGAGATTTTCACCGCTTTCACGAAGGATACGGGGATCAAGGTCAACTGGATGCGGTTTTCGTCCGGTGAACTCCAGGCGAGGCTGGAAGCCGAAAAGGAGAATCCCCAGGTGGACGTGGTCTTCGGGGACCTTGCCGAGGCTTTCGTGAGCGGAATCCCGAAAGGCCTGTACGAGCCCTACCGGCCCGCCGGGAGCGGGTCCATCCCCTCCAGGTTCAAGGACTCCCAGGGATACTGGACCGGAGTCGCCCTGGACCCCATCTGCTTCATGTTCAACGCCGCGTTTCTCAAGGAGCATGGATTGAAGGCGCCGGCTTCCTGGCAGGATCTGCTGGACCCGGCTTACCGGGGCAAGCTCCAGATGGCGGATGCCCGGACCTCCGGCACGGCCATGTACAGGATCCTCAGCCTCGTCCAGGCCATGGGGGAGAACGAGGCCTTCGCCTACCAGAAAAAGCTGAACGCGAACGTGCAGGTCTACACCAAGAGCGGAGCGGGAGGGGCCTTGCCGATCGCGAGGGGCCAGGCCGCCGGGGGGATCTTCTTCCTCGTTGACGCCCTGGAGGTCCAGCAAAAGGGATACGACGTGACGATCAGCTACCCCAGGGAAGGCGTGGTGGCCGGGATCGAAGCGATGGCCCTGGTGAAGGGCGCCCGGCAGCCTGAACTGGCAAAGAGGTTCCTGGACTGGGCCTCGACCGAGCGCATGCAGCGGATCTACGAAACCAGCCGGATCAACCTGATCCCGACCAATCCGAACGTCAGGGTCGGCAACCCCGGGCTGGATCTCTCCAAGGTGAAAATCCTGCCGCTGGACCTGGAGTGGGCGGGCAGGAACCGGCAGCGCCTCGTCGAACGCTGGGTGAACGAAGTCCTCTGAGAAGGGGAGCCCGAGGTGGAGGCGGGGGCCGGTTTCGGTCAAACCGTGCGCGACGGAAGGGCCAGGCTCGATCCCTTGACCCTGGCCCTTCTGTTTGTCCTCTGGGCGGGACTGTCGGTGTTCGTGCTCTATCCCCTGGCGAGGCTTCTGGCCGTGGTTTTCGCCGCGGACGGCGGAGTTTCCATCGAAAACCTGGCCAAGGTGTTCAGGAACACATACACCCGGAAAGCGCTGGTCAACAGCCTGGTCCTCGCCGCGGCCGTTGCGGTTTCGGGAACGTTCTGGGGGTACCTGTTCGCTTACTCCGCTACCCGGATCCCTCTGCCGAGGGCATTCCGGCTGTTTCTCAGGGGAGTGGTGATCCTCCCCTTCGTGTCCCCACCCTTCACCAGCAGCATCGCCCTTACCCTGGCCCTGGGACCGGGCGGGATGCTGCTCCGGCTTTTCCACGTCCCGGACCTCAACCTATACGGCTTCCCCGGGACCTGGATCGCCGAAACGCTGACGTATTTCCCCATCGCGTTCCTGGCTCTTTCGGCGATCCTGGAAGCGATCGATCCCAACCTCGAAGAAGCGGCGGCGAGCCTCGGGGGCTCAAGGTGGAGGGCCTTCCGGACGGTGACCCTGCCTTTGAGCGTGCCCGGGATCGCAAGCTCCTTCCTGCTCCTTTTCGGGGCGTCCCTGACGGACTTTGCCACGCCGCTCGTGATGGCCGGACATGCCTTCCCCGTCCTCACGACGCAGGCTTACCTCCAGATCACCGGCATGTACGACCTGCGGGGCGGCGCGGCGATTTCCTTCGTCCTGCTGCTTCCGGCGCTCGCGGTCTACCTGCTCCAGCAGGCCTGGGTAGAACGGCGGAGCCACGTCACTCGAACCGGCAGGGGAGGTCCGCGATCGGCTCCCCGGGGTGCGGGCCGGCTGGCGGGGATACTGGTTCTCTCGGCTGTTTCCGCGATGACCCTGTTCATCCTGTTCCTGTATTCGATCATTTTCCTGGGATCGTTCGTGAAAGTCTGGGGAGTGGACCACAGCCTGACGCTGAAAAATTACGCCTACGTCTTCACGGTCGGGTTGAAAGCCGTTCGCGACACGGTCCTCGTTGCCCTGGCCGCAACGGTCTTCGGGACGGTCGTGGCGGTCGCGACCGGCTTCCTGTCCGCCAGGAGGGAAGTTCCATTCCGAAGGACCCTGGGGTTTATTTCCCTCCTGAACTACATCCTGCCCGGGACGGTCGTGGGGATTGCCTACGTGGTCGCCTTCAACTCGGGTCCTTTGGTGCTGACCGGAACGATGACGATCCTCGTCGCCCTGTGCGTTTTCCGCTACGACGCGGTGGGAATCCGGTCAACGGCGGCTTCCCTCAGGCAGATCGACCCCTCGCTGGAGGAAGCCTCTCTCAGCCTGGGAGCCAGCCGGAAACGGACTTTCTTCAGGATCACCCTTCCGCTCGTGGCGCCGGCCGTGGCAGGTGGGGCACGCTACCTCTTCGTGGTCTCCATGACGGCAATCAGCGCGACGGTCTTTTTGGTCTCCGTCCGGTGGAGCCTGTTGACGGTGAGGATCCTGGAATGCGTGACCGAGCTGCTCTTCGCAGAGGCAGCGGCGTTTTCGGTCGTCCTGATCCTCATCGTCTTCGCGGCTTCCGGGGCGATCCTTCTCCTGGTTCGCCTTTTCGCGCCGCACGTTTTGAGTGATGCAAGGAGGTCCTAGCCGATGTCCCTTGAAATTTCCCTCCGGCAATTGTCGAAACGGTTCGGTCGGGGAAAGGAATCCGTCATGGCGGTGGACCGGGTCAGCCTCGATGTCGCTCCGGGAGAGCTGGTGGCCTTCCTGGGACCGTCCGGGAGCGGGAAGACCACGATCCTCAGGCTCATCGCCGGGTTCGAGAGGCCAACGGAAGGGCGTATCGTTATCGGAGGGCAGGAAGTCACGGACCTGGAACCGAACGCCCGGGGGATCGGGTTCATTTTCCAGAACTATGCCCTTTTCCCGCACATGAGCGTGTTCGACAACATCGCCTACGGGCTCAGGGCGAAACGCGCACCAGAGGGGGAAATCCCCCGGAAGGTGGCGGACGTCCTCGAAATGGTGGGGCTGGAGGGTGTGGAAAAGAGATTCCCCAACCAGCTTTCCGGAGGGGAACAGCAGCGGGTGGCCCTGGCCCGGGTTTTTGTCCTCGATCCCCGGCTGCTCCTGATGGACGAGCCCCTCGCGAACCTGGACGCAAACCTTCGAACCCGCATGCTGGCTGAGATCCGCAGGCTCCAGAGACGTTCGGGCGCATCCTGCATCTACGTTACCCACGACCAGAAGGAAGCCATGACCCTTGCCGACCGGGTAGCCGTCCTGAACCGGGGCAGGCTGGAACAGGTCGGGACGCCCCTCATGCTTTACGAGGCCCCGGAAAACCTTTTCGTGGCGGATTTCATCGGCCAGGCGAACATCCTGGTCGGCCTTGCCGAAAGGGTTTCCGGGGACTTCGCCGACGTGTCCCTGGGCGGCCGGGTGCTGAGGATTCGCCGCGGCAGGATCGACAGGCTGAAAGCCGGAACCCGGGTGGGGCTTGCAGTGAGACCCTGCGCCGTTCACCTGCAAGGGCCAGGGAAGGAGACGTTTCTGGCGGGCCGTGTGTTGGGCCGGGTCTTCGCGGGAGACAGGATGGAATACGAAATCGAAGCGGAAGGGGCCGAGGCCCCCCTTCGAGCGTATGGGGCTTTACCGGGCAAGGGGAACGTGTTTTCGGAGGGGTCGGCCGTCGGGATCGATTTCGACCCGGCCGAAGTCATGGTATTTCCCCTGTAAAAATGACCCCCCCGCTGGGGCGGGGGGGTCGGCCAAGCTCTTAAAGGGATTCTTCTCCGCCGTGCCACTTCTGGATGGGACGGTAGTCGATGGGAACGGACAGCACGATGGAGGTGACGGGCTGCCCGAACTTGGAGAGAAGGTCCAGGAGCGATTCCAGGTGGGAAACGTTCGTCACGACGACCTTGAGGAGATAGGAATCGGCGCCCGTGACCCGTTCGCAGGAGAGGACCTCCTTGCGCCCCCGGAGGAAGTCCAGGAGCTCTTCCTGGCGCTCCCGGGAAGAGCTGAGGCGAATGGCGGCGGTGATGGGATAGCCCATCTTCTCGGGATCCACGATCGCCCGGTATCCCCGGATGATTCCGGCTTCCTCCATGCGCCGCACCCGCTCCGAAATCGCGGGGGAGGAAAGGCCCACACGCTTGCCCAGTTCGCTAAAAGTGATGCGCCCGTCTTCCTGGAGAGCCGACAGGATTTCCAAACCAATGCGATCCAGCAGTCTTTCCGCTTCGAGGTTCATCAAAAACACCCTTTCTATGTTTTAAAGAAATTAGGTTGTCTTGCAGCCCCGCAATCGTATCAAAAAGCAAAAGCCTTGTCCAGAACAAAAAGAGCGCCTTTTAGGGTCGACCATCGATGGACGACCAACGTGTGAACAAAAGAACGAACCTTTCAAAAAAAGGCAAAGTTCGAAGGGCGTTAATCGGTCGCTTCCGCCCGCTCCCGCTTTTTCAGGAACACGTAGGCCCCCAGCACGAAGAGGCAGAAGCCCACCAGGAGGATCGTGATCCGGTGAAGGGCCGCGGTCATGCCCGCCTCGTCCCCCCCGAGCCAGAAGCCCACGAGGGCCAGTACGACCACCCAGATCCCCGAACCCAGCCCGGTAAAGAACAGGAAAAGCGGGACGTTCATGCGGGCGAGGCCCGCCGGCAGGGAGATGTACTGGCGGATGCCCGGAAGCAGGCGGCCGACGAACGTGCTGATGTGCCCGTGGCTGGCGAAGAAGCGGTCGGCCTTTTCGATGGATTTCTCGCTCACCAGGAAATAGCGGCCGTACCGGAGGAAAAAGGGGCGCCCGAATCGGAGGGAGATCCAATAGTTGAAGATCGCTCCCAGGAGACTTCCGAGAATGCCCGAGGCGATGACCGGCAAAAGGTGCATTTGCCCCCGGGCGGCGAGGTAGCCCGCCGGAGGGATCACGACTTCGCTGGGGAAGGGGAAGAACGAGGACTCCAGGAACATGAGGGCCACGATACCCGGATAGCCCATGTGTCCGATGGTATTCACCAGGAAGGACACGAACGAACCCAGCACGACGTCCCTCTCGGTTCAAACCGCTAGGCTGAACGCCTGGCGGAAAGCTGGTCGATGGAAACCCGCCGGGTATGCTCCGTCTTGACCCAGACCGCCTGGCTGCTGGCCATGAAGGCGGCCCGGAAGAGGATGGGGATCCAGGTCAGGCCGAACAGGAAATACGCCGGGACCGCGGTGAGGTATTTCAGGACGAGGCGGCCGTTCCGTTTCGAGGGGCCCACCACGTCGACCCAGGCACAGTAGGCCAGGATCATCAGGAACGGCACCGAGACGAAGAAGGCCCATTCCAGGAGCGTTTCCGGGACCTTGGCTCCCAGCGTGGGGAACAGGATGGCGTTGTTCACCAGGGTGTAGATCATCCCGGCGATCATGACGATCAGGGATACACAGGCCTTGGCCGGGGCCATCAGGTAGAGGGCCAGGTCCAGGTACTGGAGCCGCCGGGTCTGTGCAAAGCGTTTCAGGGCCGCAAAGACGTAGTGCCAGCAGACCCAGTAGTGGCCCTGCATCCACCGCGTCCTCTGCCGCCACGAAACCTTGAGGCTCTGGGGCTTCTCGTCGAACAGGCGGGCGTGGTCGTTCCAGTGAACCCGCTTGCCCGAAAGGATCAGGCGCGTTGAAAGTTCCAGGTCCTCCGTGAGGCTCTGCATGTTCCACCCCAGGCGCCGCATGGTCGCGCTCTTGACCACCAGGCCGGTACCGCCGAGCGTGCAGGAGAGGCCCCACTGGGAGCGGGCCAGCTGCCAGAACCGGTTCGTGTACCAGTAGGCCAGGGCGTAGGCGCGGGTGAGCCAGTTGTCGTCCGGGTTCTTCACGTCCAGGCAGCCCTGGATCGCCTCGGCGTCCGGGTGGGCTTCCATGTAATCGTTCATGCGAGCCAGGAAATTCCGGTCCGCCAGGTTGTCGGCGTCGAACATGACCAGGCCGTCGTAATCCTCCAGGCGGATGCGCTGCAGGGCCCACCGGACGTTCCACGTCTTCCCGTTTTTCGTCGTGTCCTCCCGGATCAGGGCGACGGCGCCGTGACTTCTGGCAACGTCCGCGGTGTTGTCCGAACAGTTGTCGCAGGAAACATACACGTCGAAACGGTCCCGGGGGTACTCCTGCAGGTTCAGGCTCTCGAGCAGTCCGTCGAGGACGGCGGCTTCGTTGTGGGCGGGGACGAGAACGGCAAACCGCCGGAAGGTCTTCGCCGCGGGAAGGGGCCGGGCGCTCCACCATCCGCGGAAACCGATGACGAACTGGTACGCCGCGTCAAGGAAGAGAAAGGCGAACAAGGTGTAAAGGCCGGCCTGGAGCAGCCACCAGCCCCACCACAGGGTCCAGAAAAACAGTTCGTTCTGTTGGGCTTCCATCTGTTAAAGGCTCCCTTTTGAAGGTTGGGGTTCAGCGTGTGTCATCATAGTGATTCGGGCTCAAAAAGGCAAGAGGTCATTTTAAATCTCCGAACTTGCCTTTGATGTGCACGATCTTTCCTAGAAAAAAAGTTAAGACTCTTAATTTGCCCCAACCTGAAGGCAGGGGGTCCCTGGGGGTCAGACCTTGCTCTTTGCTGGTTGCATGCAAACAGCAAAGAGCAAGGTCTGACCCCGGACCAGACCCGGACCATCCGCGAATGCCTGCGGTATAATTCCATGTCGGTGAATACCTCGTATGGAAGATTTCTTAAGGTCGACCAAGGGCTTTAAGGCCAGGGCGTTTTTTTTGCTCAATCCGGCGGCGAAAGGAGAAGGATCTTCTTGCTCAAGGACAAGAAAAAGGTCCGATTCCTGGTGGTTTCCCTCTTTTTGCTGGCATTCGCCTTTTCCTGTTTTGCCCTTTTTCTCAACTACCGCGGCCGGATGGAGCGGCTCGGATCGGAATCCCTGGACAGGCTTTCATCGGCCGTGGAGGCCGCGCTCGACGTTTACGGCCGCATGGTCGAGATGGTGTTCGACGGAACTGCCCGCCAGCCGGAAGTCCGGGTTCTGTACCACCGCGCCCAGCATGAGGCCGATCCCCAGCAAAGAGCCTTCTGGCGGGGATGCATCCGCAACCGGCTCGAACCGGCCTTCGATCGGCTTTCCTTCTACGATATCCGACTCCTGAACCTGGTCCTTCCGGACGGAACGGTCTTCCTGCGAATGCATTCCCCCGACCTCTACGGGGATAACGTCCTTCCCTACAGCAGCCTGCAAAGGATCGCCCTGGAAAGGCGGGCTCCCGCAAGGGGGTTCCAGGTGGGAAAAACCGTGGGGGCTTTCCGCTTCAGTTTTCCCCTTTTTCTCGGCAGCGAGTTCCTGGGTTCGGCGGAATACGGCCTTTCGTCTTCCGCTCTCCTGGAGCTGCTCCAGAGCCAGTTCCCGGGCCACTACTTCCTGCTGCTTCGCTCGGAGACCCTTCAATTCCTGGAAAGTGAGGAGCGTTCGAGGCAGTACATCCAAAGCCGATACGCAAAGGGGTTTTACGAGGAAGTCCAGGCACAGGAAGGGCAGCTTTCTCCAAAGGAGCTTGACCCCGAAGTCCTGGAACGGCTTCAGAAAGAGGCCGAACGGCTGATCGGGAAAAAGCTTTCGTCCCTATTCGGCGGGGAACCGTTTTTCTTCTTCGTGAACGCCGGCCGGCAATCCTACGTGTTCACCTACCTGCCCATAAAGGGTCCGAGCGGGGACTTCCTGGGTTACATCGCGGGGATCAACCGGAATCCCTCAGCGGAAGAACTCCTGAAAATCTACCTGCATTTTGCCTTCCTCCTCCTTCTCTTTTTCGCCATGGCGGCCCTGCTTCTCTATCAAGCCGTTCGTTCCCACTCGAAACTCGTGGACGAGGCGATGTTCGATTCGCTCACCGGCGCCCTGAAAAAGGCAGAATTTGAAGCCCTGGCGAAAAGTGAAGCAGATCGTGCCAAACGGTACCGGTTTCCCCTTTCGGTGATCCTGTTCGACCTGGACGGGTTCAAGTCCGTGAACGACCTTCACGGCCACATCGCGGGCGATTCCGTCCTGAAGACCCTGGCGCACGCCATACGGGGATCCATCCGTGGAACTGACCGCTTTTTCCGCTGGGGAGGGGACGAATTTCTCCTCGTTCTGCCCCACACGGGAAAGGAAGGAGCCCGAAAACTGGCCGAGAAGCTTCTGCAACTGGCGGGCCGGATCGAAGCCGGTCCCGTGAAAGGAGTCTCCCTCAGCCTGGGGATCGCAGAACTCGAGGAAGACGACACGGACCTGGGAACGGTCCTGGTACGCGCCGACGAAGCCCTCTACCGGGCGAAAGAGAAGGGGAAAAGCCAGGTCAGCGACTAGGGAGAACCGCGAAAGAAACAGGAAACGGAGGAGTACTTGTAGAATCTTGTTTAGTGCGATACATTATTGAAATATGAGCATTAGAGTCGACGTCGATCCCCGCGAGNANGTGTTGCCCTTGAGGAAGCAGGCGNTTTTCTTTTTCGGCATGGGGGTCCTTCTGTGGTGGGGTTCCCGTCAAAACTACCTTCTCTTCCATTCCGTCGTCGAGATCGGCTCGGTGGTCGTCGCCTGCCTGATGGGCTTCCTGGCGCTGTCGATCCCGAAAGGCGAACGCAATCCGCTGGCTTGCGGGATCGGGGCCCTTTACCTCGTGGTGGCAGCCGTCGACGTCCTCCACACCCTGGCTTACAAGGGGATGGGGGTATTCACGGGCTTTTCGGCCAACCTGCCGACCCAGCTCTGGATTTTGGCCCGAATCCTGGAATCCGCCGGACTGCTCGCCGTCATCCTTTTCCATTCAAGGCGCCTGTTTTTC
>Ga0067045_1003557_pt1 | contig 19328 bp, 18 predicted proteins | sample TerdegcTABiofilm_FD_59184 | JGI IMG/M metagenome (GOLD analysis project Ga0067045, IMG submission 59184) | Combined Assembly of (Gp0054472, Gp0054536) Wastewater bioreactor microbial communities from Singapore -Terephthalate degrading... | reverse complement strand
GCGATCCGATGCGGCTTCGGATCTTCGCCTTTCTGAGCTCCTGCTGCTCGGAGGTGACGGTCGACTCCACGGGCGCCGTTCGCAAGGTGGACGGGCCCACCGTAGGCGACGTGTGCTGCCACGTGACCGGCATCCAGCGGGTTACATCCGGAGTGTCGTTCCACCTGAAGGCGTTGCGTCAGGCCGGACTGATCCGAACCCAACGGCGAGGGAAACACATCGTCTGCACGGTAGACAGCGACGCTGTCCAGGAGTTGCTCGACTTCCTCGGTCTCGAGCCTGATGGGTGCCCTGCGAGCCATGGTGCGCCAGAGGAGACACGAACGTGATGGATGACATAACCACGACCCTTGGGGTTGTCAACACAGTGAAGGAGCGTTACGGCTCCATCGCTCGCCTGGTCCTTGAACAAGGCGAGCGCACTTCCTGTTGTGGAGAATCTGCATGTTGCGAGGGCACCGCCAGTAACGATCCGATCACTGCCGGCTTGTACGCGGACGGCGATGTCCGCGATCTGCCAGAAGAGGCGGTGTTAGCCTCGCTGGGATGCGGCAATCCGACGGCGCTTGCAAGCCTCGCCGAAGGCGAGATCGTGCTGGATCTTGGAAGCGGAGGCGGCATTGACGTACTGCTCTCGGCCAAGCGAGTCGGTCCCACAGGTTTCGCTTACGGGCTGGACATGACGGACGAGATGCTCGAACTCGCCGAACGCAATCGCCAGAAGTCGGGCGTTACGAATGTGCGATTCCTCAAAGGAACTATCGAGGACGTCCCGTTGCCCGACAGCAGCGTTGACGTGATCATATCGAACTGCGTGATCAACCTTGCGGCTGACAAGGATCGGGTGGTCAGGGAAGCTTACCGCGTCCTCAAGCCGGGTGGACGTCTGGCGGTATCGGATATCGTCTGGCGCCGCCCCCTCCCCGGCACGATTCGCCGCAGCGCCGATCTATGGGCAGGCTGCATCGCGGGCGCGCTGCTGGAGAGCGAGTACATCGAGAAGCTCGTCGCGGCGGGCTTTGAGAGAGTTAGCATCACCCCGACCCGGGTCTACACGCTGCGTGATATGCAGGACCTCATTGCATCCGACCAAGGTCTGGGGCAGGATCCAGCCCTGCAAGAGGCTCTGGAAGACGCGATGATGAGTGCGTTCATCCGAGCAGAGAAGCCGACCTCATGACGCGCATCCTCTATGTCTGCGTTCACAATGCCGGCCGCTCGCAGATGGCGGAGGCCATTACAAACCATCTCGCCGCGCAGCGTGGCCTGCCTGTTCGGGCCGAATCGGCCGGCACTGTCGCGGGCGAGCGCATGAATCCCGTTGCCGAGCACGTTCTGGCGGAGATCGGCATCTCGCTCGCCGACCAGCGACCCAAGCAGCTAACACAGGAGATGGCGGATCGAGCAGACAAGATCATCACGATGGGCTGCGGCGTGGACGCCGAAGCCTGCCCGGCGCGGTTCCTCGTGACGGACGATTGGGGGCTTGATGATCCGGCTGGGCAGCCGATCGAGACAGTGCGTCGCATTCGTGACGAGATCATCAACAGAGTGGAGGCATTGCTAAGTGAGTGCGCCTGACATCGGATGCCCGTCAGATCACCGGACGGGCCTATCGTTTCTGGATCGCTTCCTGACGCTCTGGATATTCCTTGCCATGGCGTTTGGGGTTGGGCTTGGCTATGCATCGCCTGGCGTGGTCAAGGCCATCACGGGCATGTCGGTTGGTACGACGTCAATCCCGATTGCGATCGGTCTGATCTTGATGATGTACCCCCCGCTGGCCAAGGTGAAGTACGAAGAGCTCGGCGAGGTCTTCCGCAATACGAAGGTCCTGACGCTGTCTCTCATCCAGAACTGGGTGGTTGGCCCGCTCCTGATGTTCTTCCTGGCCATCGCTCTGCTGCACGACAAGCCAGAGTACGCTATCGGCCTCATCATGATCGGGCTCGCCCGGTGCATCGCCATGGTGATCGTGTGGAACGATCTCGCGAAGGGCGACACGGAGTACGCCGCAGGGCTCGTAGCATTCAACTCGATTTTCCAGGTGCTGTTCTACTCGGTCTATGCCTACATCTTCGTCAAGGTGCTCCCGGGGATGCTCGGCGTGAGCTTCGGCGACGTGGATCTGAGCAAAATCACCATCGCCGCCATTGCCGAGAGCGTGTTTGTCTACCTCGGCATTCCGTTCATCGCAGGGATGTTGACCCGCTTCTTCTTGCTTCGGGCGAAAGGGCGCGAATGGTACGAGCAGAGGTTCATCCCGCGCATCAGCCCGATCACCCTCATCGCGCTGCTCTTCACCATTGTGGTGATGTTCTCGCTCAAAGGCGAGTACATCGTGCGTATTCCGCTGGATGTCATCCGCGTTGCGATCCCGCTGCTGATCTACTTCGTCGGAATGTTCCTCGTGTCGTTTCACATGAGTCGCAAGCTCGGAGCCGACTACGCCAAGTCCGCCACATTGTCGTTCACGGCGGCGAGCAACAACTTCGAGCTGGCTATCGCGGTAGCGGTGGCGGTGTTTGGCATCAACTCCGGGGCTGCGTTCGCGGCAGTCATAGGGCCGCTCGTGGAAGTCCCGGTCCTGATCGGGCTTGTCAACGTCTCACTGGCTATGAGGAGGCTCTGGGCAGGAGGAAAGACTGAGCCGGCCTCGCCATAGCGGCGAGGCCGGGCCATGGTCTTCTTACGTCACGCGGCTGTCTCAGCGCGATGCCGTCCGCCCTTGAGGGGCACGCGCCTGCTTTGCCTTCTGAGCCTCTACGAACGGCTTGACGAACGCTGCGGCCTTCTCCTTCGTGGAGAGGTCTGGCATCGGGGCTTCGGACTTGGCGCCGTACTTCGTTCGGATCCGCTCCGTGGCAATGCGGCATTCCTGCGCGAGATTGGCTGCCTTGGCAAGGACTCTGGCGCTTTCCTGAGGGGCGTGGAAGCCCATGCCGTTGGCCGCGGCTATGTAGTCCCAGTAGGTATGGGCGCGCCGCAGCATGTTGCGGGGAGCCGCAAGCTCGGCATCGGTCGCGCCCAGTTTGACGGCATCGCCGAGCGTGATGTGCGCCCGAACCATGGCATCCTCAGCGATGTCGAGAAGCTCGCGGTTCTTATCCTGGATACTCTCGACGCGCTGCTTCACCTCGTCCTCCGACCAGCGATGGCACACCTGGCAGGAGTTGGCGATGTTGTACAGCGGGCTGCGCACTTGATGATCGGTGAACTTCACTCCGCCTTCCGACTTGTACGGCATATGACAGTCGGCGCATGAGACGCCCCGGAACGCGTGGGTGCCTTGCAGCCACACTTCGTAGTCGGGATGCCGAGCCTTCGTCATAGGCGTGCCGCTCACCGGATGGACCCACTCCACGAACTTCGTGCGCTCGTAGTACTTGTCGAAGTCATCAGCCTTGAAGCCGTCATCCCACGGGAACACGAGATAGTTCGTCTCTTTGTCTCTGAAGTAGTAGCTGACATGGCACTGGGCGCACACGAGCGACCGCATCTCCTGATGCGACGCCTTGGTGATGTCGCGGCCCCGTCGGGCGAATGCCTCCTTGAGCGCCGGACGCGATATGCGAAGCGCCATGGTCTTGGGGTCATGACAGTCCAGGCAGCCTATCGGGTCCTTCATGACGCCCTCGTGGTCCTTGAATTTCCCTTTGTAGAACTCCGCCACTCCCTTATCATGCATAAGCTTGGGAACCATGGGGCTCTTGCACGTCCAGCATGTCGCAGGCGTCTTCTCGGACACGCGCGCCGTCGAGGTGACATCCTTGATCGAATGATAGTGTCCGCGAGGCGAGTTGTACTCTTTGGAGAAGCCGAAGCCCGCGAACAGGATCACAAGTCGCGGGTCCTTCGCGAGATAGTCCTTCACCTCGCTGCCGCCGTACTTCGTCGCCTCAGCCAGTTCCCTGGTCCGTTCCCAGGAGTTGTACTCCCGCGGAAAGTTGATGGCCCATTTCTCGTTGTCGGTTTCCCAATCGCCGATGGGGGTGATCATCTGGACGCGGTTCACTGAGCGCTCGGCGCGTCGTTCGATAATCGAACCGGCGAGGAGACCGAGTGCGGCGAATACCACGGCGGAGCCGCCGAGCACAACCCAGCCTAACACGAGTCCCTTCCGGCTCTCGCCGGACTTGCGTTCACTCATCTAGCGTTCATCCCCCTTCGTGCGATTGCGTTCAACAAATGGCAGGACCGAAGCGCCAAGCGGCGGTACCGCCGCGTTGGGCGTCGCTGAGAGGCTGTGCTGGCGACCGTGGGGCACTTCGCGATGACAATCTATGCACGCACGATCCTGTCGCGTGTGAACCTGCGGAGTTTCAAAGACGTTCGAGTGGCAGCGAACGCAGTTGTCCTGTATCACCTTGCGCGACTCCGGAATGGCGAAGATGACCTGCCGCTCCCGTCGCAAGGTGAACAACGCGGAGTGCCGGGATCCGTCTTTCGCTTTGAAGTAGTATTTGGCGAAGGCGCTGGTGTGCGGCACGTGGCAATCGTTGCAGGTTGCCGCTCGAGCATGACTGGAGTGCTGCCACGATGCGTACTCGGGGACCATGATATGGCAGTTGATGCACGTTTCGGGATCGTCTGACAGATACGATGCAGCCTCGGAAACGCGGATGGTGTACATGCCGAGACCGGCAACCAGGCCGAGAGCGACAAAGCACGCAATGCGCAACCGACCGGGCACGTCAGCAAGCGATGCTACCCTGAGAGCTTTGCCTAACACGGGCCACCACTCCAAGTCTGAGATCCAGATACGCCTATCAGCATTCACCGGCAGTATAGCCTGCCCAGACGCCAGAGTCAAGCAATCCGTGGCCGGTTACTAGCTAAGCCGTCCGCCCGCCCACCGAATCCCCCGCGCCAGTACCTCACGGAAGGAGGGATGCTCCCATGAGCGACGGTCGTGTCCGCACTGGAAGCAGAAAACCGGCGCGAGGCCTGAGCGCCGTGTCCATGCGAGCGAACGCATGCTCAGCGGGTGGTCGGTGGTCAGCAGCGTCTGGCTGTCGTTGCCGGGATCGGCCATGACATACGTCTCTTCGGGCATCTCCCAATCCGAGAGATCGCGCGTGATCGGATGATCCGGTGAAGCAACCCGCACGGGCAATGCTTGCTCCGGGTGGTACCCGAAGGAGCGATCCGCCACGCCGACCATGTCGTTCCAAGCCTCGAGCTTGGGCCAGGCCAGTAACGCATGATGGAGAACGACCACGCCTTGAGGGCGATCCCGAAGCTCCTCAATGGCCTCGCGGAACGGACCGGTCGGCTCATCCATGTGCATGTTGTAGAAAAGCGTCACATCGTAGATGCGCCGGACGTGCCCCCAATCGTGGACCCAGTTGTCGAACTCCTGAGGGTACGGATCAATGTCGGCGTGACCCCGGAAGAGGGCGTGAAATCCCGGGACATCAAAGGGATGACCGCCGGTGACGATAGCAAGCTTAATGCGTGAAGCCTGTGGATCCAAGTTTCGTCTCCTTGAGGATAGTGGTCGCTTCATTTCACCATTCTGCGCTTGCGCTTCGCTGTCCTTGTGTGCCATGCTGAAGAAGCGCCGGCCGGCGAATGCTCTGCGGCCAGGCGCATTTGTACCTCTGGAGGACTGGGATGGCAAGGCAGTATCACGTGGCGATCGCTGGCGCGACCGGCGCTGTCGGCGAGGAGTTCAGGAAGCTGCTCGAAGAGCGCCCGTTCCCCCTGGCGTCGCTGCGCCTGCTCGCCTCAGAACGCTCGAAAGGCAAATCGCTGCGATTTCGCGGCGAGCTCATTCCCGTTGAGGTTCTCGGACCGGAGTCGTTCGAGGGCTGCGACATCGCCTTCTTCTCCGCCGGAGCATCAAGAAGCCGTGAGTTCGGTCCCGCTGCAGTCCGATCCGGGGCCGTCGTCATCGACAACTCGTCGGCATTTCGGATGGATCCTGAGGTGCCGCTCGTCGTGCCGGAGATCAATCCGGAAGACATCGGCAGCCACAAGGGGATCATCGCCAATCCCAACTGCTCCACGATCATAGCCCTGATGGCTGTAGCTCCGCTGCGCCAGCTCGGCAAACTCAAGCGGATCGTCGTCTCAACCTACCAGGCTGCCAGCGGTGCGGGCGCTCAGGCGATGCATGAGCTCATCGAACAGACCCGGCGGTACCTTGAGGGTCAGCCGCTTCAGCCCGAGGTCTTTCCGCACCCGATCGCTTTCAATCTGTTTTCGCATAACACGCCGGTTGGCTCGGACGGATACAACGACGAAGAACGGAAGATGATCCTCGAGTCGCGCAAGATTCTCCACGACGAGAGCCTGAGGATCACAGCGACATGCATCCGCGTGCCGGTGCTCCGCGCTCATGCCGAGAGCATCAACGTTGAGTTCGAAGGAGCCAGGCCGAGTGTTGGCGCCGTGCGCGAGACTCTGTTCCACAGCCCCGGCATCGAGGTCGTGGATGATGTCGAACACGGCCGGTTCCCGATGCCCCTGGATGCGACGGGGCGCGATTCCGTTCTCGTAGGACGCATTCGCGAGGACGCGTCGAACGACAACGCCATTGAGATGTTTGTGTGCGGCGATCAAATCCTGAAGGGAGCCGCGTTGAACGGATTCCAGATAGCCGCGACACTGATCGAGAGGTACGCGCAATGACCGGTGATGCCTTCAGCCCAGCCTGGGGACGGGTGGTCACCGCCATGGTGACGCCGTTCGATGCCAGCGGCGAGATTGACGAACCGGCGGTTCGGCGTCTGGTAGACCATCTCCTCGCCAATGGCACCGAGGGCATCGTCGTCTGCGGCACGACCGGCGAAGCCCCTACCCTCTCGGATGCCGACAAACTGCGAATGTTCGAGCTGGTGCGCGCCGCAACCGGTGGCCGTGCGCCGATGATTGCATCCACGGGCAACTACGACACTGCGCACACCATCGCGTTGTCGAGGGATGCCGCGTCGCGCGGCGCCGACGGTCTCCTGCTCATCACGCCGTACTACAACCGGCCCTCGCAGGAGGGGCTCTACGCGCACTTTCGTGCCGTGGCTGAAGGCGTGGAGCTGCCGATCATGCTCTACAATGTGCCGACACGGACCGGCGTAAACCTTGAGGCTCGAACCTGTCTGCGTCTGTTCAGGGACGTTCCCAACATTGTGGCGGTCAAGGAAGCCAGCGGAAGCCTCATGCAGGTCTCGGAGATAGCCGCCGGCGCTCCCCCTGGAAAGCTCATCTACAGCGGCGACGACGGCCTGCTTCTGCCGTTGCTGGCGGTTGGAGGCTATGGCGTGGTCAGCGTGACGTCCCACCTCGTCGGCCGCGCGATGAGCGCCATGGTCATGGCTCATCTGGAGGGCAAGCCCGATGAGGCGGCGCGGCTGCACCAGCGCATGCTTCCCATCGTTCGCGCGTGTTTCCAGCCGACGACCCCCAGCCCGGCACCACTGAAGTGCGCGCTTGCCATGCTCGGCATCATCGGCAACCACCTGCGCCTGCCGCTCGTGACCGCGGACGAGGCAGAGAGCGGACGCGTGCGCGCTGCGCTGGTGGAATTCGGACTGCTTCCGAGCGCGTCGCAACATAACTGACGGAGGTCTGCCCTGTGTCACGTGGTCCCAAGATACTCATTATCGGCGGCGTAGCAGGAGGCGCAAGTGCGGCTGCCCGAGCGCGTCGTTTATCGGAGAGCGCCGAGATCATCATTGTCGAACGTGGTCCCCACGTATCGTTCGCCAACTGCGGCCTCCCCTACTACGTGGGAGGGGAGATAGCCAGCCGCGATGATCTGCTTGTCTCAACGCCAGCAGCGCTCACCGCACGCTTCAACCTCGACATCAGGGTGAATACCGAAGCCGTCAGGATTGAGCCAGCAGCGAAAACGGTCGTGTTGAGAGACCTCGTTACCGATCGCGAGTATTCGGAGCCCTACGACGTTCTCATCCTGGCGACGGGCGCGGCTCCCGTGCGACCTCCGGTACCCGGCATAGAGAGACCGGGCCACTTCGTGGTTCGAAACGTGCCCGATGCGCTAGCCATCGAGGAATGGGCCAATCGTTACCCGGGCGGGCAAGCCGTGGTGATCGGCGGGGGTTATATCGGGCTCGAAATGGCCGAGCAGCTCCACCGACGCGGCATGCAGGTGTCCATCGCCGAAGCCCTTCCTCAGGTTGCGGCCTTCCTGGATCCGGAGATGGCGGCCCTGCTTCACGAAGAGATTCGCGCGCACGGGGTCGGGCTGTACCTTTCGGACGCAGTCAGTGCCTTTGAGGACGCGCGCAGCGGCGAACGGGCGGCGGCTTCGGTGGTGGTCCTGCGGTCGGGCGCTCGCCTTCCGGCCGACCTTGTCATCCTCGCTATGGGGGTGAGACCTGAGGCGTCTCTGGCTCGCGATGCCGGACTTGCCATTGGCGTCACCGGCGGCATCAAAGTGGATGATCACCTGCGCACCAGCGACCCCGCTATCTGGGCGATCGGAGATGCGATCCAAGTCCGTCATGGCGTCACCGGAGCGCCGTCGCTGCTTCCGCTGGCCGGGCCGGCCAACAGGCAGGGCCGGATCGTGGCCGACAACATCCTTGGGACTCCTCGAACCTACAAAGGCTCCTTTGGCACGGGCATCATGCGGGTTTTCGATCTGGTGGCAGGAAGCACAGGCGCCAACAGCCGGGCGCTCGACTCGGCCGGTATGCAATACCGCGCCGTGCATCTGCATCCGTCTTCGCACGCCGGCTACTATCCCGGAGCGTGCCTGATCGCCATGAAGTTGCTGTTCGATCCTGATACGGGGCGCGTCCTTGGCGCGCAGGCCGTGGGTCGGGATGGCGTTGACAAGCGGATTGACGTGCTGGCGACCGCCATTCAGGCCGGCCTTACCGTCGAGGATGTGGCGGAGCTTGAGCTGGGCTATGCCCCGCCGTTCGGCTCGGCCAAGGACCCGGCGAATCTGGCCGGCATGATCGCGTCGAACCACCGGACGGGACTTGTGTCTTCCATTTCGCCGACCGAGGTGTCGCGCCGTGACCCGAACACGACGGTACTGCTGGATGTGCGCGAGCCGTCAGAATGGTCCGAGGGACATATCGCAGGGGCCATTCATATACCCCTCGGCGAGATACGAGCGCGGCTCAACGAGCTGCCTCGCGACAAGGAGATCATCGCGTACTGTCGGTCGGGTCTGCGGTCCTACTATGCCTGCCGGATACTGACCCAGAACGGTTTCCGAGCCACGAATGTCTCGGGCGCCTACCTGACCTGGCAAGCGGTACAGCAGGCGGGCTGCTAGCTCGGCGTAGTGGGTGCGGGAGGCCTGCGGCCCGCGGTTCGGCCGACGACTTCGATTCCCTCGGGTCGAACCTTGAGCGATACCAACCGGACGTTCGGTCGTTGGAGCTTCGAGGTCATCATTCTGCCGATCTGCTCGGCGAGTCTCTCGGATGCCGAACGCGGGGCGCCGAGGCGCCCGAACGACATGCTGGTGATGCGCACGCGCACGGTGTTGGCCTCGTCGATCTCGGCAACCATGGACGCCTTCACCTGAACCGTCAGCGTACCCACAGCCCTGAGGACCGTCACTTCCATGTCGCCATCGTGGAGCCTGACCCAGGCGTCCTCAATGTCCTTCTCTCGAAGGGTTCGGCGTATACTCTCGTCCTCAGATAGCCACAGGTTCAACTGATCTTCGGTCACATGGATCGTGAAGTCGCGGGCTACGCCGCGATCGGCGTCCCTGCGGATGGATTCGATGTCACTCTGAAGCTCGCGCAGTTCTCCTGCGACCCGTTCTCGGTCTCCGCCCGTCATCACCGGCGGCGGATCGCTTCCCGACAGCGTGAAGAGAACGACCGCGAGGAGCCCGGCGAGGAGGATCAAGACCATCGCGATGCAGCCGAAGACCGGTGAACGCCGTCGCCGACGTCGCGTCCGGCTCGACCTGCTCCGTGTATCCCAGCTCATGGATGCTCTTCGACTCCTCTCGGCCGCGACGTCAGGGCGCGATGCGCGTCGTCATGTCGCCAGTCTGTCGTACAGCACGCCCCATCGAAGACCCCGGCAACTGACTGATACATGCTCAACCCGAAGGGCGCGTATCGCGCTCAGCAGGACGATGGCTCCGCCCAGGATCACATCAGCACGCGATGGGTCCAGGCCCTGGAGGCCCTTCCGTTGTGCCGTGGTCAGTCCCGCGTACAGGCGAATCTGGCGCCTGACCTCCTTTCCGGTCAGCTTCATGCCGTGTACATGCGCCCTCCCACCGGCTTCACTGGCTGCCGCCACCGAGCCCATGTTGATCACCGTGCCGCCAACTCCGACCACGTTCACACAGCCGTCTTCGCTCGAGAGGCGCGCCCGCGTGAGGGCCCGGCTTGCAGCGCGCGCGGCGAGGCGGCGTTCCGCTGGCAGCGGCGGGTCACCGTGGAGATACCGTTCGGTAAGGCGAACGGCGCCCAACTGCAGGCTGACGGACCGGGACAAGTCGTCCTTGCCGAGGAAAGTGAGTTCTGTGCTGCCGCCGCCAATGTCCAGTACAACCAGTCGTTCGGCATCACGCCAGAGGGGATCCCGACGAACAGCAAGACCGGAGAGACGGGCCTCCTCTTCGCCCGACAGTACCGTCACGTCGAGCCCAGCCGTGCAGGCGCGCTGCAGGAAATCATCACGGTTATCGGCGTCGCGGAGCGCCGAAGTTCCGACTGCGAATACCCGCGCGCATCCATGCTGAACGCAGACCCCAAGACACTGCGTCAGAGCGTCAAGGGTGCGCTGCATCGGACGCTCTCCGAGGCGGCGCGATTGCATGCCCTCGCCGATCCGAGTCGTCACGCCTCCGTCGAACAACGAGATCAGGTTGCCGTCAGGCTGGACCTCAGCTATGGCAAGCTTAACTGTGTTCGAGCCGATGTCAATCGCGGCGTAGCGAGCCCCTACGGCTGCGCCGGATCGGCTCATCGGGGAGCGGAGTCTCAGCCGCCGAGCCTGCAACAGGAGCTGCAGGCTTCGCCACCGGACCCAATCCCGCAACTCGCAGGAGCGTCTGATGCGCGGGTTCCACAGGGCGTGAGCCCCTGAGCGACAGCGAACGACGACATGAGTCTCGCAAGGCGATCGCTGCCGCATTCCGGGCACCGAACGCCTTCGGAGTTATAGGATCGCTGCAACGACTCGAACGTCGTTGAGCATGCGTTGCATCGAAACTCGTAGATAGGCATAGCCGAACCAACTCCCGGTTTGACCTCTGGTATGTACCGAGCTATTCTAGCATACGTCAGCCAGCCGCCGAGGAACGCGCGCCGACAGGCCGGTCGTGATCTCGTGCTCGGTGGCGCCAATCATCCGCGCGAGGTCGACCGCGCGAATCTCCTGCGTCCCGTCACGACCGATGAGAGTGGCCACATCACCGGCGACAACTCCCGGAATATCCGTCACGTCCACCATGGTCATATCCATGCACACACGCCCAATGACCGGAGCCGGGCGACCCCGAATGATGGCGGTCGCCCGATTGCTCAGTTCGCGTCGGAACCCGTCGGCGTAGCCGATTCCCAGCACTGCCACGCGGCTGGCGGTGGCCAGTATGTGTGTCGAGCCATAGCTGATCGGATGACCTTTGGGAAGGTCGCGCACGAGCAGGACCCGGGTCCTCAACGATAGGACAGGCTCGAGGTGTGGCACATTCTGGCCGGGCGGCGCCGCGGGCATCAGGCCATACAGCGCCATCCCGGGCCGAACCATATCCAAATGGGTCTCGGGATACAGCAGGGTTCCTGCGCTGTTGGCGGCGTGGAGCATCGGCGCGTAGTCCAGGATCGAAGAGACTACGCTCTGGCTCTCCTTGAGGGCTGCGGTCTGGCGGAGGGTGCCGTGTGCGTCCGCCTCGGCATCGGGGAAGTGCGTCATAAGACCCTCGAGCCGTATGCAGGGAGACGCAGCAATCCGGCGCGCTAGATCCGGCAAATGGCCAGGCAGTACGCCGGAACGCCCCATCCCCGTGTCCAGCTCAACGTGAACGTCAACCACGGAGCGCCGGGAGCCGGCGACTCGGTTCAGGACCGGCAACAGCATCGCGTCACTCAAGACGGGCGTCGCCTTACACTCGAGGATCGGCTCCACTTCCTCCGGCAAGATGGGTGACAGCACCAGTATCCGGCACGCCGGACACGCCGACCTCACCGCGCGAGCTTCGTCAACGGTCGCGACGCCGAACCACAGAGCCCCGCAATGGCGATGGAGTGCGCCGACCACCGCGTGCGAGCCGTGCCCGTAGGCGTCTGCCTTGACGATCGCCATGACGCGGGTCGTTGGTGGAACCCACGACGTCAGTGCGCGGTAGTTACGCACAATGGCCTCGAGGTCAACCTCCGCCCAGGCACGCTGACCCGACGGAGATGCGGCCCTTTCGGCGATGTCTCTACTGGCCTCTGGCAAATTCCTCGCTTCTTCGCTCGAAAAACCTGTTACATTCCACGATGGAACGCGTCAATAAGATTGCAGCTCGGTTAGGGGGAAACCCCATACCTCCCCTCTTGTGGTGTTGGGATGACTCCGGCGGGTCGTAGGCCGGAGAGCCCGGAGGGTACGGGCCGGTCACGCGGTGTACGCGTGCCGGCCCCTTTTTTCCTTAGAGTTCCTTCCCCCCGCTTGCTACGGTGTCTGCCGTGAATATGCGGGTGCCCAACGTGATCGTCTTCTCTACGGTCTCGCCTTTGAGAATCTTGAGGACCGTCTCGATGGCCTCCTTGCCGCCTGTCGGATACTGGAAGGTCGCGGTCAGCAGACCGTCCTTGACGTAGCGAACACCCTCGTGGGGCAGCGCATCGATGCCGATGAACTTGATGGTCTTTTCGCGCCCTTTTCCTTCCTGCCTCGCGGCCAGGTATGCGCCGTGGGCGCTCGGGTCGTTGTGAGCGTAGACGGCGTCGATCTTCGGGAAGCGCGAGAGCGCCGACTTCATCTCCCTCTGGGCATTCGGCTCGAGCCACTGGCAGTCTGCGTCGAAGATAATCTTGATGTTCGAGCCGGCGATGCCCTCCATGAACCCGTTGTGGCGTTCCTGGCCGGGCGTAGACGTCATGAGCCCTTTGAGCTCGACGATCTCGCCCTTGCCACCCAGCAGCTCGACCAGATACTTGCCTGCTTCGCGACCTATCTTCACGTTGTCGGCCCCGATGAAGCAGGTGTACTTGTCGCCTTCAATCTTCCGGTCGAGCACGATCACCGGAATGCCGGCGTCATAGGCCTCGGCCACAGGCTTCGTCAACGGCCGCGCCTCCTTGGGGCTGATGATGATCGCATCCACCTTCTGCTGGATGAACTCACGCACATGGCTCTGCTGCATCTCCGACTTGTTCTGCGCATCCTTGAACAGAACCGTGAGCTCGGGGTGCGCTTTGGCGGCCTCTTCGATGTCGGTGTCCATCTGGACACGCCAGGGCTCGCCGCGATTGCACTGGGACATGCCGATGACGTACTTCTTGCCCGCTTCTGTCTGAGGCTTGCCTTCAGGCGGGCTCTCGGCCTTCTTTGCCTGACACCCGGCCAGCACCAGTGCGAGAACCGGTACGGCAACTGCCAATCGTCTCATGCTTGACCTCTTTTCTGACGCTGTATCAGGACCGCTACCACGATGATAACGGCCTGGATGATCATGCGGCGGTCAATCGCCACCGCATTGAGGCTCAAAATCTTGTTGATGTAGGCCATGATCAACACGCCGATCAGTGTGAACATCATGCCGCCCCGTCCGCCGGTTAGAGCCGTGCCGCCGATAACCGTGGCAGCGATGGCATCGAGCTCGAACGTGAAACCAGCCTCCGGATCGCCGATGTCCTGTCGGCAGCAGTTAACGATGCCTGCCAGTGCAGCGAACATGCTGCACAGCGCATACGTCTGAAGCTTCACTCGTGCGACGGGTATTCCGGCCAGTCGTGCGGCCTCTTCGTTTCCCCCGATCGCGTAGAGCTTCCTGCCATAGCTCGATTTCTTCACGATCACGGCCATGATAAGAATGCAGATCAGAAACAGGATTGTCGCCGGCTGCATGCCAATGCCAGGGACCGCAGTGGTCATCCACCGAAAGAACTCGGGCGTGTCTTCGGTCAGTCGGTACCAGGGTTGGGCGGCCGGCTGCACCTTGATGCCGCCGGAGACGAGCTTGGCGGCTCCTCTGGCAGCCGTCATCATGGCCAGCGTTGCCACGAACGGCTGGATGCGGAACCGAGCGGCGAGCACGCCGTTCACGAGGCCCGCCACAAGCCCGCACGCCACCACGGCAGCAACTGCAGGGGCGATCCCCCATCCGTATCCGATGGTCAGCAAGGCGAAGAGTGTCGCCGAGAAGCCGAGGACCGAGCTCACCGACAGGTCAATGCCGCCGCTCAGTATCACGAGAGTCATGCCCGTGGCCAACAGGCCGTACTCGCAGTACTCAAACAGAATGTCGAGCTGCGTTCGCCATGATAGGAAGATCGGCAGGCCCGTATCGCGAGCCACAGGGGTGTAGAAGCACCCGAGCACGAACACAATCAGCAGCGCGATCACGCCGCGGTAGTTGCCCAGCATGGAGAGCGCGTGCCAGACGCGCCCCCGCACAGAGGCTGTTGCCGGTCGGCTCAGTTCAGCACCTCATCCACGGGAGTTAGCGGTAGCCCGAACTGGTCGGCAATGTCCGGAAACACCACTTTGCCTGCCACGATGTTCAGCCCGTTCTTCAGCGGCGTGTTTTCCCGAGCGGCGTTCTTCCAGCCGTCGCGCGCCAGGCGCTTAACGTACTGCAGAGTCTCGTTGGTAAGAGCGTAGGTTGACGTGCCGGCTACAGCCCCCGGCATATTGGCGACGCAGTAATGCACCACGCCGTCCACGATGTAGGTCGGGTTGCTGTGGGTCGTGGGACGCGTCGTCTCGAAGCAGCCCCCTTGATCAACCGCGACGTCCACAACCACGGCGCCCTTCCGCATGGTGCCGATCATCTCGCGCGTCACCAGGACAGGGGCCCGTGCGCCCCTTCGCAGCACGCTGCCGATGACGAGATCGGCTTCCTTGATGGCCTGACGAACGTTATGCCGATTGGAGAAGATCGTGTTGACGTTGGGAGGCATGATGTCGTCGAGATAACGCAGCCGCTCAAGGTTCACGTCCAGAACGAGCACATCGGCGCCGAAGCCGGCCGCGATCTTGGCGGCGTTTGCTCCGACAACCCCTCCACCGAGGATGACGACACGCGCGGGAGGAACGCCCGGCACCCCGCTGAGGAGGATGCCGCGGCCCTCCATCGGTCTCTCGAGGAACTTAGCGCCCTCCTGAACCGCCATGCGTCCAGCCACTTCGCTCATCGGAGTCAGGAGCGGCAGCGTGCGGTCTTCAAGCTGGATCGTCTCGTATGCAATGCAGATCGCTCCCGACGACACCATCGCGCGCGTTAGGCTCTCGCTGGCTGCGAAGTGGAAGTACGTGAAGATGGTCTGTCCGCTCCGGATAAGGCCATACTCCTGCTCGAGCGGTTCCTTCACTTTGACAACCATATCGCTTTCGCCGTAGACGGTGCGTGCATTGGGCGCGATGCGAGCCCCGGCTGCCTCGTATTCCGCATCCGCTATGCCGGTGCCCAATCCTGCCTGGGTCTCAACGAGCACGGTATGCCCGTTCTCCGTGAGAACCTCGACCCCCGCAGGCACCATGGCAACGCGGTACTCGTCCGCCTTAATCTCCTTGGGAACTCCGATGATCATGGCGAGTCGCTCCTTGTCCAAGGACAGAGATCACTGGTGATAGTATGACCCCTTTCGACAACGGTCTGTCGGACTCCTCTGCACCAATCGCGCACCGCTGCGTATGAGCCGTGCTACAATCTCAGCGGGCAGAGAGTCGGGTGGCCGCTTCGGATCACGTCCGGAGAGGAAAGTCCGGGCTCCACAGGGCACGATGCCGGATAACGTCCGGGCGGGGCGACCCGACGGAAAGTGGCACAGAAAACACACAGCCGCCACTCAGTCGGAAGGCTGACTGGCGGTAACGGTGAAAAGGCGCGGTAAGAGCGCACCGGCGACCGGGAGACCGGTCGGCCTGTCAAACCCCATCGGGAGCAAGGCTCGATATGGAGGGGATGATGCGGCCCGCGGACCCTCCGGGTGGAGCCGCTAGAGGTTCCGAGCAATCGGGATCCCAGAGAGATGGCCACACAAACACAGAACCCGGCTTACAGACTTTCTGCCCCCGCACATCCGCGCAGATGCAACCGGCGCGCGGCTCATCCGTAGTCCTGACAAGGAGGTTGCCATGGTGATGCCAACGTTGTCGGGTCTTCTAGCGCTGGTCTCGTTCGTATGCTGGCTGCTCGTGCTCATCCACGCCTTCGGCAGGTCGGTCTGGAAAGGTGTTTTCGCCCTTCTATGCGGGATATACTGGCTGATCTACGCCCTGTTCGAGTTCGAACACGAGTACAAATGGATCATAGTCCTGATCGCCCTTCTGGGAGGCGGGGCCGCAACAGCCGCAAGGCTCCTGGGGTAGATGCCGGCGCGCCTGAATCATCCCTCAGGCGGGAGCACGTCATCTGGACGGGCCTTATCGCGACGGGCATCCTCGTGGCAACGGGGTTGTACTCGCGCCATATGATTGCCGGTCTCCCATGCCTCTTTCGTGGGGCGTTCGGCATTCCGTGTCCCGCATGCGGTCTGACGCGCTCCATTGCCGCCCTCTGGCGCGCGGATCTGGTCCTGTCGGCGCGGTATCATCCTATCGGGCTGGTGGTCTTTCTGATCCTCGTTGTCACCGTCATCGGTTCGGCGCTCTATCTCGTCGCGCCGTCCACTCGTCCTTGCCTATCGCGTTTGTCGTCCATTGCCGGGCGTCCCGTCGTCGCCCGCATCGCGCTGGCCGTTCTGATTCTGACGTGGCTCTTTCGACTTGGCGATCTCGCCCTGCACGGAGGTGTGTTTCTATGGTGATCCGGACTGGGAGCCGTTTGGCGGCAGCACTACTCGCGGCCATGGCGCTAGCGATGGGACCGGGAGGCTGCTCCCGCACGGAGACCGGTCGGACCGCCGACGGGCGCACATTGGTGTCGGTCTGGCATCCCTGGGGCGGCGCCATGACCCCGCGCATCGAGAAGATCCTTGCCGAGTACGAACGAGTCCATCCGGACGTGAAGCTTCGCGTGCTGTTTACTCCCAACGACCTGTCGAACAACCAGAAGTTCTTCACCAGCGTCGCCGCGGGCAGACCGCCTGACGTGATCTTCGTAGATGGGCCACAGGTGGCCGAATGGGCAGAGCGCGGTGCGCTGCAGACGCTCGACGCATTCGTCAAAGAAGCGGGCATACTCCCGTCGGACTACTTCGATCCATGCTGGCGCCAGAACAGCTATCGCGGCAAGACGTGGGCCATGACCTTCTGCGCCGATCCGAACTTCGCGTTCGTCTGGAACAAGGCGGACTTTCGCAGCGCCGGCGTGGATCCCGACAAGCCGCCTGTCACCATCGAGGATCTGGATCGGCTGTGCGAACGCCTGACGAGGATCGAGGGCGGCAATATCACCCGTATCGGCTTCATTCCGTGGGCGCAGTACGGCGGCACCAACTCGCTGTTTACCTGGGGCTGGGCGTTTGGAGGCTCGTTCTACGACGATCAAGCCCGGCGCATCACGGCCAATCATCCGCGCGTCGTGAAGGCGCTGGAATGGATGGTCTCGTATGCGAAGAAGTACGACGTTACGCGCATCACCAGCCTCCAGCAGGGCTTCGGGACGGCCCAACTCGATCCGTTCTACGTGGGCCAGATGTCCATGCGGTGTCTGCATATCAGCGGCATCGAGGATATCAAGCGGTATGCACCCGACCTCGAGTACGGCATGACGTTCATCCCCGCGCCGCCCGACGGCGAAGCGCACTCGTCTTGGGTTGGAGGATGGTGCATGGCCCTTCCCAGCGGGTCGCGCCATCCCAAGGAAGGTTGGGAGCTGATCCGCTGGCTCTGCGCCGACGATGCGGGCACGACCCTGATCGGCCGTGAGATGGGCCTCATGCCCGGGGCTCGGCGCAGTCCGGCCTTTGCCGAGTTGCGGAACGTCCGGGGCTTCGATCAGTTCTACCGAATCCTGTTGGAGACACGCCATCAGCGGCCCGTCATGCCTGTGCAAGCCTACTATATGGGAGCCCTGCAGCGTGCGGTTGATGCCGCCATATACGGCAAGAAGACGCCGCACAAAGCTCTCGACGATGCGACCGCGGAGACGCAAGCCGAGCTCGATGTGGTGCTCGGGGCATCGCGATAATGCTCGTCTGATCGTAGGCGACACCGGGGCAGCGCGCCCGGTCACGCGGTACAATAGCCGACAATGAACACGACTACCGTCGAACCGCCCTTCCTCGATCTGTCTTCTCCGAGCGCTCAGCCTTCCATCTCCGCAACTGACGACATCCCGAGCTCCGTTGAGATCATTCCGCTCGGCGGGGCAGCGGAGATCGGCAAGAACATGCTGGCCATCCGTTCCGGCCANGACCTGATNGTCATTGACGCGGGCGTCACGTTCCCCGACAACGACCTGCCTGGCGTTGACCTCATCATCCCGGACTTCACCTACCTCGCAGATAACGCCGACGACCTGCGTGCCATAGTCCTGACCCATGGGCATGAGGACCACATCGGCGCGCTCCCCTTCCTGCTGAGGCGCGTTCAGGCGCCGGTGTACGGCACGCCTCTCACGATCGGTCTAGCCAGAGAGCGGCTCGATGAGCACGGGCTGCTGGGCTCGGCCGATCTTCGCGTGGTGGAAGCCGGCGGCCGCATCGCGTGCGGGTCCATGAGCGTCGAGCCCATCAGGGTCACGCACTCCATCCCTGACACCGTTAGCCTTGCCATCCACACCGCGGTGGGCACGATTGTCCATACCGGCGATTTCAAAGTGGATCACACGCCTGTGGATGGACGACCGTTTGACGCCGCGCGCTTTGCGGAGCTTGGCGACGAAGGCGTCATTCTGTTGATCAGTGATACGGTCAACGCGGAGAAGAAGGGCTGGGTGCCGAGCGAGAGCGTCGTGGGGACCGTGTTCGATCAACATTTCCGCGATGCGCCGGGCCGCGTACTGGTGACCACATTCGCGTCGAACATCCACCGCATCCAGCAGTTCCTCACGGCCGCCGAGCGCCACGGGCGGAAAGCGGTCATCGCGGGGCGCTCGATGATCCGCAACATCCGTGTCGCGCGCGAACTCGGACACCTACGGTATCCCGACGAGCTCATGGTTGCCGTGGACGAAATGGACGACCTGGCCCCTGACGAAATCGCGGTGCTGACGACCGGCAGTCAGGGCGAGCCCCTCGCTGCCCTTTCGCAAATGGCTCGCGACAGTCACAAGATAC
>Ga0067045_1029614_pt1 | contig 19329 bp, 17 predicted proteins | sample TerdegcTABiofilm_FD_59184 | JGI IMG/M metagenome (GOLD analysis project Ga0067045, IMG submission 59184) | Combined Assembly of (Gp0054472, Gp0054536) Wastewater bioreactor microbial communities from Singapore -Terephthalate degrading... | reverse complement strand
GGAGATAGGCTCCAAAATCCTTTATTTCTACCCTTGCTCCCAGAGCATCCGCTCCTGCATGAAGGGCGCGGTTAACCTTTTTATTTACTTTCAGCATCATCTCCGGTGTCGAGGCTCTTACTCCAAGTTCCATTCGCACATCATCCGGAATAATATTGGGACTGTCGCCTCCCTTGGTGATGATGTAATGAATCCTAACATTCTGTTTCTCCTCCAGGGTTTCCCTAAGAGCATTAATGTTGTTTATAGCGCAGACTGCTGCATGAAGAGCATTTATTCCCAGGTGGGGAGAAAGGGCAGCATGAGCGCTTTTTCCTTTGAACTGGGCAATTTTATGGATAACTCCGTTATAACTTTTACTGTGATCAAAAAAACAGGGTTTTTCACCGCTCGTGATATGGCTGCAAAGGATTATATCCAGGTCTTCCGCCGCACCAAGACGGATAAACTCCTGCTTGCCCCCGAAGTATTTTATTTTACCCTCTTTAACAAGGGACTCCCGGAAGGACAACTCAACTACCTCTTCTGCAGGAACTGCCACAAGTGTCACATCTCCGTCAAGATGATCCATGGCGCCGGTGCCTAAGAGACCAAGGGCAACCCCGATTACACAGACAATCTGGGCATGATGGCCGCAGGCATGGGCTGCGCCGGTGGCCGGGTCCGCATGGGCATGACTCGGCATAACAAGAGAATCCAATTCCCCCATTATGCCCACATTTAATAGATGGTTTTTACCGGTAAGTCGTGCTTTCATTCCCGTTAAGGCAATTTTATCCTGCACTTCCAAACCAAGATCAGTTAAAATATTTTTAATATAGGCGGAGGTTTTATATTCCTTGAAACCTGTTTCCGGCATTCCATATAGAGCCCTGCCGATTCTTATCAATTCTTCCCTTTTTGCCTCTATTTCCTTTATTACCAGTTCCTTTAATTTTTCCTTTTCCATTGCCGCCTCGCTTATCCGTAAAGTTTTGTGTATTCGAAGTCCTCCGGTATATCAAGCTCCGCCAAGGCCTGTTCCCTTTTAAGCCTGACCGCCTGATAAAGATCATCAAAATAATTGTTTCCTTCGCAGTCAATATCCACCACAAAGGGACCCAGGTCACGGAGATCAAGACACCAAACCGCCTCTATGGAGCCTAGTTCATCAAAAAGTTCGACCCCTTCTATGGTAATTGACTCATTCCAGAGATTGGGGCTGACACACTGGGGGGAAACATGCACACACTTCTTCTGCTTCATCATTTGGGCGGTTTTTTCTCCCATGGTGGTTTTTCCCACAATCATTTTTAAATTCCACTCGGAAACGGAACGAGCACCCCATTTTTCAAAACGGATGCTGGAAGTAGGCATAAAGGAAACCAGTTTCCATTTTTCCTGTTCCCTTATTACTATTGGCCCGGTATGGATAAGCACATTTCTGTTTTCAACAGCCTGGGGCAGTTTGTTGCCCTCATCAAAAATATATTTGTGCAATCTGGACCGGCAGGTAAAAGCCTTGCCGCTTATATAGATCATATCCCCCAACTTCAATTGGGTAACATCGGCATCTAAAAGCGGTGCGTTTAAATGATATGTTGCCATCCTTCTATCTTCCTTCAAACCAGTCTGGACTTTGCATTGAAACAACGGTTCCATTGGAAAGAATACGCGTTGATGCCCTGCGGGCAACCATGCAATTGCAGCTTACAGCCACAGCTATACCGGCAATGTGGGTATAGGCATATTCAATATTTACCGCCAGAACGGAAACATCCCCTCCAAATCCCATTGTTCCTATCCCCAGATGGTTTATGGCACCATAAAGATTCTCCTCAATTTCCGCAACCATTGGATCGGAGTGTCTAGACCCTATAACACGAAGACAGGAAGCCTCCTTTGCCAGGTTAGCCGCAATATTGGCTGTTCCGCCTATGCCTACTCCAAGGATAGAAGGAGGACATATTGCACCGGCCCTGGTTGCATCAATATAACTGTCCAGGACAAATTTTTTAATTCCTGCAACTCCATCGGCAAAGGCAATCATGCGGTACCGGGTGCCGCCGAAACATTCGCTGCCTCCCCCTTTGGCTACATAGGTAATCTCTATATCTCCGCCGGGGACAAATTTATAAGTAAAGTTTGGAATGTTTATTCCCACATTGTTTCCGGGATCATGGCCTGTTAAAGGATTTTTCATGGTCGATCGCAGATAACCCTTCTCCGTGGCCTTAATTACAGCCCTTCTAGAGGCTTCCTCAAGCTCCATAAAGCCCCCTTCCAGCTGACATTCATTTCCTACTTTAAAATAAAAGATCGGCCATCCCGTATCCGGACAAGCGGGATTGTCTTTTACAGCGGAAAGCTGCATGCTTTTAAAAGTCATCTCTAGACCAACCTTGGATACAGGGGATGTTTCCTGTTCTATGCTGTTCTCAAAAGCCTTTTTAACATCCTCTGAAACTACCGTTGCTCCCTTTCTAATGGTTTCAAAGATGATCTGTTCGTATAAATTGGTTGGAATCAATTAAAATCCTCCAGATAAATCTGGATTGAATAATATATTTGTGAATCCCCTGCTGCCATTGTAATTCATCTTAATTAAATTGCATTTCGTCCAAGGTTGATAATACCTCTGTGGTATTGATATAATCCTGTTTTATAAAGAGGTTTTATTATGCTCGCTAATAGGATTACCCTGGATTTTTTTCAAAATGTTTCTAACTACTATCACGTCTACAAAATAAACAAGAGTAAGGCAGCGGAGCTTCCTCATTATCATGACTTTTTCCAGGTCTGTTACGTATCCAAGGGAGCCATACTCCATAGAGGGGATTCCAATGAAGTGGAATTGGTAAAAGGGGATGCCTTTATAATCCCGCCCTCCTTTTCTCATAGTATACTATCAGAAACCCCCAATTCGGAATTCTACTCCCTCTCCTTTATGGAGCAGATCTTCTATCCTGGGTTTTCCGGATCTGGAGCATACAAATTCTTAGCTGCTCTACAGGTGGATGCCTTGGATAAGGAACATCTCGATATCCGTCTTAAGGTAACCCTGGAGGACTCATTAAAATCCAATATCAAAAACCTCCTGGATTGTCTATTAAACGAATTCCCTCTTAAAATCCCACAGGATCTCTCCATGGCTGGAAGTCTTATCTCTGCAATATTGCTCGTGCTAGCCCGTGCCTATTTTGCAGAGCCTAAAACCCAGGATCAGCTTAAAAACATAAACATCTATTTTGAATCCATAATGGCCTGCAAGGAATACATTGATAAAAACTACATGCGGAATATAACCCTTTTGGAATTATCCAAAGAGTTTGCCCTTTCCCGTTCCATACTATGCCTTCTTTTCCCCAAAATAGTCGGCGTACCCCCCATTCAGTATCTTACAGAAAAAAGGATAGAGCAGGCTCTCTCCCTATCCAAGGTGGAAAGCCTCTCTTTTCAGGAGATATCCGATATGGTGGGGTACGAGGATTATTCTACCTTTTTCCGGAATTTCTGTAAAATTGTAGGCATATCACCAACCCAGTACCGGAGCACAAAATAGCATAAAATTGCCCGGCGGTTTCCACGGTATTTTCTCTTTATCTCTTTCTAAATTTGTTAGGAGTGGATAATAAATTTCACTTCCCGCAATATTATTATTATTCTTATATATAGATATTCAGATAAACCGGCGGGTATTTTTCTCACCCAGTTTGTCTGGAGGAGGTACGGATATGTCATTAATAATAAAAAACGGCGAAATAATTACTGCCGACTCAAGGTACAAGGCGGATATCCTGGTGGAGAATCAGAAGATAGCTAAGATAGGCAATAACCTGGAGATTCCCGGTAATGCGGAGGTTGTAGATGCCACGGGAAAGTATGTTTTTCCCGGATTTATTGATCCCCACGTGCATATCTATCTGCCCTTTATGGGTACCCAGGCTAAGGATACCCACGAAACAGCCAGCAAAGCTGCCCTGGTGGGTGGAACCACCACCTACATAGAGATGCTGGTACCCAGCAAGGGGGAGGATCTGCTTGAGGCTTTCCAATTGTGGACCAACAAGGCCAAGGGGCATTCCGCTGCGGATTATACCTTTCATATGGGTGTGCCCTATTTTAAAGAAAATACGGAAGAACAGCTTAAGGAGATCATAAGAGAGGGGATAGCCTCTTTCAAGGTCTTCCTGGCATACAAGGATTTTTTCGGAGTAAATGATTCAGACCTTTACAAAACTCTGTCCTTTGCAAAAAAGCATGGGATCATCACCACCGCCCATTGTGAGAATGAAACCCTTATAGCGGAACTCCAGAAACGGTTTATCGAGGCAGGGAAAATCGGCCCTGAATACCACGAACCTACCAGGCCGGACTGGGTGGAGGCGGAGGGGGTACAGCACTTTGTATCCTTTCTGGAAACGACAGGCGCGGAGGGTTACATAGTCCATCTTTCAAGCGACCTTGCCCTGCAGGCCGCTCTAAGGGCTAAAGCAAGGGGAGTTTCCGTTTCTCTGGAAACCCTTATCCAGTATTTGCTCCTCGACTCCTCCTATGCCGAGCGTCCAAACTTTGAAGGAGCAAAATGGGTTATGTCCCCTCCTATTCGGATCAAAAATAATCAAAAGGCCCTGTGGAATGCCCTTTCCCGGGGATTGATCGACACTGTAGCCACAGACCATGCCCCTTTTGACTTTAAAGGACAAAAGGCGCTGGGCAGGAACGATTTTACAAAGATTCCCAATGGAATCCCTGCACTAGAGGACCGGGTTAATCTCCTTTATACCTATGGAGTAAAGACCGGCAGAATAACCCTGAACCAGATGGTGGACCTTCTCTCCACCAAAGCAGCAAAACTCTTTGACCTCTTTCCCCGCAAGGGCACCTTGGCCCCAGGAAGCGACGCGGATCTTGTGGTGTACGATCCGGAATATCGGGGAACAATCTCCTCTGCCACCCATAAAATGAATGTGGACTACAGCGCCTTCGAGGGAATGAAGATAGAGGGAAGACCAAGCCTGGTTACATCCCGGGGAAAGATCTCCGCCCGGGACGGGGAGTTTGTGGGAGACACAACCTGGGGGCAGATGCTCCGCCGGGAGGCTACGCATTTTTAAAGGCTTGGGAATAGAATCCGCCGGGGCATGTAGCTAAAAATTATCAGTTGCCGCTTTAACCAATAATCTGCAAAAAATAACATCAAGGTTCCTGTAAAATTATTTTTGCAGGAACCTCGATTATGAATCTATTTTAAATATTTATAAATTTAAAATAGATTGACAAAAATTGAAAGAAGCTATATATTTTCAATGTACTTTGATTTACAAAGTTATTTTTTATTCAAAGAGGTATTAATTATGGATAAGCATGAAACCCTTTCCAAGATGGAGCGGAAATTATTTTCCAATAATTTCCAGGATGGATTTATCGATCTTCTTTTCTCTGCTGTTTTTCTACAAACCGCGTTAATAGTATTTATCAGCCGTTTAACGGAAGACAATTTTTGGCTCTACCTGTCCATGAGCGCTGTATCCTTGATCTTTATTGGCGGCGCCTTTTTGGTACGAAAGTATATTACAGCCCCTAGGATTGGGTATATCCGGTTTTTAAGAAAAAGAAGAAAAACCACAGTAGCTTTTTTAATCCTGGATATTCTTGTGCTTGCTGCCGGCCTGGCTATCTCTTTCAAAATAATAAATATTACTTCTATTATTAACCCTGGGATTTACACGATATTACCCATAGCAGCCATTATTCTTGTTCTTTTTACTTTAGCAGCCCTTGCGTTTAACATCCTTCGCCTTCATATCTACGGATGGATTGCAGCAGCAGCCTTTCCTTTTGGGAAATGGCTGGATACCTTAACTGGAAGCCGCTATGCCCTGCCGCTCCTTTTGCTAACCGTTTCTATTCTAATGCTCGGAATCTCCTTAATAATTTTGATTCTCTTTGTCCGAAGAAATCCTAGTAGGGAAGAAGATAAATATGGCGAGTAATAAAAAAGAGAAAAACAACATTTCTGAAGTCCTGTCTGAACTTGATAGAGTTATTCACTCACCAGCAAGGCTTATGATTATGACCTACCTTTATATTGTTGAGGCCGGTGATGCTGTATATTTGATGAACCAAACCGGATTATCCTGGGGTAATCTGTCCACTCACCTCTCCAAACTGGAAGAAGCGGGTTATGTATCAATCAATAAGACCTTCATCAATAAAAAACCAAAAACAGTTATAGAACTAACTGATTCCGGCAGAAAAGCATTTATTGAATATAAAAGCAAGATGAAGGAATTTATAGGGCTTACAGATTAAACCGGAACAGGTATTTGGGGAGACAAAGGAACCGGGGATACTATTTTAAAAAGTAAGCCCGGCAGGGCAAAGCATTTGTCTGAAAGAGATATCTATCCGGAAAGCTCAAGAACAATTTTATATACTTCCAGCGGTTTTTTCTTCAAATGAGGCGGAAGTATTACAGAATCTTCAATTAAATCTCCTTATCTAATATATATTTATTTAGTAGCTCTACCTAGACAAAATATATTTCAGTATATTTTTTTATTAATATATAATTTGACACATATATTGCAAATACATGGATACAATGATTACTACTTGGAGGTATTAAAATGAAAAAGCTTTTTATTGTTACATTGATTATTCTTATGACAACTGCCGTTTTTATTCAAGGAAATTTAAGTAACACTTATCAAACAAAACCTCAATCCATATAAAAACCACCATTAATATTCACAGTCTCACCTGTTATATAGGAAGACTGATCTGACACAAGGAACATCATAAGTTGTGACATATCCTGGACAGTACCTAATCGACCAATGGGAATTTTACTAATAGCTGCTTTCTTTCTTTCTTCATCCCAATAATTCATCATCTCTGTCATTACAGCATGTGGAGCTATTGCATTACAATTGATATTGAAGGGGCCCAATTGTCTTGCAATAGATCGAGTCAGAGAAATAACAGCTCCTTTTGATCCACCGTAAACAGGAAAGGTACTGTTATCGCCGTTTTTGCCTGTAACAGATGCTACATTCAATATTTTCCCATACCGCTGCTTCTTAAAATAGGGGGTCACTGCTCTAATAAAATACAGGACTCCTGCTATATTAACATTCAAGGTTTGACTGATTATATCATCGCTCATCTCTTCAATAGTTCCAACGGTCAAATACCCTGCATTGTTTACAAGAATATCCACATGACCCCATGCATTTACAACCTTAAAAACCAGTTTCTCAACAGCTGAAGAATCGGTTACATCGCATATCTGCCCTATACAACTGCAATTGAGGGAAGAGAGTTCTTCAACTGTTTTTTCCATGGCTGGAGCATCAATATCCGTTATCACGACCTTTGCACCCTCTGATGCCATGTCCAAAGCCACCTGTTTTCCCATACCTTTGCCCGAACCGGTTATAATTGCTACCCTGTTTTCAAATCTTCTGTTGTTTTTTATGCTCATAAATAAACTCCATCTTATTTATTTAACAATCCTGTTTGAAGCATCCCGACGGTCCACAGTTGCCAAGGTCATAACAATAGCAATTGCACCCATCAAAGCTACCTGTAAACCCCTACCAGCTCCCATCATGAGCACACCCGCTTGTATCCAAGTGATAATAACAACCCCGATTAAAGTTCTATGAGGACCACCAACCCCTCCTTTTAATGCAGTTCCACCAGCAACAACACTGGCAAAAAGGGGAATCATTAGTTGTTCCCCCATTTCTGAGGATGCCCCACCTAGTTGAGCAATATAGAGGATACCAGCAAGACCTGACATAAAACCACTGATAATAAATACAATAATTCTATACCTATCAATATTTATTCCTGAAAGGGCAGCTGCTTTAGCATTTCCACCTATTGCATATATTCTTCTCCCAAAAGGTGTTGCCAGGGCGAGGAATGTGCTTATAAACCAGAAAGCGATAGCCCAGTAAAAAATAGTAGGCAAGCCGGCAAAAAAAGTAACTGATAGGGAACGGAATAGCTGGTCATTCATAATATGGAGAAATCCTCTGGATATTAACAAGGAAATTCCATCTAAGACGACGGAAATACCTAGAGTTGCCATAAAGGAAGGAATTCGGAGTTTTGCAAAAAGAACTCCGTTGATAAAACCAAAGAACATAGAGATTGCCAATGATAGTGGAATAACCCAGTAACCGAATCGGCCAATATAGAGAACACAGATAAGAGCTGATAGTTTCATCACACTAACCACTGAAAAATCAAAGGATCCCATCATAATTACTAAAGTCAAACCACAGGCAACAATAAGAAAATATGACATTGAATAAACCAGAGTGACTCTACCTTGTGAACTTAAAAAAGCTGGATTGATAATCTGGAATATAAGTATTATCAAAAAAGCAGTGGCTATAGGCATAATTGAAGAAAAGGAGTAAAGATTATGCCACAGGGATCCGTTTTCCTGTTTATGTTTGTGTAAAATCTTCACTTGATATCCACTCCTTTCAATTGGATGCTCCGTGAACCTAGTACTATAGCTATGATTAGAACTATACCCACAACCAGATCTATTACCTGAGGTATAAGGGGAGAAAGGTACAATCCCCGGTAGAGTATTGAAAAGGTAATTACACCGAGAATAGTTCTTTGAGGGCCTCCGCTTCCTCCAACCATAGGTGTCCCTCCAAGAATGATTGCGACCAGTGGCCTTACAAGATCATTCATGTTGAAAACCACAGGAGTAGATCCCCCCAAATGCTGGAAAAGTATCATTGAGCCTACACCCGAAAACGCACCACTTACTGTAAAGGCAATAATTTTATACCAATCTACAGGTATTCCGGCCAGGCGGGCACCTTCCTCATTTGAACCGATAGCACAAAGATAAGTTCCAAATTTAGTCTTAGTTACTATAAATACCGCTACCGCTATGATCGGAATGGATAAGATAAAGGGAGTAGGAATCCTTGGTATAAGTCTGGCAGTGATAAAACTGAAACCTCTCACTACATTTGGGTGGCCTTTTGTCAACATGGAGGTTACACCCCAGTAGGTCACCAGTACACTCAATGTAAGGATAAAAGATGGTATTTTACCTTTTGTATGAATAATGCCTAGAATAAAACCTGTAGTTACCCCCAATAGAGGAATTACCAAAATAGAGACAAGGCCTAAATAGGGCATAAGCACCCAAAGAAGGGTGCTTCCCAGCATCCATATACCAACAAAGGACAGATCCAGAGATCCTATAATCATTATTATAGAGGGCCCAGTGGCAAACAACATTAGGGTAACAAATTGTCGAAGGGTTGCAGTTAGATTGATAGGAGAAATAAATTGTTCAGAATACAGTATTGAAAAGAGTAAAAAAAGTGCGACTAGGATGATTATTACAGGGTTCTTCCGGACCAGGTCAATTATGAATGCAGCAATGGTTGATAATGTCTGCTTTAATTTCACAGTTTTACAACCTCCATAAATTTTGTTCGGCTAATTATCTCCTGGATAACCCCTTTTTTCATAAGTATTATTCTATCGCAGAGAGTGATATATTCTTTAGGATCATCCCCTACCAAAATCATCGATGTTCCCTTTTTTTTCATCTCTAGGATAGTTTCATAAATGTCCGCTCTGGAACCTACATCTATTCCTTTGGTTGGATCCTCTAAAAGCAGTACTTTTGGGCTTTTTTCCACCCATTTCCCTACTGTTACTTTTTGTTTATTTCCTCCACTTAGTGTCGAAACTATTGTATTAATACTTGGAGTTTTTATACGTATCTCCTTAGTTATGTGTTGAGCTAACTGCCTCTCTTTTCTGAAACTGAGCAACTTGGGGTATTTGGTAGTTATTTTTTCAATATTCAACAGGGAGATATTTTTACGTATTGGCCAATCATGTAGAAGCTCAATTTCTGTATTGCCGGAAAAGTAACCAACCCCATTTGATAATCGGATATGAGCAGAATCTCTAGGTTTTGCTTTTAAACCACCAATAGTGAGAGAACCGGAATCATAAGCAATTATTCCTGCTAGAGCTTTGATTACTTCACTTTTCCCTGATCCCTCAGGACCAAATATCCCAATACATTCACCCTTATTAAGGGTGAATGTAATATTATAAAAAGCACCTTTTTTTGAGAGCTCTTTCACAGAAAGTACGGTAGTACCAAATAAAGAAGCTTCCTGTATAGCTTCTCCTTGTGTACGCAAAAGTTCATGCCCTATTATTACTTCGGTTAAATCCTCCTCAGTTACCTTTTCGTTTGTCATATTATAATGTTTAACTAGTTTACCATCTCGAAGTACATATACCCTGTCCATATGTTCCATTACTTCTTGCATTATATGAGTCACGAAAATAAAGGAGGTGTTTTTTTTCATCCGGCAGATTTCTTTTAACAACTCCTGCCGCTGTTCTATAGTTAGAGGAGCTGTAGGTTCATCCAAAACAATTATAGAATCATCGCTTTGAATGTTTTGTTCTAGACGAATACTTAATACAGCCTTGGCGATTTCTATCATTTTCTGGGTTGCTAAAGGAAGTTCAAACATATAAGCTGTTTCTTCACATTTAATATCGAATTCAGCAAGTATTTTTCGAGCCTCTCTTATCATGCTTTTCTTTTTTAATCCAAAAGGGCTACAAAATCCCTGGTTCTCATGACCTAGAAAAAGAAACTGATAAACCTGTAGGCTTGGAATTACTCCTTTTTCCTGATATACAATCGATATACCTCTTTGTGCAGCTTCTCTTGGCCCCTTTGGAAAACTTACTTTTTTATTATTTGATATCCATTCTCCTGTTTCAGGTTCATGAATTCCCACCAGGGTTTTCATTAATGTTGTTTTACCTGCTCCATTTTCTCCTACAACACCGATTACTTCATTCCTTTTTACAATAATACTTACATCATCTAAGGCCTTCATACTTCCAAAGGTTTTTGTTACATGCCTAACCTCTAAAAGGGTCTGATTATAATTTTGGTTTGATGATCCTGCTTGATTCACTTTATCTTCCTTATATTATAGTAATTCACGTTCGCTATAGGGTTATCCCGGGAAAGGCCTTTCCTGCAACCTTTCCCGGTAAAGGATATCAAGACCTAAGTTTCGATTTACTTTCTCCAAAGAGGTTCAAGCTTTAACTCTGGCGGAAATTGAGCAGAATAGCGCTTCGCAGCCTCTAGATCTGTCATCCAACTAATGTCAAGAAAATACTTATGAAGAGCCGCCACATGGTCTCTTAAGGCTTTGAGACTACCAAACTTATCAATTTGTGCTGGGAAATAATAATCATGAGAACCAAGATAAGTCCCAGCCCCTGCATGGCGATCATACTGTAATCCAAGCTCCTTTGTTTTCGAAATAGACATAAGGCGGAAGTCATAAGGGTATTGCGGTTGAGATTTTGTCATCTGCATCAAGATCTGCTCCAAGTTTTCCTTGAGGGGCCCTGTGTTAAAACTTGGGTGATCTGCAATACCAGCAGATTGGGCAAGCTGTTTTATCTCCTCGTCTCGGCCATAAACATCCAAAGTTCCCGTCTGAAGCATCTCTTCTGGTTTAGGATACCATGCCCCAACACACATATCGTAGAGCATGGGCACGAGTCTACCGCCGAAATAGGGAATTGCGAATCCCGAAGTCACAAGGAAATTCCCTGCCAGTATGTCCTGGGCAGTAGTCATTTCCATATCACGAGATGCTGTAAAGGGGCCTATTTTTAAACCTCGGTCTTCGAGAGCCCTCAAAGCACCAGTTGTTTGTGAATCATTGGCTCCCCACATCCCTTCATAATCTGTACGAATAGCAAGAGACGCCTCTGCAGCGGCTCTTCCACCTTCAAAGCCCCATTCACCATATTGGAAACCCATCAGCTTGATTTCTGGATATTTCTGTAAAGCCTGGTAAATTCCAAGATTTATATACACCGTTGATACAGTGGCAGCGGATTTACTAGCTTGATGGATTAGTAGTTTTGTGCGTCCATTTTGGCGCATTTTTTCCATTAACAGCGTAACAGGGATAAAGGTCTGCTCATCGGAAAAAGGTGTATTATCAATAACCCATCTTGGACCATAATCACCTGGCATGATGTCTCCGGTATAGCCAAACATAGTTGCGATAAATACATTATTCTCATTAGCTATTTGGGCAATTTGGGGCATGACTGCCACTGATGGCACATTATAGATAATAGCCTTTGCGCCTGAGGCAATCATACTTTCGGTAATTTCGATCCAATCAGCGTCCGTGCTTGCTACGGCACCCATAAACTTTAACCCGAGTTGCTTTGCAGCTTGTTCAATTGCCTGGTATACCATGATTGCGTATTCCTGACTCAACTGAAAGGTGATGTGACCGATAACAAACTGATCCCCCGGTTTTGCATTTTTATACCGCTGTGCAAGAGCTGCGGTATCGGTTACATCAGCTTGGCCGGGACTGGCTTCCTGCCCACCACCGGCAAAGATGAAACCTCCTCCGGTTACTACCAGAAGTATAACTAGTAGTAAACCTAACCTTTTCATCATTTGTATGCCTCCTGTTTATTTTCTATGCACCCTTTTACCGGCGCATTTTTAACCCCTAGCAGGAAAAGACTTTGAACATTATCTAAGGTTCAACCTTGGCACAGCATTTGCGAAAGCATATTGATTTTATTCAACCATATTTTGTTATTATTTTATCACTACTATTTTTAAACTGTCAAGCATTTTTTAGACTAGATAATATCATTTCCTTATGATAAGTTTCATAAAAATATTCTTTGTATATATTTATTATGAGTTGACAGATTGAGATAAGAGAGTATAATGAAAAAAGAAACTGTTTTATTGTGTTATTTTATTATCATTTTATGGTATTTTTTTATAATTGATTTAGTTCTCAATGATGGGGAGTTCAAGAAAGATTAAACCAATTTGAATAAATTTATCTATGGGAGGTATTTAATGCGATTAGAAGGAAAAGTGGCAATTGTTACAGGAGGGTCCCAGGGCATAGGAAGGGAATATTGTCTGGGGATGGCCAGAGAAGGAGCAAAGGTAGTTCTTGCCGACTTAGATATAGATAAAGGAAAAAGGGTTATACAGGAAATTCTTTCTACAGGCGGGAAGGCTATTTTTGTAAGGACAGATGTGAGTGTTAAAGAGGAAGTTGATCAACTAGTTCAATCGGCCATCAAAGAATTTGGAACTGTTGATATTCTTGTTAATAATGCCGCGATACTCGAAGGTCAATCGGTGTTGGAAATAACAAAAGAATCCTGGGATAAGCACATGGCCGTCAATTGTCTAGGCACAATATTCTGTTCTCAAGCGGTAGCTTCGGAAATGAAAAAGAAGAAACGGGGTAAAATAGTAAATATATCCTCCATTGGCGCTTTAGCTGCTCAACCAGGACTTTGTGCATACCATTCAACAAAGGCTGCAGCTCTTACCATAACAAGGTCCTTTGCTTTGGAGCTTATGGACTGGAATATCCAGGTAAATGCAGTTGTTCCGGGAACAACCAGCACGGGAATGGCAGAAAGGGCAATGCAAAACCCCGATTTTAAGCGCCTTGTAGTGGATCCTATTCCCATGGGTCGTTTGGGAGATCCCAAAGAATTACTTGGTGCGGTTTTGTATTTCTCATCAGATGATTCTAATTATTGCACAGGTCAAACTCTTATTGTAGATGGTGGTGTTCTTGCCATAATTTAAACTTGCCCATATGCAGGTAATCGCGTTGTTTTGAAATTACTTTTTTGTGAAAAACTTAAATCCTGGAGATGATATGAAGGCATTTATATATGGAGCCAATGCAAAAATGGAGGTTGTCGACAGACCTGTTCCCAGAATAGCAAAAGATGAGGCCTTAATGAAAGTTCTTGTTGCATCAATCTGCGGAACAGATTTGCGTAATTATAAATTTGGGGTGAAAAATATACCTGAAAACAGGATACTTGGTCACGAAGCTTGTGGAGAATTGGTTGAAATTGGAAAGGAAGTAGAAAATTTTAAAGTAGGAGATAGGATTATTGTGGCCCCAGCGATAGGATGTGGATCCTGTGCCTCTTGTTTGCGTGGAAAAACTAACATGTGCGACAATTTGAAGACCATCGGTTTTGAATATGATGGTACCTTCAGTGAATACATGAAAATTCCTTCTCAAGCCTTCAAAATGGGTAATGTGCTTAAGGTTAAAACAAAAATAAAAAATGAAGAAGCAACATTGTCCGAACCAGTTGCTTGCTGTATTAATGGGCAGAGTTTTCTAAATATAAGCCCAGGGAATTCGGTCCTAATTTTTGGTGCTGGGTTTATAGGATGCATGCATGCGGAGTTGGCTCTGAAAAGTGGTGCCTCCTTTGTTTTATTGGTAGATATATCTCAACCTCGTCTAGAAATAGCTAAAAGATTAATTCCCGCAGCATCAATTATAAATACAACTGAAAAGGATATCGTTCAGTTCATTTCAGAAAAGACAAAAAAACATGGAATGGATGTGATTATTACAGCAAATCCTGATGGGAACACTCATACATTAGCAGGTCTTTTGGCTGCAAAAAATGGAAGGATAAGCCTGTTTGGTGGCATTTCAGGAGAATCGACAGGATATCTAGATAGTAATATGATCCACTACAAGGAACTATCCTTATTTGGATCCCATGCTACAAACCCCCAGCATGTTTCTACAGTTCTTGAGTTACTTGAGTCGGAAGTTCTTGATCTTTTAAAATACTGTTCTGGGACTTATCCTTTAGTTGATATAGAAAAGGCTTTCGAGCGGCTTAAAAAGGTAGATATTATGAAACTTTTAATTAAACCTTAGTTATGGATAAAAAGCGGGAGGTAAAAATGAATGGTTATATAATGGCTATAGATCAAGGTACAACTGGTACTCGGGTTATCCTTTTTAATCACCGTGGAGAAATCTGTTCCATGGCTTACGAGGAGTTACAACAAATATTTCCACAGCCTGGTTGGGTTGAACATGATCCTTTAGAGATTTGGCAATCTGTTCTTTCCTGTGCTAAAAAAGCCCTAAAAAAAATATCTGCTAATGTAAATCAGGTGGTAGCTATTGGAATAACCAATCAACGGGAGAGTACCATTCTTTGGGATAAGAAAACTGGTAAACCTGTATATAATTCAATTTGTTGGCAATGTCGGAGGAGTGCCGAAATCTGCGAACAACTGAAAAATGAAGGATATGCAGAAAAGATAAAGGAAAAGACAGGATTGGTTATTGATGCTTACTTTTCTGCCACAAAGATACAGTGGATTCTTAACAATATTCCCAAGGCAAAAGATTTACTCAAAGAAGATATGCTTTGTTTCGGAACAATTGATTCCTGGATAATATGGAACCTGACAGGGGGGAACATCCATGTAACTGATCATACGAATGCCTCAAGAACCCTTCTTTACAATATCCATTCATTAGATTGGGACAAAGAAATCCTTTCATGGTTAAGAATTCCAGAGAACATATTACCGAGAATAGTTTCTTCTTCAGAAAAAACAATAGGCAAGACTAATCCAGAACATTTTCTAGGTTCCTCTATTCCAATAACAGGCGTTGCTGGGGATCAACAAGCAGCCACTTTTGGTCAAGCTTGTTTCAATTCTGGGATGGCGAAAAATTCCTATGGTACAGCCTTAGCTCTAATGATGAATGTTGGGGTAAATCCTGTTGTCTCTAAACATGGCCTTACTACGGATCTTTTATGGAAACTTGGGAAACAGGTAGAGTATGGATTGGAAGGAGTCATCTTTATAGGAGGCGCTGCTGTTGACTGGCTTCGAACCGGGTTACGAGTAGTAAATGATGTCTCAGAATGCAGCTCTATGGCCTCGAAAGTTTCAGATACCGGTGGAGTTTATCTTGTTCCAGCCTTTACTGGTTTATGTGCTCCCTATTGGGATATGTATGCAAGGGGTGTGTTGGTTGGAATTACTCGGGGAACAACCCGTGAACACATTGCTAGAAGCGCATTAGAATCTATTGCTTATCAAACCAAAGATGTCCTTATCTCTATGGAGGCTGATTCTGATTTCCCTGCAAATTCTCTTCGGGTTGATGGAGGAGCAACAAAGAGTAATTTTTTAATGCAATTCCAGGCAGATATTTTGGGGATTCCCGTGGAAAGACCTGTAATTACTGAAATGGCATCCTTGGGAGCTTGTTATCTAGCTGGTTTAGGTATAGGGTTCTGGGAATCCAAGAAAGAGATAGAAGAACAATGGAAAATAGAGCGAATTTTTGAACCTTCCATGAGCTCAGACAAACGTGATACTCTTTATCAAGGCTGGAAAAGAGCAGTAGAAAGAAGCATGAATTGGGCTACATCTTAAGGAAAGGATTGATTGAAAAGTGAATAAGAACCAAAGATTAAAAGAAATTATCAATCTTTTACACAATCAGAATTTTATAAGTATTGCAACCATAAAAACAAAATTACAAGTTTCTGAAATGACTGCCCGCAGAGATTTAAACCTACTTGCTGCAGATAAAATATTGAAACTTGTTCCCGGTGGTGCTATTATTGCCCCACCGGAATCAATAGATGAAGAAAAATACCAAGTTGATCAGCATGAAACCTTACAAGTTAGAGAAAAACTGAATATCGGTCAAAAAGCGGCTTCATTGATAAAACCACAGGACACTATAATCCTGGACATAGGCTCAACAACTGAATATGTGGCCAAATTCACACGACAAGATGTGCCTCTTACTGTAGTGTGCCATACAATAAACAATCTTTTTGAGATTTATAGAAAGAAGAACTGTAATATCATATTCCCCGGCGGATATTTCCACAGTGAAGAACTTATGTTTGAAAGCTCTGAAGGAATAAATCTTATAAGAAAAACCCGTGCAGATAAAGCTTTTATATCCGCCGCAGGTGTTCATCTCGAATTGGGGGTTACTACTGTATATCCTTATGAGTTGGAGACTAAGCAAGCCATTATGAAATCAGCTAAGACAAAAATCCTTCTTGTAGATTCCACCAAGTTTGGAAGAACTAGAAGTGTCTTCTTTGCTGACCTTTCTGAATTTGACATGGTTATTACTGACTCAGGAATTCCCAAACAGTACTCTGAAAAGATACAGGAGCTAGGAATTAAACTTATTCTCGTTTAAGTTTTATAAATCCTGCTTATAAAAAACTAATAACCAGTTTTCTTTCTATCTTATTATCCTTTCCACATAGTGTCTCAATATCGAAGCAACAACAAGCTGCCAGGGGTGATAGAACAATAAAACCAAAATAGCCATACCCAAAGTACCGGGATTGTTGACAAAATAAGCGGTTAAAATTGGAACGCCAAAGGCCAGGGTTTTCTGAGTGGTAGTATAAAGGATGGAGATTCTGTCTTCCTTAGCAAATTTAAGCCACCTTGAAGTGTAATAGACAATTAAAATAAGCAGAAGATGACTTATTGCCAGAAGAATAAAGATATAACTGGAGTTTCTAACAGTAAGTAGAAAATCAGGATCCTTAGCCGCAAAGGAGATGGTGAAAAAGACTATAGTTAGTAAAAAGATGTTACTAAGAATTCCTAAGAGATTTTTATTTTTATTGATTATGCCCTTTAGTCCTAGTCTAAGTATCTGACCAAATAAAATAGGCAGAAGGATGGTAAGGGCAAGATCCTTAAAGAATTTTAATAATTCCTCGGCAGGTATCATTCTTCCCGTGTCTTTTAATAAAAATGACAAGAGCAGCGGTGTTATGAAAATTCCTAGAATATTTGCCAGAACCGCATTAAAAATTGTGGCTGTTACATTTCCTTTTGATAATTGGGTAAACACTATGCAGGTTGACACCGTGGTAGGAAGGCTGGCCAGGGCATAAATTCCGGCAAGGGTATCCAGACTGACCCTGCTTTTAAAAAAACTGAACAAAATAAAAAAGAAAAGGGGAGTGAAAATATAGATGTAAAACTGCATAAAAAGATGAAGTTTTATATTCGTTATATTTTTTATTACCGTTTCTGTTGCCAGGGTCATGCCTATATTAACAAACAGGATAAAGAGTATTACCTTTTGTACCGCTTTATTGGGATTTAATAGAATTCCAAGGTTTGGGTACAAGATTCCGATTAATACCACAAATAATATGGCAATTAAAAACCAGTTTTTTCTGATGATACTCTGCATGATGTTTCCTTGAATAAAATTTAATTTTTAGTACCCGATGGCGCAGCCGTCCAATCTAGGATCACTTCCGCCGCTTAAGGTATTGTCACTCCAGTTGATATTTATCGCCTGGTATCCTCCAAATTCGTCTACGGTTTTAACAACCCTATGCCCTCTTTCAATTAGATCCCTTACCACATCCCATCCTATATGGGATTCCAAGGCCAGGGCATCGTTGTAGTGGAAAAACCGGTCCGCTTCTCCGGCCTCCTGAACATCCATATTAAAATCGATCTGATTGAGAAGCACCTGTACATGCCCCTGGGGCTGCATATGTCCTCCCATTACCCCAAAACAGAGACAGGGCTTGGAATCCTTAAGTACCATTGCAGGAATTATTGTGTGCAGCGGCCTCTTGTTTGGGCCTAGGCAATTTGCCGTTCCCTCCTGATTTGTAAAAAGGCTTCCCCTGTTGTGCAGCACTATTCCTGTACCCGGCACTACAATGCCCGAACCGAAGTAATCAAAGATGCTGCTGATAAAAGATACACAATTGCGGTCCTTGTCAACCACGGAGGTGTAAACCGTATCCGAGGATCTGACTGGATTGATATGATAATCCAGGGCTCTGTCAAGTCTGATTCGTTTTCTTATCTGTTCTGCATATTCCTTTGAGATTACTCTATCAACAATTCCATCGTAGCCGCTGTCTCCGCCTAGATATTTCTGCCGGAAAAAATAGGCCTGTTTTTTTGCTTCCACCAAAAGATGTATATAATCCGCAGAATTATGGCCCAGGGATTTAAGATCATAACCTTCCAGAATATTGAGCATCTCCAGAACTACCGGCCCCTGGGTATTGGGGGGCAATTCGTAAACCTGATACCCTCGGTAGCTGGTTGATAAGGGGTTTATCCAGTCCGATTTGTGATTCGACAGATCCTCCTGGGATAAAACTCCTCCCAATCTTTTCAATTCCCCGCAGATCAAACCGGTCAATTCTCCCTTATAAAAATAATCCCTACCCTCTTCGGAAAGCCTTTCGTAAGTCTCTGCAAGTTCTTGGTTTGCGAAAACCTCACCCGGCAGAGGGGCTCTGCCATCCTTGGTATAAACCTTATATAACTCTTTATTATCAAAATTACTTAGCGCCTTTTTCCATTGGCAGGCTATAACATCGGTAACGGGAAAACCCTCCCGGGCATACTGTATC
>Ga0067045_1029613_pt1 | contig 19330 bp, 15 predicted proteins | sample TerdegcTABiofilm_FD_59184 | JGI IMG/M metagenome (GOLD analysis project Ga0067045, IMG submission 59184) | Combined Assembly of (Gp0054472, Gp0054536) Wastewater bioreactor microbial communities from Singapore -Terephthalate degrading... | reverse complement strand
CCCTTTACCCTCAAGGCAGCATTGATACCTGCCATAAGTCCCTGGGCTGCTGCCTCCTCATAACCTGTTGTCCCATTTATCTGGCCAGCAAGATACAGGTTCTTTATCAACTTGGTCTCAAGGGTAGGGTAGAGCTGTGTTGGATACACAAAGTCATATTCAATGGCATATCCTGGCCTTGTAATCTCAACATTTTCAAGCCCCCTGATGCTCCTTAACATGGCCATCTGGATATCAAGGGGCAGGCTTGTGGCAAGGCCATTAGGATAATATTCAACAGTATCGAGCCCTTCAGGCTCAATGAATATCCTGTGTCTCTCCTTGTCCCTGAATCTAACTATCTTGTCCTCTATGGAAGGGCAGTATCTGACCCCTGTACCCTTTATCTTTCCTGTATATAGAGGGGATCTATCAAGACCAGACATTATGGCCTCATGGGTTGTCATGTTCGTGTAGGTAAGGTAGCACGGGACAAGCCTGTTTTTTATCTTTTTAGTGAGGAATGAAAAAGGCCTTGGAGGGTCATCGCTTTCCTGCGCCTCAAGTCTTGTAAAGTCTATTGTCCTGCCGTCAAGTCTCGGGCATGTCCCTGTCTTGAGCCTCCCTATCTGAAAACCAAGTTCTTTTAGACATAGAGACAGACCCACAGATGGAAAATCCCCCATTCTCCCTGCCTCAAAATGTTCAAGGCCTATATGTATGAGGCCATTCAAAAATGTCCCTGTGGTAAGGATAATAGCCCTGCCATAGAATCTCTCTCCCCATCTGGTCTCTATACCCACTACCTCTTTATCCTCTACAATAAGCCTCTCTATAATACCCTGTCTGATATACAGATTCTCCTGATGTTCCAGCCTTGCCTTCATCCTCATGGCATATCTCATCTTGTCTGCCTGGATGCGGGTGGAACGGACAGCAGGGCCCTTTTTCATGTTAAGTATCCTGAATTGTATGCCTGCTGCATCGGTATTTATTGCCATCTCACCATCAAGGGCGTCTATCTCCTTTACAAGGTGGCCCTTGCCTATCCCTCCTACAGCGGGGTTGCAGGACATAAAGGCTATGTGGTCAATATTTATGGTGACAAGAAGGGTCTTTGCCCCCATCCTCGATGCAGCAAGGGCTGCCTCACACCCTGCGTGACCTGCACCTACTACTATCACGTCAAATGTATCCATAATGAACATTATAAAATACACTAAAGCCTGTCAGAAAAAAAGGGGCTTTTTCAATTGTTCTACAATAAATTAATATTGGGTTATATTGAATTAAACAGTTTACAAGTGTCCTTTTTTTCAGACACCTTGTGGGGTGGAAGAGCTTCAATAAATGGTTTCTAAGGCACAGCATCAAATCCCTGCCTGTGGCAGCGGGCGCAGTAGGCATGGGGTGTATTGGTTTTCCAGCCCATCCTGCCTGGGAGGTTACAGGTGCATGCAATCTAAGGTGCATACACTGCCATGCCCAATCCGGTAGACCTGCTGAGGATGAGCTTACAACAGAGGAGGCAAAGAGATTTATAGATGAGCTTGCAGAGGTAGATGAATTCAGGATGCTTGTCTATACAGGTGGTGAACCCCTGGTCCGTCCTGATATCTTTGATCTTTTAGAGCACTCTAAAAAGGCAGGTTTTGCCAATGTCATAGCCACAAACGGCACCCTTATCACATATGATTTGGCAAAGAGGCTGAAGAAGGCAGGCGTTGTAGGTGCAGCAATAAGCCTCGATTCCTCTGAAAGGTCTGTCCATAACCGGATACGCTCCAATGAGAAGGCATTTGAGCTTGCCATGAGGGGTATTGAGGCTATAAGAAAGGCGGGGATACTCCTCCAGATTAACACAACAGCAATGGAGTATAATTTTGACACCCTTGATGAGCTTGTAGGGCTTGCTGATATGTATGGCTCGGGCATAATGCTCATGTATCAACTTGTCCTTGTGGGCAGGGGAGAAAAGATCAACGATGCCACCCTTGACCTGAGGGATAATGAGAGGCTTATAAGATTTTTATACAAGAAACAGAGAAACATATCCACCATTATTGAACCAGTAGCTGGCCCCCAGTATTGGCCACATCTCATGGAGAGCACTAAAAAGAATGAAGGCATATGGATGGATATAGCAAGGCAGTGTTTTTACGGGTGCGCTGCCGGTAGGGGTTTCGTATATATAAAGGCAAACGGCGATGTCTGGCCATGCCCCTTTGTGGAGATAAGTGCAGGGAATGTGAGAGAGATGCCCTTCAAGAATATATGGGAGAAGGCAGAGATATTCAAAAATCTCAGAGACAGAGAGAACACCTTAAAAGGCACATGCGGTGATTGCAGATACAGGGGGATATGTGGAGGTTGCCGTGGAAGGGCTTACGCTTTGACAGGCGACTACCTCGCAGAAGACCCATCCTGTTTCATAAACAAGGAGGTTTCTGCATCCGTAAGGCACGAATACAGACTAAAGGCTGTAGACCAATGACTATTGATTTAGTCTCCCATCTACTATAGCCAGTATCTCCCTTATATCGTTTATTATATAGTCTGCACCAGCCTCTTTAAAGGACTGCTGCTTCGTCCTCCCTGAAAGGACGCCTACTGTCTTAAGCCCTGCATCTTTACCGGCTGTAATATCAGTGGGGTGGTCGCCTACAAGCATGGCATCTTTTGGTCTCACCTGGATAGATTCAAGGACATGCTCTACATGGCGCGGGTCAGGTTTTACATATCTTATATGCTCCCTTGTTGATATCCCATGGACATAATCATTGATGTCAGGGAAGACCTGATGGAGGACTGCAACACAGCTCCTGGTTATAATGCCGTTCTTTATTCCCCTGTCTTTTAGCCCCTTTAATACCTCTCTTGTGTAGGGAAACACATCCTTACCTGCTGCTGCCTCAATCTCCAGTTCCTCCAGTCTTTTGAATGCCTCCCCGGAGAAGACCCTGCCCCTTTCACCCAAGCGCCTTTCAAGCTCATATATCATCTCTATTATGTAAAAGCCATCCAGGCATTTAAGCGTTTCAGGGTCTGTATATCCCCTGGCAATCTTAAAGACCTCCTCTCTTAGAAGACCAAAATCAAGGGTAAGTTCGGTTAAGGTTCCATCAAAATCAAAGACTACGGCTCGGAATATGGAATATGACATACCCCTGTCTTCACCAAGAAAAAGCAGAAAAGCTTTTATCCTTTCAGTTCTATCAAACCAGGTCTATCTTCTTTACCCCGATGACATTGGGCAGAGACTGTATCTCCCTTATAACATTGTCTTCTACCTCTTTATCCAGGTCGAGAAGGGATATAGCGAGCCCACCTATGCTCTCCCTGCCAAAGTGCATACCGCCAATGTTTATGCCCCTGATAAAGAATACATTGCCTATGCTGGCAATAACTCCTGGTTTATCATAATTATAGATGAGGAGCATGTGGCCTTTCAGGTCTGCCTCAAGGTATATATTATTAATCTTTATAAGCCTTGGCTCTTTTTTGCCAAATAGCGTCCCCTCTATAGTATTCTGATTCTTTTCGCCCCTTACTGTTATAGTAATAAGGGATGTGAAGTCTTCAGACTCTTTGCTCTTTAGCTCCTTGAGCTTAATATCCCTACTCTTTGCAACAAGGGGTGCATTTACATAATTCACGCCCTCAAGCTGCTGCGAAAGGATATTTTTTATTATCCCCTGTGTCAGTATCTTGGTGTCTGTCTCAGATACCTCACCCATATAATTTATCTCAATGGATTTTATGGGAAAATCTGTTATGCATGATAGAATGGTGGCAAGATTCTCTGACAGCTTTAGATACGGTGCTATCTTTTTTGCCATATCAAGGGATAGAGATGGTGCGTTGACACTGTTTTTGATAACGCCGTTCTTAAAGAAATCCACAATCTGATTTGCAATATCGATTGCCACCTTATCCTGTGCCTCTTTTGTGGATGCACCGAGATGAGGTGTGCAGACTGTCTTGTCGGAAAGGACAAGGGGGTTATCAGGAGGAGGTGGCTCCTGTTCAAAGACATCAAGGGCAGCACAGGCAACATGGCCTTTCTCAAGCGCCTCAAGGAGGTCTTTTTCATTTACAATAGGACCCCTGGCAACATTGATTAAGATAACGCCCTTTTTCATCTTTGCAATTGTGTCCTTGTTTATAAGGTTTCTTGTGTCTTTTACAAGGGGCACATGTATAGCAATAAAGTCACTCTCTTTCAATAGTGTATCAAGGTCAACAAGCTCAATACCTTTGCTTTCTGCAAATTCTTTGGATACGTAGATATCATATGCAAGGACCCTCATGCCAAGGGCAAGCGCCTTTTCTGCCACAAGGCTTCCTATGTTTCCTATACCTATAACACCCAGGGTTTTTTCGTATATCTCTATACCCATTAGGGCCTTTTTCTCCCACTTGCCCTGTTTCATTGTCCTGTCTGCTATGGCAATCTTCCTTGCTGCTGCAAACATAAGGGCAATAGAATGCTCTGCTGCTGCAAGTGCATTGCCCTGGGGTGTGTTCATGACAATAATACCTTTTTCTGTAGCAGCAGCCACATCTACATTATCTACACCAATGCCTGCCCTTCCTATAACCTTCAGATTTTTCCCGTTTTCTATTATCTCCCTTGTTGCCTTTGTTGCGCTCCTGACCACAAGGGCATCATAATCTCCAATAATCCCTTTTAATTGCTCACCTGTCAGGCCTGTCTTGACATCAACATCGAGGTTGTTGGATTTCAGGATATCCAGTGCCTTTTCAGATAGCTGGTCTGCAATGAGGATCTTCATCTTGTATCTCCTTCCATTATTAAATGCTTTTTATATGGCTTATGGAGGCCTTTAGAAAAGGCCTCACACTATATATCTTTCAGGCAGTCTATTGCCTTTGCAACACCTGTCCCCATCTGGAATTTATAACCAAGGTCTCTTAAGGTAAATTCAAGGGCGGCTATGGCGGTGATGACATCGTATTTATCAGCATAACCGAGCGTTGCTATTCTGAATATCTTGCCTTTCAACTGGTCCTGTCCACCGGCACCGGTCACACCGTACTTCTTCCACATGGATTTATATATTGCCTGACCATCTATGCCTTCAGGGGCGACAATGGCTGTAACAGCAGGGCTTGGTGTTTTAGCAAATATCTTAAGGCCTAAAGCCTTTGCCGCCTCGCGGGTTGCGTTTGCAAGGACATCGAACTTTTTATATATGTTTTCAAGCCCCTCTTCCTTTATCATCCTTAAGGATTCCCTAAGACCTATAATAAGGGATATGGCAGGTGTGAAATTTGTCTGATTCTTCTGGAGGTTAGTGAGTTCTTTCTGCCAGTTGAAATAAAATCTGGGAATCTTTGAGGTTTTATTGAATTCCCATGCCTTATCGCTTACCCCGGCAAAGGCAAGCCCCGGTGGCAACATTAAAGCCTTCTGAGAACCGCCAACAAGGACATCTATACCCCATTCATCCATAGGAAGCTCAAAAACACCAACTCCGGTTATCCCGTCGACCACAAGGATTGTCTCAGGATAATTCTTTACAATGGCAGCAACCTCTTTTACAGGAAATCTAACACCTGTAGATGTCTCTGTGGCCTGCATATAAACAGCCTTTACACCTGGATTTTCTTTTAAAGTCTTTTCAACAAGTGCAGGATCAAGGCTATCTCCCCATGGCAGATCTATATTGATTGTTTCAACGCCATATGCCTTACAGATATTTGCCCATCTCTCACCGAATTTTCCACTTCTCACACATATAGCCTTATCTCCAGGGGAGAGCATATTTGTAACCGCACCCTCCATAGCCCCTGTACCTGAAGATGCAAATATCAAAACCTCATTCTTTGTCCCAAAAAGGTATTTCAGATTTTCTCTGACCTCTTCCACGACTGCCTCAAACATGGGGTTTCTGTGGTGTATGATGGGCTCGGCCATCTTTAAAAGGACTTCTGGTGGTATTGCTGTTGGTCCTGGTGCAAGTAAATATCGCTTTTGCATTGTATATACCTCCTTTAAATTGAGTTTTATTTTCTACCAAAAACATCTGAAAAAGACAAGAAAAATGATTAGGTTACAAGACAGATAAAATTTTTTTGTTGACATTCTTCTTAGTTTCGTTTAGGAAATCTAAAAAACTTTAATGAGGAGGAAGATTATGCCTGCAAAAGTTGATGAAGATGCCTGCACAGGATGCGGAGCATGCTCAGAGGTTTGTCCAGCGGATGCCATTACTGTGGATGACACAGCAAAGGTTGACCCTGAACTCTGCACAGAATGCGGTGCATGCACAGAGGAATGCCCGGTAGAGGCAATCACACTGGAAGAGTAAAAACACTCTAAAAAATAAAAGGATGGGTGAGAAACCCATCCTTTTATAATCAATCCTTTTTCCCTAAATCAGCTTACAGTCCCTTTACAACAATCTCAGAAAGGTCTAATGCCTTCATGGTTTCTGTCTTTTCCTTATCTTTGATGGCATCTTCCATCATTATAAGGCAATAAGGACAAGCAGTCACAACTGTATTTGCTGATACGGCGATTGCCTCATCGATACGGAGGTGGTTTATCCTCTTATGGTGTTCCTCCATCCATATCCTTCCACCGCCGCCACCACAGCAGAAGCTTCTGTCATGATTTCTGCCCATCTCTACATAGCTGCCCTGTTTTGCCTTGGCCACTACATTTCTTGGTTCATCAAATATCCTGTTTACCCTGCCCAGGTAGCATGGGTCATGGAATGTTATTGTGCCTTCTATGGCCGGGTTAATCTTTAGCTTTCCTTCATTTATGAGTTTCCAGATAAACTCTGACTGATGGTATACCTCAAAATTACCTCCCACCTGGGGATACTCATTTTTCAGTGTATGGTAGCAGTGTGGGCATGTTGTTATTATCTTTTTGATGCCCATCTCTTTAAGGAGTTCTACATTGCCCTGGGCAATGCCGAGATATAGGTCTTCATTGCCGCATCTCCTTGCAGGGTCACCACAGCAGGTCTCTTCCTGTCCAAGTATGCCAAAGGATACGCCTGCAGTATTCAGTATCTTTGAGAATGCCTTGGCTACTTTTCTGTTTCTGTCATCAAGGGATGCAACACAGCCAACCCAATATAGGTATTCTACCTCTTCCTCACCGATCATCTTTATATCCAGGCCTTCTATCCACTCTGTCCTCTGCCTCTTACCCATTCCATAGGGGTCAACCTTCTGCTGGAGGTTCTTGAACAGTAGCCTTGTCTCTGATGTTGTCTTACTCAGTGTCAGGGTCAGATACCTCCTCATCTCGATATTCTTATCAAAGGTTGGGATGGAGACAGGGCAGTTAACCTGACATGCAAGGCATGCAGTACATGACCACAGTGTCTCTTCCTGGATTACAGTGTCAATTAGACCATCCTCATTCTTTTGACCCTGTGCTGTCCTCTCCCACTCTGCCTTGAGGTCCTGGATAAACTGCTTTGGAGACAATGGTTTCTCGCTGTTGTATGCAGGGCATAGATCCTGGCACCTTCCGCATCTTGTGCATGCATCAAGGTCGAATATCTGTCTCCAGGTAAAACCCTCGATGGAATTGACACCGAACTCCTCAGCATTTTCAAAGTCCTCAATGGGTGCAATGGCACCCCTTGGGCTGTCTTCCACTCCCCTGAACATCATATTAAGGGAAGAGGTGATTATATGGAGAAGCCTTGAATATGCAATATATACAATCAGACCAAAGGATAGAATCATGTGGATATACCAGAAGACAGCATGGGGTATATAGGTTGTCCCTTTTTCTGCTGCCGGGAAAATGGATGATGTTATCCAGCCTATAAAGCTCCACACCTCATATGGTTTTGGGTCTGCTGCAATCCTTGCGCCCTCTACGAGGAAACCTGTAACAAGGACAGCCAGTATCCATAGAAGCACTATGAGGTCATCGGGCTTATTGTCAAGTCTTGTGGGTTTGACCACATACCTGCGCCATATAGCCATGAGGATACCTATAATGGCAATGGCACCGGCAAGGTCAGTCAGGAACGAGAAGACAAGGTAAAAATCCCCTTTTATGAACTCTACGCCAAAGATCAACCTTATAACGTCGTCCTGTATAGCAATAAGTGCAGTTGCAATGGCGAGTATGAGAAAACCCCAGAATATAAAAAAGTGCATCCAGCCGGGGTATGCCTCTCTAAGGATAGATTTATGGAAGATACCGTTTGCTATAAAATATCCTATCCTTTCGCCAAGCCTGTCTGTAAATTTAAATGTTGTTGGTTTCCCTATCTTCCACATGGCATATCTTTTCTTGATACCGTAAATGAGGGCGATGAACGTTGCCACCATTAGGGCATAGGAGATCCATCGGGCACCTCCACCAACATTCCAGAAAATTTGCCTTCCAATCTCTTCCATTGCCAGCCTCCTGAATATTGTTTTTTTATCTCATGTATAATTTGTGATATTTTTCATATGCAATATAAAATCAAAAGACATATAAAATCAATAAAAAATTGGTTCATCCACATAAACTGGAAAAAAAAGTTTATCTTGACAAAGGAAAACAGTAATTGTTATAAATTTCCACCAAATATATAGGCGCGTAGCTCAGTGGGAGAGCGCTACCTTGACGCGGTAGAGGTCACGGGTTCAATACCCGTCGCGCCTACCATAAAACATATAAACCAGATATGCAATCCTTAAAATATTAACCAATGACTAAGATTCTCCAAACTGAAAAAACACAAAAAAAAGATGAGGCATAGATGAGAACAATAACACTTCTTACAATCTCCAATATCTTTATGACCTTTGCATGGTATGGTCATCTTAAATTCAAGGATTCACCTCTATGGAAGGTAGTATTTATAAGCTGGCTAATAGCATTTGTAGAATATTGCTTTCAGGTCCCTGCCAACCGTATAGGACACAATACATTCTCTGCTGCCCAATTAAAGGTCATACAGGAGATAGTTACCCTTGTTGTCTTTGCAGTATTCTCGATTCTTTATCTGAAAGAAGGCATAAGATGGAACTATATCGTTGCCTTCCTCATGATTATAGGTGCAGCTTTTTTTATGTTTAACAAATGGTGATTACAATAAACTTCCCTGTTGTCCATGAGGGAAAAAAGTGTTACCATAAAAACAGTGAATACCCAGACAACATCAGAGAACCGTGATGGATGCATGAAAGGCTTCGGGGACATCCTCGAGATAGTCCATCTTTTGAGCTCAAGCACATCGCCTGAACAGATCATAGAGGCAGTACTCAACCATCTCTGTGAAAAGCTGGGGAAAAGGGCAAGGTGTGCATTTCTCGAGGGTGATGATTTAACCCTGAGATACTGGGCGGGTCAGCATCTGTGTCCTTTGAAGGGATTACAGATCCATAAAGACAGCGTAGTATGGGATACTGTAAAAAAAGGCATCCCTGTTAATCTTACAGACCCCCATTCAATAAATGGTTATACACACACCCTCAGTGAATCAATAAAAATAAAGGCCATAATCCCTCTTTCTTATATTGACCCATTAACCAATGAAGAAAAAAAGCTCGGTGCCCTTATTGTGGATTCAGGGCAGGAGGGGACACCCATCTCCAGTGAAGAGTTCGAGTATCTCCAGGTTATTGGACACCTCCTTGGTGCAATAATCGGGAGGGCACACCTTATTAAAATGCTTATGTCATCCTGCCAGCGTCAGGAGACAATACTCCTTGAGACTGCCCATAATTTCAGAAACCGTATTGTAGCTATTGCAGGTCTTTCAAGGAGGATAGCAAAATCAGCCAAAGGCACAGAGCTTGAAGAAAAGGCAAGAAGGCTCATTGAAGAGGTGGAGCACCTCGAGGCAAACCTCGTTGAATTCGAAAATTATATGTCTCAGAGAGATTAGACCTTAAGGGATACCCTCCAACTAAATATGGATTTAGGATTTTATAAGCCTGTAGTCTTTAGTCGCCAGTCTATAGTCTATATTAGAAAGATGCCTAGGGCCTCTCAAAAATTAACTATTGAAAAAATCACACTAATCTGTCAAATATACTGCATAGCTTTAATAAGTTAGATTCTTCAGGTCTGATTTAATAATGCCTGTTTGAATAGAATATTGGCTTTACAGCTTAGAGTACTAAAAAAGGAGGATTTCTGAAAAGATGAGCCTGATAGAAGCATACATAATCACATTCATTGCGAGCTTTTGTTCCCTTGTTATAGAGATGGTAGCAGGTCGTATACTTGCCCCCTTTGTGGGCGTATCCATATATACATGGACGAGTATAATAGGTGTCATCCTTGCCGGGATAAGCATCGGGGCATACATAGGCGGGAAACTTGTTGACAGATTCCCTACGAGAAAGACACTGGGGTGGTTACTCCTCATATCAGGGATTACCTCTCTCACCATTATCCCCCTTACCTATGCCATTGCTGCATATAGATTTCCTGTATCACTCATGTTGAGGATATTCATTGTCACCACTATTATATTTTTTATCCCTGGATGTGTTCTCGGTACTATCTCCCCTGTTGTGGTAAGACTTACACTGAAAAACCTTGATAAGGCGGGCAATGTTATAGGCAAGATATATGCATTTTCAACGCTCGGCGCTATAATCGGTACATTTGCCACAGGCTTTTTCCTTATATCCTATATGGGCACAAGAAGTATAGTCTTTACCATGGGTATTATACTCATACTTGCTGCTATATTCTCCGGGTCACTATTCAGGACAAAAAAGATGGTGGTGCTGTTTCTTGTTGTTGCTGTGCCTTTTTTATGGCTCATATACCATTACCTTTACAGGCCCCCTCTTCAGAAAAACACATACCTCTATAAAGAAAGTGACTATTTTACTATAAAACTGACAAAGACAGTAAGCAAAGACAATAATACCCCTCTTGAGGCAATGATATTGGATAACCTTATACATTCGTATGTTGCCCTTGATGACCCCTATCATATTGAATACGAATACGAGAGGATTTATTCGGATGTCTTGAAATGGAAATTTAGAAAAGATGAGCACTTCAAAAGCCTTACCATAGGTGGTGGTGGCTATACCTTTCCAAGATATATGGAGGTATACTACCCTAAGGCAGATATAGATGTAGTGGAGATTGACCCGGAGGTGACCAGGATTGTATATAACCATCTGGGGCTGCCAAAGACTACGAGAATCAAAAGCTACAATGAGGATGGGCGCTGGTATGTCATGAACTGCAAAGAGAAGTATGACCTCATATTCACAGATGCCTATAATGACCTCTCCATACCCTATCACCTGACCACTAAGGAGTTTCTCCAGCAATTAAAGGATATTATGAAGCCCAATGGCCTGCTCATGTCTAATATTATCGATAATTTCCATAAGGGGGCTTTTTTGCCGTCTTATATCAAGACCTTGTCAGAGGTGTTCGGGAGAAAGAATGTCTATCTTGTGTCTGTAAGCCCTGATTTCGAAAATACAAAGATAAGTACATTCATAGTAATTGCATCAAACGGTCCTATGGATATAGATAACTTTGTAAGATATGTGAAGACTGAGCTTAAGGAACATGCAAAGTCCTATGTTGTACCCGAGAGGATGATGGAAGATTTCCTCAATAAAGAATATGCCATAGTAATAAGGGATGACTATGCACCTGTTGATAATCTTGTAGCACCTGTATTTGAGGAGAGGTTCGGGTATAACAGAAAAGGCTGATCTCGATTAATTTTTCTATAGTTTAATGTATAGAAGGTATCCCTTTCATGATGCCTTCTTTTTTTTCATGGATGACTTTTTCCAGGGTCTCCATATAATCCAGGGCATAATACCGGCTAAAAAAGCCAGAAAACAGGGGATACCCAGAAAAATCATGAAAAAAAGCCTCCACCCCTTTTCATATTCCCTCGAGTGTCCCATCAGGTTATGAGAAGGCAGTATGCCCATCCTGACAACATAGATAACCCCTATAAACCCAGCGCATGCCAGGCAGGCAGATAGAATCAAAACTATCCTCTCAAAGATGGCCTTGTCAGATAGCATCGTATTTATTATAACATTTTATATTTGAAGATTTTAAGGAAAATCCAATACGAAATCTGGTTTTCCATCAGTTTTACAAATCCCTTTACAATCTATGAATTGATTTGTTATACAGAGCCTATGGCGCGATTAATGCTGTCTATTAAGGTCATAGTTTTTTTATTACTTTCACAGATTTTTTTTATTAGCCCTTATGTCCAGGCAAAAGATGTCCTTGAAAAGAAACAGCTGATTGTAAGGGCTGACCATAACTACCCTCCCTATGAATTCCTCGATAATAAGGGAGACCCCCAGGGTTTTAACATAGATCTTATTAAGGCCGTTGCAGAGGTTATGGGTCTAAATATAAAGATAAGCCTTGGCCCATGGAATGAGGTTAGGTCTCAACTGGAAAAAGGGGAGATAGACATCCTTGCAGGCATGACCTATTCAGTAGAAAGGGATAAGGTAGTTGATTTCTCTATCCCCCATTCAATCCTCTCTTTCGATATATTCATCCGTAGAAATTCATCCATTCGCTCCCTTGAAGACGCCATGGATAAAGAGATAGTGGTGCAGGAAGGCGGTATAATGCACGATTATCTAAAAAAGAAGGATATCACAAAAAAGATCATAACTGTTACCGATCCCCATGAGGCGCTTTTACTTCTTGCCTCGGGAAAATACGATTGCGCCATCCTGAATAAGATGCAGGGTCATTATTTTATAGATAAATTCAAACTCACTAGCATAAAGGCTGCAGGCGCAGATTTAATGCCCAGGGAATACTGCTTTGCCGTTACTGAAGGTAATAGATTACTTGTTGAAAGGCTTAATACAGGTCTAAATATACTCAAATCAACAAATAGGTATAAAGAGATTTACAATAAATGGCTTGGCATATATGAGGAAAAAGGCATTTTAGGTTCATTGAGGTATTTTATTATAGGTTTTTTAGTTATATGTATTCTCTTTGTCCTGAGTATGTTTCTAACATGGTTATTGAGAAAAAAGGTCAAGGAAAAGACCGAGGAACTAAGAAAAAGTGAAAAAAAATATCGCTCTATTTTTGAAAACGCCATAGAAGGCATATTCCAGACCACACCAGATGGGAAGTTTCTCGATGCAAATTCAGCCCTGGCAAGGCTATTTGGTTTTAATTCACCTCAAGAGTTCATGGACTATTATGCAGATGTAGGTGAACAACAGTATCTCCACCCTGAGGATAGAGAGATCTATAGGAGTATACTTGAAAAATATGGCACTATAAAGGGGTTTGAGACACAGTTGATGGACAGGCTTGGCAGACCCATATGGGTAGCAATAAATGCCCATGAGGTAACAGACGAGGAGGGAAATGTCCTGTATTATGAAGGGACAGTAGAGGATATCACAGAGCGTAAAAAAAGAGAGGAGCAATACAGGGAACTACAGCAGCAGTTTATACAGTCACAGAAGATGGAGGCTATAGGCAGACTTGCAGGAGGCGTTGCCCATGACTTCAATAATATACTAACGGTTATAATAGGCTCATGTGAGCTCGCCCAATTCGATTTAAAAAACCCTGAAAGACTTAAACAGAGAATAAATGAAATAAAAAAGGCAGCAGAGAGGGCATCGTCACTTACAAAACAGCTCCTCGCCTATAGCAGAAGACAGATTATGGAGATGCAGATAATAAACATAAATGACCTTATTGCTAACCTCGAAAAGATGCTCAAGAGGCTCATAGGAGAAGACATAAAATTAAAAATTAATCTTATGGAAGATGTAGGTATGATAAAGGCAGACCCTAGCCAGATAGAGCAGGTAATAATAAATCTGGTAGTCAATGCAAGGGATGCCATGCCCAGAGGGGGAAAACTCACCATAGAGACATTAAGGGCATATCTTGATAGTGAATATGCACAGAGGCATCGGGATGTCAAACCAGGCCCCTATGTAATGCTGTCTATTAGTGATACCGGTGCAGGCTTAAGCGATGAGGCAAAACAGCACCTATTTGAACCTTTTTTTACCACAAAACCAAAAGGGGAGGGCACTGGTCTTGGATTATCAACAGTATACGGGATTATAAAACAGAGCGGTGGAAATATATGGGTCTATTCTGAGGCGAATAAGGGCACAACATTCAAGATATACCTCCCCTGTGTTGACAAAAAAGAGGGAGATAAAAAAGATGGCTACATGGCTAAAGAGACATTTAGAGGCAGCGAGACAATCCTTATAATAGAAGATGAGGAAGGTGTAAGGGAATCCGCTGCAGAGATGCTCAAGGTGCAGGGATATAATGTTTTGAAGGCAGGAAATGGGGAAGAGGCAATATCTGTCTGCAGTGGATATAAAGATGATATACACCTTGTGCTGCTGGATGTGGTTATCCCTGGGTTAAGAGGCCCGGAACTATTTGAAAAGATAAAGGAGATACATCAAGAGTCAGCAGTGCTTTTTATGTCAGGGTATACAGATAATGTGATTGTCCATCACGGGATTTTAAAAGAGGGGTTAGAGTTTATCCAAAAACCCTTTACCCTTGAAGATATCTCAAAAAAAATAAGAGAGGTCCTCGATAAAAAAGGAAAAAAAATTGGTTAGGTTTCCAGGGCCTTAAAAAAGTTTTATGGAGATTTTAAGAGAAGAAAGAAGACTTGATTTACATAAAAAAATACTTTAGATTATATCCAAGGCGGGCATAGCTCAGCTGGTAGAGTGCAAGCTTCCCAAGCTTGATGCCGCGGGTTCGATCCCCGTTGCCCGCTCCATATAACATATTGAAATTATTGAATACATATATCCCATAACCCGCTTCTATTCCGCTTCTATTTTTGATAACCTTACAGTTTTGCCCCTTTTATTTACAATATCTCGAAGCCTTGTAATATTTCCGTGATAATATCTCTGTGTTGTTCTAACATCAGTATGCCTCATTAATTCTTTTGCGTATAGTAAATCAATACCATCATCTACTAATTGAGTACAGAAACTGTGCCTTGACGCTTCGTAATAAGTAATGGTTATTGGCATAGCCTTGATATTCTAGACAGCATTAGCTTCTGTTGATGCCGGAGCAATGGGCATTGGAATAATTCTTTCCGTTTTTGCATTCATTGATATTATCACAGGAAAATTCAAGGAAAATGAAACAATAATCTGGATACCCGTGTTCCTGATTGCCATTACTATAGGAATGATAGGAATTTCAGTCAAAAAAACCTTCTGAAAATAATAGTTCCATACAATTTCTATTCAGTCTTATTCCTGTAATTTTAAGTTTATCTTATTTTTTAATCGGTAGAAGGGGAAAACTGAAATAATTGGCAGGAATTTCTGATGTGAAAAATACCTTGCAAAATTGTAAAAAAATTATAAAATTCAATAAAAATACATGGGAAACAGGTATAATTTTAGCATGAAAAAAAATACCTTAAAAAATTTATATTTGTTAGTATTTTTAACTTTCCTCTGTTCGTGTGCTGTCCAACCCCATGTTAAGTTCGAAACTCCGGGTATGGAAGCCGAGTTTAAGGAAAGTGCCCCCTATCTTTATCGTTTTAAAATTTCTCCTGATGGTAGATATGTTCTATCAATTGGTTCAACGGGATATTTCAGTTTATATGATATTAATGATGGGAACCAGACTCTGACTGGACGTTTTCCCCCAAGAATTGTATTAAATTCAAGACGAGGTGGTGGAGGAGGTTTTTCTCCAGATGGAAAATATTTTGCTATAGGAGGAGAAAAAACAATATCTCTCTGGGATTTGCAGAAAAGAGAGGAAGTGGGAAGCTTTGATATTGAAGCTGTTGCGGATATATCATTTTCACCTGATAGTAAATATCTTCTGGCTGTTGCACCAGGCAAAATGACTCTTTTTACAGAACCTCCTGGAATTATGAGCCTTTTTAATATTCAAACAGGAAGGAAAATAAAAAACTTTGCTACGAAATCATATGACGAATTTTCCAAAGTCTTTTTTTCAAAGGACGGTAAATATGCATATACCACTACACGTGCCTCGTTAATTTTATGGAATGTCTCTACAGGAACACAAATCAAAAGAGTTAGTATCCTTCCTTCAATTCCTTTGATTTTCTATATAGCAACCGCTGAAATTTCACCCGATAGTAAGTATATTATTTCAGCAAATACGAAAGGCCACATAGTTATATGGGATGCTAAAAGCCTTGAAACAATCAAAAAAGTTGAGACTGAACAGACAATATGGTCAGTTGATATTTCACCTGATGGTAAATATCTTCTTTCTGCAGGTTCTGAAAAAATAGTTATAAGAGATTTCAACACATTAAAGGAAATTAAAACGATTGAGCATCCTTCTTTTGGCGCATTTATGAATCAAATATTTGCAAAATTCTCTCCAGATGGTAAACAAATTATATCTACAGCTTTAGATTCCATAAAAGTCTGGGATTTTGACTCTGGGAAAGAATTAGCCTCCTTTATCACATTTGAAAATGGTGAATGGATAGTTTTAACTCCAGCGGGATATTACAACAGTTCAGAAAAGGGTGATCAATATTACAGTGTAAAGGTTCAGGGTAAAGCATACACTATAGAACAATTGCGTGAGGCTTTTTACAGACCAGACCTTGTTAAGCTTGCCCTTTCTGGCAAATCCCTTGAAGGATACAAAACCCTTGCAGATGCAGGCACACCTCCTGTGGTGGAGATTGTCGATACACCTGCAAAAACCGAAAAAGATGAGATAAAGGTTACAGTAAAACTCACAGACACAGGCTCTGGTATTGGAGATATAAGGCTATATCTTAACGACACAGCAGTTCTTGTTGACAGTGCAAGGGGGATAAAGATTACACCAAAGGCTGGAGAGAAATCTATCTTTAAGACCTATACAGTAAAACTTCTAAACGGTGAAAACATTATCAAGGCAGTAGCCTTCAACGGTGACAACACCATGCAGAGTAACCCTGCTTTACATAAGTTAATTGCAAGTATAAGCATTAAAAAGCCTTCAATGTATGCAGTGTTAATAGGCATAAATGAATACAAAAACCCAAAACTTACACTCAAATACGCAGTGGCAGACGCAAAACTCTTTGCAGAGACCATCAGTCATGTATCAAAGCCTTTATTTGAGAAGGTAGAGGTAAAACTTCTCACAACAAAAGAAGAAACAACAAAAGAATATATCAAAAAGTCCCTTGAGGACTATAAAAAACTCAATCCCGAGGATGTCTTTGTCTTTTATGTGGCAAGCCATGGCACAGTGGATGAGGGGGAGTATTTTCTTGTCACGAGCAATGTGGGTTCACTTAGCACCTTTAGGCTGAAGGAAGATGCCTTGACCCAGGCAGAGCTAAAAGAACTTATAGCCAATGTGCCATCAACGAAGAAATTCATAGTGATAGATACCTGCAATGCTGGAAAACTGGGTGAGACACTTCAGATGGCAATGCTTACCCGTGGAATGAGTGAAGAGACTGCAGTCAAGATACTTTCAAAGGCAGTGGGTTCCACGATAATATCAGCATCCACATCTCTCCAGGAAGCCCTTGAAGGTTATAAGGGGCACGGGCTATTTACCTATGCCCTCGTAGAAGGCTTAAAAGGCAAGGCAGACACAGACAGGGATGGATTCATAAAAACCCTTGAGCTTGCAAGCTATGTGGACAGTGAGGTGCCAGCCCTTGCAGAAAAGATATTCAAAAAAGCCCAGTACCCAACAGCCACACCCACAGGCCAGTCGTTCCCGGTGGGAAAGGTGAGGTAGAGATGGTTGGAAATAAAGATAACGTTAAGTATTTATTGTTGGTTATTGCGTATTGTTTAGTTCTCATTTCACAATCTACACCAAATCTATGTGCTCAGGCATCGGAGATGGTCAAGTCTTTTTAGACAGCCTTTAGCATTTTTTGAGTGGTTTGGCCGCTCATACTGCATCCTTAATTTTTTGTAACGTTTCATAGTACACTTCATCTGGTGTTTTCTCATTAAGCCCTTATGAGGCCTCCATGTATTGTATTTATCAATAAAACGTGTAATCTTCTTTCTTGCTTTTTGTTGTGTGTTTCATCCACTGTTCGCTATCCTCCCAATCATCATTTTATCAACAAAAGTGCTCTCACAAAAATATCCTATTTTGTCTAATGTCATAAAAAAACAGGTCATGAGCTGAGCTTGCAGTCTTGTTATGCAAACAAGTCTATTCTGTGGAAGGTTGATACCGTGCTATTTTCAAAGAGAAATACACCAGAATCAAAGATTTCTCCGTAAGAACCTTTTATGTTTTTAATCTGAAAGGGAGTAGGAACAGTTGTTAGACATATAGCCCCTATGCCCTTGTCTTTTAAGGGCGTAATAATATCTCTTCCTGATGAATCTTTTTCCCAAACAGAGAGTTTGACAAAGACCGCATCTGCCTCGTCAATCCAGTTGTTTTTGTCATCGTCATAGTCGGATAATTCAGAGATGGCATTACCACTCTGTGCGCCTATCACCTCTTTGCCGTCATTAATTTTTCTGTCATTATTTTTATCTATTACAAGAAACCCGCTCCCCTCTTTTACAAAATGAATCTTATCAATAACACCATCGGCATCAATGTCGAAATCAATGGTGTGTTCTGAAAGGCCATTAAAGACACCTGAGAGGCTTAACACAATAGGGTCTTTACCTTGAATCTGTCTGTTAATGGATACACCTGCCTCATAAAGGGAGCGATTTAGTCTTACAGAGGCATTAAAATTATATATTTTTCCTTCGCTTGTTACCACATAGCCCTCTGCCTTGAAATCAACATCCTCTTTTTCAAGCTTTTCTGTGAAATCAAAGATTGTTACTTCATATCTTTGAGGGGTATCTTGGTTTTCTTGAGATGAATACCCATTCTGACCCTTTATCGAGATTTGATCTGGGATCTTTACCCCGAACATGGCCTCGATGAGTAAACGGGCAATCCTCTGTTTTTCTGTCAAATAGTCATCTTTTTTGTATTCAAGGGTGGTATCCCAGGCCTTTTTATTTTCGTTGATCGGCCTTGAAGAGGCAATATCAACACGATCTCCCTTTGCTATAGGTCTTGTTATTTCGATGTGTGTATTTTTTTGTTTATATGTAGCATTATAGACAGATGACAAACCTATTGCAGAGTATTCTACCCTCATAGCAATATCTTTATCGGCAGGGTTTATGTAAAACTTAAGGAACATTATTAACCCAACTTGCGCATCTCCCGCCTCAAAACATCCCATTTCTGCCTTTATGTCATCTTTAAGTAGGTGAAATCACATACCCAATAGAAAGAACAAAAAGAGGTATACATATTACAGGTTATGTGAGAGCTATCGTATAGGAGATAAAGTAAGACACAGAAACA
>Ga0067045_1000533_pt1 | contig 19334 bp, 17 predicted proteins | sample TerdegcTABiofilm_FD_59184 | JGI IMG/M metagenome (GOLD analysis project Ga0067045, IMG submission 59184) | Combined Assembly of (Gp0054472, Gp0054536) Wastewater bioreactor microbial communities from Singapore -Terephthalate degrading... | reverse complement strand
ACAATCCTGCCGGCATGGGCCCGTGCGCGGCTGGCTTGATGATTGAAACCTTTATTGCAAAAGAGGCTAAAAAAGGTAAATTCTGCAGAGGAAAACTCCTAGGCTGTCCGGGATGCCGGGGCAGGTTGGGGATTGCAGTGTGGACTAAGTGGTAATCTAGCCCCGGTACCGGTAACGGCCGGAAACAGTTGTAAAGGGAAACCGCCGGTTTGGTGACAGCCGGTAGCTGTTTGGGAAAACCTGCTAGACCTAAGCCACAATATTTACCCGGCCTACTGTCACTTATCTTACATATGTTACATACAAATTTATGTTATAGCAAGCTTTGCACGATATAATTTTTTACTTTCAATAAATGTAACTACTCAGGAGTCAGGAGTCAGGAGTCAGGAGTCAGAATGAGAGAACGATGGTTTATCGTCTCGAAGTATTCTGAATTCTGACTACTGCCCTGAAAATAAATCTTTACCATTTTCATCCATCTGATGGTGAAGCGAAGCTTCATGGGCGTCTGAATAGTAAATATATATGTTGTTAATTGTCGCAGTATGAGGTGACATTTTTGGGTAATAATAAATCTACTGTTTCCGGTAGATATATTTTCCTGGTTGGTATCGGCTCTTTTGTTATCGCAATTATATTTACCTTGTTTTCGGAAACCTTTGCGTCTAAATTGAACAACCTGCTTTTGTCTTTCATTTTTTTATTCATAATCATTATAATAAACATAGTAGCCGATCTAGTGGGTACGGCAGTAACAGCCGCCTCACACACTCCCTTTAACGCTAAAGCGGCTAAACGGATAGAAGGCGCTTCCCAGGGGTTACAATTAATCAGAAACGCTGATAAAGTGGCTAATATCGCAAATGATATTATTGGTGATATAACCACCACAGTTAGCGGTGCGCTGGGGATATCAATTGTGGTGCAAATCATGAGGGTGGGACCGCAGTTCGATCAGTTTTGGCTGAATGTGCTGCTTACCGCCCTTATTTCTGTTTTGATTGTTACCGGTAAAGCGGTAGGGAAAAAAATATCTTTAAGTCATCCTAACGAAATTATTTTTTATGTTGGCATTNTATTGGCAAAAATTGAAAGTATCACTGGATATAGTCCTTTTCAAAAGCGCCGGGGACTCAAGAACAAACAAAAGGTGGGTAAACCATGAGCAAACTCTTAAAACAGGTTCATTCACCCCATGTTATTCACTCTTTAAACATAGCCCAACTTCAGGATCTTGCCAGAGAAATACGTCAGATAATTATTGAGACTGTGGCAAAGAATGGGGGACACCTTGCACCTAGTTTAGGGGTTGTTGAACTAACACTGGCGCTGCATTATGTGTTTAACTCTCCCGTAGATAAGATTATTTGGGATGTCGGACACCAGTGCTACGCGCATAAACTGCTCACTGGCCGTTTTAAAGAATTTGGTACATTGCGTCAACTTGAAGGCATCAGTGGTTTCCCCCGCCCTTCTGAAAGTGTTCACGATGTTTTTGGAACAGGGCACAGCAGCACGTCCATTTCCGCAGCCCTTGGCATGGCAATCGCCCGGGATTTAAAAGGAGATAATTATTCTGTAATTGCAGTCATCGGCGACGGTGCAATGACCGGTGGGATGGCCTTTGAGGCTCTTAACCATGCGGGTCACATGCAAAAAGACTTGATTGTGGTTTTAAATGATAACGAAATGTCTATTGCCCAGAACGTTGGGGCTATGTCCGGATATTTAAACCGGCTGCGCACCGATCCGATGTATTCAAAGGGCAAGGAAGAAATAGAGCAAATCTTGCGCAAAATGCCGGCGGGTCCTACTCTATTACGGCTCATTGAGAAATTAAAAGACAGCTTGAAGTATCTTGTGGTGCCGGGGATGATTTTCGAAGAATTGGGTTTTATTTACTTGGGACCGATCGACGGCCACGATATCAAAGCGGTTACTAATGTTCTCCAACGTGCCAGAGCTTTAAAAGGACCCGTGCTGGTTCATATATTGACAAAAAAAGGCAAAGGTTACAAACCGGCTGAAAATAACCCCGACAAGTTTCATGGAGTCGGTCCGTTTAACGCCGCCAGTGGAAAAATAAAGAACAATAACGGCACCCCTTCATACACCGAGGTGTTTGGCAGGACTATGGTGAAGCTTGCCGGCAGAAAGCGGAACCTCCTTGCCATTACAGCCGCTATGGCGGGTGGTACCGGCTTGACAAAATTCGCGCAACTATTCCCGGAACGATTTTTTGATGTGGGTATTGCCGAACAGCACGGCGTTACCTTGGCCGCCGGGCTTGCTTCAGGAGGGTATCATCCCGTAGTGGCAATTTACTCAACTTTCCTCCAACGTGCCTATGATCAGATCCTGCACGATATCTGTCTTCAAAACCTACCGGTTACTTTTGCAATTGACCGCGCCGGCATTGTTGGTGAAGATGGTCCCACCCATCACGGGCTTTTTGACTTTTCTTTCCTGAGAGCTATCCCCAATATGGTCATTATGGCGCCGGGAGATGAAAATGAACTTCAGCATATGCTCGCCACTGCTGTAAACTACCATGGACCAGCGGCTCTCCGCTACCCGCGGGGAGCAGGAGTAGGCTGTAAAATAGATGAGGAATTAAAATTATTGCCTATTGGAAAAGCTGAAGTTATTAGAGAAGGGGCGGACCTAACTTTGTTGGCAGTGGGGAGTATGGTCAGCAGTGCTGAAGAAGTTGCCAGGGTTCTAGCAGGACAAGGCATTGAGGCCACTGTGGTTAACGCTCGTTTTATTAAACCCCTTGACGAGGAACTAATCATCAAATACGCTACTCTCACAGGGAATGTTTTTACAATTGAGGAACATGTCTTAAAAAACGGGTTTGGTAGTGCTATATTGGAATTATTATCATCTAGGGGAAAAAAAGAGGTCCTGGTACACCGTTTCGGCATACCTGATTATTTTGTCGAACACGGTAGCCGTTCGTTGTTGTTGGAAAAGTGTGGCCTTAATGTGGAACAGGTAGTCAATGTTATCGCGAGTAAATGTGTGCCAAAAAGCCATCCCAGAAAGCTCAAAGTAGTTTTAGATTAAGCTGCGGGAGGTATTATACTTGTCCCCAATAAAGCAAAGATTGGATGTCAGATTAATGGAGGACGGTTTCTTCCCCAGCCGCGAGAAAGCTCGCGCAGCGATCATGGCCGGCCTTGTTTATGTAAATAACGAACTGGTAGACAAGCCTGGCCGGATGGTTGACCCAAAAGCTACAGTCGAAGTGCGCGGTGATGTGGCTCCTTATGTAAGCCGTGGCGGGCTTAAACTAGAAAAAGCAATTAAAGTTTTCAGTATCGACTTGACCGGTAAAGTGGTACTTGATGTCGGTGCCTCTACGGGTGGTTTTACCGACTGTGCCCTAAAGCATGGAGCTAGACTGGTTTATGCCGTGGATGTTGGTTATGGCCAACTTGCCTGGTCGTTGAGGAACGACCCGCGAGTGGTTGTTCTTGAACGAACCAACATTCGTTACCTGTCAAGCGGTTTTTTTACTGAAATACCTAATTTTACGACCATTGATGTTTCGTTTATATCACTAACCAAGGTGCTGCCGAAAGTCAGCGAATTGATTCACCCTGAGGCCGATGGGGTAGCGCTAATCAAACCCCAATTTGAGGCCGGTCGTGAAAAAGTCGGCAAAAAAGGAGTTGTCCGCGATTCCAAGGTTCATATTGAGGTAATTAAAAACATCGCCACGCTTATCGTTACCTTGGGGTGGTCAGTTGACGGTCTTGATTTTTCACCGGTTACCGGGCCGGAAGGAAATATTGAGTACTTAATATACTTTAGGAAACCCGTAAACCGGGAATCTCACATACCGGGAACTGTTGTTGAAGATTTCAGGGTTGTAGTTGAACGGGCACATACCGAATTGTATTAAAATGAATTCAGGGAGGTGCAGGTTGAAAACAATCGGGCTTGTAATAAATTTAAAAAAAAGAGGGGTTGTCAGCCTGGTCGGGGATATAGTTAACTGGCTTGAAGACAAGGGCTGTACGGTACTGATCGATGAGGAGACCGCTGATTCCATAGGCTTTTCCAGATTAGGCGTGACGCAAAACCGCCTGATTGAGCAAGCTGAATGTATTATCGTATTCGGGGGCGACGGTACGCTACTCAGGACAACCCGTTTAGTAGCGGCGTCAGGCAAGCCTATTACAGGCGTGAACCTGGGACACCTGGGTTTTCTGACCGAAATAGACATACCCGAGGTTATGCCTGCCCTGGAAAAGTTGCTTGCCGGGCAATATTATGTGGAAGAGCGGATGATGCTTGAAGCGTTGGTGTTTCGGGAAGAAAAGGTAGTAGAGCACTCGTTCGGTTTAAATGATGCCGTGATTACAAATGGCGCTTTTGCCAGACTGCTTCACCTGGAGACTTATGTTAATAACGAATACGTCAACACGTATCCATCTGACGGTTTGATCATATCAAGTCCAACCGGTTCCACAGCTTACTCCCTTTCTGCCGGGGGGCCGCTGGTTACTCCCGATTTGAATCTAATGCTGATCACTCCAATTTGTCCACATACCCTCTGGGCAAGGCCGCTGGTAGTTGCACCGGAAAGTATGATTAAAGTAATAATCCTGTCTCGCCAGGAGGAAGTCATGCTCACCATGGACGGTCAGCATGGTTTTAGGTTGCTGCAGCATGATCAGGTTACGATCAGACAAGCACCTCAGAAGGCCAGGTTCCTAAGGCTAAAAGGAAGAGGTTTTTTCGAATTACTTAGGAAGAAACTGAAGGAAGAAGGGGACCGCTCTAGTGATTAATAAAGGATTGTGGAGCGCAGTTCGCTTGGTCCAAATTATTATTACCGAAGTATTAAAACGTGGCGGAACAGCGGTGGATGCTACTGCCGGGAACGGTAATGACACTCTTTTTTTGGCACGCTTGGTAGGGCCTGAGGGTAAGGTCTACGCTTTCGATATACAAGAAGAGGCTATAACGTGTACAAGAAAATTACTTGAACGCCACGGCGCCGCAAGGCAAGTTACGCTGCTTAACGCGGGACATGAAGAATTGGACAAACTGGTGCCTGAGCCGGTGGACGCTGTTGTATTTAACCTTGGTTATCTGCCGGGTGGCAACCATGCCCTGGTTACCAAGCCTGACACAACTGTTACCGCGCTAAAATCTGCGATTGGGTTGCTCCGCCAGGGAGGAAGAATCGGAATGGTTATCTATACCGGTCACCCGGGCGGCACTGAAGAACTCAGTGCCGTTGAACAGTTCACGTCCGGCCTGGATGGAGTCATGTTTAATGCAATCAAAATAAATTACTTAAATCGTGCTGCTCACGCGCCGGTAATAATCATTATTGAGAAAGCAGGTGTTTTGAATGAAAGCCAGGCGGCAACGCAAAATTCTTGAAATTATCCAACGGGAATTAATAGAAACTCAAGAAGATCTTGCCGAAAGCCTTGGGAAATGTGGCTTCGAGGTTACTCAGGCAACCGTTTCAAGGGATATTAAAGAACTGGGTTTGATCAAAATACCATGCGAAAACAATCTTTTTAAATATGCTTCACCCGGTGAACGAACTGTCCAGCGCGCTGAAGACCGCCTAAAACGATACTTTCGCGATACGGTGGTCAGTCTGGCTATAAGCGAAAACTTGATTGTTATAAAAACCCATCCCGGTGGGGCGCAAGGTGTGGCATCGGCGATAGATCAAGTTGGTTGGCAAGAAATAATTGGTACAGTGGGTGGAGATGACACCATCCTGGTGGTAATCAAACCAAAACGGGTTGCAGAAACTGTAATGAAAAGGTTTGAGGACTTGCATAGGGGGTAAAAAAATGTTGCTCAATCTGTATATCAAAAATTTCGGGCTTATTGATCTATTGGATGTGGACCTTCAAACCGGCTTAAATGTAATTACCGGGGAAACCGGTGCGGGGAAATCTATTGTTATTGAAGCCTTGCAGGTAGCGTTGGGCGGCCGGGCCATGAGCGAACAAATCCGTACCGGGGCGGATAAAGCGTGGATTCAAGCAACTTTTGAAATCAACGATGTCAAAAGTGTCATCTTAATGCTTGAAAAGCAGGGAATAGAAGTTCCTGAAGATAGAATATTAATTTTGACAAGAGAAATAAATCATTCAGGCAAAAATATTTGCCGCCTAAACGGGCAGACGGTAACCTTAAATTTTTATAGGGCGATCGGGAAAAATCTTGTGGATTTGCACGTCCAGCATGAACAGCATTCGTTGCTTGACCAGACTCGTCACTGTCACCTGCTTGACCAGTTTGGCGGTGCCCCTGTTCTTGATGCGCTAAGAAAGGTGAACTCTATATACTCGCGTTGGAAGGATACTCTTAGCATGTTCGAAAAGCTCAGCCGTAATGACAAGGAAAGGATTAAACGTGCAGATTTACTAAACTTTGAGATTAAAGAGATCGAGCAAGCTGAACTAAAACCGGGGGAAGATGATCAATTATTGGTTGAGAAAAAAATGCTTGTTAATGCGGAGAAAATATGCCTTCTTGCTGCGGAATCCTATTCCCTGATTTACGAGGGCAGTTACGGACAGGCATCAATAACGGATTTGTTGTCCCGGACGCTGGATCTGCTCAGAAAACTGGCACTTTTAGACGAGGACATAGTAAGTCTCTATCAATCTCTTGAAAATGTTCTTTATCAAGTGGAAGATATTGCCCGTGAACTTGCTGCCTTTAACAATAGAGTAGAAAGCAATCCCCAAAGGCTGGAATTTGTTGAGGAAAGACTGGCACTCCTGAATAATTTAAAGAATAAATATGCGGATACTATTCCGGAAATATTAAATTATCTTGATCATGCCCGGGTCGAACTGGAAAGACTTGAGAGTAAAAAAGAGTTGGCCGCCACAACTGCTGAGGAATTAAAAAAACTTGAGCGATCATACATGCAAGCTGCCGAAATTTTGAGTTCCTGCCGCTTGCATGCGGCTAAAAAACTCGAGGAGAAGGTATCACGCGAACTAGTTGATTTAGAAATGGGGCGGGTAAAGTTCCATGTGGCATTCACAAAAGTCGACGGACCGTCCCCGTGGGGTGCGGAACGCGTTGAATTCTTGATATCAACGAATCCTGGCGAACCGCTAAAGCCCCTGGCTAAAATCGCCTCGGGAGGTGAGCTTTCCCGGATCATGCTGGCCTTGAAAGCGCTGCTGGCGAACGCGGATGAAATCCCTGTAATCATATTCGACGAAGTGGATACCGGTATTGGCGGACGAGCGTTGCATGCTGTTGCGGAAAAATTAGCCAATATCGGTGAACACCATCAGGTTGTATGTGTAACCCATGCGGCTCAAATAGCTAGTCATGCCAGTGTCCACTACCGTGTAAGCAAAGAGTTCGACGGTGAGCGTACGGTTACAAAGGTGAATAGACTTGATCTGCCGGGCAGAGTGGATGAACTGGCGAGGATGCTGGGTGGTAAAGAAGTGACTGACATAACCAGGCGCCACGCTAGTCAAATGTTAAGTTCTGCATCAAAAAAGCTTGCCAATAAAGCTTTCTAATGAAAAGATTTCTTGATCTCATTTGATCGGATGGAATCGAGAAGTTTTTTTAATTCCTGCTGCTGTTCCCCGTTTAATAAATCTTTTAGGGCTAAAGAGCCTTCCGCTACTTTTTCACTCAGGTATATAGGTGTTTTGGTTCGAATAGCCAAAGCGATTGCGTCACTTGGACGCGAGTCTATTACCAACTCCTTGTTGCGATGCCACATGTGCAATTCAGCCATGTAGGTTCCATCGACCACGTCATTGATAATTACCATGCTAAATTTGGCCTCTAGCCTGTCACAGATCCCTTTTAACAAGTCATGAGTTAAAGGCCGGTCAAGACAAATTCCCTGGAGGGCAAGCGCTATGGAGTGTGCTTCAAAGGGTCCCACCCAGATTGGCAGCGCTTTTAACTCATCTTCGTCAATTAATAAAACTACCGGGTTCATCATTATATCGTAAGCAATCTCTTTTACTTTTACAGGAATCATAACCCCACCTTCTTTTCAAAACAACTAATTAAACGATTATTTTTTATTCTAAATGCATTGTCTTTAAAATGTCAATTTTCTTTTTTCAAATGCCTGGACACCGGTTGTCTTGACAGCACTATTGTGCTATACTTCTTCTAAGTCAGGCCGGTAAAAACGGTCGGGCCGCAAGGCAGCGGTGTTGCCCGTGGGACTACATCATATTTAGAGGATGTGTTCCATGGGCTTTTTTCATTAGTAGGAAACTATGCTTTTCGAGAGTTGTAGATAAGTGACCTTTGGGCATATATAAGCGGCGATTTTGAGGCCTTGTTCAAAGAGCGAGTGAGACCGAGAAAAAGTGAGGGAACTGTTTGAGGCGCAAAGCGCCGAGTTTGACCGAACCCGAGGGCGATTGAGTTCGAACAATTATAGGACCGAACATGAGCCGCGTTATATGCCCAAAGGTCGCCGAAGGCGGATTTTTTCTTGCTTTAGGATATTATCTTATTAGAATTTTGGATAATTCTTTACAGGAGTGGTGCAAAGTGAATGATAAGATTAAGGCGACTCGTCTGTCGATAGCTTCCAATACAGCGTTAACATTAGGTAAACTAATAATAGGAATTACCATGAATTCTGTAAGCGTAATATCTGAAGCCATTCATTCCGGTCTGGATTTGATTGCCGCTCTTATCGCCTTCTTTTCAGTCAGGGAATCATCCAAGCCGGCTGATGAACGCCATCATTACGGTCACGGTAAATTTGAGAATGTTGCCAGTATTACGGAAGCAATATTAATATTGGGCGCTGCATTAATCATCATTTATAACGCCTATCCGAAACTTTTCGGTCAGGTGGAGATTCATTCCCTGGACCTGGGCGCCGCAGTGATGGGGTTTTCTGCCATAGTGAACTTTTTTGTTTCCAGAAAATTGTTTAATGTCAGCCACAAGACCGAGTCACCGGCACTGGCGGCTGACGCTTGGCACTTGCTGACCGACGTTTACACGTCGTTGGGGGTATTAGCCGGGATTATCGCTATCAAGGTTACCGGTCTAACCGTCATCGACCCGCTAATAGCAATCGGTGTGTCTCTGTTAATTTTCAAGGCTGCAATTAAACTAATCAGGGACTCTTTGCACAGTATATTAGACGCTCGTTTGCCGGATATTGAAGAACAAATCATCAAAGAAGTTCTCAAAAAATATTCCCCGGAGTTTGTGGAATTTCACAAACTAAGAACAAGAAAAGCCGGATCTCAGCGTTATGTGGACCTTCACCTCGTGGTTCCCGGACAGATGGTTATTAATAAGGCACACGTTATTTGTAATCAAATTGAAGAGGAAATTTGCAGCAGACTCTCTGGAATTCATATCTTAATTCATGCGGAGCCATGTAGTCTGAATTGCAGTGATTGCCGCCAGGCTGCAGCTGAACAACCAAACAGCTTGGCATGTGAACCATTATACGAAAAGCATGGATTGTACGGCCAAAAACGGGAGAATAAATAATAAACTTGTTGCATTATTAACCGCTTAGAGATATGCGAGGGATCTGTTTGATGTACATAGCGCCGAGTTAATTATTAGATTGCTATGCGTTGCCAAACCAGACGGGGTCGATTATAATTTTATTAATTATGGAATATTTTCCGAGAATAAAACAACAAAAAATATGGCAGGTTAAAACCCCTTTTCCGGCTCTACAGCAAATTTTAGCACGTGAATTGGGAATTTCTTTAATTACAGCTCAGTTGCTGATAAACCGGGGCATCTACACGGTTGAACAATGTCGTGACTTTTTCAACTGTGAACTGGACAGGCTTTATCACCCACTCCTTTTAAAGGATATGGGGATAGCTGTCACGATAATTACCCGAGCGGTGAAAGCGAAGGAAAAAATATTAGTTTACGGCGACTATGACACTGACGGGATTACGGCAACGGTTTTTGTTGGTGCGGGTTATCCGGTATTTAGGTGGAATAGTTGAATATTATATCCCGAATCGTTTGGATGATGGTTACGGACTGCATCTTGGTGCCCTGCGGCAGTATAAGGAGAAAGGTACAAGGCTGGTTGTTACTGTCGATTGTGGGATTAGCTCCCTGGAAGAAGCTGCTTGGGCGAGAAAAAACGGACTGGATTTAATTATAACAGACCACCATGAACCTCCCCCAATCTTGCCCCAGGCGCTGGCAATAATTAACCCCAAAAGACCGGATTGCGACTATCCGTTTAAAGATTTAGCCGGGGTAGGTGTGGCGTTAAAACTTGCTCAAGCCCTTCTGGAAAGTAATGGTTATGAAAAACAAGCTTGGCATGATTATTTAGACCTCACATGTCTTGGAACAATAGCTGATATTGTTCCCCTCTATAGTGAAAACCGGATTCTGGTTAAACATGGGTTATCAAGACTCGCGAACACTACTAAGCCGGGAATTCAGGCGCTGATTGGGGTAAGTGGGATTAGCAAAGACGTTCTGGGAACTAATGAGGTGGGATTCAGGCTCGCACCCCGGTTAAACGCGGCTGGACGCATTGGTAGCCCTGATTTGGCAGTGCGGCTATTGCTCACCGGTGACGCCGGAGAAGCACGGGAATTAGCTAACGAATTGCATACGGGTAACAAGGTCAGGCAGGAAATAGAAGCAAAAGTTTTGAAAGAGTCCCTTGCACTGCTGGATCTTCGGCCTGGTATTGCTGAAGATAAAATTATTGTACTATCTTCTACGGGCTGGCACCCCGGGGTAATTGGTATTGTCGCATCCCGCTTGACGGAACGTTTTTATCGCCCGGTGCTGCTAATATCTTTAGATGGAGAAATAGGCAGAGGATCAGCGAGAAGTATTCCGGCTTTTAACATATACAAGGCACTCTCCCACTGTCAGGAATATATGCTTAATTATGGTGGGCACGCACTGGCAGCGGGGTTTTCTATCAATGCAGATAGAATTGAGGATTTTGCCAGGAAAATAAATCAATATGCCGGTGAGGTACTTGACGAGAATAAAATGGTCCCACGTTTAGACCTTGATGGTTTAATTAATCTAAGCCAGGTTTCAGAAAAACTGGTAAATGAAATAAACCTTATGCAGCCGTTTGGACTCAGCAATCCTGCACCTCTTTTAGGCTGCCGTGAAGCATTGATTGCGGCCTGCCGGGGAGTCGGGAGGAACTCTGCACACTTGAAGATGCTCTTATTTTCTGAAGGGATGACGTTTGGCGGTATCGGCTTTAATCTTGGCGCTTATGCAGAGGTACTTGCAACAAATGAAGCAGTTGATCTGGCCTTCGCGCCTGGCATAAATGAATATAACGGCCGGCGCTCACTACAGCTGGAAGTGAAAGATGTGGGGAAGCCGGCAATATTAGAGCTTTCGGGGGAAGAAGATATTAATAGCGATTCTGTAGACGGGTACTTAACAAAATTTTTTCCTAAAGATAATGACGATATCTTCTATATACCCGAATTCATTACTACAACCTTAAATGAAATAGATTTAGCAGAAACGCGGGATCAATTTTATGATTATAAGAACAAAGGCGGAAAACTGCAATTTATTGATATGCGTGACTCCATTGAAAGACACGTTAGACTAGGGGAATTGGTTGCTGATGAAAATCCTACAGTAATAATCACCGCGTGTGGCTACCAAACGATTGAAATTGCCTATTACTTGCAACTGTCTTATCCGTCCCTAAGAGGTAAAGTTACCTGCTGTCACGGTATGTTACCTGATAAAAAACTATTAGAAAACGTTGTAAAGTTTCAAACCGGCGAAGCAAGAATTATAATTGCCACTCCGGTTATTGCAGGTTCTTTAGATGTTAAAGCCAACCGCATAATAGTTTACCACCTGCCCTACAGCCAGGCAACATTTAATCTTGTCATAAACATGGCAAGCCCAGATAGCAGTATTTACTTGTTTTTTAGTACGGATGACTTAAATAACAATCGCTCCCACCTGGCAGCGCTGACACCGGACAGGAATTGCCTGGCCAGTTTTTATACAATGCTTAGACGCAAGATTAGCGGGTACGGACAATTAAAACTGGATCCTTACCAAGCGGTACAATCACTGGTTGAGTCAGGTTATCTTCATGTGCGTGAGTATACTGTGCGAATTGCCCTTAAGGTCCTTAAGGAGCTTGGGCTGCTTGAAACAGCAAGAAAAGGAGAAGCAATTCAAGTAAACGTACTTCCGGTGCCCAGGGAAAAACAGGATTNGAATAGTTCCCGGACGTATTTACGACTTCACCGGGTGAGAGAAGAGTCAACTGCCTGGATGATTAAGCTTTTAAAAGAACCGTTAAATAATTTATTTTAAGTTTGGGCAATATGGTAACCTATAGATTATAATACAAATATCAAAGTGTAATTATGATAAAGGGATATGATCGTTTATGGACACTATTCCCGCATGCGCTTCCACACATAACGAATCACCTGCTCAGTTAGAACATGTAACTGCGAAAAACGAGACGTATTTAGAAGACTTGATTCAACAATTAAAGGAATACAACTCAAAGGCCAATTTATCCTCTATCCGCGATGCCTATAAGTTTGCCGAAACAGCACACCGGGAACAGAAGAGGTTTTCCGGGGAACCTTTTATAGTCCACCCGGTGGAAGTGGCAAAAATCCTGGCAGAACTCGAACTGGATCAAGAAACGTTGGTTGCCGGTCTGCTGCACGACGTGGTGGAAGACACTGGAGTCACTTTGGCCGATATTGAAGAGCGTTTTGGGCATGAAATAGCTCTTTTGGTGGACGGAGTGACTAAGCTAAGCCGGATTGAGTATAAATCTAAAGAAGAACAGCAAGCGGAAAATCTTCGTAAAATGTTTCTCGCTATGGCTAAGGATATCAGGGTAATTCTGATCAAGCTGGCTGACCGCCTGCATAATCTGCGTACATTGAAATATCATCCAGCCGCAAAGCAAGTGGAAATAGCCCAGGAAACTTTGGAAATATTCGCTCCATTGGCCCACCGTTTAGGAATTTACCGGATCAAGTGGGAACTGGAAGATTTGGCTTTTAGTTTTAAAGAACCGTCAAGGTATTTATCTTTAGTGGATAAGATTGCTAAGACCCGTAGCAAGCGAGAAGAATATATTTGCTCGGTGATTTTACTGTTAAAAGAAAAACTGACAGCTATGGGGGTTGACGCCGATATTAAAGGCCGTCCCAAGCATCTTTACAGCATCAGCGAAAAGATGATCAAACAGCAAAAAGACCTAAACGAGATTTTTGATGTAATGGCTGTGCGTTGTCTCGTGAAAACAGTGCGGGACTGCTATGCTACGCTGGGTATCATTCACACTCTATGGACCCCTATACCGGGGCGGTTTAAAGATTATATCGCCATGCCGAAGTCAAACATGTATCAATCCCTTCACACAACAGTAATCGGGCCGAATGGAGAACCACTGGAAATACAGATACGCACCTGGGAAATGCACCGAACCGCTGAATATGGTATAGCCGCCCACTGGCGCTATAAAGAAGGCAGCCGGGGCGATAGGGATTTTGATAAAAAGCTGGCCTGGTTGCGCCAGCTCCTGGAATGGCAATATGACCTGCGTGACGCCAGGGAATTCATGGAAAGCTTGAAGATAGATATTTTTGCAGACACAGTTTTTGTTTTCTCACCTAAAGGTGATGTAATTGAACTGCCGGCAGGCTCAATGCCGCTGGATTTTGCTTACCGGATTCATACAGCGGTTGGCCACCGGTGCATCGGAGCGAAAGTAAACGGGCGCATCGTTTCACTTGATTATAAGTTAAAGAATGGCGACATTATTGAAATAATGACATCGAAAAACAGCGCTCCCAAAAGGGATTGGCTTAATATAACGAAAACTTCCCAGGCAAAGACAAAAATAAGGCAATGGTTTAAAAAGGAACAACGTGAGGAAAATATCCTGAAAGGAAAAGAAAGTTTTGACCGCGAAGTCAAGAAGCAAGGAATAGAGGCAGAGCAGATAAAAAACGATAAGCTTCTGGATATTGGCAAGCGGTTAAATATTTTGACTGTTGAAGATTTGTACGCGGCTATCGGTGATGGAGTAATAACCGCTAATTATATTTTATCAAAAATAAAGATGGAGGAGGCAAAAACTGAAAAAAAAGGCTTACTGGCTGAAGAAGCTCAAACTTTAATCAGTGATACAAGACCTTCCGGCGGTTGGGGCAAGCCCACTCAAGGCATCCGTGTCAAAGGTATCGACAACCTGCTAATCAGGTTGTCCCATTGCTGCAACCCGGTGCCCGGAGACTTGATCATTGGATATATAACCAGGGGAAGAGGGGTATCGATCCACCGTACCGACTGCAGAAACATTGCTTACGCGGTCCGGGAGGAAGCAGAGCGATTGGTGGAAGTAGCCTGGGACAAGGAATTCGGAGAACCCTTCCAGGTAAAACTTGAGGTAACCGGCATGGACCGGGCGGGTCTTTTAAGTGACGTGATGTCAGTGCTTTTAGAAATGAAGATCAGCGCCAACTGGGTTACCGCACGGGGCAAAAAAGACAGGGGCGCTGTAATAGATATGGTGCTGGAAACAAAAGGGCTGGAGCAGCTTGAGTTCATAATGAATAAAATAAAGCGGATTAAAGACATTTATGATATAAGGCGTGTCAGCTTCAGCGGCCGGTCGATAGTAGAAAATCCAGTGGAAACGACTAATTAAAGTTAAATAAAGAAACGGGGAGGTATACATTGCGGGCTGTTGTTCAGAGAGTTGTCAGGGGTTCGGTCACTGTTGACAATAAAATTGTGAGTGAGATCGGACAGGGTTTGGTGGTGCTCCTGGGGTGTGGGGCGCGAGGATACCGCTGAAGCGGCAGTGTATCTGGCAGATAAGATAGCCAATTTAAGAATATTTGAAGATGCAAACGGCAAGATGAATCGTTCTGTCAGGGAAATCGGGGGGGAAGTGCTGTCAGTATCGCAGTTTACCCTTTATGGAGACTGCCGCAAAGGAAGAAGGCCGAATTTTTTAGACGCGGCGTCTCCCGAAGAGGCGCGGTGTCTCTATGAAATATTTACCGGGGAGTTGGAAAAACTCGGCTTGAAGGTGGCAAAAGGCTGTTTTCGCGAGCATATGGTTGTTGATATAATTAATGACGGGCCGGTGACAATACTGCTTGACAGTAAAAAGATATTTTAGTTGCGGAGGTTGAATTGATGATATTAGATGGATTATCGGTAGGTCCAATTGATTCAAATTGTTACATTGTCGGATGTGAGGAAACCAAAGAAGCAGTGGTAATAGATCCGGGAGCGGAAGGCAAAAGAATTTTAAGAAGGATTGAATCGTTAGGTCTAAATGTCCGTTATATTATCTTGACGCACGGCCACATTGACCACATCGGCGCGCTGGATGAAGTACAGCGGGGCACCGGCGCCAAAGTGCTGATTCACGCTGAAGACGCCGGTATGCTTACTGACGCGGGCAAAAACCTTTCGACATTTGTGGGGCCTGCGGCAAGAATGCGCGCGGCGGACCAACTGCTTAAAGACGGAGATATTATCAAGGTAGGAAAAGTAAATATAGAAGTAATTCACACCCCCGGTCACACAAAAGGGGGGATCAGCCTCAAATGCGGGCCTGACGTGATATTTTCCGGGGATACGCTTTTCGCAGGATCGGTTGGCCGCTCAGATTTTCCCGGGGGCAGTCATACCCAGCTTATTGCATCGATAAAGAAAAAACTATTACAATTCCCACCGGAAACAAATGTATACCCGGGGCACGGTCCCGCGACCACTATCGGAAGAGAAAAACGTTACAACCCATTTCTAATTTATTAAGTATGAACCCTGTTNCGTTTAAAAAATAAAGGGAACCCAAAATTTTATTGGGTTCTCTTATTACTTGTTAAGAAGACTGCAAATTTTATTTATTTTTAGGACAGAATATATTGGGAGAGGGACAACTCGATTTTAAAGATGCCTGTCGAAGAGATTGGGAGCTTGTGATTAACACCTATCTTAAGGGATTCTGGTTATGCTGCAAAGCAGTTCCGGGCCGCATGAGGGCGCAAGAATTCGGGCGCGTTGTGAATAAAAGTCATTAATGCACAACCTGTTAAGATGCCGGGTAGAATTGAAGACGTTGCAAACGCAGTGTTATTTTTTGTGATGAAGAAACAAGTTGTATAACCGGACAGATATTATTATGTAGACGTTGGGCGCCATGTTGTTTAGTATTCTCTAATAAAGGCAGGGGGCAATTTTGCAGAAAATATGAATAATGATGTTCTTGATATCTGTAGCGATCTTCTGGATAAGATTACTGTTATTAAAGGTTATCTTAAATTGAATACTGAGCGGAAAAAAGTTGACTATTCACCGGTATTACTGCAAGAAATAAATGAAATAGAATTGCTGGTTAATCAAATTGTTGATATCATAAAAAAAGACTGATAAGAGTTAGTGAATTGTTTTCCATGATATAATAAAAAAAGGTTGGCATTCAGTTTATATATGAAAGGGTGGCGGGTATATGGCTTGTGTAGTCATAATGGCCGGTGGACGGGGGGAGAGGTTTTGGCCGCGAAGTAGGATGGCGATGCCAAAACAATTTTTAAACTTGATTGGAAGTAAAACTATGCTGCAGTTAACAGTAGAACGGGTGCAAGGATTAGTCGACATGGAAGATATTTATGTGGTGGCAGGGGCGGAGTTTAAGGACATAATAATTAGACAAATTCCATATTTACCGGATAGTAATATTATTATTGAGCCTTTTGGACGGGATACTGCAGCGGCTATCGGGCTGGCGACACTGGTTGTGCGGCAAAAGAAACCTCTTGATGTGATGGTTGTGCTTCCGGCTGATCATTACATAAACGATATTTCCCGGTTCCGGGATGTAATAAAAGGCGCCCTGGCAGCAGCCAGCCAGGGGGAAGATATTATTACCCTTGGTATTACCCCGCATAGACCTGAAACTGGGTATGGTTACATCCACCAGGGTAATAAATTCGGGGTTTTTGCCGGGATAAACACCTATCATGTCGATCGTTTTTTAGAAAAGCCAAACTATGAGCAAGCTTTGAAGTTCCTTGCAACTGGGGATTATTTGTGGAATAGTGGTATGTTTATTTGGCGGGTTGATTTAATTAGTAAATTGATTGAAATTCACACTCCAAAATTGGCTGAAGGTTTAAGGATTATTGAAAAAACCTTGGGTACGGAGCAATATCAGGATACTCTTAAAGAGGTATATGCTGATTTGCCAAAAATTTCTGTTGATTACGGTATCCTGGAGAGGGCGGATAATATATTGGTAATCCGCAGCGATTTTGGTTGGGATGATCTCGGGTCGTGGACGGCTCTGGATCGGTATGCTGATAAAGATGAGAGTGGCAATGTTCTCGACGGTAAAGGAATTTTTCTGGATACAAATGATACTTATGTATACTCTCCTAATAATACCGTAGCAGCCATCGGCGTTGATGATTTAATTATTGTTTGTGATAATGATTGTTTGCTTGTTTGTCGTAAGAACAAGGCGCAAGAAATTAAGAAAGCAGTACGATTATTAAGGGATAAAGGTTTTGAAGATGTACTATAAAAACAATGTCCGTTTCGCCTGTGTAAAAATGGTCTCTATAGATTAAGAAGACTTTTTAAAAAATGACTTTAATATAGTTTTTGCGCCGGAGGTGGCCACACTAATAAAACCTTTATGTTTCTCAAAAATCCCATCCAAGGCCTCCAAGAGGGTATCTATTTGCTCCCTGGTTACCTGCAGGGGCGGCTCCAGACGGATCACGTTGGGGTTGTTCAAGGTGTAAGCAGTAATGATCCGGTATTTATTCAGCAATTCTCCGGCGATCATGCTGCCCAGGTACTCTTCTGAAATTTTATTTGCCAGTCCAAAAGTTGCTTTTACCGTGAAGCTTTCAGGTTGATTGAATTCAATCCCGGCCATCAGGCCGCGGCCTCGTACTTCTTTGACCAAAGTATGACTTTCTTTCAACCTGCGAAGACCGGCCAGCAGGTAATCTCCGCTTTCACGCGCCCGTTCAGGCAGATTTTCCTCATATAATACCTCCAGGGTTGCTATAGCCGCTGCCGCAGCCCAGGTATTTCCACCAAAAGTGGAAGTGTGCAACAGTGCTTTGTCTAAACTCCCATATGCTCTTTCCCAGATTTCGCCTGTGGTTATATAAGCGCCAATGGGCATAATTCCTCCGCCAAGGGATTTAGCCAGACACATGATGTCAGGTGTGACATCTTCGTGCTGGCAGGCGAACAACTCTCCGGTTCGTCCCAGGCCGGTCTGGATTTCATCAAATATGAGCAGTGTATTATATTTTGTGCAAATTTGCCTGACGCCGGACAGATAGCCTGCTGGTGGCAGGATTACCCCGCCTTCGCCCTGAATAGGCTCGACGATAAANGCGGCNNCNGTTTTNTCTCTTAATTTGCCTTCAAGCGCATCTAAGTCGCCGAAAGGTATTGANACNNTGNCNGGTATTAAGGGGCTGAAATGCTTTCTGGTATTTCTCGCGTCCGGTTACTGACAGGGCGCCCATGGTTTTGCCGTGAAAGGAGCCGTTACAGTAAACCAGTCCCTGCCGCCCGGTGGCTATCCGTGCCAGTTTCAACGCTCCTTCCACAGCTTCTGCTCCACTGTTGCAAAAGAAGGAACGTTGCAGATTGCCCGGGGTTATTGCAGCCAGGTTTTTGGCCAAGGCGCTCGCAACGGTACCAAGCGACGCCTGAAGCAAGTTTGGCAGTTCTTTTACCTGGTCCAGCGCTGCCAGGATGCGCGGGTGGTTGTGACCTAAATTCAAAGCACCGTAGGCGCCTAAGAAGTCCAGGTACAAATTGCCCTTGTTATCCCAGACATTAATCCCTTCGGCCCTAACAAACTGTTTATTAAAATTTAAGAGATTCAACATTGTGGCCAGACCGGCGTTAAGATAAGTTTTATAGTTCTCTGTAACCTGCTCCCGGTTCTGTTTAACAGCATCCTGCAGGGAAATAAAAGCAGTTGGCTTTTTAATTTTTCACACCTCGTTTATGATTGGTATATATAATATTATTTTCTCTGTTTGGTCAAAAATACCTTCAAGCTTATTAAATATCATTCTATTTCCTTGACATGGCAGCTAAAGTCGACTAAAATGTACCCGTAAAGTAATTTACCTTGATAGTGATTTTTGACATAATTTTCGAGACGAGATTCGAGACGAGATTATTGAATTATTCTGCTGGCTAAGCGGGTGACGGACCGGTGTTGGAAAAAGTCGCTTGGATGAATCTACTTTATGATTTTTACGGACAACTTTTAACTAACCGCCAAAGAAATTTTA
>Ga0067045_1029611_pt1 | contig 19340 bp, 18 predicted proteins | sample TerdegcTABiofilm_FD_59184 | JGI IMG/M metagenome (GOLD analysis project Ga0067045, IMG submission 59184) | Combined Assembly of (Gp0054472, Gp0054536) Wastewater bioreactor microbial communities from Singapore -Terephthalate degrading... | reverse complement strand
TATTGTACTACAGAGCTTCAAGATTTCACTAGAAAGGGGATGGTTAAAATGATTACGGATCAGAGGCCGATCGGGTGTTGACATAAAGTAACTTCTATGATATATAATCTTATAGTTGTATATATAACCGATAAACTAAAGACTGAATGATAAAGAGATGAGTACAAAAGATCTTAAAATACTAGACAGAAATAGTCCTATACCTTTATATTATCAACTTAAAGAAATCCTTCTGGATAGAATAAGAAACAGGGAAATAAAAGAAGGTGGATTTTTGCCAACTGAAGAAGAGCTGTGTAGAGAATTTGGAGTAAGTAGAGGTACGGTAAGAAAGGCTATAGCAGAACTTAAAGAAGAAGGTTATGTTACCTCTGAACAAGGTAAGGGTGTATTTCTGATAAAGCCTAAATTTGAGCAAAGTCTTCTAAGATTCTATAGTATTGGTAGAGAGATGCAGAATAAACATTTGGACTTCCATACAAAAGTGATAATTAAGGAGATAACTAAGCCTACAAAGGGGATACAAGAAGCTTTAAATCTTTCAGAGGATGAAGAGTTAAATAAGATAGTAAGGGTAAGGTATTTAGATAATGAGCCAGTGATAATAGAGAATATTTTCATTCCTGTAAAAGTATGCCCTAACTTGTTAGAAGAAGACTTAGAAGGTATACCGCTATACGATATCTTAGAAGACAAATATAAATTAAAGATTTTAAAGGTTAGTGAGACATTAGAGCCAGTAGTTCTTAGGAAAGAAGAGGCTAAGATATTAGGAAGTAAGATAGGGTTTCCTGCATTTCTAGTAGAGAGAATAACATACTTAATAGATGAAAGTCCGATAGAGGTAAGGAAGAGCATAGTAAGGGGAGATAGATTTAAGTTTACTACTGAGTTATATAGATAGGAGGTGATATCTGAGTATTGAATCTATGACTTTATTTTAGAATAAAGTTGGATTTAGGGAGAGAAACCGGATTTTAATAAGTAAAGTAAACTTGAAGGAGGTGTTCAAGTAAGATGAAAAAAGTATTTTTAAGTCTGTTAGTTTTACTGATGGTTATTGGTTTGGTTATATCTGGTTTTTCCTTTTCTCTAGGAAGTGAAGTTAAAAATCCAAGACAATATAACTCTCCACTGGATTATAGAAAAGCTACTGGAAAGAAGATAATTAGTTTTAAAGAAGCCCCTATGCTCGCAGAATTGGTAAAACAGGGAAAGCTTCCACCAGTGGAGAAAAGATTACCTAAGAATCCTGTAGTAGTAGAAGTAGTTGAGGAGATTGGGCAGTATGGAGGAACTTGGAGAAGAGCATGGTTAGGTCCATCAGATGCCCCTGGCCCTAATAAAATTGGAGCTTATGTAAGACTTGTAAGGTATACCTATGACGGTAAGAAACTTGAGAATGATCTGGTCGATTCCTGGAAGATGTCAAAAGATGGAAGAACCTTTACTTTCCATATAAGAGAGGGTATAAAATGGTCGGATGGAACTCCATTCACTACTGAAGATGTAATATTCTGGTATAAAGATATACTCCTTAATAAGGATCTTACTCCTACACTTCCTGAATGGTTAACAATGGAAGGAAAACCGCCAATAGTTGAAAAGATCGACTCCTATACATTTACTGTTACCTTCTCTAAACCATACCCAATATTTGTTTATAGACAAGCATACTATGGGGGGTTCTATGCTCCTAAGCACTATCTGAGCCAATTTCACCCAAGTTATGTTTCAGCTGATAAACTTAAAACTATGGCTAAAGAAGCTAATTTTGAATTTTGGTACCAACTGTTTAGTGTTAAAAACAACTGGCAGCAAAATCCAGACTTACCTGTACTCTATTCTTGGCGGGTTATTTCTTTTACCCCTGCTCGGATGATTATGGAGCGTAATCCATATTTTTATAAGATAGATCCGGAAGGAAATCAATTGCCCTACATAGATAGGGTTGTACATGACTTAGTACAAAATAAGGACATGGTTACTATGAAAGCAATAGCAGGAGAAATAGATATGCAACAGAGACATATAGAATGGGCTAACTATACGCTTTTTATGGAGAATCAAAAAAAAGGAGATTATAGAATAATAAAGTGGATAGACGCAAATGCAGGCTCTCCTGTTTTATATATAAACCAAAATGTCAAGGATGAGATCTTAAGAAAGTTATTTAGGGATAGAAACTTTAGAATAGCCTTATCGATAGCTATAGACCGAAATGCTATAAATCAGTTAATCTTCCTAGGTCTAGGCAAACCTAGACAGGCAGCAGTAGTAAGTATGTCTCCTTATTTTGATCCAGGATGGGAGAAAGCTTACGCAGAATATAATCCAGAGGAAGCTAATAGAATTTTAGATAAACTGGGTTTAAAGAAGGGTCCTGATGGTATTAGACTTAGACCTGATGGGAAACCATTAGAAGTAACTATAGAATTTGCTTCTGGTGTCTTTGGCCCTTGGGAAGATGTTCTAAACATGGTTAAGAATTACTGGGGAGCAATAGGAATTAAAGTTGCTCTGAAACCTCAAGAGCGAGCTCTTTATAATACTAGATGTAATGCTAATGAGGTTCAGATTGGTGTATGGGACATGAGAAGAGTTTGTTTATTACTTATTAATCCTGATAGACTTTTGGGAACAGCTTATGGAGATAGTCCTTGGGCTCCACTTTGGGGTATGTGGTATCTAACTAAAGGTCAGGCTGGAGAGGAACCACCTGCAGAAGTAAAGAAGATATTTGACCTTTGGGAAAGAACGAAAACTGCTATGACTGAGCTAGAAAGAACTAGATTGCTACGGGAAATTATGAATATACATAAAAAGAACATATGGATGATAGGAACTGTGGGAGAGCCTCCTCAATTAACTATAGTAAAGAATAATTTTAGAAATGTACCAGAAGGATTAATATGGGACGATGCATTACAATCTCCAGCTAACGGTTATCCAGAACAGTTCTTTATTAAGCAGAAATAAGGAGATTATAGCCCCCTATTTAGAGGGGGCTCCTTTTATATTTTTTGATTAAGGAGGTAATACTTATGTATTCTCCAAAGAAAGCTATTTTGATAGGTTTAGATGGGGTAAATCCTATATTTCTAAGTAGACTTATAGATGAAGGATTTCTACCAAATTTCAAAAAGTTAAAAGATGAAGGTACATTTGCTCCTTACTGCCTTTCTTCTTTGCCTACATCCACCCCTGAGAATTGGACTACTATAGCTACTGGAGCCTGGAATGGAACACATCAGGTTATGAGTTTTCAAATTTTTCAACCTGAAAATCTTAATGGAAGATGGGTAGTAGGTTATACATCAAAAGAAAGTAAAGCTGAGTTCATATGGACAGCTGCAGAAAGGGCTAAGAAAAAGAGTATTATTATTAAATATCCAGCATCTTGGCCCCCTACTATTAAGGATGGAGTACAAATATGTGGATGTCATGTGAGACCCTGTATACATCAACTAGATAACTCACATTTATTTTCTACTAGACCTTACCCTGGAGGAATAATGCTTAGTTTCACCGAAGCGTCTGGTTGGTCTAATCTTCCTGAATCAGGGTTACCACCTTTGGAATCTTCAATCAAATTTGGAAAAGAAAAAGAAGATTCGCTAGATAATAAAGTTACGCTTCGGACCCCAGTATGTATCATAAATAAGGAAGGGAAAATCTTTTATCTCTTGATATATAGTTCTTCAGGAAATGGCTATGATAAGTTGATAATCACAAGGGAGAGGAATTTAGAATCAAAAGTAGCTGAACTTTCTTTAGGAGAATGGAGCGAATGGATAATAGAAGAATTTCCAACGGAGAGAGGGATAAGAAAAGGAACACTTAGGTTTAAGTTGGAAGAGCTTTCTTCTGATGCCAAATTATTCCGTTTATATTCTACGCAAATTGAAGACGTATCTGAATTCTGTTTTCCATCTTCTTTAGGAGAAGAATTAGTAAGAGAGATTGGTCCGTTTATTACTGATATGGGTTGGGAAGGAATAGGTTTTGGATGGATAAGTGATAAGACTTTTTTAGAATTGGCAGATTATCAGAATGATTGGTTAGCTAATGCAGTTTTGTATCTTACTAAGAAGATTGATTGGACATTATGTTTTGTCCAATCTCATTGTATAGATTGTGCTAATCATTATTGCTTATCTAAGGCAGATTTATTAGTGAATAAAAACAGAGAAGAATCAGAGTATTATTACAGCTTTATAAAAGAATTATATAGAAGTTTAGATAGAATGTTAGGGAAAATACTGGACAATATAGATAAGGATACTCTTATAATTGTAGTCTCCGATCATGGAGGAATAGCATCGTCAGGAGGGAAAGTGGTTATTGATGCTTTAGAAACTTCGGGTTTCGTAGTAACTAGACAGGATCCTTTGACTGGACTAAAAGAGATAGATATAACTAAATCTAAGGCATATATTTTGAATGAGGTATCAATAAATATAAACTTAAAAGAATTAGACCAATATGGTATAGTTGAGTTGAAGGACTATAAAAAAGTTAGGGAAGAAATAATTTATGCACTTCAGAGTTATAAAGATCCAAGTACTGGTCTAAATCCCTTTAGCCTAATTTTGAGAAAAGAGGATGCCAGAATAATTGGTTTATATGGTGACGAATCTAGAAGAAAGATAGGAGATATTATCTTTGCCTTAAGACCTCCTTTCGGAGGTACCCATGGCCCTCAACTTTCTACCGCTGAATGGGGTATAAGTTCAATAGGAAGCCTTTTTCTTATAAAGGGACCTGGAATAAAAAAAGGGTATACTTTAGATAGAAATGTATGGTTAGTAGATATAGTTCCTACTATCTGCTACCTTTTAGATTTGCCTATTCCTAGAGATGCCCAAGGGAGTATTTTATATCAGGCACTGGAAGACCTAGATATTAAACTCAATGAAAAAAGAGAAATAGAAGAAGAAAGGGATCGGTGGAAGAAAGCTTATTATAGAGAAATAGATATATCGCATATGCAATAAAAACGGAGGTGATACAAATGAATTTCTATCAAAATGATGCGGGGAAAGATCCTAATAGGCCTAATGTTGTTCTTATATGCTGTGATCATCTTAGGGCAGATTGGCTAGGATGTAATGGTCATCCTTCTATTATGACCCCTCAAATAGACCAACTTTCATATGAAGGTGTTAATTTTAGATCCGCCTTCAGTGAATGTCCTATATGTGTCCCTGCTCGAAGGATCCTTATGACAGGAATGGGACCATACTCTATCCATATGAACGACAATAGAGATCTTCAGCCTTTCCCCGAAGGCCCAAAGCTAGCAGAAGTGATGACAAGAGCGGGGTATCAGACCTTTGCTGTAGGGAAACTTCATACATGCCCTCAGAGGAATAGGATAGGATTTGAAGAAGTAATTTTAAATGAGGAAGGGCGTAAACAAGGCGGACTTATAATGGATGATTATGAAGCCTTCCTAAATGACAGTGGTTATGCTCATCTTGCCTATACTCATGGGCTAGGGAATAATGAATATGGACTAAGGATTAGTCCTTTACCTGAAAGGTATACTTCTACACATTGGACAGCTCAAGAAGCTATGAAATTTATTGAGAGGAGAGACCCTACTAGACCGTTCTTCTTACACATCTCCTTTGACAAACCTCATCCCCCTATTACTCCGCCTTGGGAATATTATGAATTGTATAGAGATATAAAGATGCCTGAACCTGTAATGGGAGAATGGGTTAAATATAAATTACCTACAAGGGTAAAATATCTTCAAATTCGTAATAACTATAATGATTGGAAGGAGCATCCTTTAATGATACAGCAGAGTCTTAGGGGTTACGCTGCTATGGTGACTCATATAGATAGTATGATTGGAGTGTTCTTAGGGACGTTGAGAGAACATGGTCTGTTAGACAATACTTTAATTATCTTTATAAGTGATCATGGAGATCAGCTGTTTGATCATGGAAATCTAGCTAAAGGGGATTTCTTTAGAGGATCTACAAATATTCCATTTATTATTCGTCCGCCTAAGCATTGGGCAAGGAAGTATAACATGTCTTTAGGGAGAGTAAATAATACTGCTCCAGTGGGGCTTATGGATATAATGCCTACCATTTTAGATATATGCGGTATTGAAATTCCTAGCTCTGTAGAAGGAAGAAGTTTAGTTCCCTTACTTTTAGATGATAAGGCAGAGTTTCGAGAGTATACTTGTGGAAATTGTGGTGTAGTTTATGGAGTAAGTGATGGACGTATGAAATATATGTGGTTTAGTGATGATAACTATGAGTTCTTATTTGATACATATAAAGATCCTCACGAATGCTACGACTTGTCAGAGAAGCCTGAATATAGAGATGACTTAGAGAGACTTCGTGGTTATCTGATAAAATGGCTTGAGGAAAATAACGACCCTCATGTAGAAAATGGGAAGTTAAAGCCTATACCAGTAAACTGGGACTTTGAAGAGGCCCAAGCTTCTACTGGATGGAATAATAGAGGGCGACATTGATAATTGATACTAAGTTATTTAGAGTTTCCTTTCTGGACTAGATTTTTTATTCATAATGTACCAGGTCCTAGCCGGAAAGAAGGGATAGAGTAAAGATATTTTATACTTTCGAGGGTGTAAAATAATCTGTGTAAATTCCCGCTAATAAATATAGAAATGAGAACAAGTATGGCGATACTTAGTAAAGAAGAATTAAAAAGACTTGCAGATGAGAATAATATACCTTGACAGACCCAAGGAGGTTGATATATACAACAAATCCGATAGAGAGCCTAAATAGTCAGATAAGGAAACTTAATAGGAGTAGGGTAATATTTCCGAATGATGAGGTGTTATTCAAGGGGATATACCTACCAGTAATGGAAGTTACCGAAAAGTAGACGGGTAAAATAAGGGACCGGCATTTGATACTGGCAGAGTTAGTTGTATATTTTGAGGATCGATTAGGAGGATACCTATAAAATGAGATACTAGGGAATTTACACTAGTTTCTTGACAGACCCTATTATTAAAGATATATTGCTTAGATTCGTCTACAAGTTTTAGGCTCTTCTATAACTTTATCTCTTATTTCCTATTCTTAGAAGGAAGTCTCTATTAATGAATTCTTAGAAAGAAGATAGCATAAAGAAAGAAAAAGTGAGAAAATACTTTCCTTGATACTACTTGTTCAGCATTAGTAAAATAAAATTAAGTCTTTTTAGAAACAGGAGGACCATCAATATAGTATAGAATTGACCACAATTCCCTGATAGTGTAGAATAGAATTGATATTGAGGAGGAGATAATGTTAGAGATTTCTCTGTTTTTGCTGTCTATTGTATTAGTAGTTATATTATTCTACATTATTAGAAGGGAAAGGGGACTTTCAAAGGAAGATATTGGGGCTATAAAAATTCAGGCTGAAAACATCTTAAGGACACTCCAAGAGACCTATGCTAAATTAGAGACTCAGAAAGTTATAGATGAGGAGATTCAAAGGATTACAAAGAGACTAGAATCTGCTCTTCTAGGGAGTAAATCTAAAGGAGAGATGGGGGAAAATATACTTTATGAATCATTGAGGCAATTTCCTCCTGAGATGATAGACATAAACTTTAAGGTAAACGGAAGACCTGTTGAATATGCAGTGGTCTTGAGCGATGGTAAAAGACTTCCTATAGATTCAAAATGGGTGGGTTTAGATGAAGATTCTTCCGATATAGAGAAAGCTATAGCCAAAAAGGCAAAGGAAGTTTCTCAGTATATAGATCCTGAATCTACTATTCCTATGGCTATAGCAGCTGTCCCTGACAGTATATTTGCACAGTGTAAACAGGCTCACATAAAGGCTTATAGGGAGAATAGGGTTCTTATTATGCCTTACAGTATGACAATACCCTATATACTCTCCCTCTATAGTCTTCATAAAAGTTATGCCCGTAATATAGATACAGAGAAGGTAAATTTTTATCTGAGTGAAATAAAGACATCTATAAATAAATTAGAAACGTTATTGGAGAATAATATTGCGCGATCAATAACTATGGCAAATAATGCCTATAATGAGGGGAAGCAGATATTGTATAAGATTAGGGGGGCGATAGATTATATAGAAAATTCTAATAAAATGGAGGAGGAAAATGGAGAGAAGGATTTATAGGTCCAGAAAGAATCGAATGATTGCTGGGGTATGTGGTGGCATAGCTGAGTATTTGAATATAGACCCTGCCATAGTAAGGCTCATAATGGCACTATTAGTATTAGCTAATGGATTAGGAATAATTCTATATATACTAGCGGTTATCATTATCCCAGAGAAGCCAGAGGAAACTGGAGATGTAAGCTCAAGCCCTTATGTAGAGACTCATAGCCCTGTAACACTCGGAGTAATTCTTATTATAATAGGAATAGTTGCGATTATATGGTCTGCAGGAATTCCTTGGCTACATATGGTAAGCCCAGGCGTGTTTATAGGGGTAGTGGTTCTACTTGCTGGCTTATACTTCTTGATAAGAGGGTGGAAATAATTTGTGTATGATGTAATAGTTGTTGGAGCTGGTCCTAGTGGATCTAGCTCTGCGCTATTTCTTGCTAGAAGGGGGTTAGATGTACTAATTATAGAGAGGAAGAGGCTTCCTAGATATAAAGTCTGTGCAGGAGGAACATCTAGATATACATTTGAGCTTTTAGATGTTCCTCCTGCATATTTTGATGCGTTTAATATAGAGAAGATTAGGGTAATCTATAAAGATAGGGAAAGGGAATACAGGATACCTAGTAATAGTATATTTACCCTTCATAGAGATCAGTTTGATTATAAATTAACTCAATTGGCATGTCAGAATGGTGCTAAGCTTGTAGAAGGTGAAGAGGTAATAGAAATAGAAGAGGATAGTTGCTTAACTGTAAAGACAAATCTTGGTCATATATTTAAGACTAGATATCTTATAGGAGCAGATGGAATAGGTTCTAAAGTTGCAAGATTTGTAGGGAGTAATTTTAGGTATCGTGTACCACTGGCCATACAGAAGGATATTCCGTATAAAACCCCTGAACCTACTATCTCTCTCTTTATGGGTTTAGTTCCTATGGGTTATGGTTGGATATTCCCTAAGAATAATCTGGTGTCTGTGGGACTTGGAGCCTATGCATTTTCTCCAAGAGAGATGCCTAAACTCCTATCGCCAATTCTAAGAGACTTTGATCATAGAAATATTCCACTTCTTGCTCATCCAATCTCTTTTTACAGAGGCAAAAGGAGACTTGCTACAGAGAAGATAATCTTAGTTGGAGACTCTGCACATATAACAGACCCATTTAGTGGTGAAGGGATAAGAAATGGAATAAAGAGTGCTAAGATAGCAGAGGAGACCATAGGGGAATGTATACGGAGAAATAGATCCTTAGATGTCTATACTGATAGACTCTATAAAATTATGGCTCGAGAATTATTCTTTGCATGGATAATAAGTGGAATATTTTACAAATTCCAAGATAAGATCTTTAATTTAATGGATAGATTTGATATGGGAGCTATACTATCTAATTTACTAAATGAAAAGACTTCTTACTCTCAGATTCTCAAAAGGCTTGTAAGGGCTATTCCTTTTAGATTTCTATAAGACTTTGCGAATTAAATATCGAACTTATTTTATAGTGTTTACATATACATAATATTAGAGAAAAAAGAAAATTAGCTTTCATACATCCTTTCTTGATATAATATTATTTAGGGAAAGGATGTATGAAGTCAAAAAAGTATAAAGAACAGGATGATATAGACCTTATAAAACTCGCCCAAAAAGGTGATGAAAAAGCATTTGAAGAAATAGTAAACAGATATTCGAATCGAGTAATAAATCTTGCTACTCAGATAATGAGGTCTAAAGACGAAGGGTGGGACGTAGCTCAAGAGGTGTTTATCTCTATATGGAGAAATATAAAGAATTTTGATAGTACTAAGAGCCTATACCCTTGGATAAGAAGGATTACTATTAATGCCTGTTACGAGGAGCTTAGAAAGAGGGGAAAGAGTAAAGAGTCCTCTTTAGATGATGTAGAGGATGATGAGCCAAGTATAGATGTGCCTGATGAGACCTACTCGCCAGAAGATACTTTTAGTAAGATAGAATTGAAGGAGGTTATAGAGAAGGCTTTAGAGTCACTACCAGAACATTATAGGACTACCCTTTGGTTAAGAGTTGTAGAGAATCTGACATATGAGGAGATAGCAGAGACATTGAATATTAATATAGGAACGGTTAAGTCGAGGATAAATATGGCAAGAAAATTGATGCGAGATAGATTAAAATATTATTTGGAGGTAAAGGATGAATCATCCTAGTTTTGAGGAACTTTCTTCTTTTATAGATAGAGAACTACCAGATTGGAAGATTAAAGAGATAAAAGAACATATAGATGAATGTCCTTCATGTAAGGAAAAACTTGAAGTATTACTTATAATAGATCAAGGTGTAAGGGAAAACTATAAAGAGTTTGATACCCAAACTTTTACTGCAGAGGTTTTAGAAAAGATAAATCCTACACCCACAAGACGTTACAGCTTTAGACTGAAACTTGCTACCATCGGTTTAGCAATCTCTCTAATATTTGGAGTTTCTTTAGGTATAGTAAGGGATATGTATAGGGAGAATTTTAATAGAGAAAAACAACTGCTTATAAGTCAACACAACATTATTTCTTCAGGAGATATGGGAGTTATATTTATATCAAACAGATGAGGAAATTAATACTCTTATTTTTGTTGCTAGCTACTATAGGTGTATTAGAAGTAACTTCAGGGAGTCTTATAAATGAGTATATAAATAGTATAGACCCTAAAGTAGACTATTTCGCAGTGGTGAAAGTCACAGTAGGAAACTCTACCGATAAGATAGAGATATTAAAGATTGGAGAATATACAAGTCTTGGTGTAAAGGGGAAGTTATCCAAGATCCATATTATAAGAAGAGAAGATACTTATTCTATAGTTACTGAGGAACCAATAAATGTAGGAGCTCTTTTATGGGCTTATAGATTTTCGAAGGATACAGCTTTGATAAACAAAAACTATTATGTTGTATTTGATGGGTATGAGAATATAAATAATACAAAGACAATGAAGATAATCTTTAATCCTAAATATAAGAGTGGAATAAAAAGGATAGTCTGGCTAAGTATATCCCCGAAGATTATGATGAAATTAGAGGATAGGGACCAAAGTGGTAATCTTATAAGGGCAAGAGAGATAGAAAGTTTACAGATAAATCCAAATATTGATAGAAAGAAGACTTTGGAAGCTCTCTTTGAAAGAGGAATAAAGATTCCAGCTAGGGATAAGTTGCTTTCTCTTAAAGAAGTAGGTAAACAGCTTGGTATAGACCTAGTTATGCCATCTACACTACCGGCAGGATATGAATTTATAGGAGCAGATATACCTCAAGATGGAACTGCCCAATTAGTATTTACAGATGGTATAGGTTTTATATCTATATATCAGATAAAAATTCCTTGGTGGGCAAGACAGAATACTCCTCCGGAAAAGAAAGGATATATAGAGTGGGAAAACTCCGGAATACACTTTATTGTTGTAGGAGATATTCCACAGGATATGTTATTAGAAATAGCAAATAGTATGAGAAAATAAAGTAGGAGGGGAAATGAGTCCCCTCCTAGGATTCTTTATGGATGTAACCTCTTATACTTGGCTTCGAGTTGTTCTCTTGTCTCTACATGATCAGGATCTGGTTGAGGCGCTCCTACCGCACAAACCTCTGCGCACTGCTGAGTATCATACACAGGTACACACTCAGTGCACTTATCAGGATCAATGACATATGGGGATCCTTCTGTAATAGCCTCGTTAGGGCATACCGTTACACAAGCCCCGCACTCGATGCAGTCAGCAGTAATCTTAAATGCCAATAAAATCACCTCCAAGTCTCAAGTAGGTCTAAAAACAAGAATATTATACAACTTTATTAGATAAAAACAACCATTCATTTAAAAATGTTTTATAAGTTTAGATTTTGTATCAATCTTACCCCCTCTTCGATGATCATTCTTCCTGCTTTCCTATCTAGTTTACTACTTCTGGCAAGTCTAGTTTCATAGCCACCTTCATCGAATGCCTTCTCAGTTGGTATATACCCAGAATACCCATTAGAAAGAGATACTATACCAGTATAATTGAAGGGGCTTCTCTGTTTTATCTCTAATCCTATCTCTACAAATGGTTCTCCTGGAATACCAAGTAAACACAAATCACCTAGAGATATACATTGAATCTCTAACTCTTCAAAGTCTCTGTCAAGTTGAGAGATTAATAAGATTTCCTGAGCATAAACTCTCTCTATCTCTACGCTTCCCTTTGCTAGGTCAAAGGCGGTAAGCTCTTTAGACTCATTCTCTATAGTTTCACTTAAAAGCTTTTTAGCCTTTTCTATCTCCCCTTGGGACGGTTTTCTTATTGGGATCTCTAAAAGAGAATTTTTTATCTTTAAATCTATATCTAAGATCTTTACCCTACTGAGGGTCTTTATTATCTTTCCAGCAAGTACCTTACCGATCCTCTCTGCTTCTTTGTATCCTCCTTGAGGGGTTGGATCGTTTACGTCTATATGGTTTACATCTCCTTCTGCACCGTTAAGAAAAAGAATAGGGACATTTCCAAAGAATTTTTTTAGAATTTTATCCATTATGCCTGGATAGTCGGCAGATACCCCTGTACCACCAATAGTATCTACATGATTAGAATAGTTTATTATTAGAGCTATTGGTTCTCCTATTTTACTCTCTATAAGAATCACTAACATCTCTGGATCTATAGGTCCTGCAGGTTTTACTATATTGGGATTTAATTTACCAGGATTTGTAACAATTGAGCCATCTTTCATAACATACCTGCGGTTAAAGATGATAGATTCTTCTTTTCCTCTCCCTACCTTTACTATAGCTTCTTGAAGGTTCCTTTTTGCCATAAAGATACTAGTAGCTACTTTTCTTGTCATAACTTCTATATAGGCTTGATCTATTTCTCCTGCTAAAAGGCCTGTAGTAACTGGACCTGTGTGGGTATGGGTAGCTGATATCATAATGTTATCCTTAGGAATATTGCTCCATATTGAAGCCAGTTCTCGTATCTTTAGAATAAGTTCTCTTGGTATCACACAAAGGTCACAGGAGGTTATTGCCACCTCGTTTGTCTCAGTCTTTAGAACGACTGTTTTTGCATATAGATTATCTAAGATATTATCAGCCTTTCTTATGTTAAAATATCCAGCCAAGTCTATTCCAAGCGGAGGTGTTATATCTATCTCATATGCTCCTGCTAAAATCCTACTTCGCATAGGCTTTTGCTACCTTTAGTATTGCTTTACCTATAAGATACATATGTTCATCCTGTAATGTAGGCCATATATGAACAACAAACGTTCTTTCTTCTAGCCATGCACAGTTAGGACAGAATACCTTATCATACTGAACTGATTGCGGGTTTGTGTACTCTTTACTTCTAAATGGGAATTTGAATCTACCAAAACCATTATGATTTATATACGCCTCTTCTTTATAAGATTGTGGCCAGAACTCCTTCCATGCATATACCCCTTCTGCTATTACTGCATCTAAAAAGGTCTTTTTGTCGCACCTTAATTCATCAAGATTCAGCACTATAGGATATACATAATATCCATTTCTTCTCTCAGGTGTATCTAAGGGTAGTGTTAGTATCTGAGGGCAATCTTTTAACATTTCTGTTAAGATCTGAGCGTTTCTCCTTCTCCTAGGCAAATTCCACGAATCAATCTTTTCTAACGCCTTTATCCCTATAACTGACTGCATCTCAGTCATCCTATAGTTAAATCCGACTCTCCTATGTATGTACGGTAAGGCTTGTTCCATCTCTAATAAACTTATCCTTTTTCTGACATCATAACCATGATCTCTAAATGAGCGAGCCTCCCAGGCTATTTCTTCATTGTCTGTTACTACCATACCACCCTCCCCACCAGTAGTGAATGTCTTGTTCTGGCAGAAACTAAAGCATCCTACATCTCCAATAGTTCCTACTTTCTTTCCCTTATACTCTGCTCCATGAGCCTCTGCTGCATCCTCTATTACAAAGAGGTTATACTTCTTAGCTATTGCCATAATCCTATCCATATCGCACACTATTCCATAAAGATGGACAGGTATTATAGCTCTGGTCCGTTCTGTAATCTTTCTTTCGACATCATCAGGGTCTATACAGTGGTCTTCTCTATTTACATCGGCAAATACAGGTATTGCTCCTGCCTGGACTATACAAAAGGAAGAAGCAATAAATGTATAAGGGACTGTTATTACTTCATCTCCAGGACCAATGTTTAATGCGCCAAGGGCAGTATGGAGGGCACTTGTTCCGCTTGACGTAGAGACTGCGTATTTTGCTCCGCACCACTTGGCGAATTTTTCTTCAAACTCCATCCCTTTGTTTCCGGTCCAGTAATTAACCTTGCCACTTCTTAATACCTCTGTAACTGCCTGAATCGTTTCTTCGTCGAACCAAGGCCATGTTGGAAGTTTCTCTTTGATAACTGGTTCTCCCCCTTCTATCGCTAATTTTTCATTACCCATCCTCTTCACTCCTTTCTCAAAGTAATCTGTGATTTACTCTTACTCGACTCATAACAAGCCTCTATAACCTTTAAATTCCATAAACCTACTTCTCCAGGCACAGGTGGCTCTTTATCTTCCTCTATAGCAGAAGAAAACGCTTCTATCTCTGCTTCATAGATGTTTACAGATTGAGCTTCTATTTTTATTCCATTTACTATTTCCCTTACCTGAGATGCATCATAATCCTTTGAATCTTCTAAGAATGCTATCATTTCTCCATAAGAAGATTGACCTATAGTCCCTTCGGCAAGAAGACTGCCTTTTGTCCCATAGATTTCCAATCTATTTTTGCTTGAGTTATCCGGTATATTGAAATAACTATCTATAACTCCATGTGCTTTATTCTTAAATCTTACTATTACTACGCTTGAGTCTTCTGATTTATATTTATGTATCACATTATCAGTAAAACACGATACTGTCTCTATTTCTGTATCAAGGATATACTCTAGAAGATCAAGACAATGACTTCCCATATCTATTAGTGATCCTCCGCCCCCTAATTTAGGGTCCTGCCTCCAAGCTCTAGGGATAGGCGGATACCAACAGGAAAGCTGAGCTCTAGCAAATACTATCTCTCCTAGATTGCCGTTTTTTATCATCTCTTTGGCTTTATTATGTAGAGAATGGAATCTCATCATATAACCTACACCAAGCTTCACATTATTCTTTTTACATACTTCTATAGCATCTTTTGCCTCTTTTGAATTTAGAGCCAACGGCTTTTCACACAGTATATGTTTGCCCGCTAAGGCTGATTTTATGATCTGATCTTTGTGCAGATATACAGGTGTTGCAATGTATACTGCCTGAATACGAGTATCACTAAGGATATCTTCTATAGTAGTATAATATTCTACCCCAAACTTTTTTCCTACTTCCATTGCCTTATTTTTATCTATATCCATAACAGAAATAAGCTTAGCATTCCTTGCTTTTGAGATACCTTCTGGAATGGTCCTCCTGTATGCTATACCGCCACATCCAATAACACCCCAATTGATCATAGAAAAACCTCCTATTTAAAGAATATCTTTAATCTTAATCGGCTCTTTTCTCTCCCTTGATCTTATTCCTGCAATAATAACTTTAGTGATCTCTATAGTTTCTTCGAAAGGGTATGGCCTCTTACCAGTTTTTACAAAGTCAATAAACGTTTGTAGTTGTTTTTTAAACATATAAAAACTATCAGAAATTGTTATGATTTTGGTGTTATTTTTACCAATTATATCGTATTTAGAAAGCTGAGCAGGATAAATTACATTTACTATAGATTGCCTTCCGTCTATGTACTTTAGATGCACTATATTAAAGTTCTCGTTACCTAGGTTATATACCTCTTCTATTCCATATCCCATTAATTGACATAATCCTTCTATACAATGGACTCCATACTTTTCCCAACTCTTGTTTATCAATCCAGCAACAAATAGGATTTCTCCTAAATCTTTTCTATCTAAATCTTCTATCTCTTTGGCATATCTATAACTAGAAGAAGAAAGGATTGGTTTCCCTTCCTCAAAGAATCTTATAAACCTTCTTAGGTCATCTTCATTATCGGTAAGCGGCTTATCTATGAATACTGGAATATTCCTCTTAATAAAAGGCAAAGCTAAAGCAAGATGCCTTGAACCCACATCCTCCCCTATAATTACAGCATCTACTTTCCCTATAACATCTTCCGGATTATCTACTATATTTTCGATAAGGGAAGTCTTTGCTATTCGATAAGCTTCTTCTTTATCTTCTGCCCATATATGCGTTACCTTTGCCCCAGAAATTCCTAGATTTTGTTTAGGTTGTTTTGAGAGATAGTCGTAAATGATGGGAAAAGGACAATTCTTCATCATCTCTTCATTGTAGTTACCATTTATAATTGCACTCCAAGAGTAAGGATGTCCGTTCCCTTCACTCCTTCCTAACATAGCTAGTTTAATCATTTTAAACCTCCAAAAGTAAAACCAATACTTTCATAGTCTTTTTTTAGTTTTAAAAATGAATCTCTTAAAAATATGACATCAGCCCCATTAGTTATGAATAGATAACCAATATCTAACAGTTTTTCTGTTCTTTCTATATTAATTCCAGGGGCTCCTGCGAATTTCCTATATTTTTTGGCTGTTTCTGCCACATTTTTTAATACCTCCCAGATCTCTGGTTTTTCTAAATCTCCCGGGAATCCTAAAGCTTGACTTAAGTCTCCTATTCCTACAAAAAGGATATCAACTCCAGGTAACTTTGCTATATCTTCTATATGTGGGATTATTTCTGGATCTTCGATTTGAAATACTAAAAAAGTCTCCCTGTTAGAGAATTCTAGATAATCATTTAAATTCATTAGCCCCCAATCTGCATCAGCGTTAACCCCATCTAATCCTCTTCTACCAATAGGATAGAATCTAGTAGCTTCTATCCAAAATTTGGCTTCTTCTACAGATTTTATGTGAGGAACCATTATACCTTTTGCTCCCATTTCTAAGGGTTTTATAGCTGAAGTATAATCATTTTTTTCGATACGAACCATACTATCCATACCTGTCAGACGGGCAGAAGTAATCAGACTGTAAAGTGTTTCGCTATTTGTCCAAAGATGTTCTTGGCATAGCCATACACAGTCAAAACCGATAAGTCCAATTAATTCTATAATAGCAGGATCTTTAAAATTTGCTTTAGTACACAGGACAGGATTTCCTGATCTTAATTTTTCTAATACCCTACTTTTCTGCATATATGTTCACCTTTCTTTCCCTTTGAAATGACTTTACATATAGAGCTACTATTAATGCTTCTTTTGCTTCTTTTATATCAGTTGGAAGTTTTATTTTCCCTTCTATAGCATCAAGGAACTCATTGGCTTGAAAAATATATGGGTCATCACTAGTGAAGTTGTAAGATGCTATCTCCTTCCAATTATTCTCGTCACTATTACAGAATGATATCTGATGAATCCCTTTATTAACTGTATATCTTAGATTCCCCTTATTACCTACAAGTTCAATCTCTGTTGTATTTGGTTTTTGAAACTGATTTACAAAGATATCTACTAGAGATCTATTTTTGAATCTAAGAATGATGATTGAGCTATCTTCAACCTTTACCCCCTCAAGTTCTAGGTGGTCATAAAATCCTATCGCATCTTCTACCTCTCCAAAGTAATACTGGGCAAGATTTATAGCATGTGTAGCTGCGTCTAGTATGCACCCTCCACCAGTTTCTTCCTTGGCATAGTATATATTGCGATAGTCAGGTCTATATTTAGGATATTCCTGTGACATGTTAAATCTTCCCATTTTTAATACTCCAACGATGCCGTCCTTTATTAACTCTTTTAACCTTCTATAGGAAGGGAGACTGCGACGTACATATGCTACTCCCATTATAAGCTTTTTCTTATTTACCAATTCTATTAGTTTATCTACGTCTATTAAATTTACAGAGAGAGGTTTTTCTATCAGACAGGGAATATCAAATTCAGCACAACGAATAGCCATAGGTATATGCATGTGAGCAGGTGTAGCTATCAGTACCCCGTCAAATTTATTTAAAAGAATATCATCAAAGGATATAAATGTCTCCTCTATTGGATAACGACTTTTTAAATCTTTTAGTCTTTCTTCTCTAGGGTCACATACAGAGATCTTGGTTCTGTTAGTAGCTAAAAAACAACGCACATGCCTTTCACCTATACCTCCTCCACCAACTATCAAAATATGTTTCATTTTGCAGTATATCCTCCGTCAACAACAATATTTGCTCCAGTAATGTAAGAAGAGGCATCCGAAGCTAAGAATACTACTACACCTTTAATATCCTCTCCATCAGCCATTCTACCAAGAAATGTTCTTTTATTGTATCTTTTGACAAATCTTTCATCCTGTCCTGTATATAAGCCCCCCGGACTTATGCAATTTACTCTTACATTATATGGACCAAGTCTTGAAGCAAAATATCTTGTTAGATTTATAAGTCCTCCTTTATGAAAAAAATAATCCGGTGGAACATCCATATCTGTTCCTTCATATAAAGTAAAGTCAGGACCTACAATTCCTTGAATTGAAGATATATTTATTATTGAACCATTTCTTTGCTCTCTCATAACTTCACCTATAGTTCTTGTTAGATTAAAGATGCCTACCGCATTCACCTCCATAGATATCCTAAATTTTTCTACCTCATCGTAATAACTCTTCATAGGCCTCAGAACAGCATTATTTATAAGTATATCTATCTTGCCTTTTTCTCTAACAATCTTTTCCCTTAAGCTATTTATGCTTTCTTCATCTGATTGGTCAAGCCTTATCGCTTCTACTTCGTACCCTTTTTCTTTTAGTTCCTCTGCAAACTCTTTACATTTGTCTATATTTCTAGAAGCAATATAGACAAATGCTTCTGCCTCCGTAAGACCTTCGACAATAAATTTTCCATAGAGGCCTGCCCCTCCAGTAACAATCGCTACTTTTCCTAAGAGAGAAAATTTTTCAAGAATTCTCATCAATCTCCTACCAATAATTTTGATAAAATAGTTTACAGGTTTTAGAAATATTAAATATAAAAGTAAAGAAGCAGGAAAACGTACATATCACCTGGGACGTTAGAGCCCGTAAAGGAGTCTGTTTCCCGCTTCCTGAACCCGAATAAGTTGGTTGGGACTTTAAGCCCGTGTAATTATGGAGGAAGGGATAGGAAGCAGTTCCTG
>Ga0067045_1029610_pt1 | contig 19356 bp, 18 predicted proteins | sample TerdegcTABiofilm_FD_59184 | JGI IMG/M metagenome (GOLD analysis project Ga0067045, IMG submission 59184) | Combined Assembly of (Gp0054472, Gp0054536) Wastewater bioreactor microbial communities from Singapore -Terephthalate degrading... | reverse complement strand
GGCCATCTATAATAACCTTTAAAAAGGGTGTATTTATTTGCGTAAAAGCTGCATGGCAATTTTTTCTGCAACTTTATCTATTATACGGTCATCATTGAAATCGTAGGTACCATTAGCTATCTGTTCTTTAATTTCCCTTACTCTTTCGGCTCGTATATCGGGTGTCTGTTTTATAACCTGGGCAATTTTAGATTGCTCAGCAGCCTTTTTGGCTTCACTTGAAATTTCAACCGAATCAGATTTCCCGGTAGATCTGGTTTTACCAACCGATTTGGTGTTTTTAGGTTCAACAATATTCTTAATGTTCCCTATTTTATCAATAACCATTATAATCACCCTTTTTTAATCTATAGTAACTATCGGCACGTATTTGTCAAATCTTAATTAATAATATTGATTATATGATAATAAATATACTATAACGAAAGAAAATAATCAATTGTGATAAAAATTTATTTGGATCATTCCGTATTTCTAGGGGAATTGAATAGATTTTGAATATTTCAGGTTAAAGAAAGTTCAACAGTTCAATTTTAAAGAAGTTAAATCACTTTTTGCTGGATAAGGTTTCCCTATAATCCGGTAAAATTTAATAAAAATAAAAAATATATTGACATAAAGAAACAGTCTGATTATACTGAATTTGAAAAGTACTTAACATTAGTATTAATACATAAGTTAAGTATATATATGTATAGTATATTTAAAATTTTATCGCAGTTATCATATATACATGGATGTATGATACTATGAAAGATGAGAATGATTTTATTTCTAATTTAATTAAAATGATGTCTTCTGTTGATACAAATGATAAAAAAACATTAATTGAAATTAAAAAGGAATTTGAAGCATTTATATATTTGTTAAAGAATACAAATAACAAAATGGTATCCATTGTTCATGACATTCCCCAAATGATAGATATTGCTATTGAAATACCCAATGAAGTTGTACGTAAAAGCTGCCTTAGAATGATTGTGGATATTTTAATTGAAATTAATAAGTATAATACAATGTGTTTTGATGAACATCATAAAAAAAAACTTTTAAAAAGAATTCAGAATGAATTATATGAACTTAAACAATACAAAGAAAATGTAGCAACAAAAAAAAATGAAGAATATGTACCCTATGAGGAATTGCACATCCAGATAATAGAAAAAAGCAAAATTATTGATACACAAAATATAAAATTACAAAACCTGCATACATTTATCCATGATATATTAAAATTAATGATACATTTTATGGAATTAAAAGAGCCCTACTTATTAAGCCATTCTATGAAGGTTTCCTATTTGGCTAATTCATTGGTACAAGCCATAAATATAGATATTGATGTACAACTTGTTAAATATGCAGCTTTAATGCATGATATTGGGAGAATTACAATAAATGATCCAAAAGTATTATCATCGCGTACACTTTATGATGATGAATTGTATACAATACGTAGACATACAATTGAAGGATATAATTTAGTTAAAAATCTTTCTTTTGATAAATGCATTAAGGATGCCATTTTGTATCATCATGAATCATATGATGGCACAGGATATCCTGAAGGTTTAAAGGGAAAAAGTATACCCATAATTGCGCGTATAATCAAAATTGCAGATGTATATGATGCATTAACATCCGACCGACCTTATAGGATTGGTCATACAAAACAGGAAGCGCTTGCAATAATGTATCAGCAAAATGAAAAGTTTGATCCAGAGTTATTGGAAGCATTCTTTATTATGATGTGAGTATTGTGAATAATGTTTTGGAAAAATTGAAATGTATAAAAATATTTTTTCTTGATTTAAATTGTTTAATATATTTAAAATAATGGTCAAAGATATATAATTATAAACCATAAAACGTATAAAATGAGGTTCGCAATTATGATAAAAGATTCAATAAAAAGTTTAATATCTAATTTTGAACAAGGTGATGCTCTTGCATTGGCTGAAATAAAAGAGGAATGTCAAGATATAGTAAATCACTATAATAATGATGTGCTCTATGAAGTAATACATACTCTTCCTGATATAGTTCAGAGCTGTGCACATATACCTTTAATACAGGTGCAATGCATTCAGGTATTAGAAAAAATAGTGGATGCAATAGATAAATATAGTGTTACCAGCGAAAAAGAAAAAAAGAAATTGCTGAAGCAAATAAAAAGTAATATGGCTAAATTACAAAAACTTGTAGAAGAACAAAAAAATTCAGAAATCAATGCACAAGATAGGGAAGAAGGTAAAGATACAATACAAAAAGGGGAAAAAGCTTCATTCTATTCAATTGAAGATTTTTTGCATCTTGTGGATGACCAGAAGCTTTTACAACAATTTTATCATGAAGCAACCGAGCATTTAGACAGTGCCCAGTTTGTATTGCTTGAGCTTGAGCATGATTCCACCAATTCTGAACTTATAAACACAGTATTCCGGGATTTCCATACCATTAAGGGCTCATCCTCATTTTTGGGTATAAAAAACGTTGAAGACATTAGTCATGCTATTGAAGATATCTTTGCTGCTATCCGTGATGGTAAGATGCTGCTAACACGTGAATTCGTAGATGTCATTTTTTATGGTATGGAGTTACTACGTAGTATTCTTGATATAATGCAAAGCTATGAGTATAATGCAGGTGAAATAAAAAAGTCATTCATTACGCTTAATGTATTTCCTTTTATTGCTCTTTTAAAGAAAATATTGCAGGAATATCAATATAAAAAAATTGGCGAGATACTTCAGGAAGAAGGGAAATTATCACCAGTGCAATTGAATACTATACTTGCAAAACAACAAGAAACAGATAAAAAATTTGGGCAGATAGTTACTGAAGAAAGAATTGTAGAACAGGATGACTTACTTGCTGCATTGCAAAAACAGCAAAAACTTAAAAGTAAGATTAAAAAAATAGGATTTGTAAAGGTTTCTAATGAAAAGCTAAACAGTTTAATAGACTATGTGGGTGAGCTTGTTATAAATCAATCGATGTTAAAGCAGGAAATTGAAAGAAACCGCGGTATCGTTAATATTTCAGAGCGCACGTTAAGTCAGGCCGAGATGATTACCTCAGCAATTAAAGATTTGGTGTTATCTATGGGGATGGTTCCAATTGAAGAAGTGTTTAATAAACTACGTGTTGTTGCACGCAATACGGCTCAGGAATTACAAAAAACAGTGTTTATTGAAGTTCATGGAGAAGAAACGGAACTGGACCGCAACGTGATAGAAACAATATATGATCCATTGATGCATATTATACGCAATGCCATTGATCATGGAATTGAAAGCTCTGAAGAACGCACAGCTGCAGGCAAGGACAGAGTGGGTAGGATTACATTATCAGCAGAACATAAGGGTAGTGGAATAGAGATCACAATAATGGACGATGGAAGAGGGATAGATACCAAAAAGATACTTGATAAAGCAATAGCGATGCAGCTGGTAAAAAAAGAAGATGTGGCAAAACTAACTGATAAGGATATATATAATTTCATGTTTTTACCGGGATTTTCAACAAGCTCAAATATTACAGCGGTATCAGGCAGAGGGGTGGGACTTGATGTAGTAAAAAAGGGGTTGGAACAGATTCATGGCAGGGTGGAAATACACTCAGAACCTGGTAAATATACAAAATTTATCATTAAACTTCCATTAACCTTAGCAATCATTGAAGGGTTTGTTACTGTTGTGGGTAATAATAGGTATGTATTTCCATTTAATTCAGTCGAGGAAATATTGGTATTTAATACGTCAAACCTTCAAAAACAGGAAAATACAAACGAAGCAATTCTCTATCATCGGGATATGCATATACCGGTTATATTTGCACATGACATATTTAAGGAAAAATTTATTCAAAGAGCTGATGATAGGTTACTATCGCTTATATTTACTTTTGATCAGTTTAAATACTGTGTGGTGGTTGATTCAATAATTGGGAAACAGGAGATAGTGGTAAAAAGTTTAGGGACTATGCTTAACGATTATCAATATTTTTCAGGTGGTACCATCTTTGGTGATGGAAGCATTGGATTTGTAGTAGATTTACAGGGATTTATTGAAGCGGTGAAATAATTTTTACCGGAGGTAAAACAATGAAAAAAATAGTTTTGGTAGATGACTCGGATGTGATATTGGATATTGTTACACAGGCTTTAAAAATGTATGGTTATGAAGATATATTGAGAGCAAAAGATGGGCAGGAAGGATTAGAAGTAATAAAAAATAATAAGGGTAATATTGCCCTGTGTATATTTGATGTCAATATGCCAAAAATGGACGGCATTACTTTGGTGAAAGAAGTACGTGCGTTTGATCCTACTACCCCTATCATAATGCTCACTACCGAAACTGACAAAGAAAAAATTGTTAAAGCAAAGGAGTATGGCGCAACCGGATGGATTGTAAAACCATTTGAGGCAGAAAAGTTTATTAAAGTAGTTCAGATGTATGTATCACAGTAAACAAAAGGAGGTGCCCATGGATGGTGGAAGCAACAAATATTTAATATTCAGGTTGGAAGCCGAGCGATATGCAATACCTATTGCCAAAGTGCAGGAAGTTATAAGTTATGTGCCAATAACCAGCCTGCATGAGGCTTCGGATTTTTTAAAAGGTGTTATTAATTTGCGCGGCAGGATAATACCCATTATAGATATGCGTTTAAAATTTGGCCTGCCAGCAAAAGATTACACCGAGCGTACAATATTTATTATAGTGGATATTGTAACAGCAAAAGATGTATATCATGTTGGACTTGTGGTTGATGCAGTTCATGATGTGGTAGAAATCCCTGAGGATAAAATTGAAAAAACCCCTGAGGTTGGTTTTAAGTTTAAAAGTAAATATTTACAGGGTATTATACAATTGCAGGATTCAATGGTTATGATATTGAATCTTGATAGTATATTGGCTACAGAAGAGGTTGTAGAGATTGCCGAGAAGGTAGATTCAGAGGTGAAATTTTAAATAGAATATTTTATTATTACAAATTATAGGAGGAGACCATGTCAGAGTTATTAAAAAATATGAATTTGAAGATTAAGCTTATATTAGCATTTTTAATAGTAGCAGTGCTGATTTTAATTTTAGGGATTGTAAGTATTATTCAAATTAAAAGTTTGTCAGGTAACATAGAAGTTTTGGGTAATGAAAGCATACCTTCAATATTAAATCTGGAAATAGTGAAAGTTAGCCAGCTGGAGATTAAAGCAGCTATACGTTCTGCTATTAATCCATATATTTCAAAAGATGATTTAGAACGTCAGTATCAAAATATTGAAAGAGCAAGGGAAAATTATAAAAAGGCTTTAGATAATTATGATATAATAAAACGCACTTCAGAAGAAGATAAGTTATATAAAGAATTTTTGGGAAAACTTGAAGAATCCAAAACGGAAAATAACAAGATGATTGAAGATTTAAAAAAATTAACAACTATACAGAATCAGTTGCAAAAGGAATACCTATGCGAGCAGTTAACTCAAAATGCTTTTACTGGTAAAAATAGAAAGGCATTTGATGATTCCATGGATTCCCTTCAAAAATTATTGGAATATGTTAAGGGCTATTATGGTAAACAACTAGTTGATAAGGCAATTTCAACGGCTAATATTGTTAACATTGTAATGGTAATAATAATTATTATATCGTTTGGTATTTCATTAATATTAGGGTATGTGTTAGCAAATACTATAACAAAACCAATATTGCAAACTTCAAACAATCTTTCCATATCATCAGATAATTTAGAAAAAGCAGCAAATCAGGTGGCATCAGCAAGTCAGGAATTGTCAAGTGGCGCCAGTGAACTTGCTAGCTCGGTAGAAGAAATTACCAGCAGTATGGAGGAGTTACAATCAATTATTGAAGCTAATACCAAAAATGTCAATGAAGCTGAAATTTTAATGAAAGAAACCATGCAAACAGCAAAAGGAGCTCAGGATCATTCTATAGAGTTACAAAAAATTATGAATACAATTGGTGAAAGCTCTAAGAAGATTATAAAGATAAACAAAGCAATAGATGATATAGCGTTCCAAACCAATATTCTTGCTCTTAATGCTGCAGTTGAGGCAGCTCGTGCGGGTGATGTGGGGCGTGGGTTTGCAGTAGTTGCAGAACAGGTAAAGTCACTTGCCCAAAAAAGCGCTGATTCGGCCAGAGAAACATCGGATTTAATAGATATGATAAACCAGGATATTGAAAATGGGGCAAGTAAAACTGAAATAGTAGTAACCAGTTTTAATGATGTTGTCAGTAGAGCTGAAAAGGTAAATGTGTTACTTGATGAAATAACCAGGGCATCTAAAGAACAGGCAAAAGGATCTAATCAAGTAACAAAGGCTATATCACAAGTAAACTCTGTAGTTCAGCAGCTTGCGGCTTCTTCAGAAGAAACAGCTTCCAGCAGTGAAGAGATGTTAAGCCAGGTAGAAAGTCAGCGTGAAGCAGTTATGGAATTAAATACTGTGGTGATGGGTGAAAAAGCAGTAAAAAATACCGTTAGTAAGAATACAAATGAAAAGAAGAATGACATAGCTTCAAAAGCTCATAGGGTACATGCATCAATAGATGCTATAAAAGCTAAAACAAAAGAAAGTGACAATGATGTTGAGCTTATAAAGCCTGAGGATAAAATTCCACTTAATGATTTTAAAGACTTTTAATTTAGAAAGCGATAGTTACTGGCAAAATAACGGGGCTTTAAAAAATGCTTTTGTGATTAAGAAATATTGTAAACAGCCCCGTTATAATATTTAAATTATATAGAAGTGATGGTTGCATGAAATTAGAAAAAATTGGGAATATACTTTATTATGTAATTATTGTGTGTCTTGTAATAACTATTGTAATTGCAATACTATGTATTATAAATCCATTAAAGCTATTATTGTATATACTATGTGCAGGCAATAGTTTTATATGTGTTCTTGTTTTTCTGCAGTATAAAATAAACAATAAAAGTAAGGAACATATAGTACACACAATATATCAGGCAATTGAAAATGCATATACCAAAGCTATTAATGATATTGTGGAAGCAACTCATGACAAAATTAATGATATGAACAATACTATATGCTGTGAGGATATTCACAAACTTGTAATAGAAACGGATAATGCTATAAAAAATATTAATTTAAAATCTTCATCAGGAAATGAAAATATCAAACAATCACCATACGAATTGTATAAAAATACATATAAAGAAATAATATTTGCGCTGTTGATGATTATCCATAAGTACCATAAAAAGATAGTATCTATTTATCATCAGTTGGATGTGCTTTGCCCTGTACACTTGCCATTGGATTTAGTTGAGGAATGGAATACTTTTGTTGATACACGCTTTACTTCTTCATTTGAGATGGCAAAAAATTCAATACAGTTATTGCAAAAGATACAGGCTGAGAGTATTGAGTATGTACAGTATGTGCTTGAAATTTTAAAAGGTTTTAAAGATAAAAGAGCAGTGCAATATGACCAGATGATAGGCTTTTATGCAAATATGCGCAATACACAGGAATCCTTTGCACAATACCTTTCCACAGTAAGCCAAACATTTCAGTTTATAAAAGAAATAATGGTACAGGTAGAAGAAATCACTGATAAAATAAATATTCTTTCACTCAATATGAGCATTGAGGCAAATAAGCTTACAGGTAATAATGTATTTGCAATTATTGCAAAGGAGTTACATGCATTTTCAGAGCAAACTATCAAGTATTTTGAGCCAATGAAAAAAACAATAGAACAAAATTTAAATATAATTGAGGATAAAAAGAAAGAAGAACAGGATGCAATTGCACAAATACAGGAATTTATAGATTTATCAGAAAAGATGATTAAAGAATATGAAGAAAATATTAACCAGTTTACCAAATTAGTTGATAATGTTTCGAAAGCTTTGATTACACAAGATGAAGGTGTAAAAGCTAATTTATTCAAGCAATTTGAGGATATACAAAAATTAGTTATTATTAAGGAAGAAATGAGCCACAGAGATAGTTTTAACCACATTATGCTACAAAAAGTAAACAATGTAATACAAAATCTTATACGTGAGCATAAAATATGTAAAGGAATTGAATGTGAATATCGCATTGATTCGTTCAGGCTACTTGAAAGTCTTATCACCACAGCTGATGAACGTGAGTTTTTAAAGCATTTATACAAAAAATATTTGAATAAAGAATTAAATGAAGATGAGCACAAAAAAGGTGATGTCATATTGTTCTAATACACCATGAAGATTAAGGATGAACAACTTACAGATGATCTATTCAAAAAATTTGTAAATCTTTTTTATGAATTGGCTGGAATATCCTTAAAAGATTATAAGAAATACCTTGTTGAATACAGGTTATGTAAAATAGTTGGACCTGACAAAGAATTTAAAAACTATGAAGACCTTTATCTGGCATTGCTCAACGACATTAAAGGTGATTTACGCATTCAATTTGTTAATTTGCTCACTACCAATTATACCTATTTTTTTAGGGAAGAATATCATTTTGATTTTGTTAAAGAATATGTAAAACAAAATTATACTATACAGCCGTATATGCGTTTGTGGAGTGCAGGTTGTTCAACAGGAGAGGAAGCGTATAGTATGGCTATAATGTGTCATGAGGCACTTGGGAATAGTATCTATAATTATGATATAAAAATATTGGCTACCGATATATCGCTTAATGTATTGCAATTTGCAAGTGAAGGAGTGTACCACTATTCTAAAATCCGTGGGAACATTGAGGATCATCTTTTAAAAAGATATTTTTATTTTGATAAAGAAAAAAAGACATTTACAGTTAAAAATGAAATAAAAAATTCAGTGCAGGTTCGATTTTTAAATTTAATGGATGATTATCCCTTTAAAAGGTTATTTGATATTGTGTTTTTACGCAATGTCCTTATTTATTTTGACAACAATGAAAAAGAAATTATACTTTCTAAAATGTATGATTATATAAAGCCAGGTGGTTATTTAATCCTGGGGTTATCAGAAAGTCTAGTTGGAATACGGCATAATTTTTATCAATTACCGCATTCAGTGTACCAAAAACATGTATAAGGGGTATGGTATGGAGGGGTTGCAGGAATATTTTTTAAACCCTGGTGAACTTATATTTTCAAAAAAACCAATAGTTATTAAAACAGTTCTTGGTAGTTGTGTGGCTGTAACCATATATGATAAAGTTAAACGAATTGGGGGTATGTGCCATTATTTATTGCCGCAGGCCCCCTCTGACGAAACAAGTAGCACAAAGTATGGTAACGTAGCTATAAATGTATTACTCTATAAACTATTAAAGGAAAATAAAAGCAAACGTGATGATCTGGTAGCATCAATATGTGGGGGTGCATTTATCATATTTGATGAACGTGAAATATTTTTTATAGGCGATAAAAATGTTGATATTGCTACTACAATACTGCGCAAGGAAAAGATATTAATAAAACAAATGTATACTGGAGGTGATCATGGGAAAAGGGTATATTTTAATACACAAACAAATAAAATAATAGTTCAGACCCTTGAAAAAATTACCATTGATGATTTGTATAATCCAAATATTTAATTGAGGTGTGCATGTTTGAAAGTGAAAAAATCAAGATCCTTGTTGTTGATGATTCAGCAATTGTACGTGATATTCTTGCGTCAATAATTGAAAAGCAAGAGGATATGATCCTTGTTGGAACAGCGCCCGATCCGTTTATTGCCCGTGATAAAATAGTGCGCCTCAATCCAGATATAATAACACTTGATATAGAGATGCCAAGGATGGACGGATTAACATTTTTAGAAAAGCTTATGCAATATTATCCAATGCCTGCTATTATTGTAAGTTCCATTACTACTAATGATAAATATGCAGCAATCAAAGCACTTGAATTAGGAGCTTACGATGTGGTCAATAAACCAGGTGGTAGTTTATCGGTTGATCAGGTAGCAGATGAAATATTATTGAAAATACGGAATGCCTATTTTAATCGGAATACATTCTTAAAGAAGTGGAAAGAATTATCACCAAAATTTGTAAAAGAAAGAAAAACGCTACATAAACCAGTGCTTGCTCAAGTAGCTACAACTGAAAAAATTATTGCTATTGGTGCTTCAACTGGAGGTACGGTAGCTTTAGAATATATCTTTGAACGATTGCCTCAACATCTGCCACCAATAGTTGTTGCACAACATATGCCTGTAAATTTTACAAATCAGTTCGCACAGCGTTTAAATGATATATGCCAGTTAACGGTAAAAGAAGCTGAAGACGAAGAATTGTTACAGGTTGGTACTACATACATTGCACCGGGAGGGAAACACCTTGTTGTTGAACGCAGAGGAGCATCGCTTTTTGCTCTGCATGATGATAGTGATAAGGTAAATTTTCAAAAGCCAGCTGCTGACGTCTTGTTTATGTCAGTTGCAAAAGTAGCTGGGAAGAATGCTTTAGGAATACTACTTACCGGTATGGGAAAAGATGGCGCTGCAGGTCTTCTTGAAATGAAAAATGCTGGTGCTCATACAATAGCGCAGGATGAGGCAACCTCAATAGTATGGGGTATGCCCCGCGCTGCAATAGAGCTGGGTGCAGCGGTGGAAGTGTTATCGCTTGATGAAATTATAAAAGCCATTATTGCATTTGCACAAACATAGCTTTGTTGTATAAGCGGTTTATGTTAAGAGCCTTGTGGACCAATAGCACTTTCAAATTCCTCTAAAAATTTTATATAATGCATAAATTGTACATTGTTCATAATGAATTTTTCATTTGCCTGGCATAATACAGTTGCATTGCTATGTATGTGTGGAAGGGCTTCTTTGTGTGCATGTAATAACTTTTGTAATTTTTTTGCAAAAACAGGTTTTGGTGTAGCTGTATGCTTTATTTCAACAAGAAATATGTTATTATTATATAAATCTTCTATTATACAATCAATTTCATTTCCTGAATTATCTCTATAATAGAATAAACCTATATTTTTGTTATAGTGGGATATTGTTTTTTTTAATTCAGCTATTACAAAATTTTCAAATATTGGACCGGATAGTGGACCTCTCTGCAATATTTCAAAAGAATGAATTCCTGTTAAATAGCATACAAGCCCGGTGTCATAAAAATATATCTTTGGCCTTTTCACTATTCTTTTACCAAGATTGTAATGGAAAGGAGGTATGGTAAAAACTATATAGCTAGCTTCAAGTACTGATATCCAGGATTTAATGGTCTTTACGGTAACACCAATATCGCTGGCAATTTTATTCATGTTAAGTTCCTGTGCGGTATGTGCAGCCAAAAGCCATAGCAACCGCTCAAAGTCCTTTAAATTTCCTATGTTAAATAAAGTACGTACATCGCGTTCAATATAGTTGGTAATATATGCACCATACCATTCGTGCACACCATAATAGTGGCGAACCACGTTTTCAGGGTAGCTTCCAAATATGATCTGTTGGTTTTGAAGAGACTGTGGCATTTCAGAAAATTGAAATGGCAGCAGTGTTAATAGCCCAATTCTTCCTGCTAATGATTCTGTTATATTTTTAAGCATAGTAAATTGACTTGATCCGGTAAGTATAAAGTTTCCATATAAGGACCGATTTTCATCTATAATCATTTTAAGATAATTGAAAATTTCTGGAACCTTTTGCACTTCATCAAAAATAACGCGGTTGTTAAATTCATTCATAAACCCTCTTGGATCTGTAGTAAAACGCTCACGCATAAGAGGATCGTCAAAAGTAACATATCGATATTGTTTGCCAAATTGGTGCTGTAACATGGTGGATTTTCCAGATTGCCGGGGACCACACACAGCAACTGCGGGAAAAATATTAAGGAATTGAGCAAGTGTTTTTTCTAATTTTCTATAATAATACATGCATTAAGAATATATTTACATATTTATACTGTCAAGATAAAATTGTAAAATTAAATGGTTTTTTCACCATGATTATACACAGCCACTACAAACTCCCCCTTTTGTGTTAACGTTTTAGCAATTGAATCAATTTCGCCTGCATCACAATAAATAAATTCCTCAAAATGTTTGGTCATTTCCCTGCCAATGAAAACTTTAGCCTGTGGCATTACTTCAGCAATTGCATACAATAATTTTATGATGCGGTAGGGGGATTCGTATAAAACAATAATAGCATCAAGGTACGATAGTTCCTGTAATTGTTTTTTTCGCCTGCCTTCCTTTTTGCTTAAAAAACCTGCAAAGTAAAATTGCGTTGCAGGGAAACCACACACTGAAATAATAGCTGTTACCGCAGAAGCCCCTGGAATGGGGATTACAGGAATATTGTGCTTGCGTGCCAGCGCTACCAGTTGCCCACCTGGATCGGACACTCCCGGTGTACCAGAATCAGTGAGGTATGCAATTGATTTTCCTGACTCTAATTCCACAATAATGCTCTGTAGCCTTGCCTTGCTTGAATGGGTATGTAGTGAGCGTGTGGATACATGTATATCATAATTAGAAAGAAGCTTTGCTGTTTGTCGTGTGTCTTCGCAATAGACTATATCAGTTTCATCTTTCAGGATGCGTAAAGCTCGTAATGTAATATCTTCCATATTGCCAATGGGTGTTGCAACAATATACAGTTTTCCTGACATGGGATAGCCCCTCTGGATTTATTTGCTTGATTTTTTACAACAGTATCATATCAATAGCATTTTTATCAAGTAGAATGTGATAATTATAAATAATGACCTCTTTTTGAATAGTTATACTTCTATAAGGAGAATAGAATACATGGCACGTATCTATAATTTTTCATCAGGGCCTTCAATGTTACCGTTGCCAGCACTGGAAGAAGCAAGCAGGGAGCTTGTTGATTATAAGCACACAGGCATGTCTCTTATTGAAATGAGCCACCGTGGCAAAATATATGATGAGGTACATAATGAGGCCATAGCTCTTATTAAAGAGATTTTACAGGTACCGGATGATTACTATATTCTTTTCATACAGGGTGGTGCTACTTTCCAATTTGGTATGATTCCCATAGCATTCCTTGGCCCTGGTAAAATTGCGGATTTTGTGGTAACGGGGACCTGGGCAAGGAAAGCCATTGAAGATGCAAAACTCATTGGCAATCCTCGGGTTATCTGGGATGGGGCTTCTGAAAAATATCGACGTATTCCAGACAACAGTGAGTTGCAGTATACACCAGGTGCTGAGTATGTGCATATTTGTTCCAATGAAACCATTGATGGCATACAGTGGCAACAGATGCCCGGTACCGATAATATACCATTAATTGTTGACATGTCATCGGATATCATGTCAAGGCCAGTGGAGTGGGATAAGGTAAGCATGCTGTTTGCAGGCACTCAGAAGAATTTGGCACCGGCAGGCATGGCGCTGGTTATTATGAAAAAAGAACTTGTGGAGAAAGCAAGAAAAGATGTGCCAGCGTATTTACGGTATGACTTGCACGCAAAAGAAAATTCACTATATAATACACCGCCAACGTTTACCGTGTGGATGACAACACTTACACTCAAGTGGGTTAAATCAATTGGAGGACTATCGGTAATTGAAAAGCGCCGTGACGAGAAAGCTGCAATGCTTTACCATGCTATTGATTCAAGCAATGGATACTATAATTGCCCCGTTGATAAACATAGCCGCTCAAAGATGAATGTGGTATGGCGTTTGCAAAATGAACAACTTGAAGATAAGTTTGTGAAAGAAGCAGAAAAGGAGGGCTTGAGTGGATTAAAGGGGCACCGCTCGGTAGGTGGATTACGAGCATCTCTCTACAATGCAATGCCCGTTGAAGGTGTTAAGGCACTGGTGGATTTTATGAATCACTTTATGCAGAGGAATGGATAATTATGGATGATAGAGCAATATATTCTGAACACCGGCCCTGGGGCTTTTATGAGGTACTATCGGACACAGAAACCCATAAGGTTAAACGTATAACGGTATACCCAAAAAAACGATTAAGCCTGCAGCGCCATAAAAAGCGAAAAGAACACTGGTTTTTTGTGTCTGGTCAGGGCGTGGTTACTCTTGATAAACATGAAATTGATGTTGCCCCAGGAGTAAGTGTGGATATAGATTACAATATGCTACACAGAGTGGAAAATACGGGAACACAAAACTTAGTGTACATTGAAGTTCAGCTTGGTGAATACTTTGGTGAAGATGATATAGAGCGCATTGAAGATGATTATGGCAGAGCACAAAGATAATATGTAACATTTTCATCATTTGTTTTCCATATTTATATTGTCACATCAATATATACATTGTATTATATTGAAAGTATTTTCATAGCAATAGTTTGGAATGAAAAATAACGACAAATTCACAATCCTATTTTTAAGGAGGATAGCGGTACATGATAAGCGTACGGAATCTGGTAAAGCATTATGGTGACGTTAAGGCTGTTGATGGTATTTCATTCACAATCAGAAAAGGTGAGATAACTGGTTTGTTGGGGCCAAATGGTGCAGGCAAAACTACTACATTGCGCATCCTCACTGGCTACTTGCAGCCAACCAGTGGAATGGTAAGCGTGGATGAGTTTCTTGTTAATGAAAATCCTATAGAAATAAAAAAGCGTATAGGATATTTGCCCGAATCTGCACCATTATATCCCGATATGATGGTATATGACTTTCTCCACTTTATGGCTGAAATCAGGCAAATTTATGATAAAGAAAAAATAAAAGATGTTGCCATTCAGTGTGGCATAACCGAAGTAATGCATAAAAATATTAATGAGCTTTCTAAAGGATATAAGCAGCGCGTGGGATTGGCGCAGGCTATATTGCATGATCCTGACATACTTATACTGGATGAACCAACCAACGGCCTTGATCCAAACCAGATAGTTGAAATCCGTGACCTTATTAAAGATCTGGGAAAGGAAAAAACAGTGATACTGTCAACCCATATATTGCAGGAAGTGGAAGCTACCTGTAATCGCGTGATAATTATTGATAAGGGTGCGATAGTAGCTGATGATTCAACCACTGAGCTTAAAAGTGCCCGGGGTAAGGACATTCGTATAAATTGTGTCATTGGCGGGACTACCTTTGAAGTAATACAGAATGCTTTGAAAAACATATCAGGAGTAAAAAACGTACAACATGTACGTGATGAAGGCCAGTTATGCCATGTTCAGGTTTTAACCGGAGCTGACATTGATTTGCGCCCAGCTGTATTCAATTGTATAAAAGACAGTGGCTGGATATTGTATGAAATGAACAGGGAATACAGAAGCCTGGAGCATGTATTCCGCGAACTAACTGTAGGCATGTAAGGAGGAATGTATGGAGCAATTTAAAGAGATAATGAAAGGCGCAAAGCTTATTGCAAAAAAAGAACTGTCAGGATATTTTTCAACGCCAATAGGATATATTGTAATTTCTGTGTTCCTGGTTATAGCAGGGTTTCTTTTCTTTTCAACATTCTTTTTATATGGACAGGCTGAACTAAGGGCTTATTTTGAACTGCTGCCGCTTTTATTTGCTTTTGTGATACCGGCAATCACCATGCGCCTTTTTGCTGAGGAACGCAATACCGGTTCATTTGAGATGCTTATGACACTGCCGCTTTCAACAATACAGGTGGTTGCAGGAAAAATATTGGCCGCAACACTGTTTGCATCAATTATGATATCGCCAACACTAGTCTATGCGGTCTCGGTTGCATTTGTTGGCTCTCCTGATATTGGCCCCGTTATTGGTGGTTATTTGGGTGCGGTGCTTCTGGCTGCTGCGTATGCTTCAATTGGTGTGTTTGCATCATCAATGACTAAAAACCAGATTGTTGCGTTTATCATAGGGTTTGCCATTTGCATAGTACTGTCGCTTATAACAAAATTTTTATACTTTATTTCACCTAAATTGGTTTCACTGTTTGAATACATCAGTGCTGACTACCATTTCCAGAACATTGCCCGTGGTGTGGTGGATTCGCGAAATATCATATATTTTGCTTCGGTAATTGTTATTAGTTCAATGGCAAGCATATATCAGCTGGAGGTGAAAAGATAATTATGGATAAAAGAAAATTTGTTACTGTGATGCAAAACCTAAAAAGTACCATTACAACTATATATACACAGGTAATACAGAAAGTTAAAGAGCACACTAAATCGGGTGATAGTGAAACCCAAAAGAGCTATTCGCAGTTTATACTGTATGGTGTGATTATTGTTTTAATCAATTTAGTTGGGCTTACGGTATATTTCAGGGTTGACCTGACTAAGAATAGTGTCTATTCGCTTTCACCAATAAGTAAAGAGGTAGTGTCATCACTGGAAGAACCATTAACCATTAAGATATTTTTTAATAAGGATCTTCCCGCGCCATATAACGCTGTATACCGCTATCTTCAGGACCTGATGGTAGAATATGACAATGCAGGCAATAGGTATTTTCACTATGAGTTTATTGATGTTGAAAAGCTAAAGGATGCTGCCTCTGATTTTGGTATTTATCCGGTACAGATTAGGGAAATACGTAATGATCAGGTAAAATTCCGAAATGCTTTTATGGGTCTGGCCATAATTCATGGTGACTTAATAGAAAAAATTGATTCAATCACTGAACCAGAAGGACTGGAGTACCGTATAACAACACTAATAAAAAAGATGAATGGCAAGATTGATTCATTGCTTAAACTGAAAAACCCTATTACGGTTACCTTATATGCTAGTAGTAATCTGCCAATTCCGGGTATGCAGAATTTAAATGAGCGGGTATATACTGAAGTTCAGAAGTGTAATATACGCAATTACAATAAAATACAGTATCGTTATATTGACCCATTACAAAATCCACAGGGGAGTACACTGGCTCAGATGTATGGTTTGCCAATGTTACGGTGGCCACGGTTTACTACCATGGAAGGCAGGATTGTTGAACCAGGTGAAGGCATGGTTGGCATTGTAGTGGAGTACAACAATAAATTTGAAACGGTACAGATTCTATCACGCTCAATCTTTGGACAGTATTCAGTTGGGGATTTGACCCGCCTTGAAGATACGCTGAATGCAGCCATTGACAATCTTATCAGCATCAACCCAAAAGTAGGTTATATTATAGGTCACGGTGAGCGTGACATCAATGATGAGCAGAATGGTGCAGCGCAATTCAGGAAGATGATTGGTGACATGTATGATCTGATAACTATAGATATTACCAAAGATGAAATACCAAATGATATTGCAACCATCATTATCAATGGACCTCGTTCAATGTTCAGTGAATATGAGTTGTATAAAATTGATCAGTTTTTAATGCGTGGGGGTAGTGCTGTAATGCTACTTGATTCATATGTGGAGCAGCAAATGCAGGGTATGCAGATGTTCCAGCGACCACCTCAGGCATTACCAGTATTTACCGGCCTTGAAGGGATGCTTGCCCATTATGGAGTCAAGATTGGCCGTGATATAGTGATGGATAAGCAGTGTTTCATTGCTCAGCAACGAGGATTGGGTGAGTTAACAATATACTTTGCACCAATGATTTCTGAGGAAGGCTTGTCCAAAGAAAATGAAATCACTCAATATTTAAAAAAGATAGTATTTTTAAAAGCTTCTTCCATTTCAGTTGATGAAGCACTGCTCAAGGAAAATAAAGCTTCTGTACAATATCTTGTAAAATCATCGCCGTACAGCTGGCTTCAGCAGGGTAATATCAGCTTTATGCCGTGGGGTGCAAACCCGCCGCAAGATTCAAGCCTCAAGCAATATAACTTAGCAGTACTGGTGCAGGGAAATTTAAAAAGCTACTTTGCCGATAAGCAGCCCACCATTGATGTAAAAACTAAAGAAGCAAAAGGCAAAGACTATGTTCAAGAAGAAGCTTTAAAACAAAGTATAAAGCCAGTAAAACTATTTGTAGCAGGAACGTCAGAAATAACAGGACGTAACATTATTGATGAAGAAGGGAAATCGCCCAATGCAGTGTTCATGCACAATGTGATTGATTATTTGCAGGGCAACTATGCCATTCCACAGATGCGAAGCAAGGGCCTATCGTTCAATCCAATTAAAGAAACGTCTGATACTGCAAAGAGTATAATAAAGGGTATAAACATTGCTGGATTGCCTCTATTGGTAATTCTTTTTGGGTTACTGTATATATGGCGTCGTAACATTCGCCGCAAGCGCATTGAAGAACAATTTTCCAGTATGAGATAATTCAGTAAAGAGGTGTAGGTATGCACATGAAAAAAAATGTTCTTATCAGTATTATGGTGATAGCTATTCTGGCTGGTTACCTTATCATTAATTCATTGATAACAAAAACAGTAGTTACACTGCCTGCCATAAAAAGCCCTATAACTGAGCTAGTACTAAAAAAAGGTGAAGCGATAATACTGATAAAACAGGATGGCGATAGCTGGAAGGTAAATGAATTTGATGGCGATAAAAATATTATTGCCAATATGGTAAATAAGATAAAAGATTTGAAGATTATTGATCTGATTAGCGATAAACCACATTATGAACGCTATGAGCTTGACAACGACCATGCAATACAGGTGCAGGCTAAATGTAATGGTCAGATTGTACGTAATGTTTATATTGGCAAAAAAGGGAGCACCTATCGCCACACATATGTTCGATTAGAAGGTGATCCTAAGGTTTACCTTGCAGAAGATACGTTAGATTCATACTTCAATAAAACGGTAGACGAATTGCGGAATAAGGATATTGTCCAGCTTGATATAGCAAAGATTGATACAGTAAAATTATGGTATAAAAATGCAACATTGACACTGCAAAAAACAATTGTAGAAAAGAAGAAAGAGGAACCAGGTAGTACGCAAAAAGATAAACAAGAAAAGCCAAAAGAAGTTGAAAAAGAAGAGCAGTGGATATGTAAAGAACATCCAGCAGTAGTACTGGATAACAATAAGGTTAAGGAGATGTTGTATACTTTTGATCCACTAAAAGCATATTCATTCCCTGACGTTAATGCTAAAACATTGACGGGTAAAATAGCTTCAATTACTGTTACCGTAAAAGGTGATGATAATACCCAAAAACCAGAAGAAATTACGCTAGTCATCCATAAAGAATATGAAAACAACAGGTATATATGTAGTAGCTCAAAAAGCCAGTATGTCTTCACATTGGATGAGTGGAGAGCCAAAAGAATTTTTAAGACGTTACAGGATTTAAAGAAATAAATAATGGGTAGGGGCCGTCTCAAAAGAAACGGTAGGGCATGCAATGGCGTGAGCGAAATGTCATTGCGAACGAAGTGAAGCAATCTCAATGCCCCTCAAAAGCAAGATTGCTTCGTCACTTCGTTCCTCGCAATGACAGGAAGGCAAAAGTCATTGCAAAGAGGTG
>Ga0067045_1003511_pt1 | contig 19360 bp, 18 predicted proteins | sample TerdegcTABiofilm_FD_59184 | JGI IMG/M metagenome (GOLD analysis project Ga0067045, IMG submission 59184) | Combined Assembly of (Gp0054472, Gp0054536) Wastewater bioreactor microbial communities from Singapore -Terephthalate degrading... | reverse complement strand
CATCTGTTAGAAACGGTTTAATTCCATTATTCTTAAGATCCTCAATAACCCGCCAGCCACCTGATTGAAATATAAGCGTCTCCACACCACTTAGAGCATTTATTAAGCTTTGATGACTGTGGGCATGTCCTTGCCCGTGATGATGCTCATGTTTATCACCGATCTTATGATTTGTAAAACTGTTTACAATGTAATTACGACCAATGACTTTATTATCACTTACTTCATAAATTAAAAATCCGTTTACTCTACCAAGATGCCCGGAAACATTAATTTGATTATCTGAAGCAACTGCAATTTTCATTATAACCTCCATTTATTTATTAAAATCCTCTTCGGAAATTTTGATGGCTTTACCATTAAGAATAGCATTAGCAATTTTATTTCTTGATGAATTAACAATCCGTCCGAATGTTGCTCGCGATATTCTCATCCTTTCTGCTGAATCTTCGTGAGATAAACCTTCAAGGTCAGCAAGGCGAATTGCTTCAACTTCGTCAGCATTAATCGTTATTTCTTCAAGCTGGTATAATGGAATTCCTCGTGGCTTAAAATAATAAGCCGAAGGATTACATTTAATACGCCGTATTTTTAGTGGTCGTGCCATATTTATAGTTATGAGCATATGCTCATAACAAAAATATATCATTGATTTGAAACTATCAAGTGCAATCTCAATCAATTATTTAATATGGCAGTCTTCAGATAATTCAAAAGACCGCCATATGGAGTTGTGGTATGAGTTTAGATTTGTCCGTTCAGGATTTTTGAATATGTTTCATTATCTAGATACTGTGGAGAATAACTTACTCCCTGCATATTTAAGTTGCGCACAAAAGATCTTAAATGATTAGCCGAGCCTTTAAGAAGATTATTATAGACAAACAAAATGTCTTCATTATTTACTTCGTCTGATTCTATTGATCTTTGCAGATCCACTATATCAATTTCTTCAATAACAGCACCAACTTTCATAGCTTCTATTAAAGAAACACTTCCTTTTTCAAATAATTCGTTATAGATATTTTGCAGGTTACTATCATTGAAATTGCCGGCAACATCGTTCAGTACCGGGTCTTCAATACTGTACTTATCCAATAATAGTTTTATTGAATTCATATGTGTCTGCTCGCTTGTTGCAATATTATTAAATACTTTTGCTCCATAAAGATGGAACATTTCTTTATAAATATCCCGTGCTAATTTTTCTTCTTCTCTCATAAAAATTAGCCCAGCTTTTTCTACATCCGATATTTCTTCATAAGGAAATGAATTTATATCGATTGAAAACGAACTGCGGTTGTTTTCTATTAGATTATCGGTGATTGGTTCCGTAGAATTATAATCACTGCAACCCATAAAAATAATTCCTGAAAATACTAAGGCAATTATTAAAAATAATTTTGATGCATTCATTTTGTACCTCCTTTTTTTGTTTTCTACTTATTTACAAAATTGGTGCCATTCAATTATTAATGCATAATCGCAAAGTATAAAATCTAATACGCCCAATTTGTTGATTTGAGATTCTTAAATGGTCGTAGTTGATGAATACTAACTTGGGTTAAAATATTATTATTGGTTTAGCGAGAGATTATTAAGAACTATTTGCCACAAAAATGTTTAGTAAGGAAACATCAAAATAAACAACTATTATATTTCTTTACTTCAATGGACTCATTATTCATGCGGATAATATTTTATAATATTAAAATCACATTCTACCATTAAATTAATTATCCGAAATTATTTAAAATAAAAAAGCGTGAGTTATACTCACGCTTTATTTGGGAGTGTGGGGGGGGTTAATCGGAAATTTATTTTCTACCGCCGCGATTTGCACTACCTTTTGGACCTGTTCCGTCACAAGCACCTGAACCGGTAGCGTTTCCGCCTTTCTTACCAAAACCTGTTCCATCCTGTGGTTTTACCGGATTGCCTGTTCCATCTTTCTTGCCATAACCTTTACCGGATTTATTGGCCTGTTGACCTGTTCCGAAGTTATCGCAGATTCCATCACCATCAGAATCAACCCAGTTTAATTTGGCACCTTTACCATTTCCGGATGGAGTTGATTGTGCATAACTATGCGATGTGAAAAAGAATACTAAAAAAAGAACTGATGTTAATAATGCTAAGCGTTTCATTTTGTACCTCCTTATGTTATTAAATAATGTTTCGCTTCTTATATATTAATAATTGTGCCAACTGATTGTTTTGTATTTTTAGCTTAAAAAACCGATTTTACACAAAACAAATTCGACTATGTTGACTATGCTGTCGACCTGTTCGTCATTGATGTCGAAAATTCTAAAGCAAAGGTATTTTTGAATATGAATATCAAATGGACAAAAGAATTTCCCGCTGCTATTACTATTTGTGATACCGAGGGAAAAATTATTGAGATGAATAATAAATCTGCAGAGATTTTTATTAATGACGGTGGATACCAATTACTTGGTAAAAATCTTTTCGATTGTCACTCAGAGAATTCAACGAGTATAATTAAAGAATTAATAGCAGAGAATAAAACCAATGTTTACACTATTGAAAAAGGTGGTATAAAAAAATTAATCTACCAATCGCCCTGGTATGAGAACGGAAGTTTAAAAGGACTCGTAGAACTTTCTATTGAAATTCCTTTTGATATGCCGCATCATAAAAGGTAGAGTTGATTAATCCTCTATCTTCACGTTATTAGTCGATGCCTCTTCTGGAGAGTCTTTTCTGATTACTTCAACAGTAAAATTTGCTGCCACACCGGCAAGTGCACCAACCGCAGTTAATATGGGCGCAAATAACGCTCCAATCACACCGATTGTTACGGGTATTTCAATAAATGCATTCCCCTTTTCGTCTTTAATTATTATGCGTCGGGCATTTCCTTCCTTGATCAGTTCTTCTACTTTATCGATAAGTTCCTGACCTTTAACTTTGAATTCGTTTACCACTTTATACTCCGTTTGTTTGAAAATTTAGATGCATGCAACACTTATTAAGTTCCTTTACTTTTGAAAAATTTTGTTTCGATACCGATAGAAATAGATTGACAAAAATAAATCAATCATATATTTTTGTTTCGACAACTATCGAATTAAATATCGGAAGATTATGGACATTACAAAATCAATTGAAATCATGAAATCATTAGCTGATACATCACGGCTAAGAATCATTAATTCATTAATAGATAAACCGCAGTATGTTGAGGAGATTGCACACCGTTTAAATCTTGCGGCTTCAACAGTTTCATTTCATTTAAGGAAACTGGAGCAGGCTGGTCTTGTAAGCCAAACGAAGGAGCAGTATTATATTATCTATAAAATTAACGAGGATGTATTCGGACTAACTCTAAAAGAACTTACAGATTTTGAAGATATTGAAAAGTTTTCCCATGAAGAACGGTTAGAGAAATATCGACAGAAAGTATTACATGCTTTCTATAAGAAAGATAAATTATTGCGGCTCCCGGTTCAAAAGAAGAAAAGAAATATTGTATTAAATGAGTTTGCAAAAAATTTTAAGCCGGATATTAAATACAACGAAGAGGATATTAATAAAATAATAATGAAAAATTATGACGACTATTGTACAATAAGACGACTTCTGATTGAGGAGGGAGTTCTAAAACGAGATAAACAAACTTACTGGCTTATTAACGAAAACATCAAAGGGTTTTAACAATGGATAAAAGAGAGATAAAAAGAAATTATAAACAGTCGTTACAGCAAATGGGTGTGTATCAGATTCGCAACCTGGTTAACGGCAAAATATTTATTGGTAGCAGTAAAAATATTCCGGCTAAATTTAATTCACATCAATTTACACTGGAGATCGGTTCTCATATTAACAGAAAATTACAGGAGGAATACACTCAGTTTGGTAAGGATAATTTCACATTTGAAATCCTGGAACTTGTTAAGTCCAAAGAAGACCCTGCTTACGATTACTCCTATGATATCAAATTACTTGAAAAGGTGTGGCTACAAAAGTTAAACCCATTTAACGAAAGAGGGTATAACTAAAATTGTGTCCGGATTAATTCATTTCAAGAAAACTTAGTGAAAGTATTATTGAAGTATTCCGGTTCCGTTTTCAATTGTGCAAATATATGTAGCCGGTGTTTTGCCGAATTTTTTCTGATAACTTCCCGATACTTCGCTTATAAAATGATTCACTTTATCATGTTCAATTATATTTATCGTGCAGCCGCCAAATCCTCCACCCATCATTCTCGATCCGAAAACTCCCGATTGCTTTGCAGCAATATCTACAAGAAAATCAAGTTCCGGACAACTTACTTCATATAAATCTCTCAATCCGGCGTGAGAACCATACATTCTTTTTCCAAATGCAACAAAATCATTTCTATCGAGGTCTTCACAAGCTTTTTGTAATCTTTTGTTTTCTCCAACAACGTATTTGCATCTCTTGTAAACAATCTCAGGGAAATCATTCTTATGACTTTCAACAATCTCTATATCGGCATCGCGAAGACTTTTGATTTGCGGATTATAACGTTGAAGAATTTTAACGCCCTCTTCGCATTCTGCTCTTCTCTTATTATACTCTGACGATGCGAGAGAATGACTGACCATAGTATTGCAAAGCACTATTCGTAAATCATCTCTTGTGAATGGATGGTATTCATACTCAAGCGAACGACAATCTATTTTCAATACTTTATGGGCAGCTCCGAATATATTAATGTATTGATCCATTATACCGCATTTAACTCCAACAAACTCGTTCTCTGCACGCTGTGCAAGCTTTACAAGTTCAAGCTTTTCTATGCCAAAGTTAAATATATGATTGATTGCAAAAGCCAAGCCCGATTCAATTGCTGCAGATGATGATAGTCCCGCTCCTATCGGAATATCTCCGCCAAAAACGCAGTTGAATCCTTTTATATTGTATCCCAACTTTTGTATTTGGTCAACAACACCTAAGAGGTAATTCGCCCAATATTTTTCTTGATGCTGGATGCTTGATACCGGATACTGGATGCTTTCGTTGAAATCTAATGAGTAAAGATTACATATATCATCGTATCTTGGTGTAATTGCAAAATAGATTGCTTTATCAATTGCCGCCGGTAAAACAAATCCCATATTATAATCAGTGTGTTCGCCAATTAAATTAACTCGTCCGGGTGAGCGAAATAGCAAAGGAGATTCGTTAAACAATTTCTGGAATTCAGTTTCAACTTTTTGAACAATATTCATAGTCATATCTTTTATTTATTGCTGAGCATTTTTTGTTCTGATTATTTGCGCTGCAATGCTTACGGCAATTTCTTCAACTGTACTGCTGTTAATATCTATTCCGATTGGAGCATTTACTTTTTTGAGTACGGATTTTTTTGTGCCTTCTTTTGCAAGTTCCTCAAAAATTCTTTTCAGCTTTGCTTCACTTCCCATTAAACCAACATACTTAAGTTTTTTACTAAGCACTTGTTTCAATGCAATTTTATCCGTTGGTAAAGCCGAGGTAACAATTGCAACATAAGAATATTCTCCTTCAGCAATAAAGCTTCCCACGTTTTCATAAGATGTAATAATAATTTCATCGGCAGATTTATTTTCTTTAATTGTTTGAACATCAGACCGATCATCAAACACCACTATATTATAACCGAGCAACTCCATTTGATTGGAGAGAGCAAGCCCAACGTGTCCACCACCTATAATATAAATTGTATCTCGAACACCTATGTTTTCTTCATAAGTCCAATTTTTTTCCGAAACGAACTTGTACAGAATATGTTTTTCATTTTGCTTTTTATGTTGTATTTCTAAACCATTTGGGGATAAAACCAATAATGATGGCTCCTTCTTTTCAAACGATTTAATAATCTCTTCTATTTTTCTTGAATCTGTTTTGTCCAATGACAGAGTAAAATTTGTTTGAATGCCCTGGCATACAAGTCCGGATTGTAGTTTTTTAACTTTTTTACTGTGATGTAACTTTTTGTGAAGCATAATTTTCTTTTTCGATTTTTGCAGCAACTTGCATTCTTTAAGTAGATTAAATTCCATTTCGCCGCCACCAATTGTACCAATGTGTTTATCATCGTCTGCAACTACAATCTTAAAACCGGATTTCCCAGGCGAACTTCCCTTCGATTCAAGAACTGTTGTTAGCAAAACTCTTTTGTTACTTCTTATATTTTCTAAAATAAATTTCCACAGTTTCAAATCTTTCATATGCTTTTACCTTTTTGCAAAACTCTATTATTAAAATCCTCCTGTGTATCAATATCTTCAAGTACTTCGGGATAATCACACTCCCATATTTGTTTTTGCACCTCGGGATTTTTGCTAATTTCTTTTAATGAACTTTCATCAGCGGCATTCATTATCAAATTAAAAATGTTTTTTGCAATTAAAATCGGGTGACCTTTTGCATTTTTATATGATGGTTGAATCCAGTTGCATTCTGGATTAATTCTTTGAACAAAATCCTTATAAAACACATCTGGTATAGTCGGCTGATCNACAAAATGATAAANAACCCAATCGGAATTTGAAAGATTTTNTATTCCTCTCTTNAGCGANGTGAACATTCCCTTTTCATATTCATCGTTATAAAGAGTTTTGACACCGGGTAGGTTCATTACTACTCTTTCAATAGCATCACTTTTATAACCGGTTACAACAACAATGTCATCACAAGCCGGTGATAATTTTTCTATTACTATTTGAATTAATGGTTTCCCATTTACTTCAAGGATTGGTTTAAACGCATTCATTCTACCCGAGAGGCCGGCTGCTATTATTAGTCCGCTTATTTTCATTTTACCCGGAATAACTTTCTAAGCTTATCGAAGGAATAGATCTGCGGTTTTAAATTCCAATTTAACAGTGCAGAAGTGTCTTTCAATCCATTACCCGTAAGCATTAACATCACTTTTGCATTACTTGATAATTTATTCGACTTAATGAATTTCAAATAACCAGCATAAGAAGCTGCACATGATGGTTCTACTAAAATACCCGATGATGAAATATTTTTTTGTGCTTCTAAAATTTCCCTATCGGATACCGCCAATGCAGCGCCATCAGATTGTTTTATCGCGGATGCTGCCATATATAGATTTCTTGGAGCGGATGCACTGATACTATCCGCGATTGTCGATGCATTTCTAAACTGAAACTTTCCTTTTTCAATAAATCGAACCAGCGCATCACTTCCTTTTGCCTGAACAGCAACCAAACGTGGATACTTCTTAATCCAGCCAAGTTTTTTCAAATCGTAAAAACCTTTGAACAATCCCGATATTATTACGCCATCACCAACCGGCACAAAAATGTAGTCGGGCAATTTACCATTTAGCTGAATGAACATATCGAATGCTGCAGATTTCTTCCCTTCGATTGTCAAAGGGTTATAAGCGGTATTACGGTTATAGATTTTTTTTAAAGAAGAAATTTCAAGACAGATATCGAATGCGTCATCATAACTGCCATCCACAAGGTAAATGTTCGCTCCGAATGATTGGATCTGTATTCTTTTTGCCTCGGGTATTGATGCTGGTACAAATATGTGCGATTTAATTCCGAGTCGTGCGCAAATACCGGCAAGCGACGATCCGGCATTACCTGTTGATGCGGCAGAGATTTCTTTTATTCCAAGTTCAAGTGCTTTTAGAGCAACAATGGAACTTGCTCTGTCCTTGTATGACAAAGTTGGATTTCGGGTATCGTCAAAGACCAGAATTTCTTTCCCGTCCACTATAATATGTTGAACCGGATTATTGATTAACTGAAGTCGGGATAATTTTGTTTTGTCGGGATATTTATTTATCGGCCAAAGGAATGTATACTCCCAAAACTTGCCCGGGGTAAGTGTAAGGAATTTTTCCTTAGAATATTTTTTACTGATATTCTCATAATCGTATTCAATAGTAAGAACGCCTTTCAGTGGTTTGTTCCTCTCGGCTTTACCACAAGAAGGACAGAGATAAATAAATTTTTCTTCAATTTGTTTTGAAGAATATTTTTTACCGCAATCGAAGCATTTATAAAAGTATTTTATCATCTGAAATCCCAAATAAACAAGCGACGAAGGATCTCAGGCTCATATCCTTAAAGATTCTTCGCTTCGCTCAGAATGACTATTTAAGTTACATCGTTAAACCCATAATTGCTTTAGCCGTATGCAGACGGTTTTCCGCTTCGTCAAAAACAATGGAAATATCAGGGTTGTCCAGAATTTCATCGGTAACCTCATTGCCTCTATCTGCCGGAAGAGCATGCATTAGTTTAACATTTTTATCAGCAAGTTTAATTCTTCTATTGTCGCATATCCAGTTCTTATATTTCTCCAAATTTGATTTCATTTCTTTCTTGCACTCGTCTTCATGCGAGAGATAATATTCTTCATCATAATACCCGAATCCGCCCCAGTTTTTCGGTACAACAATTTGTGCGCCTTCAAATGCTTCATCCATATCATTTGTAAACCGAATACTTCCACCACCTTCTTTTGCATTCTTCTTAGCTTTCTCAACAATATTCTTGCTTAATGGAAATTCTTTTGGATGAGCAACAGTCACATCGATTCCGTAACGTGGAAAAAGTAGAATTTGAGTTTGAGGAACGCTTAATGGTTTTGAGTGCGTAGTAGCATATGCCCAAGATACCGTTACTTTCAATCCTTTTGTGTTTCGTCCGAGATGTTCAAAGATCGTCATCAGGTCTGCAAGCCCTTGAAACGGATGATAAACATCGTCCTGTAATGACATAACAGGTTTACTTGAATATTGAGCAAGCTCATTCAGATATTTGTTACCGATTCCATAAAAACAGTTACGGCAAGCAATACCATGTCCCATTCTGCTTAAAATTATTGCTGTATCCTTTGCAACTTCACCGTGTGTAATTTGCATTTTATCAGGTGTTAAATCGTGTGCGTGACCGCCAAGCTGAGTCATTCCGGCTTCCATAGAGTTACGTGTTCGTGTTGATTGTTCAAAAAACATCATGAAAAGTGTTTTATGAGGAAGCCAGAGTGTTGGTTCTTCAGCATAAAATTTCTTCTTCAATTCAAACGAAGTATCAAATACATAATCGAGTTCTTCTTTTGTCCAGTTATCTTCTGTTAAGAAGTGCTTACCTTTAAATCTTTTTTCCATAATTTCTCCTATAATATTTTTAATTTTTCTATTCAGTGTCTCTCTGTGAATTCTCTGTGTCCTCTGTGTAAAAAAGAATTTCACTGAGTTTACCAAGAGGAACCCTTAGAAACAATTAACCTTTCTTTGTCAATTCAAATGGAAACAGGGAATAAAATTTTGTTGCTTTCACAAGATCTTCAAGCACAATTTCTTCTTTCACAGAGTGAGAAAGTTCCTCTTTCCCCGGTGCAAATCCTATAGTAGGTATTCCAAACAATCCGGCGGTAGCAACGCCATTGGTTGAAAAACTCCATACTCCGCATTTTGCTTTTCCTATTGCAGCTTTACTCGTCTTAATTGCAGTTTCCACAAATGGATGTTTTTCCTCAAAATACCAGGTAGGATAATATGCCTCGGTTGAAAATTTAAGACCCGTCCAGCATTCTCCTTCTACAGTGGGGATTGAAATTTTTGCATCACTTTTATGTTTCGTAATAATCTCTTTCAACTCTTTTACTACACTATTTTTATTTTCACCGACTGTCATTCTTCTATCGATATGAATCTGGCAGAAATCAGAAACCGAGCACATCGACGGCGCTTTAGAAATTATATTGCTGACTGTTATTGAACCTTTGCCGAGCGGTTGTTTCGGTTTTAATTTTTTATCGAGCTTTTCAATATCTGCAACAATCGGCATCATTTTATAGATTGCATTAATCCCTTTCTGATTGTGTGCGCCGTGAGCCGACTTACCGGTGGTTGTAATTTTTAATTCCATTCTTCCACGCTGACCACGATATATTTTTAAATCTGTCGGTTCACCAAGTAAAACAAAATCGGGTCTTATTCCTTCGTTTTTAATTATATGATAAACCGGATATCCATCAGCATCTTCTTCGTATGCAGAGCCGACAACATAAAGTGTAAATGGAAAATCATTGCCATAAAGTTTTTTTAGAATTTTACCAGCAATTAAATAACCGGCCATTGCGGGTTTTTCATCAACGGCACCGCGCCCATAAATCTTACCGTTTTCAATTACACCACCGAATGGCGGCCTAATCCAATTTTCTGTTTCGGTTACTTTAACAGTATCGATATGTGCATCATACATAATTTTGATTGGACCATTACCAATTTTACCGATTGCATTACCAAATGAATCGTGATATGCTTCATCAAAACCGAATTCTTTCATTTTGGAAACAATGAATTGAACAATTTCTTTCTCTTCACCGCTATAGCTTCTTATCTGTACTAATTTTTGAATTAGAGAAAATAACTCCTCCTTTTCCGCCATAACTGCATTAAATAATTCTTCTTTCATTTTAATCTCACATTATTATAAAAAATGATTTTTCTAAAATTTTCTGTTTATAAATTAAGTATAAATAAAGATATTTACATCTGTTAACTAAGGTAATACTATGCCGGATATAATGAGAACAATCCCATTAACCAATCTGCTTAATCAGATATTTATTGAATCTAAAAATCATTCGAGCATTTTCGGAATAAAGCAAACTAACTTTTTAAATTCCTCTCATAATTCAGGAATCTATTTCTTAGATAACTTGCTTGAATTACCGATTGGTCCGGCTGCCGGTCCACACACACAAATGACACAAAATATTATTGCGGCATACTTAACGGGTGGAAGATTTTTTGAATTAAAAACCGTTCAGAAAAATGATGAGTTGACAATTGATCGTCCGTGTATTGATGCACAGGACGAAGGATATAACGTTGAATGGTCGCAAGAACTCAAACTGGAACAGTCATACGATGAGTATCTGAAAGCGTGGATATTACTTCACTTAATAAAAAAACATTTCTCGTTGTCACAATCGAATGAGCCCGGATTTATTTTTAATATGAGTGTTGGTTATGATCTTGATGGTATCAAAACAGAACGGATGGATCGGTTTATCGAACAGCTTAAGAATGCCGAACTATCCAATTTATTTACTGATTACAAAAATATTATGCTTGAATACGCGCGTAATAATTTGAGTGGCAAAAAAGAATTAATAGACGTGATTGAAAAGATCTCCCCAAAAATTTCAAATTCAGTTACACTTTCAACAATGCACGGATGCCCGCCAAATGAAATAGAAGCAATCGTAAAATATTTAATTAAAGAAAAAGGTCTTAATACTTATGTTAAGTTGAATCCCACTCTTCTTGGTTATTCCTTTGTGAAAGACACTTTGGAAGTTCTTGGATATAAAAATATTTATCTTAATAAGCATTCATTCGATAACGATCTGCAATGGAATGACGCTGTTTTAATGTTGCAGAGATTGAAATCGTTTGCCAAAGAGAATGGGAAAGATTTCGGAATTAAACTATCAAACACGCTTGCTGTAAAAAATAAAAAGCAGAGAATGCCCGGAGAGGAAATGTATCTATCCGGCAGAGCACTTTTCCCATTAACTATAAATCTTGCTTCAAAGATAGCCGAACAGTTCAGAGGCGAGATTAATATATCTTTTTCCGGAGGAGCTTCAATAAATAATATAAACGAGATTTTAGAAACTGGTATTATACCAGTAACTTTTGCGACAGAACTATTAAAACCGGGAGGGTACAATCGTCTTAAACAAATAGCCGATGGATTGAAAGGATTTTCCCTCAGTGAAAACAGCACAATTGATTTAAGAAAATTAAAAAAGCTTGCTGATGATTCTCTTAATAATTCGCTGTACAAAAAAGAAACCAGAACAGTAGAATCAATTAAAGTTCCTGATAAGCTTGATACATTTGATTGTTTTATCGCTCCGTGCAAAGTTGCTTGCCCAATTCATCAGGAAGTACCAGAATATATTCGTTTGGTTGGTGAAGAGAAATATGAGGAGGCGTTGCAAGTAATAACCGATAAAAATCCCCTTCCGTATATTACAGGTTACGTTTGCGACCATCAGTGTATGTATCACTGCACACGTATTGATTATGATGAAGCTGTAAAAATCCGCGATATAAAAAAAGAAGCAGCATTGAATGGTTATAACAATTTTATGATCAATCTTGCTGGTAAAGAAAATGATAGCGAGAAAATCAAAGTTGCAATAATCGGCGCCGGTCCATCAGGTTTATCCGCTGCATACTTTCTTGCAAAATCAGGTTTAGATGTTACAATTTTTGAAAAGAACATGAATGCCGGTGGAATTGTTCAGAATGTTCTTCCGCAATTCCGCCTTCCACAATCTGCTATTGATAATGACATTAAATTTATTGAACGGTTTGGGGTTAGATTTATTTTTGGCGTTGAAGATAAGTTCTCGGTTCACAAATTAAAACAAGAGGGTTATAAATATATTTACATTGCAATTGGTGCTGAGAAGTCGAACAGTTTAAATATTAGATCCGATAAAGAGATTTTGAACGCTATCGACTTTTTATGGGATTATCATCATAACACAAATATTAAGTTGGGTAAGAATGTTGCGGTGATTGGCGGTGGTAATTCTGCAATGGACAGTGCCCGTGCTGCAATCAGATGTAATGATGTTGAGAATGTTTATTTGATTTACCGCCGCACAAAAGAATTTATGCCGGCTGATCGTGAAGAGTTTGAAGCTGCACTTTCTGATGGTGTAATATTCAGAGAATTACTGCTTCCTTATGATTTCGCAAATGGAAAACTGATCTGTCAACAAATGGAGCTCTCAGAAATTGGTTCTGATGGAAGAAGAAACGTAATACCTATCGAAGGCAAAACCGAAGAATATGAAATAGACACTTTAATTTCTGCAATTGGGGAAAGTGTTGATACAGAAATTCTTGAAGCCAACAAAATTAAGATTGCTAAGAATAGAGCCGATGTAAACCTGTTAACCAACGAAACAAATATTGCAAATGTTTTTATTGGTGGAGATGCACTTAAAGGTCCGGCAACAGTTGTAGAAGCAATTGCCGATGGAAGAAAAGTTGCAAAAGCAATACTGAAAAAGGAATCTTTGAACTACCCTTCTATTGAAAAGAATATTTTTCCAGAGGTAAATATCAACAACCTTAATTCGGTAAAGGGAAATGTTGAGTTTGGTAAAATCAATATGAAAGAGGAAGCATCGCGTTGTTTGAGTTGTAATACGATCTGCAATAAATGTGTTGATCTCTGTCCGAACCGTGCAAATGTTGAAATAAAAGTCGACTCCCCGTTATTCAGGGATGCAAATCAGATTCTCCATATCGATTCACTCTGTAACGAATGCGGGAATTGTGAGACGTTCTGTCCGCACGAAGGCGCCCCTTACAAAGAAAAGTTTACTCTCTTTGCTTCTGTCGATGATCTGAATGAAAGCAAGAATAATGGATTTGTAATTTTGAATGGTGGAAAACAATACGGAGTAATTGCAAGAATCAATGGTGAAATTTTTGAGTTGAGCCACTCAGGTCCTATAAATGAAAGATTAAACAAGTATTTGATATTTGTAAGAAGTGTTGTAGAAAATTATCCGTTTTTGGTTTCGTAGCTGTAATAATTGGAGACGAGGCATGCCTCGTCTTTACATTTTATTTCTATTCTTTTGTTTTCTTATATTAAATGTGATTTCATAAAGAATAATATTGTAACATCGACCCCAGAAAACAAAGCGATTTATCTTCCCTATATTAAATTCATTTCACTTACAATTTCTGAAATCTCACTGGGTGAAGGAAGATACTTTTTCAACTCTTTTGGAAGTTTGTTTGTAATTTTATAAGAAGCGACTCCTATCGGCTGGTTACTATCTCGAAGAGCATATTCAACTATTAAACGGTCTTTATCTTTACATAGTATTAAACCAATAGATGGATTTTCATCTTCTAATTTTACTTTATCATTCAAGACAGAAAGATAGAATTGCATTTTGCCGGTATATTCCGGCTTAAACTCCCCGACTTTAAGTTCAACAGCAAACAAACATTTAAGTTTGCGATGAAAAAGCAAGAGATCAATAAAATACTCACTCTTACCAACTGTAATTTTATATTGGTTACCGATAAATGCAAAGTTTCCGCCCATCTCAATTAAAAATTTTCTGATATTATTAATAAGTGCGGTTTCTAACTGATGCTCATTATGTTCTTCGCTCAGTTCAAGGAAATCGAAGGTATATTCATCTTTAACTGCCAGCTTAGCTTGATGTTTTAATTCAACCGGTAATGCTTTATCAAAATTTGTTTGATTCAGTAAATATTTTTGATACGATTTATTTTCAATCTGGTGAATTAAAACATTCTTTGCCCAGCCGTATTTTTTAGTCATTCTAAGATAGAATTCTCTTTCCAATTCATCTTTGCATTTTTCCATAATAATTACATTATGTGCCCAACCAATTTCTCGCACCATTGGTGCGAGTTTTATGTTGTTTGAGTATATCGTATAAAAGTTCTTTACTCGCCATAGATTTGCGGAAGAAAATCCTCTTATTCCTGGAAATTCCTTCTGAAGATCCGAAGAAAGTGTTTCAACAACAGATTTACCCCAGCCAAGAGTATTTTGTTTTTCAACAATCTTCCTACCAATATCCCAGTATAGTTGAATTAACTCTTTATTAACCGCTCGAAGAGCGTCATATTGGGCTTGATGAATTCTTTCCTTTATTTCGACAAAGAATTTCTTGTATTCTGTACTGTCCAACTTTGCTGGCATTTGTTTTATCTCTTCACTTCTGCAGATTTTTTAACTGCATCAATTATCTGCTTGTATCCTGTGCATCGGCATAAATTGCCAGCGATCGCATCTTTAATTTCTTCCTCAGTCGGTTTCGGATTTTCGAGCAACAATGCATAAGCCGACATAATCATTCCCGGTGTGCAGAATCCACATTGTATTGCACCACTCTTTAGAAAATTCTCTTGCAGCGGATGAAGCATACCTTCCTTTTCAATTCCTTCAATCGTGATAATCTCGGCACCATCACATTGACCGGCTAAAACCAGACATGAATTAACCGCTTTGCCATTCATTATAACCGTGCACGCTCCACACTCGCCAATCGAACAACCCTCCTTTGTACCGGTCAGGTTGAATTCATCGCGCAATAAATCGAGCAAGCGTAGATTTGGTTCAACCATCGTTGTAACATTTTTATTATTTAAGGTAAATCGTAGTTCCATAAACTCACTTGATAGAACGCTGATGACACGGATTCAGCGGATTAAAACAGATTTATCCGCAGCAATCCGCTAAATCAGATTTTATCCGCGTTCTATTTTCTTTAATAATTGATAACAAACCTGTTGAACAACCGGAATTTTATATTCACTCGACCAGCGCACACCGGTTATCTTCAAAATACTTTCACCCACTTTAATTGCAATTTCCCTTAGTGTATTATCATTATACATTTTTCCGCTTGCATATTTTTCAACATCGAACAAACGCGTGCCAATTGGAGTAACGGCACCACTTGCTATTCTTACTTCATCAATTACATTATCATTAATATCAAGAAGAACAGCTAAAGAAATTCGGCTTATTGATACTGCTCTTCTTCTGCCAAGTTTATAAAAATCACCTTTCAATTTTTCAGATGGAACCGGGATTGCTATTTGTGTAACAACCTCATCGGGCTTTAATCTTGTTCCGTAAGGTTTAACAAGAAAATCCTGTAGCTTAATAATTTTTTCTGATGTATAAGATTTTATTTTTATCTCGGCATCATAAACTAATAATGGCGCAACACTATCTGCACAGGGAGCGTTATTAATAAAATTTCCGCCAATAGTTGCACGGTTTCTTATTTGCGTGCTTCCTATTGTCTTTGATGCTTTAGCCAGCAAAGGTAATTTATCTTTAAGAATTGGATTTGAAATGATTTCAGAAAATGTAACTGCGGTTCCAATCGAAATCGAATTGTCTTTAACTTTTACTTCTTTTAATTCATCAATCCTGTTAATGTCAATCAATCTATCTGCATTTACAAATCTTGGGGAATCAATATGAAAACCGGGAATTATATCTGTTCCACCGGCAATAATTTTTGTTGTGCCATTGTTATTCTGAAGTAGTCTGCAGATTTCATCAACGGTTTTGGGCAGCAATATTTCTTTAACGGGAATCATGAAGTGCTTCCACGTTTTAAACTTTCCGGATACAATTTTCTTCTCAGCAGTAATTCTTCAATATTGATCGGTAAGTTAAAAAATCTTTCACCTGTTGCATTTGTAATTGCATTTGCAATTGCCGCAGCCGTAAGTTCAAGAGTCGGTTCGCCAAGAGATTTCCCTCCCCACGCTCCGAACTTATCTTTTCCCTCTATGAAATATGGATGAATTGCATCAATATCTTTACTTGTTGGAATTAAGAACTGATCGAAATTATTCTCTCTAATTTTCCCCTCGTGTGTAGAAATCTTTTCCCATAATCCATAACCGGCACCTTGAGTAACACCGCCGTAAACCTGCCCCTCAGCGCCCAATAAATTAATTACTTTACCCGGATCGTGAACTGCCCAGATGTTATTAATGTAAACCTCGCCTGTACCAATGTTAACAGAAACTTCTGCAACCTGACAACCATAAACATAAGTAAAATACGCCGAGCCATGACCGGTTTCTTCTTCCCAGTGAACTTTTGGTCCGGCATACCAACCAATTGTTGAGAGGTTAACACCTTTTGAGTATGCAAGATTTATCAATTCAGCGAATGTAATTTTCTTTGATTGCTTCCCTTTATAAATCACTTTATCATTTTCAAAAGAAAATTCATTAGTGTTTTTTACTTTCCATTCTTTCATCAACAATTTGATAAGCCGATTCTTTAATTCATCACAAGCATTTTTTGTAGCACCGCCACCCATTAAAGTAGCACGCGATGCAACTGTTGGTCCGCTATCGGGAACACGTGATGTATTTGGTTCAAGGTAAATTATTTTATCTGGATTAATGCCAAAAACTTCTGCTGCAACAATTGAAAATGTTGTCTTTAGCCCCTGACCATTTTCTGCTAAACCGGAAAGCAGATATACAGTACCATCGGGTTGAATAGAAACGTAAGTCGCTGCTGCATCAATTCCTTCTGCACCAAGTGAACAACCTCTATAACTAAGAGCAAGTCCTATTCCCTTCTTCCATAAATTGTTTGGTGAAATAAAATCATTTTTCTCTAACACAAGAGATTCGTTTACAAATGTTTTTCTAGAATTATCAACTCTTTGTGTTGCACTATTATATTCATTCCATTTTTTATTGAAAGAAGAAACATCAACTGCTTTTTTAAGTATTTTATGAAGTGTTACTTCGTGACCGCTTAATTTCTGTCCGCTTGCAGTAATAGAATTTTGTTTGAACCCATTTATTTTGCGAACTTCATAAGGTGTTTTTCCAACCCTTAAGGCAATTTCATCCATCAACGATTCGATTGCAAAGATTGGTTGAGGCGAGCCGAAACCGCGCATCGCACCTGTATACGGATTATTAGTATAAACCACTCTAACATCAGTGTGAACATTAGGAACTTCATACGGTCCCGTTGCTTGAACTACTGATCTCCATGTAACAAATGGACTCATTGAGGAGTAAGCGCCGCCATCAGCAAGAAGATCAATCTTCATCGCTTTAATTTTTCCATCCTTATTGAAACCGATTTTATAATTAAGGATATAAGGATGTCGCTTATAAGATTCAATTATCGATTCTTCCCTGTCATATTTAATTTTTACGGGACGATTGGTTTTAAGTGCTGCAATAGCTGCTCTTGCAGAGAGGATATTCATTGTATCATCCTTGCCGCCGAATGAGCCGCCAAGTTCTGCTTGAATCACTTCGACTTCATTCAATCCACAGCATAAAACAGAGGCAACTACTTTTCTTGTTGTGAATGGATTCTGAATACTACCAATAATTTTTACTTTGATATTACCTTCACCCGGAATTGCAGTTACACATTCCGGTTCTATGTAAGCATGTTCTATTAGTTGAGTAGTATAAGTCTGTTCAATTATATTATCGCACTGCTTAAAACCTTTTTCAACATTCCCCTTGCGAAGCGGATAGTGAGTAATCAAATTAGATTTGTATTGAGGATGAATAATTATTGAATCCTTAGCCAGTGAGGTTGTTGGATCTTCAATAATTGGTAATTCTTCTAAATCAAAACTTACTTTTTTTGCAAGCTCTCTTAGTATAACTTCATCTTCGCCGACAATCATTGCAACAACATCGCCGGGTGTTACTATTTTCTCATAACAAAAAATTGGCTGATCCTGTTTTATGGGTCCGACTTTTTTATTTCCTGTAATATCCTTGTGTGTTATAATACTATGAATTGCCGGATGATTTTCTATTGGGGAGAAATCGATTCTATTTATTATAGCGTGCGATGAATTAGTTCTAACCATAACACCATACAATTCTTCATCGAATCGATAGTCATCGGCATATTTTGCCTTACCTGTTACCTTGGCATAACCATCCTGACGAATGACCGGTTTACCAACAATATTGAATTTTGTATTTGTTGTTTGTTTCTTCACTTGTATAAAGAAAATAATTTTTTGCCCTGTTTATAAATATCCTTAAAAAATTCTGCGTCATCAATTTCAGTTAGTTGAAAATCCTTAAGTAAATATTTACCGTCCTGAATAACCGTTTTGATATTATACTCAAGAGCACCATAAATAAAATGACCCCAGAAATTTGTTTCATTTATCGGGGTTGGCGGGATATAATCCCAAATAATAAAATCAGCACGATCATTTTCAAATAAACCCGGGAAATCATCAAAATATTTTTTAACGAATGCAATCTGATCAAAATATGACTTAATAAATAATCTGAATGTGTCTTCCATACTATTCTTTTGATTTCGCAACAAAAGAAAATATTGCTTCATTGATTTGGCAATGTTAGCATGCATTCCATCTGTTCCGATTAATATCGGAATGTTTTTCGGAACTTTTGAATAAACCGGAAGACCTACTGCATTATTCATGTTGGAATCGGGATTATAAACAATAGCACTTCCACTCGCAGCAATTTGATAGTATTCTCTTTGCGACAAGTAAACACCATGGCCCAGAATACTTTTTCCGTTTAATAGTTTATTTTGAATAAGACGCTTAACAGGTAATTGATCAGTGTATTGCTTACTTAAAATCCTATCACTTTTATCTTCGCATAAATGAATATGAATTCCAAGATCATATTCTTCAATAAGCTCCGAAGCTTCTGCTAAAGTGTCGTCTGATAAAGTGAAAGAAGCATGAAGTCCCAATAACGATTTAAGATTACTACTTGAATAGTTTTTAA
>Ga0067045_1003512_pt1 | contig 19390 bp, 17 predicted proteins | sample TerdegcTABiofilm_FD_59184 | JGI IMG/M metagenome (GOLD analysis project Ga0067045, IMG submission 59184) | Combined Assembly of (Gp0054472, Gp0054536) Wastewater bioreactor microbial communities from Singapore -Terephthalate degrading... | reverse complement strand
TCTACATATACTGCGTCTGGTTTTCCGCACTTTAAAACCGCTTTTCTGAAGCTGTCTTCCAGGATGGGCAGCCGCTGGTTGTCGTAAAATTGCGCATGGCAGATATAGCGGGTGGCGTCGTCGAGCAGGGCAATCTGGAATTTAAATCGATAAGCTCTTTGGTTGCTTTCAATTTCATGCGGTAAGTGTCGTCATTAATATCCACTCTTTTATTTATGCTGTCCCAATTCACTTTTTTGCCCAGACTTTCAGCGATAAACCTTAGCGGTACATATGTCCTGTCATTAATAATCACCGCCGGTGTATCTAAGGTTACTTGTTTATTTCCTACTTTAGCAATTGGATTCCCAATTTGAAGCCATATGCTCCCTGCAACAATTGATTGATCGTCCATATTCCAGGATACACGACAGCCAAGAGTTTCAAAGATCACTCTTAAAGGAACGAGCGTTCTATTATTTTCAATTACAGGCCGGTCTTGAGCATCAAGCAGTCTGCCGTTTATATAAATTAACGGCGGCATGGCTGCCTGAGATATGGACGTAATAGCAAGAGCGATTATTAATGAAATTAGCGCCAATAATGTTTTCCCCATCGTTACACTTCCCTTTTCGCTTATTTTCACGACACCTTTAAGCCCTTCCCTTGGTTCGTTGTATTAGAACGCCTAACCTTTTTCCTCCGTTATAGCTTTTTATTATTAATTTACAGATACTACAGCTGTCCACAAGATTCCTCTATTACCATAGAAAAACCACACTCCCAGCTAATGGGAATATGGCTTTGCACATGGTAACTTTATACGCACATACTCAGTTATTTTATTTACTGCTGCCGGACGATCCTGACGAAGTTGACGGCGATGCAGCGTACGCCCACGGCTTGCTGAAGGCATAGACGAGAATATCATGCTGGCAGGTAATGTCCACCAGGTTTTGCTTTGCTTGAGCCAGTGAAGCCTCGGCAGCGATCACATCCGTCTCAATGGCCATGCCGACCTCGTATTTGACCCGTGTTACCCTTAAATTCTCTTCTGCGACTTTGACGCTCTCCCTGGCGCTTGTGTACTGCTCTTCCAGCTGTTTAATGCTGTAATAAATGGAACGGACAAGTTTTGCCATCTGATCCCTGGTATCCTGCGCTGAAACCTCGGCTTTGCTCATGTCATATTTCTTTGCTTCATAAGGATCTGTACCCGGCACGTTCCAGTTATAAAGATCAAGGGCCAGCTTGGCCAGGTTAATCTGCTGCTCCTTGAGCCAGACAGTCGGGCTCTGGTCAACGGCCCTACTGACAGCTACTTCCAGGTCATCTACTTTCAACTCACTAAATTCCGGTCGGTCTACCAACACCGGCCTGTCCTTCATTTCCAGCCCAACCAATAAGTTGAAATTCTGGTACAAATCATCCAAGTTCTTTTTAGCCGTTTCCAGTCCTGTTTTCGCCGCCTCCACAGCTGACTGAGCCTGAATCAAGCCCATTTTATTCAAAATCCCTGCCCTGTAACTGGCGTCAGCCACCGCACGCTGCCTTTCAGCGTTTTTAAGCTGCACCTCCGCCGCCTTTACCTTTTCCTGCGCCTGCAAAATACCGTCATAAAGCTGGTACACCTGCATGACCAGGGTATCTTCCTGAGCCGATAAATTGCGTTTTGCCATTTGCCAGTTTAAGTCTGCCTGAACCAGGCCGATAAAAGCTCTGTCGGCAGAGGGATTTTGGGAACCCTCCGCAGGTATGAAAGTCACACTATCACTTGCATTTTTACGAACTTCGTAACTCCGGTCAACGTCATAGCCGGCTGCTTGAAGAGATTTGCTATTTCCTTTTGCTTTATCAATAGCCTGTTGCAATGTTAACTCCGGTGTCGCAGGGTCACCGGCCCAACAAATTGAAGATAAGGAAAAGATAAAAACAAATACTGCCAGGAAAATAATAATTTTACGCACCGCACCACTCCTCACATAGAAACTATTGTTAATATAGTTAATTATCAACTAATTAAAGTATACTTGCCAAAGGATCGTCCGTCAAGTCTTTTTAGAAAAATCAGGGGTTGTAAAAAAAATTCGGGTTCCCAGAGGAACCCGAATTTTTTTATAAATAACTAGTTAACGGTTACGGTTTGAGTGGCGTTATCCCAGTTGATTGTGCAACCGAGGGCCTGGCCTACCCAGCGGATCGGTAGCATGGTGCGGCCGGGATCCACGATCTCAGGAGCCACGTCCATGGTGATAGGAGTACCGTTGATAGTCATGATGTTGCTTCCGATGGTAAGCTTGACTACGCTACCTTCCTTGATCAGGACCACACTTTGCTCGCTTCCGTTCCAGATGATGTTGCTATCAGGGACGCCAACGGCTTTTGCAACAAACCTGAGCGGGAGGTAAGTCCGGTCGTTCTTCAGGTACGGAGCTACATCCATTGTTTGCTCAACACCATTTAGCGAGAACTTGGGATCGCCAATCTTGAAAACAGCAGTAACTTTTGTTGTTACAGGAGCCGGTGTAACACACTTAGCAACAACAACCTTAGCAGCAACTTCAGATCCTACGAACCACTCATCATCTCCATCTTCATTAAGAGACTCATTGACAGCACTGCCTTTAATCTTCAACTTCAAATCTCCTTCTGGCACAGTCCTGTCAACGGTTAGACTTACACCGCTAATTTTAATGGCACTCGCAGTTGTGCTGGCAGATTTAACCGGGATAATTAATTGTGTATCATCTGCATCCAGCTCAATTCCACTGGTGTCAAGCACAACATCACCGTTAGCAACTTCTACTTTCGGAAGTGAACTAAATCTCACGCCAGTAGGTGTCTCAATAACTATCCTCGCTCTTGTATTGTCACTGTCAGAGCTAAGGTACTTGTCGCTCCCATTTGCCTGATAGGTCCAGTGCTTCTCGCTATCAATAGCTCCTGCAGCAGCTTCAGCAATAGTCAGAGTCCCAATATTTTGATCAGGAAGACCAATCTTAACATCGAAAACCTGATCTACATTCGCACTTACAGCAGGTTGCACAGCCGCTAGAACCAAATCACCTGTAAGGCCCTGGCTACCTCCCAAGGTAACCTTCAGATCACCTGAAAAACCAGGTTCAGTTACGACCTTTGCATCCTTAAAGACCAGTTCTGCAGGGTCATTACTTGAATTATTTATACCTGCATTATCCTCAACTGTTACTTTAATCATACGAAAATCAGTGCCAACACCTGACCAAGTGCTAAGTGTTATAGCATCTTGGTTCTTGCTGAGATCCGCATCAATAGTTGGGAAGTTCGTCCACTTTGCACCTTCCGGCAGGGTCAACGTGATAGTCCTGTTCTCACTCAAGCTACCCGCTATGCTTTCTTTGATGGAGAATTTACCAATCTTAACATCACTCTTACCTGCAAGGATATTTTCCTTTGTCACCACAGAAGCGGTAACGCCAAATTCCCCATACCTAGCAACAATAATTTCGCTGGGCGATATGCTACTATCACCACTAATAGTTACTTTTACATCGCCAGTCTTTGCTACGCTTTCGTCGACTTCAACGCTTGCTGCTATAGTAAAGAACGTTCCAGGAACATTTCTGCTGGAATCGACAGTAATTTTCAGGGTGCGGTCACTGTCGTCCAAATCAAAATCTAGACCATCTTCGCTGCCCCAATAAAGCGTACCAATATCATAGCTTGACCAAGTAAACCCGTTCGGCAAAGTAAGTTTAACGGAGTTATTGCCTGAAGCAAGAGCCCCAGCAACACCTTCCTTTACGTCGATGATGCCTATACTACCACCGCTGGAACTGATATTCGGCACATTCTCTGCCGCTAAAGTTACAGTGCCCGTCCCAACTTTGCAAAGTACAACCGAGCCACCACTAAAGATCTGACTAGAAGGTGCACTCATGGTGGCGGTTACTTCACCAGTTACACCAGATGGGATATCTAATCTAATACCGCCAATATAGGTTGAGCTACCATCGTTTGCACTCCTAACGATGATACGCCCTGGGTTGCCGCTACCATCACCAGCAATGCTTATCCTTACAACACGCCCATTTGAATCTATATCCGCATCTGTTACTGCGTTATCCGTACCACCAACACTATTGGGTACATAAACTTCTAAATCTTTAAACTCATAACCAGTTGGGCTTGCTGGCAAACTCATATAAACATAAGACGAGGTAGTCGTTACAGCAGGCAAGTCTATTTGCAACGCACCAATATTAACATTACTTCCTGCCTTTACAACCCTTACGTTGCTCATCGTGTAAGTGCTGGAAGCCGAAGCCGGACCTACCATGGGCACCAGCAGGGTGACCAGCAGAGACAGCGTGAGAAGAATAGATAGTAGTTTTCTTCTGCTCTTCACTTGTTTCCCTCCTAAAAAATTCTTTACTAACAATTAAAACTATACGGTCTTCTTGGGAATTTACCCGATACTCAACCTTATCTCTCCCACCCCCCCCTTACGGTAGAATAACACTAGTAGAATAACATTAGCAGTCATTGCTATGGAAATTGCTACGACCCCTGCTATTTCTCTTGTAGTTACCCAACTAGACCGGTAGGTCAATGGGTCAAAAGACATATTCTACACGGACAGGCAATTTCCTGCCCGGCAGACTGCCTTTTCCTCCATTGTTACCTGACTAGTTAGACAGCCAGCCAGCTCCAAAAGTTCCACCGCTCTCAAAAAAATTTTTTCCATAACAAGCCCCAACAGCCAGTTTTCTTAACAAATAAGAAAAAAGTACCTGCCCGATAAAACCCGATTGGCACAAACATAAATCAGAACTAAGCATTTTTTAAGCAACGTTAAGACAACGTTAATTTCTGCCGGATTGCGCCGGGCGATGGTGTGTGGTATCATCAGCTAAGGTAAAATTAATGAAACAAAAAAGACATACGGGGCCTCCCGGATCCGGAACTTTTGCCGGCCCGCCTGTGTCTAACAGGTAAAACGGGAGGTTTTCCCTGCTACCAGGAGCTGCTTCCCGTGGACAATGTCAATTTGCTGGTAAAAAAGGCGCAAAACAACGACCTTTCTGCCTTCGAGGAACTGGTACGCCTGTACCAAAACAAGGTATATGCCCTTTGCAACCACCTTGCGGGCAACCGCGACGACGCGCTGGACCTGGCCCAGGAAGCGTTTATCAGGGCTTACAGGGGGCTGGGCAGTTTCCGCAACGAAGCTGACTTTGGCACCTGGCTGCACCGCATAACTGTTAATGTGTGGCTGAATTCTAAACGCAAAAAAAACGGGCAGGCGCTGGTCTCCCTGGACGAACCGTACAGGGGTGACGGCGGCGGCGAAATCCAGCGTGACGTGGCGGCGGGAGATGGCGACCCACTCCGGGCGCTGGAGGAAAAGGAGTTCCGCGGCCTGGTGCGGACGGCGCTGGACAGCCTGTCGGAGGAGCACAGGGCGGTGCTGGTGCTGCGGGAAATCGAAGGTTACAGTTACGAAGAGGTATCGCGCATGCTCGGCTGCTCGCTGGGCACGGTGAAATCCCGGCTCAGCCGGGCGCGCGAGGCAATGAAGCGGAAAATAACGGAGCTGGCGCGGGAGAACGGGGAGTACCTGCCCGCGGGTAAGGAGAGAAGGTGACGGCAAGTGGATTGCCGCGAAACACAGCTTTTAATATCGCTCCACCTGGACGGGGAGCTTTCAAAAGATGAGGAGGCCGCCCTGGCCGGTCACCTGGCAGCCTGTGAAGCCTGCTGCCGGGAACTGGCGCTTCAGGAGAGGCTGGCATCGGCGCTGCGGGAGCTGAGCCGGGAGGAAGCACAGGCTCCGCCGGAGCTGTGCGGCCTGGTGATGAGCAGGCTGCGGGCTGAACGGAAGGCCGCTTTGGCCTGGCTGCCGGCGGCCTGGCGCAAGGCCGTGGCTTCTGCCGCCGCCGTGCTGATTATAGCCGGGGGCGCGGCCGGCGTCACCGCCGGGCTGAAAATGGCCGGCGGCGGGAAAATGATCGGTTTTGAAACCCCGGTGAAAATGGATGCAGATGCCGGCGGCAGCACTGCCCAAGTAAATGAGGCGGCATCAGGCGCCGGAAATCCTGTTGGGCCGCCCGGTGAGGCAGGCGCTTCAGGCAACAATGGGCAAGGAGTCCTTGCACCTGGCAACAATAAGGGCAATGACATCAGCAGTCCAGTACCGGCCGGAAACGGAGCGGACACAGCCAAACCAGGCAATACCGGCGGCAATACATCCCCGTCAGGGCAAGCCTCAATTCCCACTGACGAGCCGCGGGCTCTCCTGAGCAGCAACATGAAGATAACCAGCACCGTCTTGAAGGTGGCCGTCGGCGACCTGGCGGAGGCCAGGGCCAAGGCGGTGGCCCTGGCGGCCGGCGCCGGCGCGGCGACCCAGGTGTTTCCAGAGCAAAATGGTGATAAGAAGATCGTGATTATAAGGTTGACGATACCGTCAGACCGTGCGCCAAACTTCATTGCAGACCTAGCCGGGATAGGAACGCTATACGACAGGATGGACGAAAGCCGCGATATTACTTTCCAGTACAATGAAACACTAGTTCAGTACTATGACCTGCAGTCCCGGATAAGCTCATCGCATAATGCAGAAGAACAGCGGCAACTTGAAAATCTGGCATCGTCATACAAACAGCAATTGGACACCTTGATGGCCACGGCCGGCAAGCGGGTAATCATGCTGTGGCTGGAGGGCAGGTAAGAAAAATAAAACTGTTTTGACCGTACAGAAGACCGGGAAATTTCAACCCGGTCCTTGTTTTATATTTCCAGTGCCACTGGCATATGTTATAATGGCAGCAGTAAACTTGCGAGGTGAATATATGCCGCAGGTAAAGTTTACCGCCCACGCTATTGCCAAAATAGAAATTTTAAAAAACCACGGCTTTTTAGTCGATGCTGATTTGATTAAGACTTGCCTTATTGCTCCTGTAAAAATTGAGGCAGGACGTGGGGAACGAAAGATTGCCCAAATGATCTACGACGAGGGCCATGTTTTAAGGATTGTCTATGAAGAACGGGAAAATGAAATACTGGTAGTAACGATTTACCCTGGAAGGAGGGCTCGCTATGAAAAGGATCCGTTATAGCAAAGACGTTGACGCGCTGTTGATCGAGCTTTCGGACAAAACGATTGATTATGCCGAGGACACCGGTCAAATAATTGTTCATTTTACGAAGGACGGGGAGCCGGTGCTGATAGAGATTCTCGACGCAAAGGAATTTCTGCTGCGTTCCTTTTCTACTGTGGTGACTGACGGGGAAATGGCTTTACCCTGTTCGCCGCCGCCTCCATAGGGCCGGAATTCAATTATAATTGCAGCGATCTCTTTATTTTCCAGGTCTGCATCCAGGTCGTATTCATCGAAAAAGCGGCAATCAATTGCCGCTAATTTACACCTGGAAAACAGATTAACAATTTCAACATCAAATTTAAAAGGTTACTTCGCCCAGGCATTCTCGCAAACGGCCAGGAGGTGCTCCAGGAGATCTGCCATTTCTCCTGCCGTTACCGGGTCGCCGGGGGCAAAGCTGCCGTCCGTCCGGCTGCGGAATAGTCCTGCGGCGGTGGTTTCGGCAACTGCTTCAGTTGCCCAGGGCGGTATGACGGCTGCATCCGGATAAGGTAAGGCCGAAGCCGCTTCAACCTCCAGGCCGAGGTCGCGCAGTACGGCGGCGAGGACGACTGCGGCCTCGGCGCGGGTCAGTGCTGCCGCCGGCCGGAAGCTGCCGTCGGGGTAACCTTTGACAATCCCACGCGCCCGGGCCTCGGCTATAGCCGGGCGAAACGCTGCCGGGGCGTCCTCCACATCGGCAAAGGGCAGGGGCCACTCGCTGGCTTCCGGCCAGTTCAGCAGCCTTGCCAGCGCGGATACGGCTGAGGCCCGCGTCAGCGGTATATCTGGTAAATAGTCCGCCCCGGCCCTGTCCGTCAGAATATCCCTTCCGGACTGAGCTGCCACCCCGGAGACGGCATCCAAAACAGCGGTGTCACACCTTCCCCTCCGTCCGCCTGCGGCCTGGGACACCTGCTTTCCCGCAACGCCCCCGGTGTGCCGGTCCACGGCCACCAGGGTGAAGTCATACCTTTTTTCATTACCGTCAGGCTGCATAGTGTAACAAAACCTTCCATTCCCGTCTACAGGGACCTCCCACCTGGAACCATCTTTTTTCCACACAAAAACTTCAATACCGGGGCCGGTCCTGCCGGTCACCACCAGCCGTCCCTGCAGGGACACGGCGGAAGCCAGCAGCAGCGGCGCCCTGGCACTTGAGAAGGCGTGTACCGATACCAGCACGTTGCCGGTGGGCAGAGGGGCCGTAACATACTCAACCTCTAACTCCTCGCCTGCCCGGAGGTCCTCCGGCTGCACCGGGTAGCCGTTTTTATAAAAGCGTGTCGATTCCGAAACGCGGTACTGTCCGCCTTCCCGGGTGGTGACAATGCCGGCGCTCCCGTCATAGCCCGCAAATATTCCTTTACCGTCAAATGTATCTGCAATATCAAGCCGCCACACTTCTTTTCCTCCCGGGCCGGTGGTAACCCTGACCCGGCTGCCCACGGCAATGGTATCCGCCGTGGTCCTCACACCCCAGCGGTAGACCACGGCGTCCGTGGGCATGTAAAGGGAACGGTAGCGACCGTTGTCGTCGAGCAAATAAAGGGTCCTGTCCTTCCTGGTAAAGTCAATTGCCTTGCCATAGAGGACATTGCTGTAGGCAACCAGGCCGATGATCTCGCCGGTGTCCGGCAGGAGCACGGCGGCCACGTGGTCACCCGGCTTTAAAACACCCAGGGCGGTGGCCTTCCCGTCCCTCTTCACCGGAGCACCGGGGAAGGTCCGGAAGTAAACACCGTTCTTCAGCCTGACCTCACCTTCAACAACGCCGACTTCACATACGGTGCCGAGGGCCACCAGCCTCGTAACAGCCAGGAACTGCACCTCGCCGGTGGAGGGTGCCAGGCGCAGGAGCACAGGCATTCCGGGCAGGACTTCCTCCAGTTCATCCAGGGCGCCGGTGCCGAAGGGCATATCCACGGCATCCACGCCAGCGTAGCTGTCTTCGTAGGAGTAGACTGCCTGAGGCGAGACCCGGTAACCCCCCTGGCCGCCTGCCAGGTAGAGCTTTTTTTCCCCTTTTTCATAACCTGTGGCCAAAACAACGCCTTTCCGTTCTATACAGGCGGCACTCACCTGCCGGATTTTCTGGTCGACGGGGTTGACCACCGCGCTGACCTCGAAACCAGGCGGCAGACTGCCAGGTGGCGCGGGAGATTTATTTAATATTACCTCCCCCGCATCCGCCGCCAGGGTATACCCCCCCAGCCTTACGACCGGGTTGATTTCCATAAAAACTGTTTCCCCGTCCATCTCCAGCGCTTTTATGCCGGCGGAGCGCCACAGGCGGGCCGCCAGGTAGGCCCGCTGCCCGCCCGCAGCGGCAGGCGGAAACCGCCCCTCGCGGTCACCATCACCTTGAGCCGGTTCTTTTTCCTGCGGCAGCCCACCGCCTCCATTGCCGGCCGGCAGCGTCAGGTAAACTGCAGCCCCGGGGAAGATGCGGGCGGCGTCCGCAGGGACGACAGTGTCGTTGACCAGGTTTGTCACAGGCACTTCAGCGGGACTTATCGAGCGGCCNCCGGCCAGGTTAATCGACTGCCCGTCACCGCTCTTCACCATATCTATTGCCGGGGCCTGGCCCCACACCAAGGCGTAGTCCTGGACCGGGACCGCGCTGCCGCTCAGGACATTCCGGCGCACGCCGGCGCCCACTACCCGCACGGTGTATTCACCCGGCACTGGCGAGGGCAAATAAACCTGCTCCACATTGTTTGTCCTGTCCGGAGTGTTATTGCCGAGGAAATGGTTGCCGTAATACACCCTGCCGTCAGGCGCCTGGACGGTTAGATCGAGGTCGTTCACCAGGGCCTGCGCGGCTCCCGGCTCTGACGGCGGGTCAGACCATGCCAGGGTGGCCTTAAAGGGAGCCGAGGAATCGGTGACGCGGAAGGTGTAAGACAACTCGCCGCCCTGGGACACTCCGGCCCACTCGTCGGCCGTTTTGAACGTGCCTTCCTTCAGCGCGATTACCGTCCCGGCCAGGTCGATGACACCGAAGCCCTCCTTTGACGGGCCCCCCTCTAAAGGCCGCGCGCCGTTAATTAAAGCGGCCTTGACCAGGGCGGCTGAAGGAGCGGGCATATCCATCCGATTAATGAAATACTCACGCAAAAGAGCAGCCGAACCGCCTGCAACGGCGGCGGCCATGCTTGTCCCCTGCATGCGCGTGTACTCCGGGTAACCAGGCAGGTTGCCTTCGACCAGCGATGACCGGGCGGAAATAACGGCGGAAGCCGGAGCCAGCAGTTCAGGCTTGACCCGTCCGTCGCCGGACGGGCCGCGTGAAGAAAAACCGGCCGCCAGACTAGTATCGTCCGGGCCCGGCACAAAAGCAGGCCGCGGGAGCACGGAAGCTCCGACGGCCAGGGCGTTCTTGCTGTTGGCCTCGGAGGTAATGGTGCCCGGAGACGGCCCGGAGTTGCCGGCACCGAAAACCGCGAGAAAGTCGGGATGTGCCCGCACAAAATCGTCCACCTGCGCGGCGGATTCCCCGTAAACATTCGAACCGCCGCCCCAGCCGTCCACGTGGACCCGGGCGCCGGCTGAGTAAGCAGGCCAGAACAGGTCTTCAAGGTTCTCCGGAAGCTCGGGCTCGCCGTCCTTGTTCAGGATAGCCTGAAAATAGATGCTGGCGCCCGGCGCCACGCCGCGGAACTTCCCGTTGGAGGCGGCTCCCGTTCCCGCTACTGTAGCGGCCATATGGGTGCCGTGCCCGTCGGGGTCGTCCGGCACGTCCCGCCCGGCCCACGACTTTAACAACACCACCTTGGGCATTTTCCCCGGCGTGCTCTGCAGGTCGGGGTGCAGGTTATTTATATCTCCCGTATCTAGCCCGCTGTCGGCAATGGCCACGATCTGTCCCTCGCCGGTAAGTCCTCCCGGCACGATGAACCCGGGCGCATTAACCGCCGCGGCACCGGTAATGTCCCTGGCGCGGTCGTTCAGGAAGGAAACTTTATGCACCGGCTCACTTGCAGCCGGCAGCACCAGAGAAAACTGGCCGGTTCCAGTGGACAAGCCGGAATTTGCAAGAGACCCGGCAAGTAAGGCAAGGGCCGAAAAAACCAGCAGAACTATGACAATAAAGAATTTATTTTTGGTATTGCCCGGATGTCTGAAACAGCGCATAAAAAACCCCCGGAAGCTCGTACTGTAAAAGCAGGAACACTTCGCGGCGATCCAGCTTAATACCTATTCGACAGCTTCTGGAGGTTTTCCTTGTTTTTTATATAAAATAATTAATTAAATTAACTATTCTATGACAATATAACGCATTTCAAAAACCGTCCTTCAGTATATCGGAATATCCTTTTCATCTTCCCTCAACTTCTGCACCCATTTGCTTCCACAACCGCAGGCCGCCCATTCCGGAGCGTCTTCTGGCTTTAGAGAACCCCTCAATTCCCTAAAATTTTGTCGTGCTTTTTCCCGGCGCAATTGTTCAGTTACAGCGTTAATAAGCGTTTTCCATTTAGAGACACCTCCATGTCTCTATTAATATATCACAAAAACCCCGGATCAACAAGATAACTTTAGCGCTCATCCACATATTTTTCCAATATTTTCTCAGAACCGCCCCGCTCACCCTGAAAAGCAGGCCAGTTAAATATTCTTCTCAGCTTCTTTGCCCGGTCGGCAGCGCTGAGCAGCCCCATGCTTTTCAATGCCCGGCCGGTGCCCCTGGCAACACAGGAAAGCGGGTCGTCGGCAATATAAACGGGCAGGCCGGTTTCCCTGCTGAGCAGCCGGTCTATTCCATCCAGCAGCGCACCGCCCCCGGTCATGACGATCCCTTTGTTGACTATATCGGCAGCCAGTTCGGGGGAAGTGCGCTCCAGCACTCCCTTCACCGCAGCCACCACCAGGCCGAGGGTCTCCTTGATCGCCTCATGCACCTGGGTCCTGGTAACTGTGAAGGCTTTGGGGCAGCCCGGAAACCATGTCCCGGCCCCTGACTTCCATGGACACGTCCTCCGTACCCTGGGGAAAGGCGCTTCCGATGCCTATTTTCAGCTCTTCCGCCGTGCGCTCGCCGATGATCAGGCTGTATTCCCTGCGGATATACTTCACGATGGCCTCGTCCAGCTTGTCCCCGCCGACGCGCAGCGAGTTGCTGCACACAATGCCCCCGAGAGAAATGACCGCGATGTCGGTGGTCCCGCCGCCAATGTCAACAACCATGGACCCGCTGGGCTGAAAGACATCCAGTCCAGCACCAAGGGCGGCGGCAAACGGTTCTTCGATCAAATGCGCCTCTTTGGCCCCGGCATGGACGGCAGCCTGCCGCACCGCCCGCTCCTCAACCCCGGTGACTCCGGTTGGAATGCATACCATGACGCGCGGGCGGAACAATAGTTTCTGGCCGCCGTCAGCCTTGCTTATGAAGTGGCGGAGCATTTTTTCAGTCACTGCGTAGTCGGCAATCACACCGCCGCGCAGCGGCCGGACGGCGACAATGCTTCCCGGAGTGCGCCCCAGCATCCTGCGCGCTTCGGAGCCCACGGCGATGACGCGCCCGCTCTTTTTATCAACTGCCACAACGGAAGGTTCTTGCAGGACAATTCCTTTTCCTCTTACATAAACTAAAACATTTGCAGTGCCTAAGTCCACACCAATATCACTGCTACCAAACATATGCTTGTCCCCTTTCAGGACTGGAAAAATAATTAACTTGTCTTGTGTTAAATAAAATTGTATATTCTACCTCAATCGACAAAATCCTGTTATTTGGCAGGTTGTTCTTGCAAATCTTTATACTTTCTGCGGGTGGCTTCCCCGCCCCGCAGGTGGCGCTCTGCTTTGTTGTATTCAAGAATTGCCTTTACCTGCTGGGCAAGCTGCTTGTTAAGAGAGGGCAGCCGCTCGGTCATATCCTTGTGGACAGTGCTTTTACTCACCTGAAACACCTGGGCAGCCTGCCTGACTGTGGCCTGGGTTTCCAGGATATAGACACAGATATCCAGTACCCGCTTTTGGATGTACTCCTGCACATTACCCGACCTCCCGTGGTCAGTTATCGGACGCCGGACACCAGACGTCAAAAAAGAAAAAACATCATACAGGATATGTGGAAAAGCTGGCTGATCGTTGGAAGAGATAGTCTGATTGAGCAGCGCACTTTCTTTAAAATAAAATATATGCGCGGTCAGGGGAGAAATTCTCCAGCTGAAAAAATAAACCGTCTGGAAGCTGTTGTCTCACCGGTAAACATAAATGTTCAGCCATCGCAGCGAGGAATCAAAGACAATATTGCTCCCACATTCGCAAAAGGCTACCCCACAGCTGAAAATATTGCAGGAAACTAGGCGGATTTGCTGGTGCAGGCAGATTTAGTCCGGCGGGGGCGGGGCTAAGCCATTTATTGAAAAGCAGCGGCAGAGTGATGATGTCTGTTGAGGCCCCGCCGGTTTATATTAAAAAAATTAACGGCAGTGGCGTTTTCGCCACTGCCGTTTTTTGGCAAGGACCACGGTAAACCTTCTTGAGAGCGGTGCCTGATTTAAAAAAGTTTGCCACAGCCCCCAGCACGATCAAATGCCAGCACTGGTCGGAGCTGATTTCTTACGATTACCACCAGGGTAACGTGGCAGAACTGGAAAACATGGCAGAATGATGAAAATAAGCTGGAAAAGGTGTTCATCCCGGGTAAACGACTTGCACAGCACCGGTAACAGCACCCGGCGAAGCGAGGAAGCGGAGATTAAGACTCAAATAAACGGGTTTTTCACTCTAACCCCCTCGTAAAGTTGACCGCTGTTGAGATCTTCGGTAAAAAGCACGGTGCAGCCCAGTTTTTTAGCACTGCAGATGATCATAGCGTCCCAGAACGACAGACTGTTTCGCCGATGAATTTCAATTGCTTCCAGGACATCATCAACATCCGGAATATGCAGTCTCCATTGCGACAGGTCGGCAATTATCGAGGCGGCCATTTCCGGCTTGATGGGCTTGTTTATTTTTTGCACCACCGTTACATAAAATTCTTGCAGCACCTGGATACTCAAGCAGCCGCAGCCGGATTCCCACAATTCAATGACCAGGTTCTTTGCGCGAATGTGTTTGCTTCCTGCGGAGGTGTCGTGGGCATAAATGAGTATATTTGTATCTACAAACTGCCATCCGGTGCTATCGTTCATGAATATCTCCTCTAGACCAGCCTACCTTACCGCCCGTTCCCAGGTCGGGTGCATTATTTAAAAGGGCCATGTGGCGTTCACGTGCTTTTTTGTACGAATCTTCCTTTTTTACTATATCCTCTAGTGTCCTGGCTAAAAGACCGGAAACCGAAGTCCTCTTTTCTACTGCAATATGCTTCACTTTTAATAGGATATCCTTGGGCAGGGATAAGGTTATGTTTTGGTATTCCATAAATCACAATCACCTCCACGTAAAAAAGTGTAACACATATCTATGTGGAAAACAACATATAGAAGGTTGGACTCTTTATGTTATTTCACAAGCCTGTTATTTCCACACCGCTGTAGAAGTGGCCCAGGATGGTGCGGTAGTCGTAGCCGTGTTCAGCCATGCCTTTTGCCCCGTACTGGCACATGCCGACCCCGTGACCGTAGCCGGTGGTAACGAATGTGATGGTATCACCTTCAATCTTACAGGTAAAGTTCGTGGAGCGTAAACCAAGCAGGTCCCTGAGAACCACGGCAGAAAACCGCCTGCCTCCAGCGAGCACGCTCTTCGGCCTGCCGGTCGCTGTTTTTTCAAGCACCTTTATGACGGGAGCAGACCCTTTTCCACCTGACACCGCCGCAGCGTGAAGAGAAGTTCCCAGCGCCTGGTCCACCTGCTCGAGAGCAAAAGAGACGCTCTGAACCGGGTTCGGGTCCGCATCATACGGGCAGGGAACGCTGCGCAGGTAAGGTACCTGGTATTTCCAGACATCTTCGGAGTTTTCGGTCCTGCCCCCGCAGGAGGCATGATAAGCAGGATCGATCAGCTCGCCCTGGAAGGTCAGCACCTGGCCTGCTGTTTCGTCCACAGNNTTTTTTATTTTGTAATAATAATTATAGTAATGAAGGGCTCCCCAGCGGCTTTTCAGGTCCTCCCTGGACAGCCAGGCCTGGCCGTGACGGTGGTCATCGCATACGTCAGCCCCGGGGTGCAGCGGATTGGCCACACCCCCCGCGCCCAGCCGCTTCACCACATAGGTCCTGGCGGCCACCGCCTGCGCCTTTAATGCTTCAAGTGGAAAATCGGCGGGCATCTCGGCGGCAACCACACCCACCAGGTAATCTTCCAGCTGCATCGTCTGGATTTTGTTCTGCTGGTGCAGGTAAACCCGGACCACCGTCACGCCGGGGAAAAATTTTGCCGGTATTTGCTTGCTGGTTAAATAAGGAATTCCTAAAACCAGCGCCGCCGCCAGGAGCAAAACGCCAATCACCAGCCTGCGCAAGAAGAACACCTTCCGTTGATTTATTTCACGTCATACTATTATACTTCTAATACTCCGTCATAATAACCGGGGACGCAACATAAACATATGTAACATGCTCGGCCGGGCTGCGGCGCAGGGCCACATTAAGATTTATTTCTCTTCCGGCGTAACGCATGTTGCCCGGCATCCGTGTGCTATACCCGGTAAGGCTGATCAGGTTATCTTTAGCCGTCCTTTCCCGCACGGTTGCGCCGGCACTGCGCATCATCTCTTCAGCACAGGCAGCCAGTTCACCGTCGTCCATCTCTCTGTTTATCCTGCCCGACAAAGTAACGCCCACGTGCAAATCAGGCCCGCATTGCCGCAGGGCGCTGATGATTTGTTTTTTGTAAAAGCCGGTTTTTTTATATTCGGCCGCGGTCAGGTTGACCATAACATGCGAAACCTTTTCACCTTTCGGGTATTCCATCGCCTGCCCCAATATGGATACCGGGCTACCGTCGGGCAGCGCGCCTTCAACCTTAGCGCCGCGGGCGTAAGCGTTCTGCCAGTTTTCAGTTTTCAGCACCGGTAAGTGCAGCCCCATCTGTCCGGCAACTTTGCCGGCAAGCTCCGCCGGTTCCCTATCGCCGGGCGAGCTCCCGTCAACCTTCACCCAGCCCGTGACATGGATTGTGCTGAGCTCCGCACCGGCAGAATTGATCAGCGCAAAAAGAACAGTTTCCTCCCTGCCCGCGCTAATCAGCTTTTCACCTACAGGTGTCACCAGCAAAACGGCTACGATCAGAAATGTAACTATCCATGCTGCAATCAACAATTTTTTGGGTCCAATACTGGGCATATTTTCCTCCATAAAACAGAAAGAATCTATGCCCATATTTTTACCATTTATTGCCTTAATAATACAAAAAATTCAGGGCCCTGTGGAAAACAGAGCCCTGCAAGAATAAACTTTCTTCTTTACTGAGACGACGCTGCCTTTAAGCGGTTGATAGCCCGCTTAAGAGCAAGCTCAGCTCTTAGCACATCTATATCAGGTGTTTTGGCTGCCAGCCGCTGCTCGGCGCGCTGTTTGGCAGCCTCGGCACGCTGAACGTCGATCTCATCCGCCCGCTCGGCTGCAGTGGCCAAAATGGTAACCTTGCTGTCTCTAACCTCAAGAAATCCGCCGCTTACTGCAACATTTATTTTTTTGCCCTCTTGATAGACCCTCACAATACCGATTTTAAGTGACGTGATTAGCGCGGCGTGTTCAGGCAGGATACCAAGTTCACCTTCAGTGCCCGGCGCTACGAGAAAATCGACGTTATCACTGAAGACCTTTCTCTCAGGCGTGACAATTTCCAGCCGCTGGGTCTTATCCGACATACTATCCACTGCCTTTCTATATGTATCCCTACATATAAATTCTGCATTTTACCGCAGCATACCTAAAACCCTTATTTAGATAACCACGGCCGGGCATGAGAATCCGTACGGTACCAGAAAAACAGCCGGTAAATTACCGGCTGCAATTCTAGCCGGCCAGTTTCTTAGCTTTTTCCACGGCCTCTTCAATGCCGCCCACCATCCAGAAGGCATCCTCAGGCAAATCATCGTGCTTGCCGTCAAGAATTTCTTTAAACCCGCGGATGGTTTCTTTAAGCGGCACGATCTTGCCTGGAAGACCAGTGAAGGCCTCAGCCACGGTGAAAGGCTGCGACAGGAAACGCTGCAGCCTGCGGGCACGGGCTACGATGACCTTGTCCTCGTCGCTCAGTTCNTCCATACCAAGGATGGCGATAATATCCTGCAGCTCTTTGTAGCGCTGGAGCACCTTCTGCACCCCACGGGCCACGCTGTAATGGTCGGAGCCGATAATGTTCGGGTCAAGGATACGCGATGTAGAATCAAGCGGGTCCACCGCCGGGTAAATACCGAGCTCGGCGATCTGGCGGGAAAGCACGACGGTACCGTCAAGGTGGGCAAACGTCGTGGCCGGGGCCGGGTCGGTCAGGTCGTCGGCAGGCACGTAAACAGCCTGCACCGAAGTAATTGAGCCCTTCTGGGTGGAGGTGATCCGCTCCTGCATCTGGCCCATTTCAGTGGCCAGGGTGGGCTGGTAGCCCACGGCCGACGGCATCCGTCCTAGCAAAGCGGAAACCTCGGAACCGGCCTGGGTGAAACGGAAAATGTTATCTATAAACAGCAGGGTGTCCGCTCCCTCTTCATCGCGGAAATACTCAGCCAGGCACAGGCCTGTCAGCACCACCCGCAAGCGGGCGCCAGGCGGCTCGTTCATCTGGCCGAATACCATAGTGGTCTTGTCTAAAACGCCAGCCTCAGTCATCTCACGGTAGAGGTCGTTACCCTCACGAGTACGCTCGCCCACACCCGCGAATACTGAAATGCCGCCGTGCTGTTTGGCGATATTGTTGATCAGCTCCATCACGACGACAGTCTTACCCACGCCGGCGCCGCCGAACATCCCGATCTTGCCGCCCTTGAGGAAGGGNACNAGCAGGTCAATAACCTTAATCCCNGTTTCCAGNTGCTCTGCCCTGGTTGACTGCTCAACCAGCGGGGGAGCCGGCCGGTGGATGGGATATTTTATNTCGCTCTCAATAGGCCCNTTGCCGTCAATCGGNTCGCCCAGNACATCAACCAGCCTGCCCAGGGTGGCCCTCCCGACGGGAACNGTAATGGGCACACCGGTATCCACGGCCTCCATACCGCGCACCAGGCCGTCCGTAGACGACATAGCAACNCAACGNACNGTATTGTTTCCCAGGTGCTGAGCCACTTCCAGGGTAAGGTCAATCTTCCGGCCGAACATATCTTCCTTATCGCTTTTTATTTTTATCGCGTTATAGATATCAGGCACCTGGCCGGGCGGAAACCGGATATCCACCACAACGCCGATAACTTGCACAACATGTCCAACGTTCATTTGCTACACGTTACCTCCTTCACCCTTACTCAAGGGCGGCCGCGCCGCCCACAATTTCGGTAATTTCGCGCGTAATCGCGGCCTGGCGGGCCCTGTTCATGGACAGCGTCAGCTTGTCGATCATGTCAGAGGCGTTCTTCGTGGCATTGTCCATCGCCGTCATGCGAGCGCTGTGCTCTCCGGCCTTAGACTCCAGAAGCCCCTGGTAGATTGCATTTTCTAGATACTTCGGAAGCAGTTCGGCCAGCACCGCTTCTGACGAAGGCTCAAAAATATAGTTTACTTTCCTGTCACTGCCTTCATCAGCCGGCGGTTCTGCCGGTAACAGCTTCATCAACACAGGTTTCTGCACCATCACATTCACAAACTGGCTGTAGAGGAGATAGACTTCGTCGTACTCCGCAGCTGAATATTTATCTATAACCAGCGAACTGATCTCTTTGGCTGTATGGTACTTGATATCCTCGCCCAGGCCGATGAACTGCCCGTCGATAGCGTACCCGCGCCTGCGGAAAAAATCGCGCCCCTTGCGGCCGACCGTGATCATGCTGACTTCCGCACTGACGTTTCTCAGTTCCTGCATCACCCGCCGCAGCACGTTGCCGTTAAATCCCCCGCACAGTCCACGGTCGGCTGTAATAACAATATAGGCAATTCTCTTCGGTTCACGCACAGCCAGCAGCGGGTGCTTGACCGCCCCGGAAGCCGCCGCGACCCGTCCCAGCACTCCTCTGATCCTCTTCGAATAAGGGCGGGCGGCCAATACAGCATCCTGCGCGCGCCTCATCTTGGCAGCCGATACGGCTTTCATTGCCTTGGTGATCTTCTGCATGTTGCCAATACTCTTGACCCGGCGCCGGAGATCGCGCAAACTAGCCATTTATGCTTTCACCACCTTATAAGCCGATTAGCGTCTGAACCTCACTATTCCAGACCGTGAGCGGCTTTAAATTCCTT
>Ga0067045_1029608_pt1 | contig 19422 bp, 15 predicted proteins | sample TerdegcTABiofilm_FD_59184 | JGI IMG/M metagenome (GOLD analysis project Ga0067045, IMG submission 59184) | Combined Assembly of (Gp0054472, Gp0054536) Wastewater bioreactor microbial communities from Singapore -Terephthalate degrading... | reverse complement strand
AGTGTACGGACCCGAACAATCTTGGTAATCAGTGTATAAACGGGAGGTGTATGACGTTGTGTGACAGGGCGGAGGCGGAGAAATCATATATCGGCTGCGAATACTGGCCAACTGTGACAATGAATTCCCAGCTCGCGACAGGATTCAGTTTTGCAGTGGCGGTTTCGAATACACAGAAATATGTTGCAAATATTACAGTAAAGAGAGGGAGCAATACAATAACGACCACACAGGTAAATCCGAATGAAGTCAAAGTGCTGACTCTACCGTGGGTTGACCAGCTGAAAATGACATACAGAAGCGAGACATCAATAAAACTCGCAGACGGTTCGTATAATCTTGTAAGTAATATACCGGTTACAGTCTACCAGTTCAATCCTTTGGAGTATCAATCCGGTTCGGCTTATACATATACAAATGATGCATCCATACTATTGCCCACAAGTGTTCTTGGCTACAGGTATTATGTGTTTTCCTATAAAAATCTTTCTGTAAAAAACTCAGTAGGTACAATTATCGGTTCGCCTTCAGGTTTTGCAATAGTCGGGACCCAGAACGGAACAAATGTAAATGTAAACTTTTCCTTTAATACAATAGCAGGTTCAGGGGTACCGGCATATTCCAAAGGACAGACAGCCAGCTTCTCCCTGAACAGGGGTGAAGTATTACTCATTTCGGCAAGTATGCCTACGAGTTGTTCGAGCTGGCAGGGCGACGGAAGCGGTTATAGCTACTGTGATCTGGGACAGGATTACGATGCAACGGGTACTTATATCCAGAGCGATAAGCCGATATCCGTATTTGGTATTCATAACTGTGCCTTTATTCCGTTTAACAGATGGGCCTGTGACCATCTCGAGGAGAATCTCTTTCCTGTTGAAACGTGGGGTATGAACTATGTTATGACCCACACCATTTCCAAGCAGAATCCTCAGGAGCCCAATCTCTACAGAATTATCTCTGCATTTGATAACAACACAATTACATTCAATCCCCCGAGTGTCCAGTCAAGCAGGACTATCAATAAAGGGCAATGGTTTGAATTCTATACCACCGCTGATTTTGAGGTAAAAGGGACTTCCGCATTTTCCATTGCACAATATCTTGTAGGAGAAGATTACAACGGGCCGAATTCACATACATCCGATATGGGTGACCCGGCATTCTCGCTCGGTATTCCTGTTGAACAGTACAGGGATTATTACAATTTCCTGACACCCTCGACATATACCGAATCCTATGTAAATATTACTGCCCCTACAGGTCAGCAGATTATGCTTGACGGCTCGCCTGTAAGCGGATTTACCTCTCTGGGAAGCGGAAAATACTCGGTGGCAAGGGTAAAGATCAATCCGGGTCAGCACAGCATAAGTGCATCTGTGCCTTTTGGTATTATGGTCTACGGGTATGCAAGATACACTTCCTATGCCTATCCGGGCGGGCTCAATCTGATACCGATAAACAAGTAAATCCCTCTTGTTTGAAAAATTATTATTTGTAATTCAACTTGACGAACCAGTATGTTGAATTTATAGTCTTAATCCAATGAGTTTTTCAAGGAGAGCATATGCCGACTTATAAGGATGCAGGAGTAGATATCGAGACCGGTGACAGATTTGTAGATGAGATAAGCCGTTATGTAAGGTCTACATATATAAAGGGGGTTGTTGGCGGACTGGGTGGGTTTGCTGCACTGTTCAGACCCGAATTCAGAAAGATGAAAGACCCTCTGCTTGTTTCTTCTACTGATGGTGTGGGGACAAAACTCAAATTTGCGTTTTTGACGGGAAGACATAACACTGTCGGAATTGACCTCGTTGCAATGTGTGTCAATGACCTTGTTGTTGTGGGTGCCAGACCGCTATTTATGCTGGATTATTTTGCAACAGGCAGGATTGATATAAGAACCGGAGCAGAAGTGGTTAAAGGTATTGCGGCAGGCTGCAGGGAGGCCGGCTGTGCACTGGTCGGAGGCGAAACGGCAGAGATGCCTTCATTTTATCAGGAAGGAGAGTATGACCTTGCGGGTTTCGTGGTCGGAATCGTCGATAAGAAGAAGATTATAGATGGCAGAAGGGTAAAGGCCGGTGATGTATTGATTGGTGTGGAGTCGAGCGGCATTCACAGTAACGGATATTCACTTGTCAGGAAGATATTTTTTGATATTAAAAAACTGAACAATAAGAGCAGGGTAAAGGGATTTGAGGGACCCTTTGTGGATACGATAATGAAGCCGACAAAAATATATGTAAGACCGGCTCTCGCTGCGGCATCGAAATTTGATGTTAGGGCAATGGCGCATATAACGGGTTCCGGACTTCCGGGAAATATTCCGAGGGTTCTTCCTGAAGGTACAATGGCAGTTATAAGAAAAGGTTCTTTCCCTGTTCTGCCTGTCTTCAGGTGGCTTCAGGAGAACGGAGATGTACCGGAAAAGGATATGTATGATACCTTCAACATGGGAATCGGGTATGTCTTTGTGGTCCCGAAATCCGAATCACAGGGAATTATCAGATTTATGTCTTCAAAATTCAGATTAAAGTCGTACATAATAGGAGAGATAATAAAGTCAAAGGGAGAACCGTCTGCTGAGATTGTATAGATATGTCATTGCAGAGATTTGATACTCTAGTTTTCGGTGATGATCTGGGAGGTCTGATTGCGGCCAATCTGCTCTCTCACTTCAATTTCAACGTTGTTGTACTGAGAAATTCCGTTCCTGCCGACCGTTATCAGTATCAGGGTTTTCTGCTTCCCGTCTCTCCTGTGCTGCTTCCGCCGCTTCAGTTCGGACAGCTGCTCTCACAGATCCGCCAGTATCTCTCTCTCTCCCAGAATGAATTTGAGGAAGACGCGGAATTTGTCGATAAGTTCCAGTATATAACAAGAAAGCTCAGACTCGATATATCTGTCGATAAGAACGAAACAATCGAGGAATTGTATTGCGAACTTGGAATAAAGAAGGAGCTGACACGCAGATTTCTGGAATCAGCAGGTACCCGGATGGAAGAGCTGTCAGAAATCTTCAACAGGCACATACCATATCCGCCTTATTCGTTCTGGGACAAGAGAAAGATCAGGGAAAACCTTTTTGCCGGTTATATGGAAAAAGGTTCTCTTCTTGACCAGTTTGAAGGAGAAAAGATAAAGAATGCATTCAGAAGCATTCTGTGTTTTATCTCCAATCTTGAGGCAAAACGCACTGTGCCTGCTCAGGAGGCCCTTCTTGGTTTTCTCTTTCTGGACCGCTGGATTCTAGTGCCATCCGCTGAAAGAATCAGGTCACTTCTTATCAGAAGACTTGAAGAGAGAGGAAATCTTATCCTGAAAGATTTCAAGGAGGGTTATTCTATAGAAAAAAAGGGATTTTCATATTATCTGAAGGATGAGAAGAGAGAGAGCCGTTTCAGAGTGGATTCCGTTCTCATTTCGTCTGACGCATTATCGCTCTCCCGTATTATCAATCCAAAGAGATTTGAGAAACTCCTTTTGCCAAGACAGGAATATCTCGTAAGATATACTACCAATTTTGTTGTAAATTCAGGTTGTATTCCGGAGATTGCCTCGAAGTATATTGTCTATAACCGTAATGCGTCAGATGTAAGTGCGGCTGACCTTTTTCAGATATCGGTCTCGAAGGCAATAAAGGGGAGGGCGATTTTAAAGGAAAATCAGATAATCTCAGTTACGACCTTCATTAAACCTCAGGAATTTATCAGGAAAAACTCTGATATTCTCAACAGGAACGCACTGGAGATTCTCCAGAATATCTTTCCCTTCGTAAATGAGTTTATTGTCAGTTCATCCTCGGTACTTGATGCAGATATGCTTCTTGATGTCAATATGAACGAGATTAAGAAGACTGATTACAGATATTCACAGTATCTTTTTACGGATTTTTCTCTGAAAGACGGTATACTTCTTGGTGATATGAAGACAGGGATAGACAACTTTGTAAATATCTTTTCTGTATTTGCACCAATAGGAATTTTTGGTGATTTTATGGCCGCTGTCAGGGCGGCAGAGATAATTTCGAAGAATATAGCAGGTAAGTAGTGGACAGAAAGATCAGAGTGAGCAGCGGAAGATTCTTCCCCTTAGGCGCAACATTATGTGAGGGAGGGGTCAATTTTGCCATCTATTCAAAATATGCCGAGGCAGTAGAGCTTCTTCTCTTCGATTATCCTGATGATACCGTTCCTTCCCACACATTTCTGCTAAAGAACAGGACAATGAATGTCTGGCACATTTTTACTGAGGGACTCGGGGCAGGACAATTGTACGCATACAGGATTTACGGGAAATACAAACCGGAAGAAGGACTTAGATTTAATCCCAATAAAATCCTTATGGACCCCTATGCAAAGGCGATTACGGGTGATTACGACATCAGGGGTGACCATTTTGGCTATGACTTTAATTCTCCTCAAAAAGACCTCTCCTTTTCGAATACCGACAATATCGCCTATGCCCCGAAATGTGTGGTCGTTGACGACAGATTCGACTGGGAGGGAGACAGACAGCTCTTTTTGCCCGCAAATGAAATTGTAATATATGAGACACACATAAAGGGACTAACGGCACATCCGAGTTCATCTGTAGAGCATCCGGGTACATATTCCGGTGTCATCGAAAAGATTGATTACCTGAAGAGACTCGGGATAAACTGCGTCCAGTTTCTGCCTGTCCATCATTCCCATCAGGATATCTTTCTGAGGCATAAGGGACTTTCCAATTACTGGGGGTATAACACCCTTGGTTATTTTGCACCTGATTCGAGATATTCAACCAATGCATATCCCGGCTGTCAGGTCAGCGAATTCAAACAGATGGTAAAGAAGCTCCACAAAGCAGGAATAGAAGTAATCCTCGACGTAGTTTATAATCATACCTGTGAAGGTAATGAACTCGGGCCCACACTCTGTTTCAGAGGGATTGACAACCCTACATATTATAAACTCAAAGACGACAGGAGATATTATGAGGATTACAGCGGATGCGGGAACTCTCTGAATTATGACGAACCTCAGGTAATAAAACTTATAATGGATTCCCTCAGATACTGGGTAACTGAGATGCACGTTGACGGATTCAGATTTGACCTGGCATCTGTTCTGGGAAGAAGTAACGGAAGATTTTCACAGGTCAGTTCCTTCTTCGTGGCAGTTCATCAGGACCCGGTACTATCAAGTGTAAAGCTAATTGCCGAACCATGGGATGTAGCACCCGAGGATTCCTATCAGCTGGGTAATTTCCCTCTCAACTGGGCTGAGCTAAACGGCAAATACAGGGATGCGGTAAGGAGATTTATCAAATCCGATGCAGGTATGATTGCCGAAATGGGTTACAGGCTTACGGGCAGTTCAGACCTTTATGGTGTCAGCGGAAGGACACCCTCTCATAGTATTAATTTTATTACCTCTCACGACGGTTTTACACTAAATGACCTTGTCAGTTATTCGAAAAAGCATAATGAGATGAATCTCGAAAATAATAAAGACGGTTCCGATGAGAACTATTCATATAACTGGGGAGTTGAAGGAGAGACGGATAATCCCGAGATTCTGGGTATAAGAGACAGACTTATGAAGAATTTTATGGCGGTTCTGATGTTGTCACAAGGCGTCCCTATGATGCTTGGAGGAGATGAAATCAAGAGAACACAGAAGGGTAACAATAATGCATATTGTATGGACAACGAGATTTCATATTACAACTGGGATTTTCTGAAAAAGAATAACGAGTTTTTTGAATTTGTCAGAAGATGTATCAGAATAAGGAATAATAATCCGCATTTCAGAAGACCATATTTCTTCGACGAGATACGGAGGATTGATACAGAGCATTTTACGGTAAAGTGGTATAATGAAAAACTCAGAGTACCCAGCTGGAATAAATATGATGAGTATTCTCTTGCGTTCCTAATAGAAGGGTATGTAAGGGAACAGAACTCTGACAGACCGAAAAATAAGGATTTTTTCATTATAATCAATTCATTCTGGGAACCAAAACTCTTCAAAATCCCGAAGATTAAAAACAGCAGATGGTACAGAATCATTGACACAAGTCTCAGATTCCCTGAATGTGCGGCTGAAAGCGAGACAGAATATCCGCTGGATGTATCAAACGGCTATTTTGTAAATGCAAGGACAGTTGTGTGTCTTTTGAGATATGACAGCAGATAGTGGAGGTATATAAACATCATGAGAATTACAGTTATAGGAACAGGTTATGTGGGACTGGTAACAGGTGCCTGCTTTGCCGAGATGGGTAATACTGTCTGGTGTATAGATAAAGATACCAGAAGACTGAAAGAACTAACAAGGGGCAGGATTCCATTTTATGAGCCGCAGCTCGATGACATTGTAAAATCGTCATATAAGGAGAAGAGGCTCTTCTTCACAAGTGATTATAAAGTCCCTGTAAAGAATTCGGAAGTGGTCTTTATCTGCGTCGGGACTCCGCCAAAGGAAGACGGTTCAGCAGACATAAACTATGTCCTTGAATCAGCCCGTATGATGAAAAAATATCTGGGTGACGATACAATTGTGGCTGTAAAGAGTACAGTCCCTGTTGGAACCTGCGACGAGGTTGAGAAGATTCTCAACAGCGGCAGGAGAAAAAAGATAGTTGTGGTATCAAATCCGGAATTTCTTAAAGAGGGAGACGCCGTGAGAGACTTTATGTATCCGGACAGGGTTGTGGTCGGGACAGAGAGTGAACGGGCAAAGAAGGTCTTTTATGAACTGTACTCCCCTTATACAAAAAGGGGTCAGTCGATAATCTTTATGAAGAGACGTTCATCCGAACTCACAAAATATGCTGCAAATACATATCTTGCAATGAGAGTCTCTTTTATCAACGAAATATCGATGCTGTGTGAAAAGGTAGGTGCGGATGTGGAAGAGGTCAGAAAGGGTATCGGTTCTGACAGGAGGATCGGAACCCAGTTTATGTATCCGGGTATAGGGTATGGCGGCAGTTGTTTTCCGAAGGATGTAAAGGCGCTGATCAGTCTTGGCAGGAAATTCGGTATGGATGTAAGTCTGGCTAAGGCCTGTGACAGAATAAATCTGTTGCAGAGAGAGAACTTCTTCGGGAAAATAATCAGAAGATTCGGTAATAATCTGAAAAATCTGACATTTGCGGTTCTGGGTCTGTCTTTCAAGCCGAATACAGATGATATCCGTGAGGCACCGTCTGTATTCGTTATCAGCAAGATTCTGGAGCATAACGGCAGGGTGCGGGTATTCGACCCGGCGGCGGTCGAAAACTTTAAGAAATATTCGGGTCTGTACGATAAAAATGGCAGGACAAATATCTATATAGCCAGCGACATTTATGATGCATCAAAGAATTCTGATGCCCTGCTTCTCATTACTGAATGGAACGAATTCAGAAGACCAGACTATGACAGAATGAAAAAGCTTATGAAAACTCCAGTTATATTCGATGGCAGAAATATCTATTCAAAAGATGTTCTAAGGGATAAAGGGTTTGAATATTTTGGAATAGGTATATAGGAGGAGATTATGAGAATCCTTGTTACAGGAGGAGCTGGTTTTATTGGGTCGCACTTGTGTGAAAGACTTGTAAAAGAGGGACACTATGTTATTTGTCTCGACAATCTCTTTTCCGGTTCAAAAGAGAATATAAATCATCTTTTCAAACTTTCAAACTTTGAATTTATCAGGCACGATATTACGTTGCCTATTCTTCTGGAAGTCGATATGATATTCAATCTTGCCTGTCCCGCATCTCCTGTTCATTATCAGCATAATCCTGTAAAGACCATAAAGACCAATGTCCTCGGGATGCTGAATATGCTCGGTCTTGCCAAAAGGGTAAGGGCGAGGATTCTTCAGGCATCAACAAGCGAAGTTTATGGTGACCCGACTCTTCATCCGCAGAATGAAGACTACTGGGGCAATGTCAATCCCATCGGTCTGAGAGCCTGCTACGATGAAGGTAAAAGGTGTGCAGAGGCGCTCTGCTTTTCATATCACAGACAAAACGGGGTTGATATTAGGGTTGTCAGAATATTCAATACATACGGACCGAATATGCTGCCTAACGACGGGAGGGTAATCTCGAATTTCATTGTTCAGGCACTTGAGAATGAACCTATAACTGTCTATGGCAGAGGGGAGCAGACGAGGTCGTTTTGTTATATAGATGACCTTATAGAGGGGCTTTTGAAGTATATGTTTACAGAAAAGACGGGACGTAACGGAAAGACCGACCTTTCGGGTCCTGTAAATCTGGGGAATCCGTCGGAATTCAGGATTATCGAGCTCGCAGAACTTGTCATAAAGCTTACACATTCAAAGTCAAAAATTATCTATAAGAAAATACCTCCAGATGATCCCGTGAGAAGATGTCCTGATATTTCACTTGCAAAAAAACTATTCGGTTACAATCCCAAAACCGACCTCGAGACAGGACTTAGAAAAACAATCGGATACTTCAGAAAGATTCTCGGTAAATAATTTATAATTTGAATTTTTGGCAATTATGTTATATTAGGGGGCAATTGTTTCAGAGAGCTTTTGCAGACTTTATTTAATCTTCAGGAGGTCTGAATTGGCTGATAATCAGAATAAAAGTCCGGAATTCGAGAATCTGAAAAAAGAGATTCAGGATATCAGAAATCTTATAAACAAGACCGACAATCTCGTTATGAATCTCTCCGCTGATATCAAGAATGTGTATAAGCGGCAGGAAGTTTTTTATAAGAGGTCATATATTAATGGCATTGTTGTCTATATTCTGTTCATCATTGTAATAATATTTCTTTCCTACAAGGCCTTTGACGTCAAGATAAAGGTGGTTACTGATGAGCGTAACAGAATGAAGGATGAACTCGACCAGTATTCACAGGAAGTCAGGAACCTGAAGGAACAGATTCAGGGAAGGGACAATATAGAAAAAACCATTCTGCAATCACTCTCTCTCGTCGATGAAGGTAAAAAGGAAGAGGCTGCAGATATGATTATGAAGATTGCATCGAAGGATATGACTGCATTTCAGAAACGTGTGATAAATGATAACATAAACAGCATCAAACGTGAACTTTTTCTCAAATATACCGGTAAGGCACTTGATAATATCAATAACAAGAAGCTCGATTTTGCAGAAGAGAATATAAAAAAGGCGTATGGGTTTATCAATACTGATGAGGAGTATATAAAAATTATAAGCGTGGAGTCTGACTTCTATATCAAGAAAGGTGACAGCGCAAAGGCAGAAGAGATTCTTCAGAGTGCCACCAAAAAATATCAGCAGGCGCAGAATGCAGCAGAACTTTATAATAAACTTGCCCTATTCTATGAGATGTACGGCAGAAGAAAAGATGCAATCAATACATATAATGAATTATTAAAACTATATCCGAATTCTCCTTTAGCAAAGAATGCCCTAAGAAGAATCAGGGCTTTAACCAAAGAGAAGACAGAATAATTTATGACAATAATTGAACCTTCGGCAACAGTTTCGAAGAAGGCACAACTTGATGAAGATGTGTATATTGGACCTTTTACTGTTATTGGAGACAATGTCAGAATCGGAAGAAGGGTGAGGATAGGTAGGTCTGTTATTATAGAAAACCGTGTTTCAATTGGAGAGAATTCGTATATAGGTCATTTTTCATCAATTGGTGTCAGACCTCAGGATATTAAATATAAGGGCGAGGATACTGAGCTTGTCATAGGGAAGAATAACCAGATAAGGGAATATGTAAATATTTCAATCGGTTCCGTTGACGGGAACGGAAAGACGGTTATAGGTGATAATAATCTGATTATGAGTTATTCCCATATCGCACACGACTGCATTCTGCACAACAATATAATTCTTGCAAATCTGGCAACGCTTGCCGGACATGTCGAGATACGGGATTATGCCGTGATTGGCGGAATGGTTGGGATTCATCAGTTTGTCAAGATCGGTGAATATGTTATGGTAGGCGGCGGTTCTATGGTTTCTCAGGATGTTCCGCCGTTTCTGCTTGTCGAGGGGAACAGGGCAAAACCTTTCGGAATCAATATTAAAGGTCTGAAGAGAAACGGATTTGATTCCGCCAAGATATCCCTGATCAAAAAGGCATACAGAATTATATATCAGGAAGGTTTACTCCTCAGAGATGCCCTGTCGAAGATAGATAGTGAACTTCTGCCTCTTATGCCGGAACTCGGAATATTTACAGGTTTTATAAGGTCATCTTCAAGAGGTATTGTAAGGTAATGCCGGAATCTGTTTCAGTAATTGCCGGAAACGGCGAACTTCCCTTAAAGGTCTTGAAAAATCTGCACAAAAGAAAGATAAGGGCAGATGTTATCGGGATAAAGGATGAATACCTGAGGGAGATTCAAAAATTTTCGGACAGATTTGAAAGTATAAGGTTCTATGAGATTGATAAAGGCATCGATATTCTGAAAAAATACGGCAATAAAAACGTCATATTCGTCGGCGGAGTGAGAAAGACCGGTTTTCTGAATATATTCAGACCTGAGATGGTAAAGAATCTGATAAAGTTCAGTTCGCTCTCAGATGAAGGTATTTTTAAGGGAATCATAAGTCTTATCAGCAGTCACGGATTCAATGTGCTGGATTTCAGGCAGTATTATGAAGAGGGTCTCACCAGAGAAGGGATAATCTGCGGGAAGAAACCGGAACCTCAGCTACTGAGAGATGCCGGATATGGTATGGCTTTTATCAAACACAACTCCTCCTTTTCGGTCGGTCAGTCGGTTGTGGTAAAAAGCGAAAATCTGATAGCTGTAGAGACCGCGCTCGGGACTGATGAGATGCTTTCAGGCATCAAAGGGTACAGATTCATAGATGCAGTATTTGTGAAATGTCCGAAGAATACACAGGACGAAAGGATTGATATCCCTTCTGTCGGGCGAAAGACGGTAGACCTGCTCATAAAGGCTGATATCAGATGGGTCTTTCTGGAGGCAGAAAAGACAATGATTATAGGTGACGAAGAGACAATCGCTTATGCAGAAAAAAGAGGCATCAGTATATGCGGGATAAAATCAGAATAGGGATAATTGGTCTCGGACATATGGGGAGTATTCATTACAGTAAAATCAGAAATATTAAAAATTCATCTGTCACGGCGGTTTATGACACAGATTCCGGCAGATACAGGCAAATAACCGATAAAGGTGTTGTCAGGTGCAGGGATTACAGGGAGTTTGTCCGACTTGTCGACGGAGTAGTGATTGCCTCACCCGGAATTACACATAAAAAATACTTAAAATATTTCCTTGGCAATAATATTCATTGTTTATGCGAAAAACCGCCGGTACTCAGATATAAGGATCTTTGTGAGATGATAAGATTGTCCCAAAAAAACAGGACACTGTTTAATGTGGTAATGCCGGAGCGCGAAAATGCGGTTGTAAAATACATACTGAATGAATCTTCAGACAGGGGTCTGGTATTCCAGTCAGACCGTGTTGCCCCTTTTTCTGAAAGGTCGACTGATATTTCGGTACTTTATGATATTATGATACACGACCTTGATATTATGCTCGGAATTATTCCCTATAAAATCAGACGAATATGTGCCACCGGACTATCTCTTCTGACAGGCCGGACAGATATTCTCAACGTCAGGATAGAATATAGTAACGGTTCTTTCGCAATACTGAACGCGAGTCGTGCAGCCTTCGAAAAGAAGAGAAAAATCAGAGTATTCTATAAAGGTGGCTATATATCCGCTGACCTTGTCGGGAAGGATTACAGACATATTGTATTAAACGGAAAGAAGGTCGAAGCAAATAGCGGTGACTTTAAGGACAGGGAGAACGACCCGATTAACAGTATCGATAATGATTTTATTGATATGATTTCGGGTAAGAAGAGAGAGAGTAGTTTTTCTGCACTCTCGGTGCTCAGAACATTGAAGGTCTGCAATCTGATAGAAAATAGTACAGTTCTCAGAAAAATTAACTGATTTTTGATGGAAGATGGAGAGGGATACGGGATTTGAACCCGCGACCTTCAGCTTGGGAAGCTGACACTCTACCACTGAGTTAATCCCTCATCCGTTATCTAAAATTATCTAAAATTTTGCGATTGTCAAGAACTCTGTTAAATCGATTAGTTACCTGTCGGGTCAGTGTAAATGTCGGGCTTAAACAGTAGGTAATTGAAGTTTTATATTGATTTTGGCAGATAATTGAATAAATATTGGGCATTCAGGAGGGATTGATGCAGAATGCAGATAAAGAGAAGAGCAGGATAAGAAGAGATTATATCTTCCTCGGATTCTCCCTTGCCTTTCTCTTTCTGGTCATATACTTTCTGAAGATCGAACCCGATTTTAGAAACAGGGATACGGACAAAAGAGAGAAAAAGGGGATTCTGATTAATGATGCCAGTTATGTAAAGAAATGTCCCCAGTTAGATAAAGAGAAGGCCTCAAAACTCATAAAACTCTCACTTGACTGCACCAACAGGGAATATCCCAATAAACCCAATTATGTTTTTGAGAGCGATGACGACCTTACACCTCCGAGAATGAATACACCTGCATTTTTTGGTTGTTTTGACTGGCACTCTGCGGTCCACGGCCACTGGTCGATGGTAAGAATACTGAACAGATATCCGGATATAAATAACGGTTCTGAGATTAAGAAGCGGCTTACGGAAGACCTTTCGCAGGAGAATATACTTAATGAGATTGAATTTTTTAAAAAAAAGAGGAACCGGCTCTTCGAAAGACCTTATGGCTGGGGGTGGCTCTTAAGACTTGCCGCAGAATTAAAGAGAAGCAATGACCCTGAACTCAGAATAATTTATAAAAATATCGAACCCTTTTCGGCCTTTATTGCCAATAGTTTTATCGGTTACCTGAATCAGTTATCAAGACCAATCAGGGAAGGGACTCATCAGAACACAGCCTTCTCTATGATTCACCTGTATGATTACCTTAAAGCTGTGAATGCAATAGATTATCTAAATGAAGTAATCTTAAGAGCAACTTTCTTTTATTATTCTGATGAAGACTGTCCTGTCAATTATGAACCCTCGGGCGAGGACTTTATTTCACCCTGCCTTGCTGAGGCAGACCTTATGAGGAGGATTTTACCTCAGGAACAATTCCTTAAATGGTTTGACAGATTTATGACAGACGAAAAGCTCAAAGCCAGTCTGAAGCCTGTCGAAATAATAAACCCTGAAGACCCGAGAATCGGACATCTGATAGGGCTGTTCTATCAGAGGGCGGGTTCACTTGATGGAATCATGTCGGCACTTCCTGAGAATGATTACAGAAGGCCGTTTTTTGAAACTATTATCGATATGAATTGTGCAAAAGCAGAGGAATATATTGAGAAATCGGGATACGGAGGTGAACACTGGCTTGCCTCATTTGCAATATTTTTCTACACAAAGGCAACTATCAAATAAGGAGAGTTTATGGAAACTATAATTTTTGAACAGAGTAAGAATACAGGGATATTAACTCTGAACAGAAAAGAGAGTTATAATGCAGTAAATCTGAAAATGCTCGAGGAGCTCGAGGTCTTGTTTGATAGTCTGAAAGAAAGAGAGGATATCGTTGTTCTGATATTGAACGGAGGAGAATGCAAAGGTTTTTGTGCCGGTCTGGATATGAAGACATTCGGGCCTGATATATTCAGGATGGATGCAAAGAAGATGTATATCGCTCAGGCACGGCTATCGAGGCTTCTGCTCAGGATGAGAGAGATTCCGCAGCCGGTCATTGCAGCTATCCATGGTAGCGCAGCGGGTCTCGGATTTTCATTTGCAATGGCATCTGATATCAGAATTATTACTCCTGATGCAAGATTCTGTGCGGCTTATCTGAATATCGGACTTGGCGGGGCGGATATGGCGAGTTCGTATTTTCTGCCGAGACTGATTGGTGCAGGAAGGGCCTATGAATTTCTTCTGACAGGAGAATGGATGAATGCCGATGAAGCATTAAAACTCGGTTTTGCCTCAAAAATCGTTAAGCGGGAAGACCTGATGAACGAGGCGAAAAGGATTGCAGATATAATATGTTCAAAAAATCCACTGGGTATCAAAATGACCAAAGAGGCAATAAATATTGCAATGGATGTCCCGTCTCTGGAAGCGGCTTTGAACATAGAAGACCGCAATCAGGTCCTGCTTATGCTTGACAGAAATCAGAGAAAGGAATAGAAAACTTTGCTATGAAAATACTCAAATGTTATTTCTGCAAAAAAGATGTCCCTTATGACACAAAGATTTACATAAGAGACGAATGTCCGTTCTGCAAAAGAGATTTGCATATATGCTTAAACTGTGAGTTTTATGATGAAGGGGCATACCATCAGTGCCGTGAACCACAGGCAGAACAGGTCTTCGATAAAGAGAAGGCAAATGTATGCGACTTCTTTTCACCTCTTACGGACAACAGGGCAGAGAGTAAAAAAGACGAAGCGAAGAGAAGACTCGAAGAGTTGTTCGGAAAAAAATAGTCTAATTAATAGCAAATAAGCTTTTGTGATTAAAATAAATTATGATATAATTTTAATAATGAAGAAGGCGTTATTCAGACAGATCAGTGCTTTGCTTGAACTCTCGGTCCTTATAATTATTGATTATCTGGCTATCTTTGCACTTTATTCTTCCGCACTCCTGATAAGAATCAAGATTCTGCCGCATTTTCACAGATTATATCAGGATACTCTGCCTGAGAGGTTCTCGACCTTCTTCTTCCTCTTTCTGTTTATCTATATCATTATCTTCGTCTTTGAAGGCATTTATACAAAGCGGATTCCTTTCTGGAGAGAGTATGAGCGCATAATCAAGGGTTCGACACTGGCTATACTGATTATTTTCTCCATAGTTTCGATTGGCAAATTCAGCCCTGATGTCTCGAGGACGGTCCTACTTCTCGGATATATCCTTGTCATTATCTTCCTGCCGCTTATGAAACTGCTCATAAAACCTCTGGTGCTGAAGATTCTGGGCCTTCAGAGGAGGATATATCTCGTTGCTTCGATGGATATGATGCCGAATATTAAACGTGCAATCGAAAACGAACCATATCTGTCTTTTGAAATAGTGGGTGAATACCTCTTTCATGAGGGGAGCACATCAATTGACCGGGAATCTGTAAAAGATATTCAGAACGGAATTTCACAGACAAGGGCTACGACCCTTATAGTGGGATTAAACGGACCTCTCAGAATCAATATTACAAATTTTATCAAGTCGTTTAACGGTCACAATATAGATATATTGATCATTCCGGACCTTTACGGAATCCCGCTTCTGGGAATCGAAATGGATTATTTCTTCAACGAACAGCTGATGATTATCAACATAAAGAACAGACTAAAAAATCCGTTTTACAGGGCGATCAAGAGAATATTTGATTTGGTTGTGGGCAGTATTCTGCTTCTTCTGTCACTTCCTCTGATGCTGGTGCTGGCAGTTTTGATAAAACTGGATTCACCGGGACCTGTAATCTATAAGCACAGGAGAATCGGCTATAAGGGAAGGGAGTTTGACTGCCTCAAATTCAGAAGTATGGTTGTGGGTGCAGATGAAATGCTCAAAGATATTCTGAAGAACAATCCTAAGATGAAGGCCGAATGGGACAGATTCAAGAAGATTCCTGATGACCCGCGTATAACAAAGTTCGGCAGATTTCTCAGAAAGACAAGTCTTGACGAACTCCCCCAGCTTATAAATGTTATCAAAGGAGAGATGAGTCTGGTCGGACCAAGACCTGTTCTGTATGAGGAACTCGAGCTATTTAAGGAAGGTTCTGACTACTATCTCGAGGTCAAACCCGGTATTACAGGTCTCTGGCAGATATCCGGAAGGTCCGATATAGATTTTCAGAAGAGAGTGGAGCTCGAGACCTGGTATGTCAAAAATTATTCCCTGTGGCTCGATATAACGGTTATAATAAGGACTGTAAAAGTTGTCTTTACAAAAGCCGGTGCCTATTGATTCTTCTTTTCTGACTTGATATTTGATTGTCTCAGTCTGTGGACGAGTGACCTGATGATTGCCAGCATTATCTCGTGTTCGTCTATCAGTATCTCGGTAAAATCTTCTCTTAGAATCTTAAGGCATACAATCTCCGAATCAGCAATAACGGATGCCGAACGCGGCTCCGAATCGAGAATTGCCATCTCTCCGAAGAAGTCCCTCGGGCCGAGTTTTGCTATAATATCCTTACCCTTTATTATGCTGACATTTCCTTCTACTATTATAAACAGTGAATCTCCCTCGTCACCTTCATTGATTATCTTATCCCCTTTCAGGAATTCAACCTCCTTTGCTATTGTTGCAATCTTTGCGAGTCTCTCGGATGATATATTCCTGAACAGACTTACTTCTTTCAGAAAGAGTACCTTCTCAAGAGTAGTTATCATTTTGCACCCTCCGTATAGACCTGTTTGACCTTGGACTCAAGAAACTTTATTATATCTGAATTGTAGTGTTTGACCTTTTCTGCGAGGTCTTCCGGAAGGAGCCTCATGCCCGAATAGACTATTTTGAGCAGTATGGCCTCCCTGATGATATCTTCAGATTCCTTGAAGAGTTTTTCGAGCAGTGATGAAAAATTCATGAGATAGTCGGCGGAAAGGACATTAATAAGGCAGAAAGTAAGCCAGTAATCCTTTTGTTCGAATATTTCTCTAAGAATATTATCCCGTTTACCTTGCTCGTCCTCGACACCTGATTTCAGGACTTCGGGCCTTTTCCCCTCGAGATAGATAAATTCCATAAATTGTGTCAGTCTCTTGAACTCCTGCTGGTTAAACATATTATCAATGGCTTCAATGGCATTTGCCCGCCTTGAAAGAACGGATGAGTCAAGATTGAATATTATGGTCGAAATCTGTTTCTGGGGATAGAGGGCGTCCAGAAGTCTCAGGGAAATAAGTATATTTGTCTTTATACGGTCTCTTATACATTCTGAGAGCAGAGGGTCACGTGTCTTGTTGAAATATTCGTCAATCAGTATATATCTGTAAATCTTCTCGTTGATCGCCTTAATTTTATCGTAGACAGGTTTTTCATCGATTCTGAGACTGGGATTTTCATGAATCAGTTTCGAGATATATACGGATATTTTCAGAAGCATATACTCCTCCGGGAGGTGGAGGAGATAGACGAGTTTGTCGAGAGCCTTCTGAGACCTGATTCCGGCAATGATTTTCGGGATTTTTTCCCTGATAGCCATCTTTTCGGCCCTGAATTCTGCTACCTTGCCGAGTGTCTCGATTGCGTCATCCCCGTAATTGGGGAGTGATGTTATCAAAACCGGCGATAGTTCCTTGTCCTGAAGTTTGTAGATCAGTGCCGGCAGTAATTCTATACTCTTAATTTCACAGGATGCCTGTATAGCCTCTTTCTGAATTTCAGGGTCGGAGTCTGCAAGAAGCTTGAAGAGAGGCTGATAAAAATTTCTCGAGCCGATGATTCTCAGTGCCCGAGTCGCATACTTCCTTTCTTCATTATCTTTTGAATCGAGCATCTTTTTCAGTTGTTCGGCAGATCTGAGAATACCATCCAGTCCGCCGTATTTGATAAGACCCGCTATTGCATATGAGCGGATCATGGGATTGTTGTTTGTCAGATATTTGCCAATGAGATTTATAGCGCGTTCCTTCATAATGATACAGGCTGAGTTGATTGCCTCTGCAACTACCTCTTCATTTTTATCATTGAGGGCGTTAATAAGATGTGAAATATCTATTCCCCATCCCCACTGTGCATAGAGCATAATTGCCTTTTTTCTGATTTCCGGTTCCTGATGACTGAGGAGCTTATTGATAGTGTTTATCCAGTTATAATTTTTTGCATACTGTATCAGGTCCATTGCGCCCAGTATCTCTTCCTTGTTCTTTGAACTTGCGAGTATCTCCTCGAGCTGCCGGATAGTCTTTTCGTCACTGATTGAAAACCCTGAGTCTTCGAGGTCTATTCTCTTCTTCTGGAGCGATTCAAAGAGCACCTGCATATAATTTTTACGGAGTCTTATGAGTAAAACAATCCAGGTAACAGCCATAATAACCATCAGGGAGAGAATCAGTATTCTGGGACCTTTTACCATAAATATGAGAATCAGACCTGCTATGCCGTTTGACAGCTGTTTGAATACGCCGTCTATAATTGCCTTGGATGAATTTCTCTTCTTTGGTGAAATAGGGATATAGAGCATCTGAAACGTCGAATCCCAGACAGTATATCTGAACATATAGTTTGAGGCCTGCGATATACCTATTGCCAGAAGTGTGCCGTAGAAGATAAAGACCGTTATACCCAGACCGGTAAAGAGCGGAAGTGTAAAGAGGGCTGCAAAGATTCCGTATTTGTTGACAAATCTTCCGGTAATGAAAAACTGAATAATGCAGGCAATTATACCTGTAGAGAATACAAACATTGCAAGGAATTCGGTCAGTGAATTCTCCTTCGTAAAGCTGCTCTTTGCAAGAACCTTGAACTGATAGTCAACAGACGTGATTACAATGGCCATCACGATTACGATAAGGGCCAGTTTTCGGGTATAGTCTTCGGAGAATATATTACCGATATCTCTCAGGATATTCTGGGATTGTCTCTTCTGTTCCTGCATAGGCAGGACATTGATAATATCCGTACTCCTGCTCACCCTGAAGATTATGGCAGATGCAAAGAGGAGAATCAGTGAGCATATCAGAAGCAGGTTTTCGGTGCCAACATAATGTACTATCATCTTGGTAAGACCGCCTGCCGCAACATTGGCAAGTACGCCTCCGGCTCCGATTATACCGAACAGCCTTTTGGCCTCGCGTGAGGTAAATATCTCATTAGCGAATGTCCAGAACGGAACTATTATTAGACTTCCGGCTATCTCTACAAAGACATACAGTGCAGGGTAGACATAGTTTGAAAATTTCAGTCTGATTGCAAGCCAGAAGAGAATAAATACAGCAGAAAAGAGAATATCTATAAACATTATAACCGAGGATGTCCTGAAGTTTTTGATATATCTCGAATATATGAGTGCCGAAACCGATACAACTATTGCAACGAGTACATACATATAAGGGAGCGATGATATGTTGTATCTTGAAAGAAAGAGTGCATCCCTTACTGCACGTCCAACGATAAAGGTACTGACCCCTAAGAGAATATAGAAGAACATTAAAAAGGTCTTTTTTACCTCTCTGCTCTGTATATTGAAAAGGCTTTCAATGATTTTATTTTTTTCTTCCAATTAATGCCCCTGTCTGAAATTTATATAATATTTGGTTTTACTTTGGTTGTAAAGAATATTATTGAAATAATTCATAAGGACCGAGCTTTTTGCGTTGCACTGGGATATATGGAAAATGGGGTATCCCAGAGACCTCTTGATAAAAAATTCCCCCAACTATTAAGAGTGAAGCCTTGTTTTTAAACACTTCTACT
>Ga0067045_1029607_pt1 | contig 19425 bp, 17 predicted proteins | sample TerdegcTABiofilm_FD_59184 | JGI IMG/M metagenome (GOLD analysis project Ga0067045, IMG submission 59184) | Combined Assembly of (Gp0054472, Gp0054536) Wastewater bioreactor microbial communities from Singapore -Terephthalate degrading... | reverse complement strand
ATAAATTATCAATTTATTTTGATGAAATCCCATTATTTAAAGATGGCTCTCCCGTTAGTTATGACAAAGAAAAATTAATGATTATTCTAAAGAAAAGAGAATATACCATTACTGTTGATTTTGGTATTGGAAATTCTGAATTTGAATATTTAACATCTGACCTTAGTTATGATTATGTTAAAATAAATGCTGAATATTCAACATAAAGAATATAATATCCTTGACTTTTATGTAATAAATATAGATATTTCATTATAAATATATACTTAATGGATTTATAGAATGAAATGTATCAAGATAGTATCTTTTGCGCTGATATTTGTTTGTATTTGTATAGCATTTCCTGGTGCTCAAACTCCTGATAAACAAAAAATCATAATTTATTATTTCAATGATGAAAGTCCTACACCAAACTACAGATATTATTCTTATATTATACCTGATTCCCTGTCTGCAGAATTAAAAAATAAAATTGAATATGAAGTAACAGTTTTACCAGTAACATTTAAATATATTACTTCAAAGATTACTGATGAAGAAAAAGCTAACACTATTGCAATTTTAACCAGTAGGGGGAAAGAAGTTTCAGCAAATTTCTCTGTCATTGGCTCATATAGAGTTGAAAAAAATACAATAAATATAAAAACGCAAATTTGTAATGTTGCCACTGGCGACATAGTTGATGCAGCTGAGACTAGTGAAAAAATAGGGGCTTTGATTTACGAAATTATTGATAGAATTACAGTAAAAATAAATAAAGAATTGCAAGAAACTATTGAAATTGAAAAGGAAAAAATTGCAATATCTCCATATAAAAATTTTTATTCATCATTACAAAACATTTTTCTTTGTTATTCATACAACTTCATATTTTTTACAGGGGATTGGGAAAATCTTTATAATGACACTTCGATGAGCAAAATCTATATAGGAGTGCCAGTTTCCAAAATACATAAATCAGAAAGTGCATATATAGGGTACGTCCCTAATTTAGTTGAAATTCATAGCGGTTACCCAAGATTTATGCTTTAGGATAATAAAAATCAAAGGAGTAACCACTATGAATACGAAGAGAGCAAAACAAACATGCCTTAAAGAGTCAAGAGAAAAAGAGCTACAGGACATTTTATATCTCTATGGGCTTATTGCCCCGAGGGAAGATTTAAAAGAGCTATATGAAAAAGGGGTTAATGAGTTTCTTGTTGGCGTAACCCTGCTTGCGGTAAAGGCAGTAATAGATGCTGAAGTAGAGGAAAAATGCGGTAGGCCTTATGAACGGTCATCATGCTCTACCTGTTATCGACATGGGAAACAGAAAACGGGGTATGTGTATATTAATGGTCAAAAGATTCAGATGAAGAAACCAAGGATCGTCAAAAGAGGAAAAAACAAGGAAGAAGTTCAATTGGAAACCTATAAGAATTTTCAGAGAAACGGTATTATAGAAACGAGCGTTATGGCAAAGATGCTGCATGGAGTATCGACCCGTAATTACCGGGCTGTTGCAGAAGCTGTGCAGGATGCTTACGGAATAGAAAAGTCAAGCATAAGCCGCCATTTTGTCAAAGCGAGCGCCCGGGCTCTTAAGGAGTTTGACGAAAGACCGATTGACCGTTACTATCCAATAATTTTCATTGATGGTTATGAAATAGGCGGTGATTGTATGGTAATAGCCCTTGGAGTTGATGAAAATGGCGTAAAAAAGGCACTTTCTATACGTCAGGGAGGTACTGAGAATGCTGGGGTCATCAATTCCATGTTTGAAGAGATGGAAAAGAGGGGTTTGCAGAAAGAACGTCCAATACTGTTTGTAGTAGATGGCTCGAAGGCTATTCATTCTGCAATAACGAAACGGTTCGATAATTGTTTCATTCAGCGATGCCGTGAGCACAAGAAACGCAACATAATTGATCATGCCCCTGTCGCGATGAAGGATGAGGTTGAAAAACGGATAAATGAAGTTTACGCTGAAATGGATTATGAGAAAGCCCGTATCATGATGATATCTTTTGCATCCTGGGCTGATAAAATAAATCCTGATATGGGACGCAGTGTCCGAGAAGGCATGGAAGAGACTCTGACTATTATTAGACTCGGAGTATCGCCTTACCTGTATAAGTCAGTGTATTCGACTAATCCGATTGAAAGCCTAAATAGTTCTCTTGAGCGGTTTTCGCATAGAGTTAAAAGATGGGGCAAAGGAGACATGAAGAAGAGATGGCTTGCTTCGGCAATTTTACAGAGTGAAGAGCGGATGCATCGACTCAGGGGATTTATGGGTATTAAGCCTCTGATAAAAAGTATGGAAAAAATATTGAGCGAAGAAAAAATTAAAATTGACAAGAAGATTTGTTGAGGATATGAATGTTATACTGCTATGGAATTTCCACTAAAAGCGGGACAAGCTCCCCTGGTCGGATGTATATGATAGTTTCAAAGCGCGGCAGCGCTCATGGCATCAGGATGTAATGAACGCAGGTACGCCGCAGGAACTAGGAAAGCTTCTTGTTGAATTACAGAGCTTCATTATAAAAGATAAGTTAGGTAACGAATGGGAAAAGGTAAAGCCGCAATGGTTAGTTACAACCGAGAATGCAGCTACATACGATGTCGTTGCCAACAGTTTACAGCAACTTCAAAATTATTACCTTCAAAGGGTTAAGCAGGATGGCAGTGACATTAAAAAAGAAATTATAACTTTTGAGCAATATGTTCCCTGGGAAGATGTTAAGGATGGTTTTAAAGCACGCCAGCAGGGATGGCATTATGATGTTATGAATGCCAAAACGCCTCAGCAATTGGGGATACTGATACTGGAATTTCATGACTGGATATACCCTGAGAAGTTTTCTGATTCATGGGCAGTGATTAAACCTGCCTGGGTTAAAAAAGCAAAGAATGCTTCAAGCTGGCAGGATGTAAAAAACCTTTTAAAAGAATTACAGTGGAACTATAGGAAAGGTAAGTAAAGTATTAGTAGGTAATTAATTGCCATACTTAATAATTCCTGATAAAAGAAAAAAATAATCCCACGCCTTGAAAGATGTCGTGGGATTATTTGTAATAAAAAGCATGTGCTTGTTTTACTTTAAGGTATATGATTCAAAATCAGGGTATCCTTCAATCCCATGTTCAGAGATATCAAGCCCAATGAGTTCTTCTTCCCTGGTAACCCTTATACCCATAGTTGCATTAATTATCACCCAGATAACCCAGCTTAACACAAAAACAAAACTGCCAACTGCAACCACGCCAACAAGCTGATTGGCAAAAGAGCCTATTCCACCACCATAAAACAGGCCTAAAGGCGGTTGTCCACTCCTACCTGCATACGGTGCTGCTGCAAAAAGTCCCACCGCTAACGTACCCCAAACGCCATTGACAAGGTGGACTGATAAAGCACCCACCGGGTCATCAATACCCCATCGATCAAAGGCAAGAACAAATACCACTACAAGAATACCTGCAATTCCACCAATGACAATAGAAGCACCGGGAGTTACCCATGCACAGGGTGCCGTGATTGCTACTAATCCAGCTAATGCACCATTGAGTATCATTGATAAATCAGGCTTTTCCAGTGCAAGCCATGCTGTTATGGTTGCAGTTAATGTACCTGCAGCTGCTGCTAAGTTGGTAGTTACAGCAATTCGTCCTATATCAGCAGCATTTGCAGCCATTGTTGATCCAGGATTGAATCCAAACCAGCCAAACCACAGAACAAACACACCTAACGTAGCAAGTGGGAGACTGTGCCCGGGGATTGAGTTGACACTGCCATCAGGGTTGTATTTACCTATACGCGGACCCAGTACCAGTGCCCCTGTTAATGCAGCCCATCCTCCAATGGAATGAACCACTGTTGAACCGGCAAAATCCCAAAAGCCGCGCTCTGCTAACCACCCACCACCCCATATCCAGTGACCGGCAATGGGATAAATGATACTGGTCAGGATAAACGAAAATACAATAAAGGATAAAAACTTTATTCTTCCACCAACGGCACCGGATACTATTGTGGCTGCAGTTGCACAGAATACAAGCTGGAAGAAAAATTTGGCAAAGAGAGGTACACCGGTCCAGCTTATGGCAGAGTATACTCCACGGTAACTATCGCCAATTGCCGGACTATTATCTGCCCCTTGCAACATAAACAATCCTTTCCAGCCCATAAAACCGTTGCCATCACCAAACATTAAGCCCCAGCCAATAAACCAGAAAGCAATGGAAGCGATAGCAAATACAACAAAGTTCTTTGCCGATATATTAACCGCGTTTTTTGCCTGTTGCAGACCTGCCTCAACCATTGCAAATCCTAAGTTCATGAAGAAGACAAGGAAAGCAGCAAAAAGGACCCACAGAGTATCTGCAACAACCATATTTGCTGTATCTGTCTGAACCTGTGCCGTTGTAATGTTGGTTTCCTGTGCAAATAGCAAGCCTGCACATAACAACACTACGCCAATTATTCCTGATATTTTTAATAACCTCATAGTTTCCTCCTAAATTTCATAGTAAAGTGCATATTCCCATGGATGGGGTCTTAAAGCTATCTGATCTATCTCATGCAATCGCTTGTGGGCAATATAGCTTTCAATGAGATCAACCGTGAATACATCGCCTTTCAAAAGGAAGGAACAATCACGCTCAAGACCGTCTATAACTTCTTTCAATGTTCCAGGCGTATTTCGTATGTTCCTTTTTTCATGGGGCGATAGTTCATAGATATCCTCATCAATGGGGTCAGGTGGCTCTAATCTGTTTTCAATGCCATCCATTCCAGCCATGATAATGGCCGCAAATGCTAAATATGGGTTGGCTGATGGGTCAGGGCACCTGAACTCAATGCGTTTTGCTTTTTCGCTGGTGCTGTACATTGGTATTCGAACTGCAGCTGAACGGTTACGTGCCGAGTAAACCAGATTAATGGGTGCCTCATAACCGGGAACAAGCCGCCTGTATGAATTGGTGGTAGGGGCTGCAAATGCCAGCACTGCCTCAATGTGAGCAAAAATTCCACCAATGAAATACCGTGCATAGTCACTTAAATCTGCATACTTGCCAAAGTCATAGAAGATATTCCTGTTTTCCTTCCATAAGCTGACATGGACGTGCATACCTGAACCATTATCCATAAAAATAGGCTTTGGCATGAATGTAACGGTTTTGTTATATCGGTGTGCAACGTTTTTGATAATATACTTATACATTACCAGCGCATCGGCCTGTCGTACAAGTTCATCAACAACCAGACCAATCTCAGTTTGGCCTGCTGTTGCAACTTCATGGTGATGAAGATTGACCTTAATACCGCATGAACGCAGTACCTCCACCATTTTTGAACGTAGATTATGAAGTTGATCATGTGGTGAAGTAGGGAAGTATCCCTGTTTATAAGGTATCTTATATCCTAAGTTTTGTTCACCTTTTGCAGAGTTCCAGCTGGCTTCAGATGAGTCAACCTCATAGAATGCTTTGTTCTGTGTTTGTTCGTACTGTACTTTGTCAAAGATGAAGAATTCAGGTTCGGGGCCAAAGTACGCCATATCGGCTATACCAGTAGAGCGAATATATTCAATTGCTTTTTCACCTATATACCGCGAGTCTTTGGTATACCGCCTTCTAGCTACCGGGTCAATGATATCACAAAGGAATGAAATTGTTCTGTGGTCAAAGAATGGGTCAATAAACGCAGTATTAGGGTCAGGGCGCATGAGCATGTCACTTTCATGAATAGACTGAAATCCTCGTATTGAGGAACCATCAAAACCTGTTCCCACTGCAAACAGCTCTTCATCTGCTCTGTCAGCAGTTAACGTATAATGGTGAAGCCTGCCAAACAGGTCAGTAAACTTAAGATCCAGAAATTCTATGTTACGTTCTTTTATTATCTTAAGTATATCTGAAATGGAGGTATGCTCCTTATGACCATTAACCAGATAGATAGGGTCAAAAATAGCTTCCATAAAATACCTCCTTATTCAAGCTCCTTTTTTACCGGCAGAGACTTCTTTTCATCTAAAATCTTGGTTAAATCCATCCCTGTTGCAGTTTTGATTTGCTCTATGAATGACACTACTGTAGAAGTAACATCTCCCACATGCCTGGGTATGCCACCATCACCCATAACAACAAGCTTTTCTACTTTCAAGTTGTCCTTGAGCACTGTAGACACACTATCCACAATGTTAGGCAAAAGGTGCAGCATAAACAGTTCCTTGGTGTTGCCATTTTGCCATTCAGCACGCATCTTGCTTACTGCTTCAGCCATGGCAATACCCTGTTCTTTAAGATATGATGATTGTCCCATGGCTTTTAATTCTTGTGCTTTCTTTTCAGCTTCAGCAGGGATTATTACTTCAGCAGTGTATTTTTTTGCATTGACATCCTTCTTTAATTCTTCCAGTTCATTAAGATGCTTCAGCTCGGCCAGTTTCTTTGCGTATTCTGCCCGTACTTCTTTCTGAAAGGTTGATTCGTTTAGCAATGCCTTGCGTTCCCTGAAATTGTTTTCATATTCTTCGATAGCAATTCTAGACTGAAATTCAACATCACTTGCTTTTTTTCTGGCATTGTACTCAACGATTTTTGCTTCTGCTTCGGCTTCAGCTTCTTTAATGCGGGCATCACGCTTAACAATAGCATTGCGCTGACGCCCAACAGCATCAAGATATCCCTGAGAATCCTTGATTTCCTCAATCTTTACCGAATCCAGGGTAAATCCTAATTTCATTAGCTCATCTTTGGCTAAATCGTATACTTTCTTTTCAAGTTCTATCCTCTGGTAGTTAGCTTCCTCAGGCGTGAATGTTGCAATAACACCACGCAGAACACCTTCGATGGTATTCTTAGCAATAGTTTCAACTTCGGATGAAGGTTTGCCAAGGAGCCGTTCAACAGCATTTTCCAGTCCACCACCTTCTTTTGAAGCAATCTTAACATGAGCTATCGCCACAATACTTAATGGTATCATACCATTGGAAAGCGCCCCTTCTATTTCCAGCGTGATGGGGATAATTGAAAGTGACAGCCGTGAAACGCGCTCTAAAAGAGGAACACGCAGACCATAACCCCCACGTATTACACGATATCCCACAACTTCTCCACTGGGGAGTTTGCGCTTACGCCCCGAGAAGATCAAAATCTCGTTTGGCTCGCAAATTTTAAGATTGACTTTGATAAAAATAAGAATTGCTGCAATTGCAATGATAGCTATTGAAATAACCAGTGCCCAATCAATATTTGCTATGTAGTTTTCCATTGTTTGCCTCCTTTAGTATTATTTAACCTATTGCTCGTGAGCCGCGTTCACCAGTGCGGATACGAACACATTCTTCAATAGGTATGACAAAAATTTTCCCATCACCAATATTGCCAGTCTTTGCCCCGCGGGTTATCGCTTTTATGGTGGGTTCAACGTAATCGTCATTGACAGCAATCTGAAGCTCTATTTTTTTCAAAAGGCGTATTTCATGTTTTACGCCACGGTAGGTTTCCGGGTAACCCTTCTGCCTGCCTGAGCCAATTGAGTTGATTACTGTCATTAAATTAATACTGGCTTCATTTAATTCCTTTTTAACATCCGCTAATTTTTCAGGACGGATGATTGCGATAATTAATTTCATAAAACCTCCTTACCATTTGATTAAATTGTACAGTTGTGGATTATTGCTCTCACATTCTGCATTCCAGTACTGGTTCTATGTATAGAGTAGCAGGTAGGTGCTCAAGCGGTCAATGTTTGGTTAAAATTAGGCGATTATTAACCTTTTATTTAACATATGTTTAATCATTTTGTAACATAGTTGAAACAATTAGTGGATATATAAATTTTCATTTTTTTCTTGACAATTATGTCACATTGTGTCTATAAGTGGTAAAAAGTGGGGATTAGTGTAGAATAATAGAAAGGTAAGGGGAAAGTATAGTATACTATGTTTATGGGTGAATACCGCCCTACGCTTGACGAAAAGTGCCGCGTTGCAATACCCATAAAACTGCGTAAAGCGTTTGGCGAAGACAACATAATACACAAATTAATCATAACGCATGGTTTTGATAAATGTGTTATGGCTTTCAGGGAAGTTGACTGGAAGGAATTTGTGGAAACTAAGCTTGTCCCCCTTTCGCAAGCTGACCCCATGAATAGAATGCGTATCAGGTTCTTACTGGGTGGTGCAACGGAATGTGAACTGGACAAACAGGGAAGAATCTTAATCCCTGATTATTTACTTGAGTATGCACAGATCAAGAAAGATGTTGTCATGTTAGGTTTGTATAACCGTATTGAAATTTGGAGCGCTGAAATTTATCAGCAATACAAACCTGATGGGGAAGCATTAAATCAGTTTGCTCATGATCTGGGATTTTAAGAATTAACTATAATCTAATGTGACATAATATGGAAGAAGGTACACAATACTATCACACACCGGTTATGCCTCAGGAAGTGCTGACGTTTCTTTCTGGCATTGAGGGGATAGAAACATCTGTTGTGGTAGATTGCACAGTTGGTGAGGGTGGGCATTCGGAATTAATCCTTAAAACATGGGATAGGCTGAAGCTGTATGGCTTTGAACGGGACAGAGAAATATTAGCAATAGCTCATAAAAGGCTTTCACCGTATGGGAATAGAGTAGTGTTAATAAATGATAATTTTAAAAATCTCTGGCTTCATTGCAAAGGGATGGAGAATTCAATAGCTGCGTTTTTATATGACTTTGGGATTTCTTCGTTCCATTTTGATGGCAGCAATAGGGGTTTTGCATTTAAAACGCAGGAAAAGCTGGATATGCGCCTTGATAATTCGGTAACGCTTACTGCATATGATGTGGTGAATAATTTTAGTGAAAATGAATTAACGCAAATTTTTAGCACCTATGGGCAGGAACGCTGGTCGCGCCGTATTGCCCGCAAGATTGTAAAGATGCGAACTGAAGAAGCTATTGAAACAACAGAGCAACTGGCAAACATCGTGGTGCAGGCAATCCCAAAACAGTACAGGGTTAAACATATTCATCCTGCTACAAGGGTTTTTCAAGCATTACGAATTTTTATTAATGATGAGCTGTCGGCTATTAATGAATCGCTAAAATGTGCACTGGGGTATGTCAAACCTGGTGGGAGAATTATTGCCATATCATTTCATTCACTGGAAGACCGTATTGTGAAGGACAGATTCAGGCGATGGGCCAAAGGGTGTAGCTGTGATAATGACGGATTGTTATGCAGGTGCCCGGCTAATCCTCTTGTTACTGTGTTGACAAAAAAACCGCTACAGCCTAAAGAGTCCGAAACCAGGCAAAACCCACGTTCGCGCAGTGCAAAATTACGGGTATGTCAGAAGATATGATGAATATGAATACATCAGAACAAAAAAGTATAGTGCAGTACACTACTATTGTGATCATTTTTATATGTTTCATCATTGCATTTATTTATCAGAATATTGAGTATATGCAGCTTAAGATGCAGTATAATGCTATGATAAAAGGATATCAAACAATACTTGAAGAATATGAACGTGAAAAGTATCAACTGAATAAAGCGCTATCTATGGAGCAGATAGAAATATTTGCAAAAAATAATGGTCTGGTGCCCATGACCAAAGAAAGCCTGATAATACTGAAAGGCAAAAAAGGTGCACATTAATGGATATACGAACATACAACTCTTTTGATCTATATACATTACTTAATGATACTGAGGTCACAATTATAAAGGGTGATGAGGATATCCGTATCAGCGCTATTGAATATGACTCACGGAAGGTTGAAAAAGAGGGGCTGTTTGTTGCTATTGAGGGAATAGAAACTGACGGACATAAATTTATAAAAGATGCTGTTGAAAATAAAGCATCGTGCATAGTCTTGCAGGAAAATCGCCTGGATGAATTTAGCTCTTTATTTGAGCAATATGATATTGCGGTAGCAACAGCAAAAGACACACGAAGAGCGTTGTCACAAATTTCAGCCAGGTTTTATGGTGAACCTTCGTTGCAGGCTGTTGTCATTGGTGTTACCGGTACCAATGGCAAAACTACCACTACGTATATGCTTGAATCAATATTGTCAAGAGCGGGCTTTACCTGCGGGGTTTTGGGTACCATTAACTATCGCTGGAAAGATAAGGTAATCAATGCTTCACATACAACACCCGAGTCCAGGGACCTTCAAGAGATTATGTCAACAATGGTTCTGGATGGTGTTGATTGCATCATAATGGAAGTTTCTTCCCATGCACTATCGCTTTTACGGGTTGATGATATACATTTTGATTGTGCCATATTCACCAACCTCACACGCGACCATTTGGATTATCATATTACATTCAATGACTATTTTATGGCAAAAGTGCGTTTGTTTGAAATTTTGAATAAAAGCCTTAAGCAGAAAAAAGCAGCATTCATTAATGCTGATGATAATTATGGCAGACAGATATTACAATGGCGCCAGCGCTACGGTTATCCGCTATTCTCGTTTGGCATTAATAATACTGCTGATTATCATTGCATTGAATCATCAATTCAGATTTCAATTAAAGGCACGCAATTTGCCACAGATTTACCATTTGCCAAACAATTCACCATGAAATTGGCAGGCCGATTTAATGTGTATAATGCATTAGGTGCAATTGGTGTTGCTGATTTTTTAAATGTGCCTATTGGCAGAATAGTAACAGGAATTTCAGTGCTATCCAGTGTCCCCGGCAGATTTGATACAATTCTATCACCTGAAGGTTTTGCCGTAGTTGTAGATTATGCACATACCAATGATGCACTGGAAAAATTATTGCTTTCAGTACGTTCATTAAAACCTGAGCGCATTATAACGGTGTTTGGCTGCGGTGGTAACAGGGATAAAACAAAGCGGCCATTGATGGGAAAAGTCAGTGAGGAATATTCTGACCTGGTTATTGTAACCAGTGATAATCCCAGAAAAGAAAATCCTGAAGCTATAATACGGGATATTACAGCAGGTATGAAAACAAACCATTATCAGGTCATTGTCAATCGTGAAGAAGCAATCAAACACGCAATATATATGGCACAAAAGGATGATGTTATTGTCATAGCGGGCAAAGGCCATGAGGATTATCAGATTATTGGTACAAAGAAATATCACTTTGATGACAGGGAAGTTGCCCGTAAATATATAAACGAGAGGCTTGCGAAGTGATAGTTCGGTTTGAAACAACTTCACAAACTATTGCTGATGCCATTAATGCAGTTCATCATGGTGATGGACAGCCAGTGCAGTATATTACTACTGATTCACGTCTTGTAGAAGATAAAAGCCTCTTTGTGCCAATAGCTGGCAACACATTTGATGGGCATGATTTTATAGAAGCTGTGTGTAAAACCGGGAAGTGCACTTCATTTTTGACACACAAACCGGATAAAGTAAATATAGCTCGTCAATATAATGCAAGCGCTATTTATTGCAATGACACATTACAGGCGTATGCAGCAATAGCACGCTGGCACAGGAAAAAATTTGACATACCTGTTATTGGTGTAACTGGTACCAATGGCAAGACAACCACAAAAGAAATGATTGCACAGGTTCTTTCATCTGAAGGCCAGTGCCTTAAAACCCAGAAAAATTATAATAATGAAATTGGTGTACCATATACCATATTGCATATGAAGACTGCTCACAGCTTTGCTGTTATTGAGATGGGGATGAACCATCCCGGAGAGATATCGCGCCTTTCGCAGATTGCCATGCCCACAGTAGCTGTTATTACCAACATAGGTGAGGGGCATCTGGAATTTTTGGGATCAACTGAAAATGTTGCGCATGCAAAAGCTGAGATACTGGATGGGATGGCTGCAGGAAGCATATGCTTACTGAATAATGATACAAGGCACACTGAAGTTGTAAAGAAGAAGGCACATGAAAAAAATATAAAAGTTATAACTTTTGGACTTACCGGTGATATAGCACCAGCGTCGTATAGATTGTTTCAGGATAAAACAGTAGTGGAATATGATGGTGTTGAAATTACTGTGCCTGCATATGGCTTTCATAATGTATATGCGGCGATAGCTACCATTGCTGTTGCCGGGATTATGGGGAAATCAGTTGTAAAAGTAAAAGAAGCTTTACGTAATTTCAGGTCTGTAGCAATGCGCAGTGATATTAAAAAAGAGCGCTGCACCATCATTGATGATTGTTATAATGCAAACCCATTATCGATGGAGTATGCATTTAAAAGCGCTTCAATGGTATTTCCAGATAAACGAAAGATTGCTGTATTATCAGATATGAAAGAGTTAGGAACATTTTCTAGGGATTTGCATTTTACAGTTGGAACCAAATTAAAGGCATCAGGGTTTTCATATGTTTTCGTATGGGGTAATGATGCACGGTATATTGCTGAAGGTGCCATTGCTGGTGGATTAGACAGTACGCAGGTAAAATCTTTTGATTCCAAAGAGGAGCTTATTGCATTCTTGCTGCAGTTTGTAAAGCACGATGATGTGGTGCTTGTGAAAGGTTCTCGTTCAATGAAGATGGAAGACGTAGTAAACGCATTGGAACAGTGAGGTAACTATGTTTTATCACTTTATATTGCCTTTACAGGAATATCTCTCGTTTTTGCGATTGTTTCAATATATTACGTTTCGCTCGGCGTATGCTGCATTGACATCGCTTTTAATAGTATTAATATTTGGCGGGATGGTTATACGCTGGCTGACGCATCTTCGGTTTAAAGAAGAAATTCGTACATTAGGGCCACAATCACATCAAAAAAAAGCTGGAACACCCACAATGGGTGGTGTACTTATATTGGGTGCAGTGCTTATCTCAGTTATTTTATGGGGGAACTTTAAAAATCTGTATTTTATTTTACTCATTGTCATTACTGTTCTTTTAGGTGCAATAGGGTTTATTGATGATTATATAAAATCAATACTAAAGAAAAAAGATGGCATTCCTGCGCGACTTAAGATTTTGTTGCAGTGTTTGTCCGGGCTTTTGATTGTACTATGTATTTATTTTTTCCCATCAAATGCTAAAGAAACAACAACCCTGTATGTGCCTTTTGTCAATAGAGCAATACTTGATTTGTCCTGGATATGGATACTGTTTGCCATGCTTGTTATTGTTGGTAGTTCCAATGCTGTTAACCTTACTGATGGCCTTGATGGTCTTGCCATTGGTACAGTCACGATAGTTGTTGGTGTGTTAGCGGTCATGGCATATCTTACCGGACATCAGCCTATTGCACAGTATTTGCGTATTCCGTATATTCCACAGGCTGCAGAGCTTACAGTATTTTTAGCTGCATTGGGTGGTGCAGGTTTAGGTTTTTTGTGGTATAATTCAAATCCTGCATCGGTGTTTATGGGCGATACGGGGTCATTAGCATTGGGTGGCATTATTGGGACTGTTGCCATAATGATTAAAAAGGAATTTTTTCTTGTCATAGTTGGCGGCATATTTGTTATTGAGGCACTATCGGTTATGATTCAGGTTGCTTCATATAAATTGCGGAAAAAGCGTGTATTTAAAATGGCGCCCATCCATCATCACTTTGAGCTATCAGGTTGGCCGGAACAGAAGGTGGTGGTGCGCATGTGGATTATTGGCATTATACTGGCAATATTGGGATTAAGCTCTCTTAAGATTTTATAATGCATATGCGATAGTTCCCATAAACTATCGCACAGGTATAATGAGTATTGTATTTATTTAAAGGATAGTTACTGTGGAGCAGAAAAAACACATACTTGTGGTTGGATTGGGTTACCGGACAGGATTAGCCTCTGCCAACTTTCTTGTTGGCAAAGGTTTTGCAGTGACTGTATGTGATATTAAATCACGCGATGAACTGCTGCCCATCATTAATAAACTTGACGGAAGTGTGCATGTGATTGCTGGTAATCAGGATCCTTCAATTTTAGAATCCGGCTTTGATGAAATTGTGTTAAGTCCTGGAGTTCCCCAGAGTATACCATTAATACATGAAGCAAAGAATAAAGGAATACCGGTAATATCTGAAATTGAGCTAGCTTACCGGTATTGCAGTTCGCGTATAGTTGGTATTACCGGAACCGATGGCAAGTCAACTACAACCATGCTGACCGCACACTGCCTGAAGGCATTGGGCTTTGACGCGCATCCCTGTGGCAATATTGGCATTCCCTATGTTTCGATAGTTGATACATTAAAAAAAGATTCGGTTGCGGTGATTGAACTTTCTTCTTTTCAACTGGAAACCATTGATACATTTAAACCGGATGTTGCAATCCTTACCAATCTTACCCCTGACCATTTGGACCGGTATAGTTCTCTTGAAGAATATTTCAATGCAAAGATGAATATTGCAAAAAATCAGGATAGCAGTGATTATTTTATTGTAAACAGTGATGATGAATTTATAGCAGCACATCTGCCATCGTTAAAAGCAACTCAGTATTCATTCTCATTACAAAAAGATGCTGACTGCTATTTTAAAGAAGGTGGGCTGTATTGCACACTGAAAGGCGGGCAGAAGCTGATTGCACAAGCTGGCAAACTTAAAATATTGGGCCTACACAATGTGCAGAATGCAATGGCGGCAATTCTTGCAACTCTGTCGCTTGCAAAAAAGCTTGGCCGTGACATTAACCTTAGCGCACTTGAAGATGCACTGTATAGTTTTGAAGGGTTGCCACACCGGGTGCAGATGGTAGGCCACATTGAGGGAAGAGCGTTTATAAATGATTCAAAGGCAACGACGGTTGGTGCAGTTATCATGGCATTGAAAAGTATTTCAGGGAATGTGATACTTATTATAGGTGGCCGGGCAAAAGGTGATGATTATTCACGACTAAAAAATTATTTAAAAGGCAAAGTTAAAGCACTGGTTCTTATTGGTGAAACCAAGGATGAATTTTCTACACTTTTTAGCGATATGCCTCATATAAAAGCGCATACTATGGAAGATGCAGTTATGAAAGCAATGAAGGTAAGTGCAGAAGGCGATACTATACTTCTGTCACCAGCATGTGCTTCATTTGATATGTATAAAAATTATGAAGAACGTGGGAATGATTTTATTGAGATTGTTAAAAGACTTAAACAGGGGCAATTGCGGTGGATGTAAAGGCAGTCATTGATACACGCAGAAAAGGCGAACCTGAGATGGGGCTGTTTATAGTGGCTTTCATACTCATTGGTATTGGTATTGCCATGACCTACAGCGCAAGTGCACTTTTTGCAGAAAGAACATTTGGTGATTCTTTATATTTTTTAAAACGGCAGTTGGTATGGAGCTGTGCAGGTTTTATAATAATGATGTTTGTCCAACAGATTGATTACAGGTACTATCAGCAATACACAAAAATAATGCTTATCTTTACTCTTTTAACGCTGGTGCTGGTTCTAATACCGGGATTGGGTATTTCAGTTAAAGGGTCTTCTCGATGGTTAGGGTTTGGATTATTACGGTTCCAACCTTCTGAACTGGTCAAATTATTTATAGTTATATATTTTGCAAAAGTTTTTTCCTATGAGCATCATCGGGATATAAATGTATTGCAACTGCTGTTGCCTCTTCTCATAGTTGGCGTATTCTTTTTGCTGATTATGCTGCAGCCGGATTTTGGCACAGCAATAGATGTTGCAATCGTTTCGGTGGTGTTGCTCTTTGTTTCAGGTTTTCCGTTAGTGTATATGCTTGGGCTGGCTGTGTTGAGTGTACCAATGTTTTATCTTTTAATTTATCAGGTAGAATATAGGCGTGAGCGAATACTGGCATTTTTGGATCCATGGTCAGACCGTTTTGGGAAAGGATATCATATTATACAATCCTTTATTGCATTTAAGTTAGGCGGGCTTTTGGGTGCAGGCCTGGGTTCAGGTACTCAGAAGATAAAGCGCCTTCCTGAACCACATACCGATTTTATATTTGCTGTCATTGCTGAGGAAACAGGGCTGGTGGGGACTTTCAGCGTGGTAATTCTCTATTTGTTGTTTTTTTACTTTGGGGTGAAAATTGCTCTGCGTGCACCCGATGAGTATGGAAGATTACTTGCTATGGGATTAACATTACTTGTTACAGTGCAGGCGTTTTTAAATATTAGTGTGGTTATTGGTGTGTTGCCAACAACAGGGATACCATTGCCATTTATTAGTTATGGTGGGTCATCGCTGATGGTAACCATGATTGGAACGGGTATTCTGTTGAATATTTCAAAATATCGTGAAGTAGTTGCCCAGGAGCTTAAATACAGCGGCGAGGTGTGGGTATGAAAGGGACAGTGTTGATCAGTGGTGGAGGTACAGGCGGGCATATTATGCCAGGAATAGCATTATATGAGGAATTCAAATCACAGGAATATAGTCCCCTATTATTGGTGGGATCTAACGATGTAAAATTTTCTTCATTAAATACCATTGAGAATTTGTACACATATAATGCTCCAACGATGTGGAAGAATATTTTTAATCTTCCAACTTTTATAGTACGGTTTATTTCAGCATTAGTATGGACAATGAGGTTTATAACAAAAAATAATGTAGCTGCAGTCATTGGCATGGGTGGATATGTTTCAGCCCCTTCTCTTGTTGGAGCACTATTAAAAAAGATTCCTGTATATCTATGTGAGCAGAATGTTGTTCCTGGAATGGTAACCAATGTTTTTGCAAAACGGGCAAAAGCACTATTCACAACATTTGAAGCCACTGCTGATTATCTTGATATTAGACTTGCCCATTCTATTATTCATACTGGCAATCCTATCCGCAAGCAGGTAGTAAAACAGGTGGATAAAAATGCTGCATTAAAACGATTTAATATGATGCATTGCAAAAAAGTTATACTGGTGATAGGTGGAAGCCAGGGAGCTTTAAAACTCAATGAACTCATGTATGATATGCTGACGCACTATCCTGAAAATTTTGCAGATACCGGCATAATCTGGAGTACCGGTACATATTCGTATGAACAATTTAAGGAAAAACTGCAGAATGTTACCCATAGGGCTTCAATATTTCTTGCCCCATATATACTTGATGTAGAAAATTCTTATGCAGCATGTGATATTGCAATAAGTAGGGCTGGTGCCGGTGTATTAATGGAACTTGCAGCATGGGGTATTCCTTCAATATTAATTCCTTATCCGTATGCTGCAAAAGATCATCAGAAAAAAAATGCCATGGAGTTTGTAAAAGCCGGAGCAGCCGAAATGATTGAAAATAGTGAAGCGACAGCTCAAAAAGTAGCACCAATGATTTTTGATTTGCTTGATAATGAAAAATTGCTGGCCAGGATGTCTGTAAAGGCAAAGTCACTGGCAAAAATTACTGCTGCACAGGATATTGTAAATTTCATTGTGAAAGATTGTGATTTAAAAAAATAGGAGTACAGGACGTGTTCAGAAAGTCAAAGAAGATGCATTTTATTGGGATTGGCGGTATCGGGATGTCTGGTATTGCTGAGATCCTTATTAATTTAGGATATGAGGTTTCAGGGTCAGATCTGCGTGAATCAGAACAAACTAAACGATTGCAAAAAATGGGTGCAACCATATTTATTGGGCATTATCCTTCTAATATAAAGGATTATCATGTTGTTGTGACTTCCAGTGCAATAAATAAAAACAATCCTGAACTCATTGAAGCAAAAAAGCGCAAGATACCGGTAATACACCGTTCCGAAATGCTTGCTGAACTGGTGCGGTTAAAGCACGGCATTGGTGTTGCTGGTACTCACGGCAAAACTACAACATCATCCATGCTTTCATATGTGCTGTATCATGGCGGGCTCAATCCAACAGCCGTTGTGGGTGGAAAAGTACTCAACTTTGAAAGCAATGCACGGGTGGGTGAAGGTGAGTATATAGTATTTGAAGCAGATGAATCGGATGGTTCATTTCTTAAACTATTGCCAACTATTGGAGTTGTTACCAATATTGATGCTGATCATCTGGATCATTATAAATATTTTGAAGGGATTAAAGAAGCCTTTGTCACCTATATGAATAATATACCGTTTTATGGCTATTCAGTGGTATGCATAGATGATCCTGTTGTTCTTGAACTTTTACCCCGAATAGAGCGCCCCTTTGTAACCTATGGATTTAATGCAAAGGCTGATTTCAGAGCAGGTGATGTTAAATTACTTAACGGTTCAACCCGGTATAGCTGTTATTACAAAGAAGAAAAGTTAGGGGAGATAGTTCTTACTTTACTTGGCAAACATAATATTATTAATTCACTGGCTGTTGTTGCTGTTGCATTAGAATTAGGTTTATCATTTGAAAAGATTGCTGATGCTGTCGCTGCATTTAAAGGTGTTGGAAGGCGCCTGGAAAAAATTGGAGAAGCTCAGGGTATTATGGTAGTAGATGATTATGGTCACCACCCAACTGAAATACGGGCAACATTGGAGGCTGTAAAACAGCTGGGAAGGCGTGTTGTAGTTATTTTTCAGCCACACCGTTATTCGCGGACACAGTATTTGTATGATGAATTTGGACAGGCATTTGCAATGGCTGATGAGTTGTTGTTAACCGAAATTTATCCAGCGGGAGAGGAACCAATAGAAGGTGTCAGCAGCCAGCTGATACAGCAGGCAGTAAAAAAACATGAAGGAAGAGATGTAGAAATTATTCAGCACCTGGATGAAGTTCCAGAATATGTTTGCAGAATAGCCAGAAAAGGTGATGTAATACTGACACTGGGTGCTGGTGATATTTATAAAGTTGGGCCAAAGATTCTTTCAGTGATTGATGGTAAAGGGGTAAAGTGAAAGTTATATTTTACACTTGTATATTGTTAATGCTATGTGGAGTTATATCCTCCGCAACTTACGCAGATGTGGTACAGGTAACTCATGTGAGGTTACAGGGATTGAAATATGTTGACCAGCATGAAATACTGCAACATGGCGTTTTTATGAAAGATGGAAAAATTTTTGTGGATGTGAAAGCATTATATGCGGGTTTGAATAAAAATGTCATGATTGAATCGTATAATGTCAATATTGAAAAGAATATATGTACCATACAGGTGGTTGAAAAAGACATACTGGCTGTGATTCTTTTTGATAGAGGAGATTCGCTTGTTTCAGTTGCAGTGGATTCAAATCTGAGTATTGTCCCAACCAGTAGAGTTTACGCCTATGACCGACCGATAATTAAAATAAGCCAGGCTGAAGTTATTAATAATAAACTTTCGCCAAGAATAATACATATTCTTATTATTTTGAAAAACATGATACAAAACAATGCCATTGTAAGCAGGATTTCGATAATTAATTGCACAGATCCCGAAGTATCATATGTGCAATTTCATGGCTTTTCATCACAGTGTATCTGGGATGAAACATACAATGGCCTTTCATTACTTGATGCTGTTGTAGGAGTATATGATAGTAAAAAAGCTTATCCTGGTAATGCCATGGTGACACAAAAACGAATGGTGGTATGGT
>Ga0067045_1029605_pt1 | contig 19431 bp, 10 predicted proteins | sample TerdegcTABiofilm_FD_59184 | JGI IMG/M metagenome (GOLD analysis project Ga0067045, IMG submission 59184) | Combined Assembly of (Gp0054472, Gp0054536) Wastewater bioreactor microbial communities from Singapore -Terephthalate degrading... | reverse complement strand
CCAGATTCCGTTCGACCAGCCTTGTTCTGGCGTTTCGTTTGTTGGCATTTCGGACAGCTTTTCATTCCTCTATTCTAATCCAGAAATTTAGCCACTCCCTTGGACTCTAGATAGCTTGCGCCCGAATTCGCTCGTCTTGTTTCGTTGGAATCTCAATAAAAAATGTGCTTCCCTTACCCAATTGACTCTCTACCCAAACCCGTCCACCGTGACGGTCTACAATGGACTTCACAATAGCCAGCCCAAGACCTGTCCCTCGCTCTACATAGGCTTCGCGCCTTCCGCTCCGGTAGAACTTCTCAAACATATGCGGAAGATCCAAGGGGGCCACTCCAATGCCCGTATCCTTCACCTCATAAACAACCATCACCCCCCGTGAGATTAACCGAACATCAACCCGTCCTCCAACTTTCGTATACTTAATGGCATTATCCACAAGATTATAAAGCGCCTGTTGCATCAAGGCTTGATCAACTTCAATCAATACATCTGTCATCGTCGAGATCTCATTTACCACTTCTTGCCTGACCTGAATGTTTTTCTGAACAGCCTGGGGCTGCAAGGAGTTGACCACCTCATTCATAATGCTTTTCGCAGAAACTCGTTCAATCTGCAGCCCAATCCCGGCCTCAATCCGCCCAAGATCCAGCAAATTAGTCACCAGGCGCGACATATTTTCAACACCAGTAACGATTTTCTCTACATAAATTTTTTGCTGATCGTTCAAATCACCGACCATCTGCATCATCGTGGCGTAACCGCGCATTAAAGTAAGCGGTGATCGCAAATCATGGCTTACCGTTGAAACAAAATCGGATTTCAGCGTGTCCAGTTCTTTGTAATGGGTAATGTCACGAAGGATGCATATTTTCCCAGCCGGTCGATTCTCGACCATCACCGGCGAAACGCTCGCAAAATAGACCCTGTGGTTGGGCAGCGCAATCTCTCTGGTAGAGAGCCCCTCTTCCGTCGTCGAGGCGATCAGATCGAGAAGCTGTGTATTTGAAATAACGTCCTTAATCAACCTGCCAGGAGAAGCAGCCATAATCAATCCTGACACTTGCAACGCCGCCGGATTCAAAAGATACAGCCTGGAAAACTCATCGATGACCAAAACAGGTTCTGGAGTAGAGGCTAGAACAGCCTCCAGCCGCTGCCTTCCAATTTCAGAGGTGGCATATAACTTGGCATTGGTCGCTGCAATCGCGGCTTGGTCAGCCAGGGTACCTAAGAATCGCACCTCTTCTTCCGTAAAATTGCGTGGTTGGTCAAAACCGACCCACAAGACGCCGTAATATACATTGTCTTGATGAACAGGCAGGGCAATTAGGGCGCCCGGGTTTGGCAAACCAGGATTGATCGTTAACCGCCGCGTCCTGGAAAGGTTCGGGATTGAAAAAATTGCGTGAATCTGTGCGAGTTCAAAGAGTTGCTGATCCAAATGGCTGAAATTGTCAGCAGAATCTCCATACCCAAGCGATACCAAAGGCTCTACATTCGTTTCCAGCATAACCTCTCGAACCAGCACAATACGAACCATACTGGCGTTTTCGATCATGGCCGCCCGCAAGATCGGCTGGATAGCTTCTTCTACCTGAAGATTGGAGGCAACCCCCTGGCTGACTTGAAGGAAACGGCCTAACTCATTCAGCCGCGCTCTTAAACTTAACCTCATCGTCTCAAAAGCTTTGCCAAACTGTGCAACTTCATCCTCGCCCTTGCTTGGCAGGGAGTGATCTAGCTGTCCCTGTGAAATGAGGGTAGCTTCCTGAGCAAGCACTTTCAGGGATGTCGTCACCTTTCGAAAGCTTAGCCGCAGAAGGATAAAAATGACAAATGAAATCGCTATCAGGAGAAGGAGGAGAGGCAGAGCGATGTCGAAAGCAAGTTGCTGCGCCTGTTCCGCTGGTACCGATAAAATCACCGACCAGGGCCGTCCGACAACGGGTTGGTAATAAACCAGTTGTCTGGTTCCCAGGGAAGAAACATTATCAATCAGGTCTGGCCCCGCCGGCAAGCTGCCAAGGTAATCGGTCATAACGCGGCTGGGTACAGAATGATAAAGAATGCGCTTATTCTCATCCAGGATCGCTCCCTCGCCTCCCGAATTCGCAACAACCGTCAAGGCTTTAATAGCTGGCTGGGTAAAGGGGTTAGAATTCAGGTCTGTTCGCCCAAGTACAACTCCTTCCACTTTTCCATCAGAATCCAGGATTGCTCCAATGTAAGAAATCTGGGCGGTTGTCTCGCCTGGCCAGGCAGGAAGGGTATAAGTCTGTACAGGTACGCCCTTCAAAGCCAGTTGAATCCCAACCTCTTCCTCGGGCGTCACCTGTAGCTGTGTATAATCCGTAATCGGGTAACCACTGACCGGTTTTCCCTGGTCATCCAGCAAGTATAGAAACCGGAAGTAAGGGACAGACCGCAATTGTCGTGCCAGCTCTTCGCTCGCCATCTCCGGGGAGAGGTCTGCCAGGTCAGGATCGGCAACTGATATTATCAGGTTCTGCCCGGTTTCCAAAAAATAAGGCAGACTCTCTGCCGCCACCAAAGCAGTGCTGGAAAGGCGGTCCTTGATCATCCGACGAGCCGCGTTTCCTGAAACAATCCAATCGCTGACCATCAATGCAATGATTAACAGTAGCATTAACGGGCCTGTGCGATAGAAAAACCGCAGTTCCAGGTTCTTCTCAGAAGGCGAAGGGATAAGAGGGGTATGCACGCCCCACAGCTTTGGGCGCAATTTGTACACGGCTTCCCCTACCGCTCCCGCCAAAAAGAGCTCGATGCTACGAGAAATGATGATTTGCCACGACAATGTCAGGGCATAATCCAATCGTACAGGCAATGAGCCATTAATGTCAAAAAAGGTGGTCAGGATGTAAAACGGGATAAAAACCAGCGTCAAAACCAGTGCAGCGCCTAGGGGGTGGCGGAGAAGTCTGAAAGCCAGGGTGCGATACCGCTGCCGGATCGAGACGCTGAATAGCAACGCCACACCGGCAGTCCACAACATCGTAAAAATGCTGTGGGTCTCCCAAAGACCGAGCAACAGTCCACTAAAGAGGGCCAACGTCACCGCCGGGATTGTGCCAAGCAAGCCGGCAGCTAGCGTCCATGGAACTGCTGAAAAAATCATAAGCGCCGGGCCAGAAACTTCCACCGGAACTCCAGGGACCGGCAAGGCTGAATTAGCGGATAACCGTAAGCCGAAAAACAAACTGGTAATGGGGACAGCAAAAAGCAGTCCCCAGAAAGCAAACCATTTCCAAACGGACTTCATGTCCGGTGTTTCCCACCAACGCTGCAACCCCAGAATTAATAATAAACACAAAAACAACCACCCCGCCCATCCTAGCCAGTGGGTAGGGAACTCGATATAAGGCATCGCGGTCAGCAGGCTAAAAAGGGTCTGCATTGCACTCTAATGTTGCAAGGATTATACCGGATTATAGCATCATGCCAGTTAACGCACAGAAAATTTGCATGGGCAATATGGACTAGGTGAAACACAAAACAGTGTCGGTTATGGCTCAGATTCCTGACGGACAAGCTCGAGCACTTTCTTGAGAATTTCCTCAGCCGTCAGTCCATCTGAACACAAGATCAACGCATCATTTGCTGGTTGCATAGGGGCAATGGCGCGAGAAGCATCATACCGGTCGCGATGTTTCATAGCCTTCAAGATATCTTCGTAAGACAGGTTGCCGCCCCTCTCGGCTTGCTCAACAAATCGGCGCCGGGCGCGTTCCTCAACCGAAGCATCTAGATAGATTTTTAAGTCGGCTTCCGGTAAGACCACGGTACCGATATCTCTTCCAACCATAACCACCCGCCCGCGTTGACCAATCCGGCGCTGCTGAGCGGTCATAGCCTTTCGCACTCTTGCATAAGCCGAAACCCTCGAGACGTTTGCGTCCACTTCAGGGGAGCGAATTTGCCAGGTAACATCTTCACCGGCTGAAATTACATCAAATTTCCTGCCATCTTTCTTGGAGGGAGGCCGGACATCGATTTGCAAGTTCTCCGCGAGTTCAGAGACTCGTCCTTCATCGTCAACACAATGGAATGCCTCTAATGCGGCAAGCGTTACCGCCCGGTACATCACCCCCGTGTCAAAATACAAATATCCCAGCGCTTCTGCTAGCTTTTCGGCCAGGGTTGATTTTCCGGATGCTGCCGGTCCATCAATTGCAATAATTTCTGGTTTTTTTTTCATGAAGGAACCCAAGAGTTATGATTTGGAATGAAACGCCCATAATCCACATAATAACCGCAATGTTCAACCGGCAGCAGAGCAGCCACCTGCACCAAAACGGAATCCGCGTTTTGATGATAAGCATCTGTTCTCACCAGCGGCAATTCCATAATCGGTGGAAGGTTAAAAGGAGCTCCAATGTGCATCTCAATCTTCACTTTTTTGAGTTGCAAAACCCAAATGAGAAAATCGACTGTGCATCCTACAATTCCTACAGGTATCAATCGCGCCCTCGTCCGCTCAACAAAATAAGAGATTCCCTGTTTAGCCAGCCTCATATCAGGTTGGCGGCTCAATCGTCCATCAGGAGCAATGAGGATACTATAACCCTTCCTCAAAGCCACTACCACGTGTTCCATCGCGGCGCGATCATATTAATCGCGGTCAATCGGAATTCCTCCATATAGGTAAGCAAACAGCAATTTATCGAGTTCTTTCTAAACCTCCACAGCGTCAAGCGGGATCGGCGGCGTCGGTCACATCGCAACCAGGAACGGCGGTTCGTAGATTCTGGTATAAAGCGATCAGGCAGGGACCTTTTTGCGGGATATTTTCCATCCCGGCAAACTTCATGCCCGTCAAATTCCGGTAAAGTGCTCGAGCGAAAAAAGGAATAACCCTCTGTCCAACCCGATTTACCAGGAAAGGGTAATAATTCATAATTTCCATACCATCAAACTTAGCACGTTATTGGGGCTTATTTTCAGCGGGTTCCGGTTCCACCCCAGGAAACAGGTCGCTGCGCACCCACAAGACAATCGCCTCCCTTTCAAAAGGCGCTTCTCGAAAAAACAACCACTTCATCCATTCACGCGGCAGCATCAGCGACCAGGCTGGAGACTGCTTCCAGTTGAAGTCCTGTCCGGTATAGGACGCACCGCTCAACGGAGAAGATCGCACAGGCGTGATCACCAGCGAAGGATTTTGATCGGCAGCGATACTTTCCACATATTGCACAGCCTGGTGGTTTCGCAACAACCATTTAAGGCCAGGAGAATCCACTCCCACCACTGTCAGATCTATCGCCAGTCGGTTCATAGCCTTCCAGCTAGAAAACTGTTCGATAGTAACGGCCAAAAGGTCGGAATCTTGAAGGTAAGGCGCAGTGCGCCAGGGGTTTGCCGCAGGCTGTCGACCTAATCCGGTCGCGCTCCAGGCGTTAAATGCCAGGTAGATCAATAAAACTCCGAGGATACCGGTTCGTAAACCATACCCTCCCACCCTTGGTGACCACCCCCAGGCCACCAACACAGACATCAAGAGACTGATAATCACTGCCCCTGCAAAACTTAACCACCTCAACTGGATTTCCCCTCCCAGTTCTTGGGTTGTTGGGGTTCCGGCAATATTGATCCACCCAAAGATATATAAAGCCAAAATTGCCGCTGCCAGGACAAAAGAAGGCAATCTCTCCTCTGGCAGCCGCTGGAACCACCGCTCGATCTGGCGGCTCGCCAAACACCACAATGGGATGGCAACCAGTGCTGCGTCGATCATACGGTGAGAAGGATAAACCAGTACAAAGATCAAAGAGACAACAAACCACCTGCCCAGCAACATTTCTAACCGATTTTTATACCACCAGCCGCGCCCCAGCGCCCAAAGTCCTAATCCAAATGTCAGCGCCTCGCCAGAGACCAGGGCAATGACGAACTGAGCAAAACCAATTTTTAAAGGGGCAGACCACCCTCCAAAGAACGAAACCAGGCTAGACGTAGCCGCGCTGATCCCAGAAAGTTGGTTGAAAAACAAGGTCCCGGCAAAGAGAAAACTGCCCAGCACCCATGGCATCGTCGCCCGCCAGGGTAATTCGTGATGCGAAGATGCAAGAGAAACCACCTCTTCCGCTTGAGGTTCGCCCTCTATTCTCTCGCGTGGTGAAAACAGCCTTCCCCATAGAAATACCACACCGAGGATAAAAAGAAGCATCCAAATTGTCGGCCCGCCAAGAAGCGCCAGCCCCGCCATGATCCCCGCCATGGCCGGGGAGTTATTAAGAAAAAATCCGGTCGCCAGTGTAGCAAAACAAAGGCTGAAAGTCAACCCATCGGCCTGCCGCGACGCCCCAACCAGCGCCGGTGAGAGCGCCAATCCAAAAGCCAGAAAGAGGGCAGAATTTCGCCCAAGCGCCTTGCGGTATAAATAAGGCCCCAGCGTCATGATGCTTCCAGCAAAAGCGGGCAGCAACCGTGCCAGCAGATTGCTGGATTCAAACAAAAAGAACACAAATCCAGTCCATAGCACATAAAAAGGTTGAGGGCTTATCGTTGCCAGATCGCCCCGGCTCAACGCCAAAGCCTGCAACGCCAGGCTGGCTTCATAGTCCGATAGGGACTCACGCCCCAATCCAACGAACCTCAACCCAGCTGCGATGACAAAAGCTGCCAGGTAAAGAAAATTCTCCACCGTCAAGATGCGATTTTTCATGACGACCGACCGTTACTCCTTCAAGGGTAGAGCAGATGGGTTTTCATATATCACAACCCCACTGTTTGCAAAAACCGGCTGCAAGAAACCTGTAAACTTGACTTCATTCACCCGGTAGGTGCTGCGTTCCTGTGGGCCAATATAAACATAACGGATATTATATCTTTCCAAAATCATTTTCGCTTCATTCCAATCAGCGGTCCGGTAGAGTGTTCGAATATCCTCTTCTCGCGAGCCCATTTCGGCAGCCCCGCCACGCCATTGCGATTCGTGCCCCGGCCAACCCAGCACGGTTGGGTTGCCACTCAAGGTGGAAACGCGACCGAAACTGCTGTAACTTCCGCCTACAGCTTCGGCCACAACGCCTGACTCAGCTGCTTGCAAGAATCGGATCGCCTCCATTTCATCCGGCGAATATTTTTCCAGGTAAGCCGCGCCGTCCAGAGTCAAGCCCCCCGCTGCTATTGCTATGCTTTTCATACGAAGGCCAAAAAGCGGGTAAACCAGTGCGGCCAGCAGGGTCAAACACCAAAGAACAGCAAACCCTGCTCGCCAGAACGATCTCAAATGTGTCCACAATTGAACCGAGGCATAAGCTGCTGCAATTGCCCAAAGTATCCACGCCTGAAAATAAAACTTGAAGATCGTGTTCATGCGCCAGCCAAACTGATCGCGCAGATAGATAAATTCGGGCGTCAATGTCAAACCGATCCCGACCAGAAAAAGGAGCAAAACAAATGCGTCGGGGTTCTTGTTCAGCCATGGTTCTTTGGCTAAATACTCTCCTTCAGATTGAGGCTTGCGGAAGTAGCCCAAAAAACTCCAGACAAAGCAGAGCAAACCAAACAGCGTCAGCCAAGTGCCGGGATACATTAGCCTTTTCTTCAACGACTCAAAAAGGATCACCCCCGCATCTGAAGAGCCTTGTAAACCGTAAAACTGGCTGCCAATTGCGATCATCGCCTCGCCCAGCTCTTGCAGCAGATCCGAGGGTCTCCCCATGAGGATCATATTTCCCCACACAGGCATCGAAAGTGCGAGCCATCCCATTAAATAAGAGATGAACCACAAACCCAAGATCAACCCTGAAGCAAACAACAGGCCATTTCGGATGGCGACTTCTCTGCGATGCCGCCTCCAGAACCACATAAACCAGAGTAGGACCGGCAGCAACAAAGGGCAAAACATGACCCAAAAATGAACACCCCGGGTAAAAAAAGCCATGCTTGGGATGATCCCTCCCGCCTGCGAAGAAAAACCGAGGTAAAACGGCAGGTAAAGGATAACCCCCAGAATGATGAAGACCACCATATACTCAAGCAGTTCTCCAACCCGCTGGATGCTCCAACCTGCCCTTTGATAACGCAAAAACACCAGGACGCCGCAAAACAATCCGACATAGATCGGAAAGTCCCAGGTATTCAAAAAAGCAAGACTGCCCAAAACGAAAGCTGCCAGCCAGGTCTCCCATGTCCGCAGGAACCCGTCTGGCTCTAACGCGCTCCATCCAAAAGCCCGACCGTTCAGCCATTCGCGAATTGCGTGGATGAAGCCCGTCTGAGGAGAGAGCTTTATCTGACCCGTATAATAAACATTCAACGCCAGCCCTATAGCCAGCAGCACGAAAGGCATTGCCAGCACATGAGGGTGTAAATCTCCTAAAAGGAAGGAAAAGAACGGAAACTCGTCGATAATTTCGCGACTCTGACCCGCAAGATCATAATCTTGCAATACCCTTGACGCCCGCCACCACCAGATACCCCCGCTTCGTTCAGGGATTAGCCCAAAAGGGATGCTGGGCGGGCGAACCAGTTCCTGAATATCCAGCCACCGCCAAAACGCCGAAACCAAGTTGCCATCTGGGGCCCTTTGCCAAAAAATACCACGCGCGTGGAGCACCTCAAGGAAGCCCTCTAGATTGCTGACAATTAAAACAAAAATTGGCGCCAGCAAACCCCAAAAAGACGAAGCCAGTTGAGAAACAGGGAAAACGCGAGTTTTTTCGCCGCCGGATCGTTTACTTAGCAAGTTGAACAACACACCATACGCCCCGGTCGCAGTCAAACCAAACCAAAGCGAGCTGGCAAGGTTGAATGCAACCGACCCCGGTATGGCGGTCATTTTAGCCAGCATAGCCGTCATCACATACCCAAAGTAATAATAAGAGATCGCGTAACTGGAAAGCCAGGGATCATGCGGCGGGAAGAGCGGCGACCGCAGAATCGCGTTGATGAACGCCAGCTCCATAGGCTTTTCAGTCCCTAACGCAGCCGGATCAGCCGCGCGCACCAGCGCCCATCCCGCAAAAGTGAGCAAAAACAACACCTCTGTAATCATCATCTGCGCCCTGAATCGCCGCAGCCAGGCGGTGATTTCCCCCAAACCGGTCTTGCGTATAACAAAGATCGAAATTAAAGCAACCAAGATTAGCGCCAGCAAGATACCACCCTGGTTATTTTGTAAAACCCGCAGCGAAGCCAGCAGCCAAAACACATACCCCCACACAAGTAATCCAAATATACGCGTAAAGGCATATCCACGGTCAGTTAAGCCGGAAAAAACCCGGAATGTCAGAGGAAGCGCAAGGATTCCGACGAGGGAGATGAGAATGTACCACAGCAAAAATGATACGATCATACGCAATCATCCATGTTACTGCATTTCAAAAAGTTCACGGAACAACCTGGTAGATGGAGGTCTCACCATCATGATAGACTTCCTTCCACAGCTTTCCTTCCCATTCTTTAAACTTTGCCAATCCCATGGCAGGATAAACTGCCTTTTCCAGTTGACCCACGATGATATATTGCACATCGTATTTCCTGAGAAAATTGCGCGCCAGCGATTCATCTGTAAGGCTGTAAAAGTCGCCGATTTCTTTTACGCGCTCCGTTACCCACTCTGAAGGGAGGACAGCCCGCTGCTGCCGCTGGTGCCAGTTCCATCCAACCACGCCAGGCAAGCCAGTATAAATTGTCATGCGAGAACCCCAGCGGTATTCCGGTGTATTTGCCTCAACAATCACGGGAGAGCCTGAGACATGGTCTTGAAGCCATTGGATGGCGCGATAATCTTCCACCAGTTGCATCACTTTGCCTTCTTGGTCGTAACTTGCAAAAGCCATATACCCCATGCCGTCCAATCCATGCGGCGCCAGGTCTGCCATGCGGTCCCGTACCTTATCCAGGCTTCCCAACAGGGTGAATAAGGTCGCGCCGAAGAAAAGCAGCGCCAGTACAATCTGCCAGGCTTTTTGAAGATTGGGTCTCCATTCATGAATGACGGATGGAAAGAGCCAGATCAGCCCGGCCGCCGCAGAAAGGGAAAGTAGCGTCCAGGCCTGAAGATAGAATTTGAATACCCAATTCATCCGGCCGATGTCCCCTCTCAGGGTGGTCACCTCCACCAGGAGTGTTAACGTCAGAGCCGTCCCAATCACAAAAAACACAGCCCGTTTTTCAACCGGCTGACCGGGTCGCAGGATGAGGAGCGCTGACCAGGTCGCCAGCGGCAGGGCAATCACCGTCACTCTTACCCCCCAGATGAGCAAACCCAACCCCATCACTGCTAGAACAATCAATGCGCCCTGGATAAGAAGCCGATACGGACGCAATTTTCTCAAGCTCGAGACCGGCGTTTTTGCCATCCAATCCCGGCTTTCCCAGGCAAACCAGCTCACAATTATGAAAAGGAATAACCCCCAATGGGTAAAGTAAGACCGTAAGGGAGTGCGGTCGCCTTTCCAGAGGTCTATAGCGTTATAACCCTGTCCATACCAGGCGGCGTAAGGCTGGTACAAAAGAAAAGAAAACAAAACGAGCAAACCAACCGTAGTTAAAGCAGTGATCCACTTTAAATTTTGAGCAGGCGCTTCTCCCTTCCCAAAACCTTGTATTAATCCGGCTCTATAGGCGGAATAGGCTGCCGCGATGATACCCAGAGCCAGATAAGTAGGAAAATCCCATGTATTGGTAGGGCGCAGAGCGCCGATGATGAGGCCGCCAATCAGCAGGTTGAAAACAAGTCCTGCCCCTTTCCCCCGCCTGAACCCCAGCTCATTCACAGGATACCGCAGATAAGAAATGGTCCAAAGCAAACACAAAACCGTTATGGGCAAGGCGTACAGGTGAGCGTGTGGGTCCGCATATAAAAATGTAAAAAATGGAAATTCTGTGATAGGCTCCCCAGGGATGACGCGGCTTGGGATCCAATACCAGTCTCCGGGCCCATACGGCAGAGAAGCGCCTTCAATGAATTTTCCGATTCCTCCAAGCGCCCAAACCAAGTGTTGGAAGAAGTTCCCATCCTCGATGTTCATCGTGGCAGTCAATTTCTGAAACCCCTGCCAGATCATCCGCACCGTTCCCAGGTTCCCCAGCACCGCTAACATCAAAAAAGAGACAATGCCGGCATAGAGAGGTTTACTCTGCAGGAATGATGAAGGCTCTTTTTCTGCAACGGATACAGAACCAGCTTTTGGCAGCCCTGTGATTAAATTCCACCCCACTGAGAAAGCGCCCAAACCCAAAAAGCTGAACCACGAGGGTAAAACAAAGTTATAAGCGATCGATGGGATAATTCCCAGCCACTTGACCATAACGCCGGCCAGCACGAATCCATAATAATAATAATTCAAATATCCACCCGCATACCAGGGATCATAAGGCGGAAAAGTCGTGCTTTTTAGGACAGCGTTGAAATAGGAGAAATCCATAGGTTTCTCGCCGCCCTTATAAGGATGCCATAGGTCAGGATTGCCAATTCGTATCAGCAAGAAAAACAAGAACAGTGCCAGGGCAACGGCTTCGATTGCCAGAAAATATGTTTTTCGATTGCGCCATTCCAACTTCAGCGCCTCTCTCTGACGATACGCAAGCACCGCGTTGACTGTTACGAGCAAAAGAACCACGATCGTGATCGTCGCACGGCTAAACGGGATGCCTGCTGAACCCCCTAGCCAGACAATATAAGCCAGCAAAAGCAACGCGAATAGCCTGGCGGCCGGATACCCCCGGTCGGACAACCCCCGGAACACCAGCCGCATCATGGGATAGACCACCCACCCCAAAAGAGTGAGGGTCAGGTACCACAGTAAAAGGCCCACCACCGGGTACTGGTTGACAACCGCTGCCCGGTTGAACAACGCAGACCATGTCCCGCCTGCTTGCTGCACCGCAAGTCTTTCCTGCGGCAAAAGCAGGTTACCTTTAGACTCCCCAGCCTTGCGCGGCGTCAGGTGAATAACCTTGCTGAGATCAACCGCGCCGAGAATCGCGCTAACTTTATCGGGGTCATACGTTGCGCTTTTCTTAAAAATAAATACTTTGGGGTGATCGTACACCGTAAACGCTTCTTCTGCAAACTGCGTATTGAAGCGCAGCGAACCCAAATTTGGGTCTGATTGAAAGACCTGCACCAGTTCGAATCCAAGGTTACCCTGAAACATCCCGGGTTCGGCAACCCGGTAACACCAGATGATGTCTTTCTCAGCCGGACATCCCAACAAATTGCGATAATAGACGCTGGTCAGCGGATACCGTTCTGGCACTCGTGTGGTGGTACCCCACTGGCGATTCGAACTGATAAACAGGTAATCCGCCTGATCCAGGATCGACTGGAAGCGTTCCCGCTTCGCCTCATTATCATCCCAATACATCTCAAAATTGAGATCGCTACGGTATACGCCCATCTCATAGTCAAACGGGTTATTGTAGCCTTCCAGGGGGTAAGGCAATGGGTCATCCCAACTGCTTTCAATGGCATGTTTAGATCCGTAAAGCGCGATGGCGCCGTTGCCTTTCGTCACATCGAGCCGAAGTGTATAGGTCTGGTGGGCGTCAATGACTAGAGGCGGGTCAAAAATAAAAGTATAGCCCTCGCCCCGCGCGTCTTTGCCGGCTGCAAAAAACGCCACCAACTCTGCAGATTGTTCAACTTTTTCCCCAAAGATGGTAAGGCGCAATCTTTTTTCTCCGGGTTGCGCTTCCCAATCCACAACATGGGGCAAAAACACTTCCTGCACGGTTCCGGTTCGATAGCCATTAAAAGAGCTCAAAAAATCCTTTCCGTTCCGTATGGTATCCACCAGATCAGGTAGCGCCTGTCGGATCATCCCATATTCCGTATTGATTCCCAACGAGAGCTCTCCGGCCAGGTTAATCGTAGCGGGCGACTCGAGATCCAAAACCAAGAAGTAGGTTTTACCAGCATCAACTCTTCCTGGCGGATCGAAAATCACAGTGTAAGCAACGCCGCGTGGATCATCTGTCTGGGTAAAGTCCCCGACCAGAAGCCCGCTGCTGATGATATTAGAAAGATCCCGATTTTCACTAACCCTAACAGCAATAGATTTAGAGGTCTTACTCAATGCCGAATCAAGAATATGCCCAATCCTCAATTCCTGCACGACCCCAGTTACCCGCGGCTGAAAGGCCAATAAAATCGGCTGCCCAGGTGCCAGTACCGTCCTAGATCGAAACGGTAGCGTCAGATTAAAGTTCTGACCGTCACTGTCAATGCGCACGTTAATTGCAGAGGGAACATTCTGATAAATCCATTCGCTAGCCGCAATACGGGTAACCGGGCGGGTATAAATTCTTGAAAATGAAAAAGCCCACGCGAACGTGCCCAACAAGACCAGGAAACCGAGCGCCGCCGCCCCAATCTTAATTCTGTTCAATTTTTTCCGCCCGGTCTCTTCCCCGGATGCCTGGCTGCCCTTTTCCCAAAGTTTAAAGATCGTCCAGGCAGCAATAATTGTCAGCGTCGGATAGACCGGAAGTTGGTAACGCATGCTTCGTGAAAAATTGAGCGATTGCCAGATAAAATAGATCGCTGTCCACCCCCACAATACCGCGTGGTTCTGCCATTCCCCCTTCAATATCCGCCACCCCATCCACAGGAATCCTGCCCAGCTTAACAAACCCAAGGGTAGCCCAAGTCCCCATACCACCATGTTTTCCCAGGCAAAAGTAATCGGGCGTCGCGCCCATTGCAAAGCCGGCGGAAAATCCACATCGCCGCTGCTCTGCTGGCTAAGATCACTCAAATTTTGAATCCAGCGCTCATTGAGCCTTAAGCCAAAAAAGCCAGGGCCCTGAAAGGCGTATGGCTGGCAAATTCGAAACACAAAAAAACTGACTACTGCAGCTGTCGCCAGATTCCGCAGCAAGATCATAATCAGGTGTTCTCTCTCCCGTTCTGGTGCACGCAGCAATCTCACCAGCAACACAGCAGGCAAAAGAAGGGCCAGCGGAGCCGCGCTGACTTTAGAAGCCATCGCCATGCCAAGCACAACTCCGAACAAAATGCACGGGATAGCCGACCGCCAATTTTCAAAAATCCATTTCCACTCAAAACGCGCCGGGTTGGCTGGGGAAGCTTCAAATTCACCGCCGCCAATTTCGGACTGACGCTCTGTCATAATCACAATAGCAATGTAAAAGGCCAAAAATGTGAAAAAGTTTGTGTAAGTGTCAACCGTAAAATAATGAGAAAGCTGAATCTGCAGCACGCTGCCGGCGGAAAAAGCCGCCGCCACCAATCCCATCCTTGTTTTTTTATAAAGACGCACTGCAATCAGGTATACCAGTAATACTGTTAACAAATCCGCCAGCGCTGAAAGATACCGCCCTACCAGGTAAATCTGGCTGTAACCGGTCTGGTTGGTTGCCTCCCCAACCAGACGGACGATAAATAGGGGTAGCGAGCCATAAACATAGAATCCGTAACCACGATTATGCGGATTTAGGCTGGAAGTTGCAGTATTAAAATATTCGGACCAGTTCTGAGGAATCGAAATTGAGGATGCAACCATCGTCATAAATCGCTCATCCGGGTGGAGATGATGATCGTCATCCCAATCCATTCCAATAAACCGAAAATAGGCTCCCAAGATTAAAATACCCAACAACAGTACACTCCAAATCCACGGGAAGCGAGCGGATTCGGCTGTCAATTCTTTTCCTGTTTTTGCAGTTTCATTCGTTGTCATTCTTCTGTTTCCATCATGCCTGGCTGCTCAAGGCTCAATATTCCGGCCATCTTTTTCGGGTTGCATAGGAACAAACAACAAGATAAAATCTTTCCCTTCTCTTTGAGCTCGATGTAGCCATGAAACCCCTTCAGGGTACATGGTTTTCAACATCTCAAGAGATTCCTGATCTTCAGGTTTCAAGATAAAGAGCTTTGCCCGGGTTTCAGAAAGGCTCTCCGAAAAGTTCTCTGGCCAAAGTGCATAATCCTTAAACGGAAAGCCCGCATTAATCCCAACCAGACGAGTATCCACCCAATAGGGATAAGGCACAACATAAGCGGTTTCCGGGCTGCCTACCGATTCGCCAAACGCCCGAATGATATGGCCGATCTCCGAGGTGTTCCATGCCCCTGCCATGAACTGCTCGTCAAATTGCTTGAAGACCAGGTTGTAATTTTGTGAGGCCGACCCTGCCATCAATCCAATGCCCAATAGGACCACAGTTGCTTTCGCCGCTACACCCCTTGCGCGCGCCAGCAAACCCGCCAGAAAGCTCTCCAGAGCAATGGCAGCAATAATAAACACTGGGATGATTGCCCCTCCGGTCCGGTTCAACGACGGGTTTTCGTCTGGAAACGCCAGTGACAAGATCGACGGCATCATCAAGAGGGGAATAGAAGCGATCAACCACAGGTCTACCCAATTCCTTTGTCGGATATACCGGATGAGGAGCAGGAGCATTCCAAGAAAGAGCAGTGCAGCAGTAATGACATCCAGCGCAGGGCGACCAACCACAGAATGCACCCAAATGCCGCCGTTATCCCAGAAGAACATGATCATCGCCTTCCATAGGTTGCTCAAAAATATTTGCCAGACTGGGCCCGGAAAAGGACGCTCGCTCGTTCCCATCCTGGAAAATGCCCGGTAACCAAACATTTGCGGATCATCCAGCATATATCGAAAGAGCGGCAGAAAGACGACGAAGGCCAGAACCGCTAAGACCACCACCCCAGCAAGCACCCCCAGGCGTTTACCGCGCGCCTGTGAATGAAGCAGATATAAACCTACCAGAACGAGGATGACAAAAGGCACAATCCGCATCGGACTGTACCCGTGCAATCCAAGGCCCAATGCAATTCCAGCCAGGATCATATCGTTCCGGTTAGATGTTCGTATTCCTCGCACCAGATAAAAAAGAACCGGGGCCACAAAAAGTGGGTATAAAGGAAAACGCAACCCGATTCGAGAAATCAGGTTTGGCCAGTAAGCCATCCCGGCCATCAAAAGCGCTAACAGACCAACCCACCGGTTGCCCACTTCCTTGCCAAGTTTATAAATATAGGGCAACGTCAAAAATCCGGCCAGCGCAGTACCAATCTTCAGGCTGATAAAACTCAAACCAGTCTTAAACACCAGGGCAACCGCTGCCGTCAGGTACATCTGCAGCGCTTCCCGTCCCGTATTCCTTGGAAAGAAAATAGGCGTTAGGCCGTTTAGCACATCGCCGACATCCAGCAGCTTTTCGGCGTGGTCGCTAAACATTTCTCCGGGAACTCCGTCCAGGCGATAAAACCGGAAAAACAGGACTATCAATACAACTCCAAAAACCAGAACATGCCAACCAGAAATCTTGATCAGGAAATAGGGGTTCTTAAGAAAATCTCCCAGTCCAGCAAGTGTTGTACCGGGCTGCCGTTTCTCGACTTTAATCCATAACGCTCGAACGATGTAAAAAAGAGCAGCTGCCCACAAAAACAGATTGACTGGGTTAAGCTGGTTTCCGCCAAAAAAGATCATTAATACAGCGCTCAAGATCAGCGTAAACCATAAAAAATAAGGGCGGATTTCCAAACTCATCGGAGAGTCGGAGTCTTTTCTGGGCGGCAGCATCACCCATTCTTTAGCAAACACAGCCCACACTAACAACAAGCCAGAAGCAATGTAAAGGACAATCGCCACCTTAGGAGATCGGTCAGGAGGCTCCAAAAGCATCTGCGCCCAAATAGCCAGCAGCACCGAAAGCAAAGATCGCCACGGGATGATTCCCCCGCCAAATTCGCGTCGGCGTTCCTCCTCGACTTCTTCCGAAGGGAGCAAAAAAACAGTAGCCTCCTTTACAGCAATAACGGGCGATTCGGTTTGCTGCACAACGGTTTCTTTAGAGGAGGGGGCTTCCTTCATCAAGGACGCGCCCGGTTCTTCCGGTTCTATCTGGAATGCGTCAGGAGGCAACTGCGGGCGTGCAAAACGACGCGGGTTCACCAACCATTTGATCGTAGCAATGACAAAATCCAGTACTGATTGTTCTTCCATAAACGATTTCTATCGCACGAGGTTGAATCTGTAATCAGGTATAGGGTATCAAAACGTGATTATACAGTATTGCGCCGGGTAACATAAAACGTATAAGAACCCTGGGGTTGCTCGGGCAGCTCATCATAAAAACGCTGCACAATTGCTCTGGTGATGGCCAGATTCCATTTCGTCGGGGAAAGGATCCACCGCCCTAGCAAAAAATGTGACGCCAGCGCCGGTAAGCCAAGATAATGGCCCCACTCCAGCACATGAAACGCCTCCGGAGAAAAATAATGCCACCACCGTTCCACCTGGAAACCCGCTTTAGATAACCGGTTCTGCCAGACCTCAGGCGCATCACAATGGTGGTGCCTTGAAATCCAGTTAAAAAAACGCCGGTAAGCGTCCCCTAAAAAACGCAGCCTAATCCTATCTAGGAACGAGGAGACCGATAGGTTCCCCAGAAATTGGTGGTTTGGAACACAGAAAATAAAAAGTCCTCCCGGTTTCAAGACCCTGGCGATTTCCTTCAAAACGGCGTCAACATCAGGGATATGTTCAAGAACCGAGTTGCTGATACAGCCGCCAAAATAGCCATCAGGGAAGGGCAGCCAGTTTCCAAAACCATAAACGACCATTCGATAACTACCGCGTCTCGCTGCCTGCCGTAAAGGGCCGTACCAGGGATCTATGCCAACATCAATTGGCCGCTTAAAAGCCGCGGCCGCAAAATGCCCATCGCCGCAGCCCATGTCTAAAAGGGGAGCAGGGAATTCAAATTGCTGGTAGGAACGCGCTTCCACCGCCCGCAAAAGAGCGCGAAAGTAAGGAAGATCTCTTAATTGTTCCCAAAGGAAATCGTTCTCTTCCAGCGGTTCTTTTTCTTGATGATTGCTCGGTTCCGTTGTCATAGACGTTGATCAGCGCATCTCGTTTTTCAGAGTCTCGAATAACTTCTCGTATTCTATTGCGACGCTCTCTGGCAAATAGCGCTCTCGAATGGGCTGTGCTTCACGAATATACAGTGCAGGCTGCTCCAAAATGGTTAAGAGTGCTTCCCCTAAAGCAACCGAGTCCCCGATTGGGATAATCTTTCCCATCTGGTGCATCGTAATTGGCTGCCGCACACCCGGTAAATCAGAGGCAACCACCGGTTTCCCGTTGATCATCGCCTCAATCTGCACCAACCCAAAAGATTCGGTTGAATTCAGGCTGGGTAAAACCAACACATCGATATTCTGGTAAAAGCAGGACATCTGGTCCGGGTTCAAATTCCCGAGAAAACGCCAGTTCCCGCCTTCCTCATACCGTTTGATGATCGGAGAAAGCCGCCGGAGGTATTCTTCTTCGCCAATAATGCCTTGGTAAGCGCCGGCAAAATAAACAAGCGCGTTGGGATATCGCTTCAAAACAGCCGGCATGGCTTCGAGCAAAACCTCTACCCCCTTTTCGGTTGCAAATCTGGCCGCCATTCCAATCACCGGCCTGTTATTTTGCGGGTTATGCAGACGAGCAAAGTCTTTCGCCGCCTCCTCTGACGCAGTGGGCAGCTCAACCGGCGGCTGGATGACGGTCAACTTATGGAGATATCGCCGAAGGAAGGGCGAGTTCTCCCCGTAATCGCGGGTATAGGTAATGATACGGTGTGTAAATAAAGCCGCCAGATTATTCATCAGATGAACAGCCTGATTCGCTGCCCAGCTTAATGCTCCTGGCGGCATCCTTAAGTCACAGTGGTAGGTAATGACTGTTGGTTTACGGAGCAAACGCCCCCTCAACGCCACACCGGCAGCGTCGAATTGAGGGAGATGCAAGTGGATAGCATCATGTTCCATCACCAACCGGTTAGCTTTCCAGCCAAATGTGGGCATGATCACACCTTTGCTCAAACGGAAAAGCACCGGCACGCGCAAAATTCGGACGCCGTCCTGGTTTTCTTCATAAGGCAGGGACTTTTCATAATGGGAGGTCAGCACGGTGACCTGGTGGCCGTGCCTGACATACGCTTTTGCCAAGCGTTCGGCGTAAATCGTCAACCCGCTGGTATGGGGCCGGTAATAGGTCAATACAATCAGGATCTTCATGTCTTAATCAACCGACTAAAACAAGAACTGGTTGGTTTTTGCCCATTCGAAGAGCCGCCGGATGCCCGTCTCGACCGGGGTGCGGGGCGTCCAGCCCAGCGCCTGCTCTGCCTTTCGAATATCCGAGACATAAATTCGCTGGTCTCCCGGCCGCCAATCCCCACGCTTGACAATAATTGATTTCCCAAGCAATTTTTCTAACAAAGGTCCAAAATCAATCCAAATCGACATCACATTTTGCGGGCCGCCGCCGATATTGAAAATCTGTCCTGCCGCGGTATCAACATGCTCGAAGGCGGCGTCATAAGCGTCTAAAAGATCTTCGATGTAAAGAATATCTCGCACTTGCTTGCCATCTCCATAAATGGTGATCTGCCGGTTAGTCAGCGCCG
>Ga0067045_1004166_pt1 | contig 19434 bp, 13 predicted proteins | sample TerdegcTABiofilm_FD_59184 | JGI IMG/M metagenome (GOLD analysis project Ga0067045, IMG submission 59184) | Combined Assembly of (Gp0054472, Gp0054536) Wastewater bioreactor microbial communities from Singapore -Terephthalate degrading... | reverse complement strand
TAGTCCGGTTAACTTTAAGATTACTTCACCCGATTATTCATTGCTGGCAACCACCGACTATGTTAAGAATAACATGGCCAGTATTAAACTTGTGGATGCGCGATCACCCGAAGAATACAGCGGTAAAACCAATCATGGCGAGAAGGCATTGGGGCATATTCCGGGGGCGATCAATATTCCCTACAATAGCGCTTATAATAACGACGGCACTATTAAGAGTATTACCGAACTTAAAGAGATGTTCAGCAGCGCGGGGTTGAAACCGGAAGACGATATTGTAACTTATTGCACGGTGGGAATCAGGTCTGGCTTCTTGGCGGAAATTCTGCGCATGTGCGGGTATGAGAAAGCTAAAAACTATAACGCGTCGTTCAGTGAGTGGGCCGGGGCGGGCCTTCCTGTAGAAAAATAATCGAACAAGGCCTTAAACAATTTTATTGTTTAAGGCCTTTCAGGTTTTAATGCCAGTTGCACCTGGTAAGCTACATAATTACCCTTTCCGAATGGCTGTAGATGCTCATTTTTTCCCCGCGGGCAAATCCCACTAAAGTAATACCGAACTGCTCGGCTAGATCCACCGCCAGGTTGGTAGGAGCGGCGCGTGAAACCACAAGAGGTATACCGCTATGGCCTGCTTTAATAAGTATCTCTGAGGAAATGCGCCCGCTCAGCATCAAAAACTTGTCATCCGGCGCTAAATTGTTCAATAAGGCGTACCCCAAAACCTTATCAACAGCATTATGGCGCCCTATATCGTCATACATAACCAGCAACCCGCTGTCGTCACCCAGAGCTGCGCTGTGCACACCGTGAGTTTTGCGGTAATTTTCGGATCCCACCTCCAGCTTGCCGATTGAGTGTAACAGGTGTGAGGCGGCAAACTGCTTGGTAGACTTTACCGGCTCCAGCTGGGTAACATCATTAACGAAATACAGGGATGCCCGCCCCTTGCCGCAACAGCTGGCGATTTGCCGGCGTAAGAATGTTTCCGTCTGCTTCACCGGCGCAGTAGTTTCCACCCATATCAAACCGTCACTTTCGTTAAAGGTAATATCCTTTATCTCTGAACAATTTTTAACCATTCCTTCGCTGAGTAAAAAACCTACTGCCAGTTCTTTAAATGCACCCGATGAACAGACTAAAGTGGCCAGTTCAAAATCATTTAAGTATATCGTCAGCGGTATCTCATCAACGATAAAGTCATGGCTGGTTCTTACCGTGCCATGATCATAGGTAATTATATTTCTTTCTTGATAGAGAGGCTGTTGAGACATTCTCTGCTCCGCTCCTTTCATAAAACCATAAGCCTTGCTCATCTCCTTAATGTTTGACTGCGCACCTTGAGCATCATTACTGTTTTTTCCGGTCTAATTTTTGTTGATTCAAGCACGGGAGATAATTTGTCGGGGCGCGTTCTTCCGCTTCCTGCTCCACCCCCTTCATGCTCAATGTCACAGAAGCTGGAAATAAAAAAGGCGTTTTACAAAAGCAAAACTATATGTTATTTGTCTTAAGAAATTTAAGAGATGTCATTTAGCCAGCCTTCTGGCTCTGATTAATAATATTAAACACATTATTCTAATTATCTTAGTATAATTTAAAATCTTCTTTTTGTCAATTATTAGTTGTTATGCATGTCAATGTTCCGAGAAAATCTCAACTCTCAGAGGATGATTCAAAGAAATCAGAGGAGCAGAGTGGCGGCTTTGACTGCGGCTCATTTTATGAGGGTGACGTTTTTTCGGAAATATTCCAGGAGAAATTATTAAAGAACAAACACAACTTTTTTTTAAAAACCTGTTGACAAATTTCTAAAACTGTCATAATATTACACTTGGATATGGTAAAAGGTTGAATGAGTGGTAATTAATTAATTTTTAGCTCGTGTAATTTGTTATTTGTTGTATATTATATATTTCTCCGAGTCCTGTTGCCTGTCGCTGAGAGGCTATGGTTTCAGGGCCTGCAGGGTACGTTGGGAAACTGACATGCCTCCCATTGTGGAAAGGAGAGCTCTGACATCACTGGTTTGCGTTTTTAAGGCCTTGTCTCCATTCCATTAAGGGGGCAGGGCCTTTCTGCGTTAAATACTTCAAAATAGAATATATGTCCGAGTCCAGTTGCCTGTAGTTGAAGAACCATGGCGCTGTGACCGATAGGGTGCAGTTGGAAACGGCTGCGCCTCCCCTGTGGAAAGGACAGGCCTGCATCGACCTGCAAGATCAATAACCGGGTTGCGTTCTTTCGCAACCCGGTTGTTGATATGAAAGGCAAGTAACAATAATAGGTCCAGCAATGACCCGGTGACTGAAGGCTGCGGCAGCGGGTCGAACCGCTTTAATAAAATTTAAAAAAACAAACGAAAGGGGAATTTACGATGTTGGCTGGAGCGATCAAGTCTCAAAGATGGTCGAAACTGCTGGGTGTTTTACTCGTCTTGACATTGGTGGCGGGTGTTGTCGGCTTTGCCGGCGCGAACAGCGTGTATGCCGCTACTACTTCCGTGGATATTTATCTAGATGGTCAATTGCAGGGTACTGTAGATGATTCCGACATTAGTGGTTTAGCCAGTTACGGCAATCGGACCTACTCCGCTGTGAACAGTTTTGGTACGAAGAAGTTTTACAGCACTGCGGGAGCTTCGTTGGCAGATATCTTGGCGGCTGGCGGAGTTACTAGTCAAGAACTCGCGGATGTGGACAGCATTGAAGTCACAACAGAGGACAATGTCACTGCATCCTTCAGCAAGGCGCTGTTGCTTGGTACTGATCTTTACTACTACCCGAACCTTACGAGTAACCCGCCAAGCACAGACGGTGCAGTATTGGTTCCGACAATCATCGCCACCGCTGCCAAACAGGCGAAAGAAGATTATACCGGTTTAAGCACCGCTGATTGTCTGCGTTTATTCAGGGGGCAGTCGGCGTTAGATGACGTGAATAATCCTGATTTTGCGAAGTGGATCACCCAAATCAACTTAATAACTCAATAGATATGAGCATAGACAAAAGTTATTTTCGTTAGTTAAGCCCAAGCTGCCGCAGCCGGTGAAGGGTGATTCTATTGCCCGGGCCGCAGTAATTTTTACCGCGGCCTGCCCGTGCGCAACAAGCTATTTTTAAGGAGGTAACAAAATGCAGTTTTTCAGATGGGGGGTCTCCTACACCAGGGGGCTGCTCACCGGTCTTTTAATTCTGGCATTAATGTGCAGCCTGTTGTGGACCTCCGGCCCGCTTCCAGCCCATGCCTCGACGGTAAATGCCATCACCATCACCGGCGACGGGGTTGAAACGCCGGTAACGCTCACCATAAGCGACCTGCAGGCCATGCCCCAGGTGAGGCAAATTTTCAGCGCGTCCAACACCTACCCGACCAAGAAATTCTACGCCGCCGAAGGCGTCAAACTTACCGACGTCCTGGCCAGGGCAGGCATTAAAAGCAATGCCCAGACCTTGACTTTCTATTCCGGCGACGGCTACGTCTGGACCTTTAGCAAACAGTACCTGTTAACAGAAACACGCTACTATTACCCCAACCTGATGAACAATTCAACAGCGGGCCAAACGGCGGTGGAACCGCTGATCGCTCTCTTATCCGGCGATTCAACGAACTTTGACGGCATCAACGACAACGACACGCCGCGCCTGATCTACGGGCAGCGGGCCTTGAGCGAACAAACCACACCGGGTTTTATTAAATACGTCAATAAAATTGAAGTAACCACCGCACCAACCGGGCAGTGCGCCCAGCCCACAGCAACCCCGGGGCCGGGTACCGTCAACCCCGGCACCAAAGTCACCCTGCAAACCTTGGAAGCGGGAGGCAAAATCTACTATACCACCGACGGCAGCATACCGGACCTGAACAGTGCCATTTTTAACCTGAGCGACTGGAATCCCAACCCGCCCTTGACAATAACCCAGGATACAACCATCAACGCCGTGGTATACAGCTTCCAGAAGCTACCCAGCGCGATGGCAACCTTCACCTACCGGGTAGACCAGGACAGCACCGCGCCCAGCGTCACCTTGACCTCCCCCGCCGTGGCCCAGACTTACTACCCGGGAGACGTGGTGACCATCACCGGCACAGCTTTAAACCTGAGCGCCGTTGATGTAAGCGTGACCACTTCTGTGGGACAAGCCGTCTACAGCGCGACCGGCCTCAACGTCATCAGCGGCCAGTTTACCACCTCCTTTACCCTGGCTGCCGACGCCGCCCCCGGCAACTACATTGTTGCAGTCAGCGGCGCGGGGTTGAGCGAGCCGGCCACCGTCAGCTTCCAGGTTAAAGAAGACAGCAGCGGCATCGGCGGCCCCAACGACGGGACGAAACCCGACCAGATCATCACCTCCTGGTCCGGCGACCCCAGAGACATACGCGTCATTTCCTGGCGCATCAAGAAAGGCAGCGGTCAGATCTATCTCCAGTGCCTGCCGGCCGAAGGTTTTGACGGCAGCTTCAGCGGGGCCTCCTGGACCTTCCCCGGCACCGTGACCGACCTGGACGAAGAGCACTCTCGCGTCGAGTTTGTCCTCAGCAACCTGAACCCCGGCAGCGGCCCCGGCCAGACCCTGCCCGACGGGACAAAGCTTGTCTACCACGTCGGGAAGGAAGGCGCCTGGAGCGACCCGGCCTACTTCACCACTGCCGACACTTCAGAGAGAACCCCCTTTACTTTCTTCTACATGGGTGATGTCCAGGAAGGCTACATCCAGTGGGGCAAGATGCTGAGAAACGCCTATAAAGACCATCCCGAAGCTAAATTCGCCATCCTGGGCGGGGACATGGTCAACGACGGCAACAGCAGCGACGAGTGGTCCAAATTCTTTGCCTCCGCCACCCCCGTCTTTCAGGAAATCGGTCTCTTTCCCGCTCCCGGGAACCACGACGATACCGATCTCTACTACAAATCATTTGCCCTGCCGGGTAACGGCCCCGACGGATTCAAGAAAAAGTTCTATTCTTTTAACTACGGCTATGCCCATTTTGCCGTTTTGAACAGCAACCTCATGGGGGCCGGCGGGGATGATTACAACACCATCACCAACTGGCTGAGAAACGACCTGAAAAACTGCGGCAAGATCTGGAAGTTCGTCGTCTTCCACCAGCCGCCTTACCCGGCCCGGGAGGGAGAAGTCCAGACCGCCACCCTGCAGGAAAAATGGGTGCCCCTTTTTGAAGAATGCGACGTCGACATGGTCTTTGTCGGCCACCAGCACGTCTACATGCGCACCCATCCGTTGCGGAACGGCCAGGTCCAGAGCGACCCGCAGAACGGCATCGTCTACGTCATGGGCAATGCCGGCACCAAATTTTACGCACCTGATAATTTTGACTATATTGCCAGTGTGGCGGCCAATATCAGCAACTACCAGGTCATCCATATCGACGGCACGACCCTGACCATGACCGCCAAAGATTTGAACGGCCAGGTCATTGACAGCTGCACCATCCACAAAGACAGCGGCTTTACCATCACCAGCCCCGCGCCGGGGGATGTTTACCTGCCGGGGGAACGCATTAGTATTAGAGGGACGGCGAGGAATTTAGCCGAGGTCACCTACCGCTTACTCGACCCCCAGGGCAATGAGATCAGCAATAACACAGGCAAAGTGAATGCGGACGGCTCTATTAGCAGATCAGTAAAAACCTCCCGCGACTTTGCCCCCGGGGAATACACGTTGGAAGTAACAGCGGAGGGTGTGCCTGCGCCTTACACCGTCAAGGTTAAAGTCGACCGACTGCTCACCATCCGCGGGGACGGGGTTGCCAGCCCCTGTACCTTCAGCTACGACGAACTGAAAGCAATGCCCCAGGTAAGCGCCACTTACAGCGCTAGGCAGGGAGGCAAGACTTACGCGCCTGTACCGGCGGAGGGAGTCAGGCTCAGCGATCTCCTGGCCGCTGCCGGGTTGAAACCGGAGGCCCGGCTGATTAAGTTTAAGCTCACTAACGGTGGTACTGCTACCCTGACCAGGCAGGAACTGCTTGAGGAACCCCGCTACTACTACCCCAACCTGGTTCGAGGCTCCACCGACGGCCAAACCCCGGTGGAAGCCATGCTCAGCCTGCGCACCGGCGGCGGTATGGACAGTTCAAAACCAGGTGAATTGCAGGATAACCGCTACTGGTTTAATCTGGTGATCGGGCAGCGCACCATGAACGACGAGAACATGAGGATCGGAAACGTCCCGGCAGAAGCAGAAGGAATAAAGGAGATTGAAGTCCTGACGGCGGCTCCGGAAAAGAGCGCTCCGCCGGTGGCTTACCCGCCGTCACTGCCGGTGCCGGCTGGGACCAAGGTGGTCTTTAACCACCCCGACCGCACCAATACAGGTGAAGAACACCTATCGATTTACTATACCGTGGACGGCAGCGAACCGACCCTGGACGGCATTTTGTACGGCGGCGGCGCCGACCAAAATGTCATTAACCGGGACACCACGATAAAGGCGATGGCTTACGAGACCGGTAAAATGCCCAGCGATGTGGTTACTTATGCTTACACTGTAAACCAGGAACCGAATGTGGAACCGGTTATCTACAGCCCGGTGGCGGGACAGATTTACCGCCCGGGAGATCGGGTTGTGGTTATAGGCAAAAGTTCAGCATCATTAACCATTGATGTCACCGGTCCGGGCGGGCAAACAGTATATACAGGCGAAGTGAGCCCTGAAGAAAAATATTACCAGTACTTTACCCGGGAGTTTACGCTGGCAAACAACGCGCTACCCGGTGAATACACGGTTAAGATAACAAAACATGAAATAACCGGTACTTACAGCACCCGCACTTTTCTGGTGGCATCTGATAGCGCCGGCGGCACCCCCCCCGTCCTGACCGCCGATATCACCGGTAACACTACGGGGCAGGCCGTGGACCTCACCTTTGCCGACGACCCCGCCTGGCGCGCCGCCATCACCGGCGTTGCCGTCAACGGGACCACCCTTGCCAGCGGTTTGTACACCGTTGCCGCCGGGGTAATCACTATTGACGGAAGCGTCTTTACCGCCGCTGGAGATTACACGGTTATGGTTTCCGCTGTCGGTTATATCGACGCCTGTGTCACCCAGCACATCACTCAGCAAACAGCACGCGCCGTGTACACTGTCACTCCCATAACCGACCCGGCTTATCAGTCCGGCGCCACACCGGCCGGGATTAACACCATGACCGTGAATGCCGGCGTTTCCGGGACGAAATATTTCGGCGTGCAGGTTGCGCCGGTGAGAGCGCATGACGGCCAGGAAGCGGTGGTCTTTACCCACCAGAGAAACGGCGCCCAGCAGAGCATGAACATCACCAAAGCCGATTTCGACGTGGTCAACTCCGCCCGGGCCGGCTTCAACGTGCAGCCCGGCGATGTAGTCAAAGTCTTTATCGTGGACGATCTGACCAACGATACCAACTTCAACCCGACCATCCTGCAATGACAGTGGCAACAAAAAAGAGAAAAAAGCTTACATCCATAATTTGTATTGAAAGGAGAGAAAAAGTTGAAATATTTGCAGCCAATGTTTAGACCCGGAAAGAAAAGGTTAAGCACCTGCCTGACTGTGCTGGCCATGGTTTTCAGCTTGCTCTGGGCGTCCCTGCCGGCGCCGGCCGGCGCCGGGACACCGGCGACATCGCTTACGGTCAAGCTAAATAACAGCACGGTGGCAACCTACACCCTCAGCGACCTGCAGCAGATGCCCCAGGTGACCCAGGGCTACACCTCTATCGACAGCATACCGGCACCCTGCATGATGGCGGCTCAGGGCGTCAAGCTGGCCGACATCCTGACCAGGGCCGGCGTCGATGTCAGCACCGTACAGAATATTACATTCAAGTCCACTGATGGATACGAGATGCCGTTTGCCAGAGAATACTTGCTGACCGCGGCCCGCTATTTCTACCCCAACATCACCCAGTACTGGGATACGGTAAGCAAGTCTATTTATGGCGATGCTCTGGTAGGAGGGGTCCAGGTGGACCCCATCCTGGCCCTGCTTTCCTACAACCAGCGCCTGGGCGCTGCGCCCCGGTTCGACCTGATGGACGGCCAGAACGCGCTGAGGCTTTGTTTCGGGCAGGACCCCAACAACATTATGGAGTCAACCAACGGCAAGTTTGCCAAGTGGGTCAACGAGATCAACGTGGACGGCAGTCTGCTGCCGGCGGCCCCGGTTTTAACCGCCGACACCACCGGTAACACCATCGGCCAGTCCGTGGAGCTTACCTTTACCGACGATCCTGCCTGGCGTGCCGCCATCACCGGCGTCACCGTCAACGGCGCCTCCATCGCCGGCCAGTATACCGTGACCGCCGGCCGGATCACTATTGACGCCGGCGTGTTTACCGCCGCCGGCGAATATGCCGTGGCCGTCAAAGCCACCGGCTATCCGGACGCCACGGTAACCCAGACCGTGCTGGCCGCCACCTGGCTGCCGCCCCTGGCGCCCGGCTATATCACCACTGTGGCCGGCAATGGCACCAGCGGCTACTCCGGCGACGGCGGGCCGGCCGCCAGCGCCAAATTGAATGACGTTCGGGACTTGGCGGTGGACGGCGCCGGCAACCTCTTCATCGCTGACTCTGTCAACTGCTGCGTCCGCGTGGTGGCGGCCGTGACCGGAACCCAGTACGGCATCCACATGACCGCCGGGAACATTTATACTGTGGCCGGCAATGGCGCCAGCGGCTACTCCGGCGACGGCGGGCCGGCCGCCAGCGCCAAATTAAAAAGCCCCTGTGGCGTGGCGGTGGACGGGGCCGGTAACCTGTACATTAATGATAAAGGCAATAGTCGTATCCGCAAGGTCGACCCCAGCGGCGTAATCACCACCGTGGCCGGCACCGGCACCAGCGGTTATTCCGGCGACGGCGGTCAGGCCGCCAGCGCTAAATTGAATAACGTTCAGGGCCTGGCGGTGGACGGCGCCGGCAACCTCTTCATTGCCGACTACGGCAACAACCGCGTCCGGGTGGTGGCGGCCACTACCGGCACGCAATATGGCATCTCAATGACCGCCGGGAATATCTACACCGTGGCCGGCACCGGCACCAGCGGCTACTCCGGCGACGGCGGTCCGGCCATAGAAGCCAGGATCGTCAGCCCTTATGATGTGACCTTTGACAGTTCGGGTAACCTCTATATCAGCACAGGCTCATGTGTTCGCAAGGTCGACCCCAGCGGCGTAATCACCACCGTGGCCGGCACCGGCATCAGCGGCTATACCGGCGACGGCGGGCCGGCTGTTAATGCCCAGCTAAAAGGACCTAAAGGCTTGGCGGTAGACGGCGCCGGCAATCTTTACATCGGAGATAACTACCGTATCCGCCGGGTGGCTCCTGACGGCATCATCACCACGATAGCGGGAGGCCGCGGGTTTGAGATGGGAGAGACCATTATTAACTCCGGCGATAATGGGCAGGCAATTACCGCTACATTTAATCCCGAAGGAATTGCCCTGGACAGCGCGGGCGATCTTTATATCGCCAGCATGAATGTTGTCCGTTATGTCAAATCACCGGCAGCCATATCAGCGCTGACCAGCATCAGCATCAGCGGCAGCCCTGATCTTACCTACAGCGGCGCCCCTTTGACCTTTGACCTGAACAACCTCGCCCTGGCCGGCACGGACCAGGCGGGGGCAGCCTTCGACCTCACCGGGCATGCGGTTACCTGGGCGGTTTACTCCGGTCCCGCCACGGTCAGCGGCAGCACTCTGAACATTGTGCGCGGCGGCACGGTTGTCGTCACCGCCAAGGTCTTCGGGGTCACCGGCTTCTATAACCTCAACGTGCAAACGGGCGACGTGCCGGTCCCGCACTTGAACACCGGCGATATCAACACCGTGGCCGGGATCGGGATCGCGGGCTATGCCGGCGACGGCGGCCCTCCCATCAACGCCCAGCTAAACACGACTAGCGATGTGGCTTTTGATAGTGCCGGCAATCTCTTCATTGCTGACTCCGGCAATGACCGTATCCGCATGGTTGCGGCCGTTACCGGCACCCAGTACGGGATCTCCGTAACGGCCGGAAACATCTACACCGTGGCCGGGATCGGGATCGCGGGCTATGCCGGCGACGGCGGCCCGGCCACCAGCGCCCAGCTAAACGAACCGACCAGTGTGCTGGCAGACAGCGCCGGCAACCTATACATCGCTGACAGGGGAAACAAACGTGTCCGCAAAGTGGACCCCAGCGGGGTCATCACCACCGTGGCCGGCAATGGAACGGCCACTTACGCCGGTGACGGCGGGCCGGCCGCCAGCGCTCAACTAGATCCTTGGGGTCTTGCCCTAGACAGCGCCGGCAACCTCTACATTGTTGATTTGAGCAACAGACGCATCCGCATGGTAGCGGCGACAAGCGGCACGCAATACGGGCTCTCTGTAATTGCAGGGAACATCTACACTATAGCCGGCAATGGGACTTCCGGTTACTCCGGCGACGGCGGGCCGGCCACCGGCGCCCAGCTAAAAAGTCCCTATGATGTTGCGGTGGACGGCGCCGGCAACCTCTACATCGCCGATACCTCAAACTATCGCGTCCGCAAGGTGGACCCCGGCGGTGACATCAACACTGTGGCCGGCACGGGTACCAACGGTTACTCCGGTGACGGCGGGCCGGCCGTCGGCGCCCAGCTAAGTTCGCCGAAAGGTGTTGCGGTGGACAGCGCCGGCAACCTCTACATCGCCGACACCTCAAACCACCGCGTTCGCAAGGTGGATTCCAGTGGCAACATCAACACCATAGCCGGCAACGGAACCATCGGTTACTCCGGTGACGTTGGGCCGGCCGCCGGCGCCCAGCTAAAAAGTCCTCAGGGGCTGGCATTCGACAGCGCCGGCAACCTCTATATTGCCGATTCAGGCAATTACTGTGTCCGCTTCGTCAAACTGGCGGCCGACACGACGCCGGTGCTGACCACCCTCACCCTGAGCGGCAACCCGGCCCTCAACTACAGCGGCAGTCCCTTCACCTACGACCTGGGCGGTCTCACCCTGGCCGGCACGGACCAGAACGGAGCAGCCTTTGACCTCACCGGGCAGACGGTTACCTGGACAGTTGTTTCCGGCCCGGCCACGGTTTCAGGCAGCACTCTGACCGTTACCGGCAGCGGCACGATTGAGATCACCGCCGCTGTGGGTACAGTCACCAGCAACGTCCTGAGCCTGACTGTGGGCAGCGGCGCCAACCCGCCGGCTTTAACCGCCGACACCACAGAAAACACCGTGGGCCGGCCGGTAACCCTTACCTTTACCGATGATGCCGCCTGGCGCGCCGCCATCAGCGACATCACCGTGAACGGCACCTCCATTGCCGGCCAGTACAGCGTGGCCGCTGGAGCCATCACCATCAACGCTGGCGTCTTCACCGCCGCCGGGGATTACACGGTGGTGATCAAAGCCGCCGGCTATGCGAATGCTGTCGTGACGCAACAAGTGGTAAATGAAAGTGGTGGAGGAGGTGGTGTGGGAGAGCCCGTTACCTTAAATCTCAGTAAAAACACCGCCGAGGTAGGAGAGATCGTGACCGCGTCAGGTACGGCCACCCCAAATGATTGGGTTTCTCTTAAAGTACTGGACAGCGCCCAAAGTATAATTGTGTTTGATGCAGTAAAGGCAGACGCAAACGGCAGCTACAGCATAGACTTTAAAATACCGGACAGTGCAAATGGGGTGCTAACAGTGGTGGCAGGGTCCGGCACCAACGTTGCCAGCAAGACCATCACTGTAACCACAACACCTTCGTCCGATACCGCTGCTCCTGTGTGGACAAACGGCAGACTGACAGCTTCCAACGTAAGCCAGACCGGGCTGACCCTGACCTGGAGCGGCGCCGGTGATAACGTCGGCGTGACCGGGTATAAAGTCTACCAGGGAAGCACCCTGCTGACCGCCACACCGGTAAGCGGCACCAGCTACAGCGTGAGCGGGCTTAGTGCAGGAACACAATACACCTTCACCGTTCAGGCAGTAGACGCAGCAGGCAACGAAAGCACAGACGGTCCCAGCGTCACCGTAACCACCACAGCGTCGTCAGCGCCGTCCGATACCGCTGCTCCTGCGTGGACAAACGGCAGCCTGACAGCTTCCAACGTAAGCCAGACCGGGCTGACCCTGACCTGGAGCGGCGCCGGAGATAACGTTGGTGTGACCGGGTATAAAGTCTACCAGGGAAGCACCCTGCTGACCGCCACACCGGTAAGCGGCACCAGCTACAGCGTGAGCGGGCTTAGTGCAGGAACACAATACACCTTCACCGTTCAGGCAGTAGACGCGGCTGGCAACGAAAGCACCAACGGTCCCAGCGTCACCGTAACCACCAGAACACACACCTCAGGCGGCGGTGGAGGAGGCGGAACGACATCTACAACAGCAGTTACCTCCAAGACCGGGACAGCAACAGTTACCCCCAGCGCAGGCGGCAGCATCAGCCTGGGCAGTGAGGCGACTGTTCAAATTCCAGCCAACGCCCTGACCGGGACCAGCGCAGTGGAAGTGAAAGTACAGAAAGTAACCGTGCCTCCCGCCGTGCCCGCAGGCTTCAAGCTGGCTGGCGGCGTGTACGAGTTCAGCGTGGGTGGCAAGAGCACCCACAGTTTCGCCAGGAGCGTAACCATTACCCTGAGCTTTAATCCCAACGCTGTCGGCCCGGGTGAGACTCCGGCTATTCACTACTACGACGAAGCCAAAGGCCAGTGGGTGAACCTCGGCGGCACCGTATCCGGCAATACCGTTACGGTGCAGGTAGACCACTTCACCAAGTTTGCCGTGCTGGCCGTTAAGAAAGAAGAACAAAAGGTAGAGACCCTGAAAGACATCACCGGCCACTGGGCGGAAGCTAGTATCAACAAACTGGTTGCCCTTGGTGCCATCAGCGGCTATCCCGACGGTAGCTTCAAGCCCGACAACAACATCACCAGGGCCGAGTTTGCCACCGTGCTGGTGAAGGCGTTCAAGCTTGAGAACAAGGGCGGCAAAATCTTTGCCGATACCGCTTCCCACTGGGCCAGAGACTACATTGCCGCGGCAGCGGCCAGCGGGGTGGTCAAAGGCTACGACGCTGCCACCTTCGGCCCGGACGACCTGATCACACGCGAGCAAATGGCGGTGATGATCGTCAAAGCTGCTAAAATTAACGCAGATGCAGCGAAAATCACTTTTACGGATAGTGGCGACACTTCCGCCTGGGCCAGAGACGCTCTGGCCGCTGCGGTGCAAAACGGGATTATGAAAGGTTATCCCGATGGTACCTTTGGTCCCCGGCGGAACGCCACCAGAGCTGAAGCCGTTACGGTTATTGTCAACGCGCTCGAATAAAACCGGATGCTGGGGAAGCAGACAGGTCCGCTTTACTTACGCGCTGTGGCACTGCACCTGGCTGTCGAAACAGGGGGAACCTCTATGGTTCCCCCTGTCAGACTGCCGCCTTTGGTTATAGCTCATTTTATGAGGGTGATTTTTTTTCAGAAATATTTCAGGGTGACATTATCACAGAACAAACACAATCCTTCAAAATAACCTGTTGACAAAGTGCTAACGGCCAATTATACTAAGGTTAATTAAATAAAGTGATACAAGGCGGTATCAAATAGCAGTGGTGCTTTTTAGGGAAGGTTCCTTAAAAGGCGTTTTTTGTTTTAGGAATACAAAGGAGTAATTAATTTGAGCAGTGACGCTCTCAGAGCAGGTCTGGAAACCTGTGATGAGAGCGTTTTCTGTTATAAATAGAAGGACCGGTGATCTAAACGCTGCTTTCAAAGTGAGGCGCCAGCTTTGGGAGAAGTGTTTGGAACCGGTAATTTTCAAGAAAGTGCTTACAAAGTTTATGGGAGGTTGGAAATAATGAAAAACCGGCTCTTGCAAAATATATTTATGGCTGTTGCTTGTTTATTGACGATTCCGGCACTTGCCCGGGCAGAAGATGCTGCAGAAACGATTGCGGAAGCTGCTGCGCCTGCCATCGACACCGGCGACACGTCGTTTGTATTGATCTCGGCAGCTTTGGTCATGCTCATGACCCTGCCCGGCCTGGCTCTCTTCTACGGCGGCTTGTCCCGCAAGAAAAACGTCCTCAGCACAATTATGTACAGTTTTTTTGCCATGATTGTTATTAGTATTCAATGGTCGCTTTACGGTTATAGCTTATCTTTTGGCCCGGACGTGAACCATATAATCGGGAGCCTGGACTGGGTGGGATTGAAAAATGTCGGTTTTGAGCCAAACCCTGATTATTCAGCAACGGTTCCTCACCAGGCGTTCATGGTATTCCAGATGATGTTTGCGGTCATTACCCCTGCTCTAATTTCCGGAGCCTTTGCTGAAAGAATGCGTTTCCCGGCCTACCTGGCCTTCCTGATCCTTTGGGCTACCTTTATTTACGACCCCGTAGCTCACTGGGTGTGGGGTGTTGGAGGCTGGCTTAGAAATCTTGGTGCTCTGGACTTCGCAGGCGGTACCGTGGTCCACATTATTTCTGGTGTTTCCGGCCTGGTTGCGTGTATTGTTTTAGGCAGGCGCAAGGGCTATGGCAGTTTGCCGATGATTCCGCACAACCTGCCTTTTACGGTAGTTGGGGCGGCTCTCCTGTGGTTCGGCTGGTTTGGTTTTAACGCTGGCAGCGCCCTGGGTGCCAACAGTCTGGCCGCAAGCGCTTTTGTGGTGACTCACCTGGCCACGGCAGCGGCAGCATTGTCCTGGGTGGTTACTGAGTGGGCCCATCATGGTAAGCCAACCACCCTTGGTGCTGCTTCAGGCGCGGTAGCCGGCCTGGTAGCTATTACCCCCGCGTCCGGCTTTGTGGAACCGATGCCGGCCGTCCTTATCGGTCTGGTTGCCGGAGTGGTTTGCTACCTGGCAGTGAGTGTAGTTAAGGCCAGATTCCGTTACGATGACTCTCTGGATGCTTTCGGCGTGCACGGTATCGGCGGCACCTGGGGTGCACTGGCAACGGGCCTTTTTGCCACTAAGACGGTTAACCCTTTAGGCAATGACGGACTTTTTTACGGCAATCCTGGACAACTGGCCATTCAGCTGATTGCTGTGGTTTCCAGTTGGGCCGTGGCTCTAGTAGGCACCTTTGTAATACTAAAAGTCATCAATGTATTCTGCAAGCTGCGCGCCAGCGATGAGGAGCAGGAGGCCGGCATGGACATCACCCAGCACGGTGAAGACGCTTACACTGACTTTGTCCTTTCAGCTTCGCTGTTTGGCGGCGGTGGGACGCCTGCTTCAAAGACCTCTGCCAGCCAGGTAAAGCCTGTTATGTAATTAGCGCAGGGGCTGCGGTCCATTCGCTGGCTTTAGAAACTTAAATAACTCAAAAAATATACCATTAAGAGGAGGGAATGTACTTGACCAAGATTGAATGTGTCCTGCGCCCGGGTAAACTGGAAGATGTCAAGGAGGCTATTAATAATTATGGTATTCATGGAATGACTGTAACCCAGGTAATCGGTTGCGGCCTGCAAAAGGGCCGAACTGAAGTCTACCGCGGCACTGAGTACAGCATAAACCTGCTGCCGAAAATTAAAATAGAAATGGTGGTTCCGGATAAAGACGTTGATGAGATCATCAAGGCCATCATCGATTCAGCGCGAACTGGTGAAATTGGTGACGGTAAAATCTTTACTTATAAAGTTGATAACGCTATCCGCATCAGGACCGGTGAAAAAGGAGAAGAAGCTATTTAGATGTTTTGGCGAGAGCAACTGTGATATTTAAATTTTGTAAAGCATGTTTTTTGGTACGAGCAGAGTGATAATAAACTTCTATCTGTTTTCTGGAGCATGAGAGGGGGCGTCAACCAGAGTGATGCTGTTTAGTATTATTTCTTCTTCAGTGAGCAAACGTCCATTTTGGTAACATTTACGGCGAATTTCCGCCCGGGGAATTACTGCTGTAAGCTCGTTTTGTGGTCGAGTGGTGTTGTTACGCATTATTCTTATAATGATGTTCCCTATTTTAATTTCTAGCTTATTTTTAATTATCCCATCAGTTATCTCTTTAGTTTGCAACACATTAGAGTTCAGAAACCCTCCGGTTTTTCGGACGGGCTTTTTTTTAGAAATATTAAGACTAAACATCTTTAAAATTCTCATCTCCAGAGGCAACGTCCATTATAAATTATGACAATAATATCTATTACGTTACCCGTCTCCTAAATTTTTGAAGTGTAAGTATTAAGAGGAAATGTAAATGATAGCCCTAACTCCGGAGTGTGGGGTCAGGTTATAGACAAAGTCCATGGGTGTTGAAACACCTGGCTCCTCTGCTCCGCGTCGAGTGAACTTTTGGCTCGCCTCGGTCGATATTGGACCACCTTCAACTCACATCCTGTTGCGGTTCAGGCTTTCGCGGACATCCTGTCCGCTCATCCAATTTCGAGTCCTCAGCATCGCCTGGTTCACTGGCGACGCTCCGTAACGGAGCAACTGGTTTCAACACCCATGGATTTTACAATAAATAGATTTGTCGACAGTCTGGCCCCACTCCGAAGAGTGGGGTTTGAAGAAACGTGCATACCTGTATAATCGTCTATAAATAAACTGTAATATTCTATTGGTTATTTATGTTATGACCTGATCCTTCAGGGAAGGGCAGCATCTGAGGTGTGGTGTAAGGGTGGTTAATAAGTATTTGTCAGCATAAGGATAAAAGCCAGGACAGGCGTATAGCCTCCCGGCTTTTATCTTTGGTCTGATCCTGGCTTACTTACTGTTGTTAAATCAGGCCGCCCCAAAATCCCAGCCCAAAGATAAGCAGGATCAAAATCAAGAAAATGATGAACGCATTGTTGCCCCATACAGGTATAAAGCCGGGGTCAGGTTTTCTCTCGACATAGTCTGCCATTTGCATCACTATCTCCTTTTTTTATTTTTTTAAAGGGTTTTAAATAAAACCCTTCAAAGCCTTTTTCCAGAAACGCTTTGTGCAATTTGTACCTCTTACCTTTTATAATAAAATATGCAGCGGGTAGGGAAAGTGTTAATCACCAGCACCTTTGCCTACTGGAACCATCGGGCTATAAATTTCATAAGATTCATAAAGCATAAATAAGAATAAGGCGGAGGATGAGGAGATGAGTTTTAATCAAAAAGACTGGCTCAAGTATGCTCTTGATCTTTATGAAAAGGCAAAGGACATGGGTCTTATTAACAATTGGGGGCAGGAGGATCTTAATTCTTTGAGGGAGATGACCGATAAATTCAATAACCTCACTAGCATGGGCTCTGTAAAACCAGATAAAGGAAAACAAGTTCAAAAAGAAATGGTAATAAAGGAAGGAGAAACAGAATCTGAAAATTTCTGGCAGCAAGAGTCAGACCCAACGCATGGTGGTGTTTTCAATACAGGCGCAACAGGTAATAGTTTTGCCCCGCCTATTTGCATATATGAGACAGTTAAGGAAGTAAACGTTCATGTTACTCTTCCTGGTATAGCTTCCAGGGACGATTTAAACATACTCTTATCCCAGGAGGCGGTGGAACTGTCCGGTACCAGGACTGTGGCCGGGTTTTTGGGGGGACAAAAAATAAATGAGAATTTTTATAAGATAGTGCGCTTTCCAGTAGCGGTAGAACCCTCAGGAGCTACTGCCAGGTACCGGAACGGTTTTCTATATATACGTGTTCCCAAAAAAAACAACCCTTCTCCTGTAAAAATCGTGGCTAAATTTGAATAATTTTGGGGTTTTTTAAAGTTTATGAAAATATTGTTTTTGCAGCATCGCCGTCAATTATGTCAGTGATGATTCCATTTGATGAGATACTGGGCTGGTTGGTACAGCCATAGAAAAAGTTGCCATCACCTATGCAAAAAGAATTGGCGTCTGCTTCCTGGTGGATGTTGTTCTTAGCACAATTAACCGCTATTTCGCCGTGGTTGAAAATGCCGCCTGATTGAAGGTCAATAGTAAGCCCGCCTATCATTATCGCCAAAAAAACCACCTCAATCTGTTTTGCAGCCAGCTTTCCACAAAAAATAATCAAAATTTATATAGATATAGTAATGCGGGTGCGTATCCTACTGAATTCTAAGTCCGGGGCATTGGAAAACGAGTTTTGAAAATTCTTTTCTCCCTGGTTGAAAGAGTTAATGTCACCCTCATTGTGCAAATTATTTTTGTTGTTAATTAAAAATACATTGCCAAAATTAAATTTTCCGCCAGTTTGAACGGCAACCTTTATTGGGCCTATAACTAGAGGCATTGGTCAGCCACCCCGCTCAAAGAATTTTTTCAAAAGCGTCTGGATCTACTATATCAGTGGATATTCCACTAATTAATAAAGAGGGAAAGTTTGAAAAAGAAGCCTGGTTGTTAAAGTCCCCCTGGTTATATGAACTTCCTCTGCCTTCAAGGTGCATATTCATTTTATCAGAAGTGAAAAAAACGGTACCGAAATTAACTTTCCCCCCGGTTTGATTTTCTACCTTAAAGGGCCCTATAACACAGGGCATGATAACCACTCTCTTTCCTTGAGTTTTCAAGTTATTGCTTGATAAACTTTCTTTTTATTTCTCCGCCTGAGTTTTCCGGTTCTTTTGGGGCAATAGAGATTGTGCCATCTCCGGCATAAAAAGAATTGCTTCCTGCTGATAGTTGGATTTTATTGGAAGGCAAATTGAAAATAACGTCTCCGATATTTAAAACTGCACCGGAATGAATGCAATTTATTTTAAAACTGCCAATTAATATTTGTGTCACTTGTTACCACACCTTTTATAATATATTGCTAAAATTTTAAATGAGTGCTATTGACTAAAATATTTATTCACCTTCTGCAGCAACCAAAGTACGGATGGTAAGTAATAAACAATTTGTTGTTTCCATTATTTGTAAATAAATTTGACCTTTGGTTTTTCTGAATTTGGCTGTTCTGAAGTTTTTTTCTCTTTATTGAATGAATATTTTGTTTCATAACCGGAATATACGGTACCGATATTCATTGTTCCAGAAAGATTTTCTGTTGTAATAGAACCTATTTTATAATTGGTTTCAAATTTTTCACAGAATATTTTTTCAATGGTAAGTTTTTCTATTTTGACGGTCGGCATATCTTTTATCTGTAGTTTAACCTGCTGAATTTGTTTTTCTAGTTCTTGAATCTTAAATAGAATTCCATCATATCCATAATTTAGGGAGATAAATTTTTTGAGTTTTGAATATAGTAATTGTATCATATTTCCATATTCCTGATTGGAGTCAAAGAATATAAAGACGGTAAAAACAACCCGGGAAGGAGTGTGTTAACCCGGGTGAATTTGCTTTACAGACTCCCATGACGCTTGTGCGGCACCAGCAGAGGATGAAAATAGCTGGGGGAATGATGGTTGTCCCGAGTGAACGACTTGCGTAGCGCCGGTAACAGCACCTGGCGAAGCGAGGAAGCGAAATTGGGGGCGCGGACAGGACGTTCGCGCCAGCCTTCAGCAA